>OBLU010002235.1_pt1 | contig 17937 bp, 21 predicted proteins | sample 1518681 | NCBI WGS metagenome assembly OBLU01 (sample SAMEA3539304, study PRJEB22396) | soil metagenome | biome: tundra; feature: field; material: soil | place: USA | collected 2010-05 | depth 0.15 m | reverse complement strand
GCGATGCCCGCCAGGGCGAAAAAGGGGAGCCTTGTAGAGCTTCTTGTCTTCCAGTTGTCCTGCTCCGTGCTTGTCATGTAACGGCGATCGCCGCTAGTCCCACAATCAACTCGCTAGGCCCGGGTAGGTTGATCCGGCATACCTCGGTGAAACCTGCAGCCTTCATCCAATGGATGTATTCGAACTCGCTGTAGCTGGCGCCGGCGTCGGTCGAGACGAGCATGCCGCTCCCTATGCTGTACCTGCACTCACGATCATCTCGACTTGCCAGTACGTCAGAAAATTGCTTCGAGTCCTGCCATTACGCCCACGTCCTTCTGGGGCATGTTAAAAAGGAACAGGAATTCAGGTCGTTCCTCTACGATGGCCATGACCTTCAGGAAGAGCGGATGCGGAGCAGAAGAAAGGTCAGTGCGCTCAACGTCCGCCAACAGAATGCCGATCAGGCCCGCAAGATCCTGCAACGGCCACATCCCCCAGTGAAGAGGCCTCTCGCAACGGCGAGAAGTGAGCCAGAGATAGCGCTCGATAAGAATCTCGGGCACTGGCAGGAGGTGTTCCCGCGCTATGTCGATGTCCGCGCTTTCGACGTTTGCCATCTGTCGCGCGAAGTAGTCAAGCACGTCGCTCCAGCCAATCGCTGGTTCCGATGCCAGGAACTGAAGCGCGGTAGCGCGGAATGCTTCCGCTGTCGGCTGATCCCAGGCCTCCGCTGGAACAATCTCAGGCCGACCGATTGCCTGCCATCGATCGAGCCATTGCTCCAAGGCCGTCCGGGCGTCAGGCGACCTCGCAAGGAGAATCTCCCACAAGCGAGAGGCCACCCATTCCGGTCGCTGGCTGCCGATGCGGCTCAGGTCAAGCTCTCCCGCTTCCAATCTTTGGATCGTCGAATTCAGTTCCAAGTCATCTGATGGATCGAATGAATACGTCTCGTCGTATTGATGCTGTTGCAGTCGCGCATATGCGGCGGCGTCTCGCTGCGTGAGACCGGACTGGCACGCGCGAGAGAGATCAACCGATATAACGATCCGATTCCGTACGGTGCGAATCCAGCGCGCACCGATCAGGTCGTCCAACTTGGGGAAGGGACCGTCGGGATCAGCAGCCGCTTCATAGACGGTTCTCGCGTTCTCAAGCGTTCCGGCCCGGTCGATCCGAACACTCGTGAGCAGACGGAGCAAACCTTCGTCGGTCAGCGTGACTCCCGAAGGAGCACGTCCGCCTCCGGAACGCGACACGGACAGGAATCGCAGAAAGCGACCTCTCAACGAACTTCGTGTTCTTGAGGGTTCGAAAGAGATGCTTGGAAATCTGATGCTCCTGTTTATTTGTTCGGCCATATGCAGCCCGGAGAATCTGGACGAGGAACCAAACCCTGGCTTTCACGATACAGAATACCGGAAGAGGTCAGTGCGACGACTGCTGGACGCCTTCCCCTGTTCGGACACTCCGCGCTGCCTTTGGATCGTTCCGGGTGAACAAGTGGGGCCTGACCGTCTTCGTTTCAAAAAGGGGGGCCAGAATCGGCGCAATTCGCCCCGGCAAAATCAACACCTTAGTGTTGGCCTCCATATCAATCTTGATTCCCGCGCGGAACGGCGACTGAAATAGATTTGGGTCGGTGGCAGTCACGCAATTCCAGCGGAGCGTATGCAGAAACGCCGCAAACTGGCGCGGCGGGTCGAAGCCCTTGGCCGCGAGGTCGGCCCAGCCTTCTTCCTTGAGAATCAAACGGTCGAGTTCGTAATCCCAGAGAACTTCTAGGGACTGCCCCTGCGCGTCGTCATCGGCTGCAGGAGAGGCGGACAACGCAAGTCTGTCCGAGGCTCTTTGGTTCGATGACCTCATCGACCAGCCAACGTCGCGAGCGGACCTGTACCAGTTCGCCGACCCTGGGGACAGTTGAAGATTGCTTTCTGATAGGGGCAGCGGGCTGGATATTTTCGGGGAGATTCATGTTCGTGTCTTCCCATCCCCGCCCTCTGCCGTTTCGTCGGCAACGTACCTTCCCGCCGCGTCACGCCCGACCCAGGCACCGAAGCCTTTTCTTGTTTTGCGATTTCTTCCAGAGTTTCGTAGAGATCGGGCAGAAAGCTGATCGACGCACGGACTGCCGCTTTGCTCTGAGCCTTCAGGCTCCTTCCCTGTGGCCGTTTCTCTCTCATTCTGGCGGCCTCTAGTGCCGTCACCACTTTACACCAGCGACACCCACGAACTGGAGCTCCGGATAGTTGATGTCAAGCGTCTTCCTGCCAGTAGAAGATCTCCGATGAGTTCAATCAACCCACAGGAGAATGGACGATGAAGAAGCAAGGCGCGACAGACGCGAAGCGTGCAGCAGGAAACGATGTAGAGAAGGACGAGGCAACGAAGTCACCTAAGGCTCCGAAGAAAACCAAGGCACCCAAGCCAGACCAACGATACGAACTCGGTTCCGTCGCCACGGTGAAGCGAGGTTTTCTACTTGCCGTCGTGGAGTTCACAAAGAAGAAAGGCACCGTCAGCGCGGAGCAACTGATTTCGGAGTTCGCTGGCAGACAGTTCGATGGTCGCAAGGTCGATGCCAGCCGCGTCCACCGATACATCAGCTATTGCCGGAATCACGGAATCTTCAGGCCGGTGAAGAACGGCGGTGCGAAATGAAGGGGGACACAATTGTCCTCCGTGGTCCCTGCGACGACTGTGGCAAGAGAACGCAGCAGACCGTTGACAAAAAGGACGCGGGCATAGTTCTCGGCCTACTCTGTCGCGCCTGTGGGAAAAAGTACAAGGAGGCCGCGCCAACGGAATCGGCGAAGGTCAAATGAGCGGGACAAAGTTTAGCCCTGGGCAAATCGTGGCAACGCCCGCTGCTTTGGAAGCATTCCGGGCATCAGGCCAATCGCCGCTCGATTTCCTACAGCGGCATCTCACGGGGGACTGGGGCGAACTGGACGAGAACGACGTGCGAGAAAACGAGCTGAGTCTGCAACGCGGCTGGAGAATTCTTTCCTGTTACCGACTGAGCACCGGCGCGAAGATCTGGGTTATCACGGAAGCCGACAGGAGCGTAACAACATTCCTGCTGCCGGATGAATACTGATCGACCAACCCCAGGCTTCTAGCCCACGTCTAGCTCCGGCCCCGAACCGATCGTATAGGAGCCGTAGCCGCGCCTAGAGGGTCGCTCTAGCGCGTTCCCGCCTCCAGCCCGGCCCAGACTCCCCCCGCTACCTAGATTCTGTCGGATACAGTCGGCATGTTAGTACCCATCCCCTGGGAGCTTTAGTCCGGCCCCGTCAAGAACTTCGTATCAAGGCCGCCCGTACATGACGAGATCTCCGTAGGAGACGGTTGAGCCGTGAGAGGAGAAAACGATGAACTCAAATATTTTCGTTGTGCACGTTCAAGGCTACGCCGTCGATCCGAACTATTTGTACACCGGGGAACGCCAGCAGGCTGCTTACAGGAAGCTCGCTGAAATCTGTCAGCAGGTTGGTCTTGCGCAGTCGGAGATGTTCAGCCTCGGTTACGACGATATCTCCGTCGAAGTTTCTACTCAGGCCGACGCGGTGCGAGCGTGCGATGCCCTGAATAAAGTCTTGCCGCGCTCGCAAAGCAAGATGGGCTACGGCTATGGCAGCTCCTTCGCTGCAACCGCGCAGGCCTATGAACTGACCGCCGGCGCGGACGAATATGAACGCTACAGTTCGCCAGCCGAATGGAGCTACGGATTGGACCTGTAGGGAACCGTAACCTTCAGGCGAGTCGGTCGGTCCTGATTTTCCCGATGAATAGCGGAATGTCGTATGGGATTTTGATAGCTCCCCAGCGTCTTGCCTTTGATCTTCGATCCCTTCGTAGTAGGCGAGTATGGACCACCTGGTGGTACTTCCGCCGATTGCAAGCCGGACCCGCAGGGCCCTGATGAACTTCGCCGATTACAGAAGCATTTCGACCGAACAATTGCTTGAGATGGCAAGAGGTCTGCCAGGCGGACGCAAAATCTATCTCCCCGACCGGGTCACCATCATCGCTTTCCTGCTCGGACCACGACCGGCGGACCTCACCTGATCGCACTAGGAACGGTCTCTGGCGAAGGCTACAAAAGGCAGGCAATAACATGGACGAAAAAAATCTTTCGATCAGCGACCAAGTGATGCTTGGGATGTTCAAGGCGCAAGCCGGTAACCCTATGGTGGAAGACCTCGCCTGTCCGATCGCGCTTGCCTCCATGGCGTCTTGTTCGTTCTAAGCGGGATTCCTTGGCGGATGCTGCCGCAGGAGATGAACTGTGGCTCGGGGATGAGCTGCTGGCGAAGGTTGCGCGACTGGCAAGAGGCAGGCATCTGGCAACTGATCCACTTCGTCTTGCTCGACTGGCTAGCGCGCTACGGGCAGATTGATTGGTCACGCGCCGTGGTGGACGGCAGTTCAGTTCGAGCAGTTTTTGGGGGCAGCAGACGGGTCCCAATCCCACCGATCGGGCCAAGCTCGGCAGCAAGCGTCATCTGATTTGCGACGGTCGTGGTGTTCCGCTCGCCATCCAATTCACGGGCGCCAATCGTAACGACTCGCAGCAAGCTGCTCGTACTCGTTGACGCTATTCCCGCCTTGCAAGGAGAGCGCGGGCGTCCACGCCATCGTCCTGACTGCGTGTTAGGCGACCGCGGTTATGACGCCGAGGCGATCCGGCGAAGCGTTGGGTTGCATTCTGATCTGCTGGAACGTTCTCCAAAGGCATAGCGCAAAGTGATTGGTTAAGCAGGAGGGAGCCGTTCTCCCACCGAAATGCGTCATAACGATGCACCGACGACCTGACCTGCCGAACTGATCCCAATCCCATAGCCGCACGGCTCGCCTGCAACCGTGCCATTTTTCCGTGAGCGTCGGCTTTAGCTGGAAGCGGGAGACGCTTGTTCGGGGACCCCGCTTTCCGCGAGTTCTATTACTGACAAGTGGTCAAGAGGTCCTCCTCAAAAGGGGTGCCATAGTCATTGCAATGCGTCCACTCCGGCTTCTTCGCCCGCTGCCCTGGATGACAGTAGGTTGGACTGTAGGTAACGTGACAAGCGTCATGGTGGGGATTGGAACCCGGCTTGGTGCAGTAACCGGTCAAACTACCGTTGCTCGCATCACAGCGCCCAAGGGGCGGCCGCCTGTTAGCCTGCCAACCACCGACATTATCTTCAATCGTCGAGCTCCCATCTTGCGGTCCGATTCGGCCCGGGTTGAAGCTCATGCCACGACGACCGAAAGGCCGGAGCATACGGCGTGCCGGGACAATTGGCGCCGGAGCCGTAGTCGTCGGTCTTTGTACAACCGATGCAGGATTCTCGCGAGTTGCAGCATCCGCATCCACCAGGCCGTAGTCGCACCCTTCGACGCCAGGATGGCCGTCGTCGCAAGGTAGCAGCAGGAAGGCGTGCTCGTTGCCATGCGTATCCCATCCGTTACCCGCGATCTCGCCACGTTGATTTATTTCGTATGCGTACACGAGTTGCAGAGGAGAATTCGGAGGAATGAGATCGTTCAGGTCAACAAGCGAGCCGTGTTCCCAAAGGAAAGGGCGGGCATTGTCAAAATTTACACAATCGGTCGGCGCCGACCATCCCACGACCTGTGTTTCGTCGTTCAATCCAGTCGCTATGCTACATGGATCGTTGTCCACGGTGCCGAGATCAGTGACCTGCCCTGCATGTCTCCACAGAGCGGCGTGCACCGTGGTGTCCCCCATCAGCCCTCCCCAACCTGCCACTGCTCCCTTGTCGTTGATCGCGGATGCCCCTGCGTAACTGCCCGACAAGTTTCCCAAGTTAGTCAGCCCATGCGCACGATCCCAAAGAAAAGCGTGACTCCCTTGGTCTCCACTCACGGCAGCCTCGCCGACAATCTGACCTTGGTTGTTCAGATATTGGGCGTAGGTGCAGGTGCCGCCGAAACTGCCGATGTCCTTCATTCCATGCTTTTCGTCCCAAATGAAGGAGCCGGTGGCGAGGATATAGCCATTGCCGCATGCGCCGGGAGCGGAGCTGGTATAGGAGTGCCCTACGACCTGCCCGCGTTCATTGATCAGAGTTGCTTCCGCATCGGTTCCGCTGCCGAGTGTACCCAGATCCCGCATTCCATTTTTCTGATCCCAGACAAACGCCCGGGATTGATATGGGTATGCGAGATTCCACAACACGAAATTGGCCTGAACCATGGAGTCTGCATCGGGCACCAAGTTGGTGGCGGCGCCGACAACCTGCCCGCGGCTATTCACGGAGTTGGCTTCGCTCTCGTATCCACCCTGAGGCAAGGTTCCGAGGTCGGTCATATTGCCATTGCCCCACAGAACTGCGTGGATCTCTGGTAAATCTGCGACCACCGGATCGATCTGCCCGTTTTCTGAGAATCCCGTGGCCAACCCGTTTGGGCTTATCCAAATGGACATGCTGTTGTTCGTGCCCGGAAGTGAGCCCAGATCGGTCAACGAGCCGTCCCGCCGTAAAAATGCATGCGAAATCAAACCGTTCGACCACCAATAGTTGGGTGAATACGGATCGGCGGTTAGAGTATCGGCACCGCCAACAGTACTACCGCGACGGTTAAGCACAGAGATGTTACTGAGGGCGTCCCAGTAATTGCCGGTGGGCCCGCCGAACGTCCCGATGACCACGAGCTTGTAGTGATGGTGCTTGCGGTCTTGATCTTGTTTGTCCTGTGCGGCCAGCTGACCCGGGACCGCGAGCAAAACAAGTAATACGACCAATGTGACGCACGTCATTTTATTAGCTTTCATGATTCGCCCCTCTGCGTCCTCCGCCGCCTGCTCCGCAGAGTCGCAGGGACGACATTGGCCGAGACTCGCTAGAAGGTCAATGCACTGGGGCTGGCATTTGTATGGCATAGATCTGACACCGGTAACTTATTCAGCGGATGGCTCTTGTTCCAGTAAGAGCGGAGACGCGATCGGGGCAACGTGCGCGGAACTAGTCTGTTGAAGTGATAAACTTACGCCGGAAATCGCCGTGGATCCCAATCTGTCCGCTAATCTCGTTCGCTTTGGAGTCTTTGAGCTGGATCTCCGGGCGCGAGAGCTGCGGAAACGCGGCCTAAGCACTGGGTTGCCGGAGCAGTCCATCAAGATCCTGGCCCTCTTGCTCGAGAAGCCCGGCGAGGTAGTGCTGCGCGAAGAGATTCGCAAGAAGCTCTGGCCCAACGACACGGTCGTAGAGTTCGACCACAGCATCAATGCCGCCATCAAACGGCTGCGCCAAGCGCTGGGCGACCCCGCCGACTCCCCCCAGTACATCGAGACTCTAGCCCGCCGTGGGTATCGCTGGAAGATTCCCGTGGAGTCGGTAGAAACTCAGCCCCAGGCCGCAGGGCTGGCGGAGGTTGAGGGCGTCCGGGGTGAAACTACCGCGGGTGGAAACCTGATTGGGAAGAAAGTGTCTCACTATCGGGTGCTCGAAGTGCTCGGAGGCGGGGGCATGGGGGTGGTGTTTAAGGCCGAAGACCTCAAGTTGGGCCGCCGCGTCGCACTGAAGTTTCTTCCCCAAGAAACCATGAACGATCCGCTCACGCTCCGGCGCTTCGAACAGGAAGCGCGTGCGGCCTCGGCGCTGAACCATCAGAACATCTGCACCATTTACGAAATTGAGGAGCATGAGGGGCAGCCCTTCATCGTCATGGAATTCTTGGAGGGAGAGACGCTGCGCGAGCTAATTCCTGCAGCGAAGACGAGGAAACCACCACTGCCGCTGGAAAAGTTGCTCGATCTCGCCATGCAAATCACGCAAGGGCTGGAAGCCGCCCATCAGAAGGGGATCGTCCACCGCGACATCAAACCGGCGAATATCTTCGTGACAACCCAAGGCCAGGCCAAGATTCTGGACTTTGGGTTAGCGAAGCTTGTCCCTGAGCAGGTAGCTCCTGACGCTTACTCGGGACGCGATCACCGAACCGACGAGGTGCATGGGACGCCAGACGAGACAATGCCCGCTGTGGGTTCCGATCTGCTGCTCAGCCGAACCGGGGTGGCGATGGGGACAGCAGGCTACATGTCTCCGGAGCAAGTGCGCGGCGAGAAGTTGGATGCACGGACGGATCTGTTTTCCCTTGGTGCGGTGCTCTATGAATTGGCGACGGGGCGACGCGCCCACACGGGAGACACGGAGCCCGTGCTTCGGGAAGCTATCCTCAACCAGATACCCAGCCCGGCGCGGGAAGTGAATCCCGACCTTCCCGCAAAGTTCGAACAGATCATTCACAAGGTGCTCGAAAAAGATCGTGCAGCACGCTATGGAACAGCATCGGAGCTACGGGCCGATTTGGAAAGCTTGATACAAGACATCGGTTCGAGGCTTCCCGGCACCCGCTTGCGGCACCTCGGCGCAGCCGGCGTTGCCGTACTATTCATCGCGAGCGTGACTTTTTGGCTCACAAAGCACCAACCTTTCTCTCAACTTAGCCAGCAGGACCTGAAGCAGTCGCAACTGACAGCCAATTCCAGTGACAACGCTGTTACGGGTGGCGCCATTTCCCCGGACGGAGAGCTCCTGGCCTACGCTGACCTGAGAGGGATTCACATTAAGCTCATTAAAACGGGCGAGATAAGGGACATTGTACAGCCGGAAAGCCTCCGAGAAATGCAGGTGAACTGGAACATCAGTCCCAACTGGGTTAATCACGGCACAGAGTTTCTTGCCACTGCGATGCCACGCGGGAAGCCCAGCGTTTGGGCCGTGCCGGTGATGGGTGGAATGATGCGCAAAATTCGCGATGATGCTATGGCATGGACGGTTTCACGAGACGGCTCTTGGGTGCCGTTTGGTGCCAACCTGGGTAGGTTGTACTATCGCGAACTCTGGCTCATGCGACCGGATGGCGGGCAGGCGCGGAAGTTCTATGAAGCCGATGAAAACACCAGTTTCCTGGGCGCCGAATTCTCGCCGGATAGCGAACGACTGGGATACGTCCAATGGCGCCAGCTCGCGGACAAGTCCGAAATGAGTATTGAAAGCCGCGCCCTGAAAGGCGGCCCTGCCACCACCGCGATATCCTTTCCACTCGACTTGAACGACTGGACTTGGTCCCCCGACGGGAGGATCATCTCTTCAGTTCCCGACCTTGCCGACTCCACGGAGTTCACTTGCAACTTCTGGCAAACCCGAATTGACGGCCGCACTGGCGAGCCCCTGGAAAAATCCAGACGCTTGACCAACTGGTCTGGATTTTGCATGGACCAACCGAGCGTGACGGCCGATGGCAAGCGGCTTGCATTCCGAAGAACCTCGACCCAGAGCGGTGTGTATCTTGCTGACCTACAAGCTAACGGAACGCGGATCACCACCCCGAGAGCGTTCACGCTGGACGAGACGCTGGACCAACCAGCGGCGTGGACGGCGGATAGCAAGGCGGTGGTTTTCACATCCCACCGAAACGGCCGAAGGGAAATTTACAAACAGTCGCTGGACCAGGACGCCCCGCAACTCGTCGCAGCGTCCTTGGATGACGGACCCGAAGAGATCGGACTGGGACTCAGTGACTCGTTGATCCCGCATATGAGTCCAGATGGGGCTTGGGTCCTCTATCTGTCAGTGCCAAAGGAGACCGGTTCCTCAACACCGGTTCGGCTGATGAGGATCCCAATAACAGGCGGAACGCCGAAGTTGGTATTGACGACATCGCTCGGCAGTGTCCACTCGATGCGTTGCGCGCGGTCACCAGCGAGCTTGTGTACGATTGGCGAGCAGACTTCGGACCGCAAACGACTCATCTTCACCGCCTTCGACCCGATACAAGGCAGAGGACGCAAACTCGCGCAATTTGATACCAAACCCACGCCCTTCGACGGGTATGCCTGGGATCTTTCTCCTGATGGCACCCGCATCGCCATTGTCCAGCGTTCGGAAGCAACAATCCATCTTCTTTCGCTGAGCGGCCATGCTCCAGCCGAGGTTGTCGTGAAAGGTTGGAGCGGCGTCCAAACCCTGGATTGGACGGCAGACGGGAAGGGAGTGTTCGTCTCCAGCACAACGAGTAAAGGATCGGCGGTTTTGCAGGTGGACCTGAAAGGCAACGCTCACCTCCTTTGGGAGCCAAAGGGAAGTATCCAGAGTTACAGCGCGCCTCTTCTCGGACTTTTGGCACCTTGGGCCGTACCGTCCCCGGACGGGCGCCACCTGGCGATCTGTCGTTGGAGCTTTAGTGCCAACATGTGGATGATGGAGAACTTTTGAAAGTATCGCAGTGCTAACGTCTTGATCGTCTCTTCTTGCTCACCCTCAAAAAGGCCGACATTGCTTCACGCTCGAAGGATTGCAGCTAGAAGCTAATCCTGAGGCCAAACTCGACCTGCCGGGGCGATCCTAAAGCAAACACTCCCGACCCGACGCCAACGCGATTAACGTTGTGGTCAGAATACGTAGTGCCATTGACGCTCCCGGCCGATCCGAGCAGGAGTCCAGAGAGTGTGTTCCCCGGCAAATCGAAGTTGGCGAAGTTGAGCAGGTTGTACATGCCAACGCTGGGTTCGATCGTGACCTTCTCCTTGAAGACGTAGCTCCATGTCACATTCAGGTCGAAAGCCCGTAGCCAAGCCAAGTCGACCTGCCCCTTCGGCGCCAGGGGAATCGGGGGAGCGACGGCTCCCAGCCTCTGCAACTGCGTCAGATTGAACAGGCCATTTTTGATAAGTACCTGCCCTGCGGGAGTAGGCTGCCCTGCAATTGTGCTGTTGTAGCGGCTGATCAGCTTGTTGATATTACCGGCATCGATGCCACGATCAAAGTTGCCAAAAGTTGTGCCTGGCAACGGATCTTGCACGGTGCCATCCCCGGTGAAGTCTGTGCGGAAGATTTCTCCAAAGCCCAAGCCAGTGTTCGGCACCAATAGCGTGGTCGACAGCGGACTGTAGAAATGGGCAATGACACCTAAACTGAAGCGCGCTGGAAGGTCGGTGAAGCCACCGAAGGAAATCTGATGTGTGCGATCAAGTCCGGACGGTCCAAAGTAGCGGTTGGGACGATTGTTATCCAAAGCAGAGTTGGCAATATCCTGATCGACAGCACCGATGGCACCCGAGTTCTCGAACCTCGACAGACTGTACGCTGCCTGGAAGTTCACAGCGTGCACTAGAGGCAAGGGATCCTTAATGCTCTGCGTGACCTTTATCTGAAAGCCGTTATAAACCGAACGCCCAGTGGGGAACAGGAGCGGCAAACTGGGTGCAGCGGGAAGTGAACCCTGGAAAGCGCAGAACGAACAAACGCGGCCGAAGTCATTCGCGGACGACAAGCCGTTACCAGCGTAATTTCCCATGGTCGCCCCGTTAGCGATGGCGCAGTTGATGTAAGCGGCTCCCGTGCCCGTGCCACATCCGAATAAACTGTTGGTTGCGGAGATTGCGGCAACCGCATTGCCCCGATCGAAGAAGCGAGCATCCCCCACATGATTCGCGTCTAAGCTAAGCAGGTAATGCGTGCCAACGTTACGGACATAGTCCGCGCTGAGCACCATACCGGGCCGGATTTCGTGTTCAACCCCAATGTTCATCTGGACAGAGCGCGGGGTCTGGTAGTCAGGCGCAAGGAGGCCAAAAGGTGGCAGGCTCAGCCCCTGGGAAAGGAGGTTTCCGGCAAACTGGGGATTTTGAGCGTTCAAGTTTGAGCTGGAAAGCAACTGATATTGGCTTTGGAAGGCTTCAATCGCGGAGACCGCCAGACCGATAGGAATCTTCCCGCCGCTCGCGGTTCCACACACACCCGCTCCGGGGACAATTGTTCCGCCGGGTACTGGGACGGGCAGTGCTACTCCTGGACCGCCACACGCGGAAGGAAAAGCATTGAAAGCGCCCCGGGCGAGGCGAAGCGGACGATCAAAAAACACGTTATTCCAAATCGAATTCTCGAAAAACAGCCCAACGCCGGCTCGGATTGAGGTCTTGCCATTGCTTAATGGATCCAAAGCGAATCCGACTTGCGGGGCTAAGTTAGCGTTCGGCTGGCGTACAGAATTCCCTAACCCTAGGACCAGCGCATTCAATTGCGGGAGAGCCGGAATATCGCTATCGGTTCGTCCCGTATCCCGGACATAACGCAAGCCGCCGGTGAGAGTAAAGTTTGGCTTGATCCTCCAGCTATCCCCGATATATGCCCCGAGACGATTGTCCGGACCCAGGCCGCCGACGGGGCGCCCGAATGCAGGAAGTTCCGAGAAGAAACCCACACCGTTGCCAACGGAAACAGTTTCTACTGGATAGTTCAGCGGATTCGAGATCCCGCCAGAGAAGCAAGAAATGCCAGCACCGCAGGAGTTAGCAGCAAACGATTCCTCGGAAAGGCCGACATTGGTAAAGTCTGCTGGTTGATGGCTAAAGAAGGCTTCGAAAGTGAACCCTTGGATATGGTTAATTGCCACTCCATAACGGATGATATGGGAGCGGGCTGTCTTGGTGCCGTCGTACTTGAGTTGATGATTGCTTTGAGAGGTTGTCTGCGGGGCTAAGAAGTTCGCACCAGTGGCCAAACCAGGTCCAGTCATGAATAATTCCAAGCCCAGGTCAGCCAAGGGCAAGTTGCTGCCTTTCGTTTCATCTACAATCTGATTTCCAAATTTCAGGTATGCGAAGCGGAGCGCGTGCGTGAAAGTGCTGCTGTTGAAGACCGCACCCACTACATGGGCGCGGGTGATGTTCTTCGTGTCATAGACCTGAAATCCTTGACCGGCAGCCGCAAACAGCGAGCTCTGGTAATACGAGTATCGATAAAAAACGCGGGCACCTTTAAGCTGATAATCCGCACGGCCGAGCACATTAGTCTCGCGGAAAGGTGAACTAAACCCGCCCGAAAAAGCCTGGAAGGGGGGGGCCAACCGGCACCGGTGCGAACTCGTCTTGCTTTGTGCGCTCTGCGTCAAGGAAAAAGAAGGCTTTGTTTTTCAATATCGGCCCTCCGAAACGTCCGCCGAACTGCGAGCGTTGGAAAGGCGAGCTGAGTCCCGGTGGCGTGGGCAACTTGGCTGCCGTCGAGCTATCCCGGAACAGATCGAATGCTTCACCGTGGAGGTCGTTCGTCCCTGAGCGTGTAGTGACATTAACGGCGCCCGAAGAAGTCAGCTCGTTGGACAAATCCAGGCTGGACTGGCTGAGCTGGAACTCCTGGATGGCGCTGGATGGAATGTCGGCCGTGGTCGTGCCCACGGTTTCATCGCTGACGTCTACCCCGTCCACTTCGATGCGGGCCGTTCGGCCATAGCGGCCACCGAAAGAGACGGATGAATAGCCCGCTTTGGTAGGGTCGAAGGTCTGCCCATCCTGAATCTGCACGCCAGGTTCAAGCTGCGCCAGGTCTAAGAAGTTGCGCCCGTTGAGCGGGAGGTTTTCAATCTGCTGTGAGTTTAAGACGCTCTGCACGATGGCTTGCTGGGTGTTGACTTGAAGGGCGGACGAACTCACGTCAAGGACCTCGTTTCCTGCGCCAACCAGCAGTCTGACGCTGCGAGAGGCGGTATTGCCAAGCAGCACGGTGATTGGCATTCTGACTGTCCTGAAGCCTTTCGCTGTAACTTGCAGGATGTAGTCGCCGGGAATCAGGGCTCCAGAGTTATAGGTCCCAGCTGAGTTGGAGTTGACATGGATTACTTGTCCGGTAGCACTGTTAGTGATGGCTACTTCAGCGCCCGGCACAACGGCATCGCTGGGATCAGTAATCGTCCCAACAATACTGCCAGTAGCGACTGTGGTTTGCGCGAAGAGCGACGGAGTGAGGAGCAGTAGCAACACCCCTACGGCATGGGAGCAGAATCGGACGCCTGTACAGTTTCGGAAGCGATATTGCATGCGTCCCCACTTTCGAGGTGAGCGGGGCTCAGTCTTTCACAGATTTTCCCGTTTCTTGCACACTTGCACAGCTATTTGAAAGCGACTCACCTCTTGCCCAACGGAAGTCTAGCTTATTATCGATCCCGAATGGAGGCCAGTTCCACCGTCGGCCGCCGCCGACCCTCCAGTCGTGAGCAGTCCCAGACTGCGCTCGCAACGGACGAGAATGACTGGCAGTTTGCCTCAGGGCTGGGGGTTTTGTTATAGGCTCTAAGCAACGAACGAGGTTTGTACATGTTGTTTCTCTCGGACAGAAGATTGTACTGCAGCGCTCACGGTTTTTCGCATGCGGTCCTGCGACAGTTTGTTTCGGCCCAATCCGCGACACGTATGTCTCGAATTGGCTGGGCAATGCTCGCTCGTCGAGCCTTCATGCCGATACTCCTTGCTCGATCTCAACGAACGTCGGGGTTACCCCGGTCTGTGCTTCTTTGTCCATCTGCTTGCAAACTTTGAGAAACAGAGCACGCTTCATTGCAGCGTATGCATTCTGATCACAACCAGGTCTCCATTCCCAAGGTGTTCCGATACCACGGCTGTTGAACAGGCCCGGACGCCAGTAGGGTTTGCACAGCTTGAGATATTCCTCGTCGGTGCCACCGCCCCGACATTTCTCCCAGTATCTGCTGAGTACGTCGTGCTTGAAGAAGATAAGGTGAGCTGACAGCTCGCTGAATCCTAGATCCTCCATCACTTCCTCAACGGAGGCGTAGCTAGTGTCCAGATAGCCTTTGGCAAGAAGCATGAAGATGCGCGGCTCCATCTGATACACGATTGTCTCGTATGGCGGTGGCAAGGTCTCGCCAGTATCGGTGATGAACCGATGGCGACGGGCTATGGCTAGGCAACGGATTACGGTGGAACGCGACAGACCAGAGGCACGACAGATGGCGGGAATCCCGCAAGCCATCTTCCCGGTCTTGTTGTTGGCCAAATCGGCAAGCGTTTCAAGGAAGCCATACATGACGCGACCCTTGACGATCTCAGTTCGTTTCCCTTCGTCAACTTCCCAGTCGTTATTTAGAATGACGCGCTTAGCTCGCATCACCCTCTTCTGAATTTCCCACATGAGGTTAGTTCTCCGAGTTGCGACGCGGCGGACGACCGTCCCGCATGGTGACACCGAGACGTTTCAATGAAGCGCGGATCTCTCCGATGGTGGCTGTTAGTTCATAGCCGATCTCTCGAATGACGAACTTCGGATGATCTGCTAGGACGCGCTTGACTTGAGCGTCCAGTGTTTGTTGAAGTGTGTCTCTAAAGCTCATTGTTGTTGACCTCCGCAACTTGAATACGAAGTCAGCATCTCCAACTAATTGTCGATTACGACTAATGGTGTTCTAAGAAGCTAGTTAGTGGTGCCGCACTAGCGAGTTAGTGGTGCCGGAGAGGGACAGGATTCACGTTGTAGTGGTGCCGAGGCGGGACATCAGTGGTGCCGGAGCGGCACTAGTCTCGTCTCTCATCTTTTGACTCTGATCTCAGTGTTAGAAGAGGGTCTCTGATCTCAACGCTCTGCGAGACGACAGAGCTATTTGCTCCGCAGGACAAACCTCGCTCTTCGCTTCGCTCAAAAACAGAAAAACATGAACCCCATACAAACTACGTACAAGTGAAACGGATCTGCTCCGCAGATCAGAAACTCCAGAGACCCGATCATCTCCGCCCACTCCAGGCGAAAGCCATTAGAAGAGTTCCGCTCGCCGCGCTTGGTGGCTCCGATTGACTGCGGGCAGTACTGGCGATCCCGGTTTCATGACCCGTTTTTTCGGTTTTGGAATAAGCAGGTTTGTTTTGGCCCACTTTCGAGCCGACATAGCAGGCCGCTACCTCAGTCGTGACGAATCCTGAGGGGCTGATCCTCTAGTAGCTGTAGTCGATTTTCTTCATGGGAGCGCACACGACGCTTCCAATCCTTGCGTCAACAAAACGCTGGCGTGCATCGAGAACGACCCAGATGAACTGAATCTCGTACTTCTCTAAGATCTGAGTTGCCATGCGAGACCAGGCGCGGGCAGAACCTCTGAATCTCTCCGGCTCGCCCAGTAACATCCAGAGATGACAGCCGAATCTGCGATTTAACGAGTTCATGCTGATACCACCCTCTGAGCCCCAAGCCCAAGAGTAATCTCTCTCGTCGAGAGAGGTAAGTCTTGATCCGAAACTTCACAGCCAACGCAAACGTTCTGTCCCGGCCACGCTTCACACTTACCGCACTTTGTACACATTTTGTTGTCATGCACCGCATGTATAGCACGAACGCGAGCGCGGGCGGCGGCGGCATTCTTATGAATGGCTGATTCGGGGTTCTTCCCTTGATACCGCTGGTACTGTTTGTAGATCTCTTCGAACGCGACGCGGAAACCTGCTGATCCTTGCAGGACTCCGGGATGGCCCCAGTCTCTCGGATGATCCTTCCGCTTTGACTTGGTGAACACCCACTCCATGATAGAACGGAGGATTCCCGGTCGGTGTCCATCCGCTAACATAATCTCGAAGTCGATATAGCGGCCCATCTTCTTACCCGGAGGAGCGGGATCATACTCATTCCATAGGTCACAGAGCTGTTCGGCTGACTGGGTGTCTCCCGGATCTAGCTCTCTACACGGCTTGAGTCGGTTTGTAGGTTGTAACTGCCCCGAATTTAAGTTTGACTGATCCGGGTTTGACTGATCTATATGCGAAGCAAGAGATGTTGGTGTTGCTTTTGGTTCTACGGGGTTGCTTTTGCTTCTGCCCTCACCGGCAGGTGTCTGCTGATTGTTTTTCTTGGGTGGATCAGTTGGGTGGATCAGTGGGAGGATTGTGCGTCCGCTAGACGCATCATTTGCGCTATTAGGCGCACCCCCTGCGTCTCCTAGACGCATGTGTCCGCTAGACGCATCATTACTATCATTCGCATCTGTAGTCAATTTCGCCTTATAGTCAGCCGTAACCTGCTGGATAAGGCCCACGTTCACCCGACAACGATTAACCCCGTTGCGGCCTTCCCCAAGATATTGGAGCAACTCCAGCTTTATAAGCCGGAGGTTCGCTCGCTCAACTGAACGCCGGGAGATGGCCATATCATGAGCCAGCAGGCTGATGCTCGCCCAGCACTCTCCGGTCACAGTGTTTCCCCGGTTAGCCACCGCGATGAGAACGGCGAGCTCGTAGGAGTTCAGATTGAAGTTCGCCTGCATGGCGTGACTCCCGTTCATCACGACAAACAGTGCATTGAGCTTGTCGGCCATTAGCTCACCTTCGATTTCGGACGACGGCCCACTTTAAGAGGGATGTTCCCGCGATAGCAGGCCATCCGGATCTCCCAAGGGGTGTAGCCCAACCGCTTGGCGATGTCATTGATCCTGGCATCAGGCTCACTGGCGAAAACGTCAGCGACGACCAAAGTCAGCTTTCTTTTTTCTTGCTGGTTCATAACAGCCTCCACCCTCAAATCCGAAGTCACAACTCGCACTAATTGTCGATTCTTGTGCGCATAACTGGTCTGCCACCCCCAGTTCCAAAAGAAATGGCCTCGACCTCTTAGCCGAGGCCACTCGGCTAGTTAGAATTCGAGATCGCGGATCATGCGATCGTGGTCGATCTCGACGCACATCTCGCAGTCAGACTCGTTACAGCTTTCGGGATCGTGGTTTTCCACGGCCTCGTTCCAAGCCTGCTGTGCCTTCATGCGCTCGCGGTTTTCCAGAAGCCATACATACTCTTCTGGCGTGATCGAGGAATCGGTCACTTCTGTGCTGCCCTGTTTGAGCAGGGTGATAGTGATGTTCATACAGATATCCTAGTTTTTAGATTTTGGGACGAGAGGTTCGAGCGGGTGTCAAACTTCGTGGCAGGTTCTAGTGAGGCTCGCAGCTATGGGCACCGCCGGGCGTCGCTGCTACTTACTAAGATACCTTAGTCAGTCGCTAGTTGCAATCACTAACACTCTGTATGTATAACTGGCGTGTTTGCAATCGGTTAGCTACTTTGCTGTCGATAGTTCGCTAGCAGCCGGGGATTCGCCAGTACTTGTTTGAAGTAGGCCACCACGCTGTACTTCTCTCCAACTACACGAGTGAGATTAGCGTGCCAGTCCGTGG
>OBLU010002234.1_pt1 | contig 17939 bp, 14 predicted proteins | sample 1518681 | NCBI WGS metagenome assembly OBLU01 (sample SAMEA3539304, study PRJEB22396) | soil metagenome | biome: tundra; feature: field; material: soil | place: USA | collected 2010-05 | depth 0.15 m | reverse complement strand
CCGCGGCGGTACTCGAACTTGTCGACGGCCTTCATCAGGCCGATGTTGCCTTCCTGGATGAGGTCGAGGAACTGCAGGCCGCGGTTGGTGTACTTCTTCGCGATCGACACGACGAGCCGCAGGTTGGCCTCGATGAGCTCACGCTTGGCGCGCTCGGCGTCCATGTCGCCCTGGATCATCTCGCGCTGCGTGCGCTTCAGATCGACGATGGAGATGCCGGCGTCCGCTTCAATCCTCTCGAGATCCGTCCGGCAGTTCTTCTGCTGCCTCTTGTACTCCTTGCGCAGCTCTTCAGACTTCGAGTTCTCGTGCTTGACGTCGAGCGACTTGATCTGGCGTTCGAGCGTGCGCATGGCGTCGACGGTCTTGTTGACCTTGTCGAGCAGGCGCTTCTTCTCGCCGTTGGTGTACTTCAGCTCGCGGATGATGCGGTTGACGTAGACGTGCTCACGGCCGATCAGCCAGCGGTGCTTGCGCTGATCGCGGGCCTTGGCCTTGGCGTCCTTGCCGACGGGCGCAGCGAGCTTCTCTTCCAGCGCCTGCAGCTTCTTCTGGTGCTTGACGATGACGTCGATGCGGCCGACCGTCTGACGCACGCGGGCCTGCAGGATCTCCTCGGTGAGTTCTTCTTCGTCGAAGGTGACCACTTCCTTGATGTTGCGCACGCCGCGGCGCAGGTCTTCGCCCAGGCCGACGATCTCGCGAATGACGATGGGCGAGCGCGAGATGGCCTTCATGACGCGGTTCTGTCCGCGCTCGATGCGCTTGGCGATTTCGACTTCGCCCTCGCGCGTGAGCAGCGGCACGGTGCCCATCTCGCGCAGGTACATGCGCACGGGATCGTTGGTCTTCTCCAGCGTGCCGGGCGAGAGATCGAGCTCGACATCGTCGGACTCTTCGCCGGCCTCGGGCTCGTACTTGTCGCGTTCCCCGCGAGCTTCACCCGAGAGCACATCGATGCCCTGGGTATTGATGGTGGTCATCAGGTCATCGAGCTCGTCGGGCGAGGTGATGTCGCCGGGAAGCAGGTCGTTGACCTCACCAAAGGTGAGATAGCCCTTCTCTTTTCCGGTGTCGATGAGTTTCTCTATGTCGTCTTCGTACTTGTCGATTTCTTCAGCCACGGCTATGCGCGCTCCTGCTCAAAATTTTTTGCGGGGCCGCCAGAGGACAGGCGGACTGTTCCCTTGGTTGTTTCGTGATCGGCAGGGATAGGATGCGGTGTCGACCGCGGTGGCAAGCCCGATAACCTTCGGAAGGTCAGGGCATTCAAAGGCGCACGTCCCCAGCGGATTTTAGAATACCACGTTTATTAGACGCAATTTGCAGAAAAAAGGACTCAAAGGGGGACGGCGTGGGTGGTGAACCAGGCTGCCAACTCGTCTTCGCTGAGCGACCCATCGGCGAGATGGAGAAATGTGAGGTAAAGCTCTTTCTTCGGTGCCTCAATATCCCATCCATTGCGGGCGAGGAAGGCGGCGGACACAGCCAGCGCCGTCCGCTTGTTTCCGTCCACAAAGGCATGGTTGCGGGCAATGCCAAAGGCATACGACGCAGCCAGTCGGAAGAGATCGGCGCCCTCCTCGTAGGCGAATACATTCTTCGGCTTAGCCAGCGCTGAATCGAGCAGCGTCTCGTCCCGAATTCCGTCGGGCCCACCGTGCAGGGCCAACTGCTGGCTGTGCATCGAGAGCACAGCGCGCTTCAGTATCCAAACCGGCTCATCCACTTATTCGGCCAGCTTCCGCAGAACATCGCGGTGTTTGTTCATCACGTACTCGGCGGCCTTCATCTGCTCGGCAAACTCCTGATCGTAGGGGGTCAGCTCGATTCCGTTGGCAGTCTCCGAGATATAGAGCAGGTCGCCTTTTTGAACCTTGAGTCGAGCCATAACGTCTTTGGTGAGAACAATGCCGCACGAACTGCCAATGGTGAGAACTTTCGCGGTTGCAGCCATGACGAACCTCCAACCAGATTATAACGCATGTTACTATGATTTTTGTAGGGGATCATAACGTTTATCATAATCTGGCGTTGCCGGCTCGGCTCACCGGACCAGCATATGCAGCAGGCCCTCCCAGAGATCGCCGTAGTGGCGCCAGCCGCCGAGGTGCTGGACGCGGGCCAGCGCGGCTTCGCTCATGCGGTGCTGCAGGCCGGGATCGCCCGCCAGCCGCTCCATGCGATCGGCCAGTGCGGGCACGTCGCGGATGGGGACGATGAAGCCCTCGACGCCGTCGGTGATTAGGTCGTCGCCGCCGGTGTTGGTGCTGGCGAGGATCGGACAGCCGCACGCGAGGGCCTGCGACAGCACCAGGCCGAAGCCGTCTTCGATCGAGGGCAGCACGAGCACGTGGCTCTCGCTCATGATCTTCGGCAACTGCGTTTGCGGGATGGAGCCGAGGAATTCGACGTCCTGTTGCGGCAGACGGGGGAGAAGCTGCTGAATCTCCGGGGTCATGGCGCCGATGACGCGCAGGCGCTTGGCTGGATGCTTGAGTTGCTGAAACGCCTGCAGCAGGTAGGGAATTCCTTTGCGCAGGGAGACTTGCCCGACGAAGAGGACTTCGAACGCGTCGGTGGATGGGTCGGCGACCTTGGCGAAGGTTTCCAGGCGCACGCCGTAGGGAATGGTGTGCAGCTTCGCGGCCGGCACGCCCTGCTCGACAAACGAGCGGCGCGAGAACGAGGACGGAACGGTGATGGCGTCGGCCGCCTCGTAGATTGCCTCCTCGCGCACGGTGTCGCGTGGGTCGTTGCCGGGGGGATCGAGGCCCCAGCGGCGGAACTCGTCGGCCACGATGTTGGCCTGGTAGCGCTGATGGGAGGATCCGCGATCGCAGACGAACTTGCCGCCGCGCTGCTGCACGGTGCGGCCGGTCTTGAGGCCCGCGCCGGAGATCCCGATGAAGGCGTCGGGCACTCTGGTCCCGATGGCTCCAATGCGGCGATTCGTCCACTCATCGAAGCGCAATGCGATCTGGTAGCCCAGCTCGTCCGACAACCGTTCGGGGAGACGCAGACCTGCGCGGTTCAGCAGCATCTCCGGCGTGTGCAGCCAGGGCCAGGTCTGGACCTTGCCGTGGGGCAGGCCCTCGCGCTTCAGACGCGCCCACGGCCAGGTGGAGTACACCGTGTCGAGGTAGCCGCGGCGGTCCAGTTCGCGGGCCAGCTCGAAGTGATGAAAGACGCCGAAGACGGCCTGGCTGACTCTCATGCGCGCGGCCTTTGGCGGGAAAAGGTCGGTGGGGTCGATGGGCTCGTCAGCGTCACTCGGCCTCCAGCGTCGGTTTGGACCGGCTGAGGCGCGCCAGCAGGTTCGCCGGCTTCAACGACTGCGGGTAATGCAGCAGGCTGGCGAGGAAGGCAGGCAGCGTGTCGTGGGCGATGCGCAGCGAGGCAGGCACGACGTAGAGGTTCATGATGACTTCGGAGATGATGAGCGAACCAGCTGCTCCGTAAAGCCCGTAACGGCGCGCCAGCAGGTAGGTGAAGAGAACCGTGACGCCGGTGCCCGCGACGTACCATGCGGCCAGCCGTTGGTGCAGGTTCGTCGCCGTCGCCAGCGTCGAACTGGTCGACCACAGCGCGTAGATCAACACCCCGAACAGCAGGATCGCCAGCAAACGGCGGCTGGGCGGCACATGGCCGCCGGTCCAGTGGGTGAGGAACCACGGGCCGAGGGTCATCATGCCGATCAGGATCGCGATGGCGAGGATCAACGCCGTCTGGCAGGCGCGGCGGTGCAGCGTGCGCAGCAGGTCCCAGTTCTTCGCGCCATAGGCGGCCGACAGCTCCGGCCACACCGTGTTGTTGACCATCTGCACCATCTGCAGCGCGACGCGGGAGACGGTGCGGGCGCTGGCGAAGATGGCCACATCCACCGGACCGAGCGCGTAGCCGACCGCGATCAGCGTTCCCTGCAGGTTCAGCGCGATGCCGATAGGGAATCCCATGAAGGCGAACGCCGGCACGGCGAGGCGGCGAATCTCAGCGAAGCTCGCATACTTCCAGCCAATCTTGACCCAGGGCAGGTCGTGGCGCATGAACAGGCCGAAGATCACGGTGCCGGCAATATTGGCGATGGCAAAGACCAGTGCCGCCGTGCGTGGCCCGTAGCCGAGAACCACCGGCACCATGGTCGCCCCGAACGCCGCCAGCGAGATGGTGTTCTTGACGAACGAACCGTACGCATAGCGCGCCACGCAGGTGTATGCCGCGCCCATCAACTGCTCCAACTGGCTCAGCAGGACGGCGACGCCGAGGTAGAAGATGATCCACTTCGCGTCCGTCTGGCTGATGGCGTGAATGGGGAGCAGGCTGGCCACCGGCACGAAGTAAAGCACCGGCACCAGCAGCAGGGCGACGACCGCGCCGACCGCCGAAATCAGCCACCAGCAGCTCTGGAAGACGCGCAACGCGCCCTCCCGGTCGCCCCCGGCTTCGAGCATGGTCATCTCGTTGGAGGCGACGTTGCCGAAGCCAATGGTGGAGAAGCTGAGCTGCGTTGGAATCGCGGTGACAATGAGCCAGTCGCCGTAGACGGTGGTCGCCCAGAAGTGGAAGAAGACCGGAACCTGGATGAGCTGGATAATCGTGCTCGCCAGCTTGCTGAACCAGTTGGACGCGAAGCCGATCAGAAGACGGCGCTTGGTCTGATTATCGATGGGCCTTCTCCTCATCCCAGATTGGCTTCCGTTTTCATTATCTCAGCGACCCGGCTGCGGCTCCTGAGGTGACCCCTCCTCTTGTCGCCTGCCGATTGCCATATCGAGCACATCGTCGTTCCTCTGCATTCTTAACCTCCTTTAGTGGTTGCGCAGTTTGCGGTCGATGTCGAGCTTCTCCTGGATGAGCTGGTTGAGCATCTCCTGGTCGCCGCGGCGGTCGGCTTCGGCGATCTGGGAGCGGAGTTCGCGCTGGCGGCGTTCGAGGCGGCGATGTTCGAGCGTGTGCAGGGCACCTTCGACCTGCTGGGTGAGGGGCGGGTCAGTGTGCTGCGGCGTGTGGTCGAGCGCGTGGGCCAGGTGAGCGCGCAGTTCGTCGGTGGAGGCGGCGTCCAGCGGGTTGGGCGGCGCGGGCGAGTGCGCGAGCGCGTCGAGCAGATCGGCGGTGGCGAGGTCGGCGATCCAGGCTGGATTATCGGAGAGATGAGTGGCCGCTATGACGCGGGCGGGATCGGACTCGGGCAGGACGAGGGCGCGGAGGAGGATGCGCTCGGTCTCGGTGAGCGGCTCGGCGCGGTGGGCCGGGACGCTGGCGACGCGCTGGGCGGCGGCTTGCTTGAGCTCCTGCCGCATCAGCGCGGAGTCGATGCCGAGCTTGTTGGCGGCGTCCTCGGCGAACTGGTTGCGGCGGATGGGATGCGTCATGCGGCGGATGTGCGGCAGCAGGAAGTTCATGGCGGCGACCTTGGCCTCGGCGGTGTGCGCGGGGAATTGCTGGCGGGCGCGGTCGATGAGGTAGTCGGAGTAGCGCCTGGCTCCGCGCAGCGCCGCGCCGTAGGCTGCGATGCCGTGCTCGCGAACGAAGCGGTCGGGATCGAGGCCGCCTTCCAGCGTGACCACCTTGATGTCGAAGTCCTCTTCGGTGAGCAGCGCGATGGACTTCTCAGTAGCAGCAGCGCCCGCGGTGTCGGGATCGAAGTTGACGATGACGCGCTTGGTGAAGCGGCCCAGCAGGCGGACCTGCGTCTCCGTGAACGCGGTTCCGGAGACGGCGAGGACGTTGTGAATCCCGGCCATGTAAACCGAGATGCAATCCATCTGCCCCTCGACCAGGACGGCGAAGTCGGACTTGCGCATCTCGGTCTTCGCTTTGTCGAGATTGAAGAGAACCTGGCCCTTGGTGTAGAGCGCCGTTTCCGGCGAATTCAGATACTTGGCGACCTCGCGGCCCTTGTCGTCCGTCGTGTCCAGCGCGCGGGCGGTGAAGGCGATGACCTTGCCCGCCTCGTTGGCGATGGGGAACGTGATGCGGCGGCGGAAGCGGGCGTACATGGAGCCGGGCGATCCGTCCGCTTGATCCTTCGCAGAGAACAGCCCGCTGGCGCGCATCGCCTCCTCGCTGAAGTGCTGCGCGAGCGCGGTGCGCATGGCGTTGAAGTCGTCGGGCGCGTAGCCGATGCGGAAGGTCTTGACCGTCTCCGGCGAGATGGCGCGGCCCGTGAGGTACTCGCGGGCGCGGGCGGCTTCGGGCGACTTCAGTTGCGCCTCGAAGTACTGCGTCGCGGCCTCGTGGATGTCGAGGAGCTGGCGGCGCAGGCCGGCCTCGCGGGCCTCTTCGGCAGAGGAAAATTCGCGCTTGGGCAGCGGGATCCCGGCCTTGACGGCGACGGCGCGGACGGCCTCGGGGAAGCTGAGCGACTCCATCTTCATGACGAACTTGAAGACGTCGCCGGACTCATGGCAGCCGAAGCAGTAGTAGAACCTGCCGGCCACGTTGACCGAGAACGAGCCGCTCTTCTCCTTGTGGAAGGGACAGAGGCCCTGGTAATTCTGTGCGCCGGTCTTGCGCAGCTTGAGGTAGTCGCCGATGACGCGGACGATGTCGGCCTGCTGCTTGACGAGTTGGGCGAAGTCGGTGGACAAGGTTCGAGGTACTAGGTTCGAGGTTTCGAGGCTGGGAGTGTACCCCCCCCGGGGTATATCTTATGTTATTTATTTTCTAATACGTTATAAGCTGGTATATACTGATTGATATATATTCAAATCTCCTCTTGGGTGGATTAAGTTGGACAGGCTGCCCGGTTCCCGGCAGCCCCGGACTGGCTCGGGGGGCGGGTCCTTGCAGCCTTTTCAGAACGCCATTTTTGTTTTCTCTACTCTTATTTAAGGATAGCAGGTGGACCATAACTCAAATGCCAATGTGAATTACTGGGTAAGTGATTGAGGCGGATGGAGATCTTTATTTTTTTCTGGACGCGGGGTCTTGACACAATTAATTGCTGAGGTTTTCCGCGAAAAATAATTGGCGGCGAAGGATTGCGTGCAGAAAAGCGGTCCTGGGTGATGCTGCGCAATGCGTGGGGGGTTTGTCGGCGAGTCCTATCCGCAGGAGAGCAGGGCGGCGCGGGAGAACAGGATCACGGGCAGCCGCGCGTTTGAGCTGCAAATGCTGATGCGGCTGTGTCCGGGAAACGGCGCGGCGGCGAAGGCGGTAAGTGGCCGTTGACGGAGGCCGATTGCGTGATATGTTGGCTGTGCTCTCCCCACATTGCATAGCAGCGAATCAGCGCCGAGATGGACATCCTGAGAGGGCAAGCTATGAGTCTTGCAGTTTTTTCGAAGTTTGAGGGGACGGACTTCGCCGCCTTTGCCGCATGCGGCGCGATCGGCTATTTCGCGGGAACGTTTGCGCCGGCTGGTTCCGGGGCGGCGATCTACATTACGGTTCTCGTTTCCTACCACTTGTTTCTCGCGTGGCTGATTTTTCTCAGCGGACAAAAGGAGGCGGGCGTCTCGCTGCCTCCGGGCCCTACGGCGCTGACCCATGTGGCCTGCGTGTTCGTGATCCTCGGTCCGGTGATCGCCGCGGTCCATACCATCCCGCATTTCGGAGTGATCGACTATGACTCGATGGAGGGGATGACGGCGGCGAACCGGACCTATCGGATGATCCAGGCGCTGTGCTGCAGCATCGCCGGGCTGGCGATGTTTGAGCGCAACTGGCTGTTCAGCAACGAAGCCCCGGTGGAGAAGGCCAAGCCGGTGCAGGCACCGGTGGCGCCGATTGTGTTGACCGCGACGGCGGATGATTTTCAGGCGTGGCAGCAGTATTTGGCGCAGCAGAAGAAAGGGCCGCGTCCGCTGGGCAGCTCGCTGAAAACGGAGTACGAACAGTGGCTGCTGGCTCGACACCAGGCGCGATCCGCGCAGTCTGCGGACGATGCTCGATGATCCCTGGGTTGGGGAACGAGTGGTTTGCGATGACTCACGATCCCCGCCAGGCGTGCGTCCATGCGGAGTTCGAGGACAGGCAGAGTGAACTGCACGCGCTGGCTTAAGGTGACTGGGTGTCCGTTCAGGCTGCTTCGGACAGCTTGATCTTGATGGGGCGAACTTTTTTGCGTTTCGCTTGCAACGCTTGCCAGAAGTCGTAGTCGTTCTGCATCTTGAACCAGAGGTCGGGGGAAGGCTGGCCAAAGGCCTGGCTGAGTTTGATTGACATCTCCGCGGTAATGCCGGCGCGCTGGTTGATGATGCGCGAGAGAGTAACGCGAGAGACCCCGATGTGGGCTGCGAACTCGCTTACGGTCATAGGAATCTCAGGCAGGGCATCCTTGATCATTCTGCCGGGATGGGGAGGGTTGTACATGCGCATGGCTTGTCTCCTTTAGTGGTAGTCGCGATAGTCAACGAGGATTGCATCCTGGCCTTCGAAACGGAAGGTCATTCGCCAGTTCCCGTTCACCTTTACGGACCAATGGCCTGCCAGATCGCCCTTGAGCGGGTGAAGATTCCACCCGGGAAAACTCATATCGAGCGGTTCGCTGGCTCGGTTCAAGGTTTCCAGTTGAAGTTCCAGCTTAGGAGCATGGTCGGGCTGGATGCCGGCCTTCGATCCTGTCTTGAAGAACTTTTCCAGTCCCGCGTGCCTGAATGAACGAATCACTTCCCGGCCAGTGTAGCGCGTAACGATACAGTTGTCGAGAAGGTCGCGCATTCCCTGCGGCGCACCCTTCGGAGAGTACAGAGATTCTGGCTGGGCCAGAATGACGGCCTGAGGGATAGGCAAGGGGGGCGAACGAAAGTGTGATTTATCTTGAGTTGGCCTCGGGAGTAACTTCTATTTTGCAATTTTTTTTGGAAACTCCGGAGAAAAAGACGGGTTCCAAAAGGTGACGATTCGCGCGGCGGTCGGTACGGCTGTCGGTTGGGTCGTGCGTTACTCGGAACTGAATCCATAGAAGAGACAGGACAACAGCTTCTTCGCGGTGCGGCTGGAACTCCCCAAAACGCGGCGGCGGAAGCGAGGACAAGGACAATGACAAGACTTTTTTCCATGCGTGCAATTCGCAATGCGGTTGTGGTGACGGCCATGGCGATGGCGCCAGCGGCCTCATTTGCCGGCGTGTTTATTTCGGTGGGATTCGCTCCGCCGGCGCTGCCGGTGTATGTGCAGCCGGTGGCACCGGGCGATGGCTATCTGTGGAATCCCGGCTACTGGGCGTACGGGCCGGAGGGCTACTACTGGGTTCCGGGGGTGTGGGTGCGGCCGCCGCAGGTTGGGCTGCTGTGGACGCCGGGCTACTGGGGCTGGGGCGGCAGCGCGTTCCTCTTCCATGAAGGGTATTGGGGGCCGCACGTCGGCTTCTATGGCGGCATCAACTATGGGTTTGGGTACACCGGCGCGGGCTTCTGGGGCGGGCGCTGGGATGGCGACCACTTCGCCTACAACACGGCGGTGATGAATGTGAACCGCACCGTGATCCACAACACCTATGTGGACAATGTGCATGTGACGAACGTCAACGTGACCAATGTTCACACCAGCTTCAACGGCGGCGCGGGCGGCATCCAGGCTCGGCCGAACGAGCAGGAGCAGCAGTGGTCGCATGAGAACCACATTGCGCCCACCGGCGAGCAGCAGCAGCATGTGCAGATGGCGCATGCGGACCGGTCGAACTTCGCGTCGGCGAACGGCGGCCATCCGGTGAACGCGGCCTTCTCGCGGCCGGGCACTACCGCGGGCGCGGTGCGGGCCATGGGCGCGCCGGGTACGCGGGATGGCTTCGGACACGCGAACGAAGTGAACACCCGCCCGGGCAACCAGCAGGCGCGCATCAACGCCGGGGTCAATTCGGGTCAGCTTACTCCGGGCGAGACGCGGAACCTGGAGAATCGCGACTCGAGCATCAATCGCCAGGCGCAGGCGGACCGGGCGGCGAACGGCGGACAATTGACCGGGCAGGAGAGGGCGCAGATCAACCAGCGGCAGAATAACGTGAGCAACGCGATCAACCGCGACGATCACAACGCCAATAACGACCGCGCAGCGGCTGCCCGGAATGGCGCTGCGCCGCGTCAGGAGAAGCAGCAGGCGCAGCGCGTGGAGAAAAACAACTCGCCGCACCCGGCCGAGGACCATCCGAAGCGGTAGTGAGTTGTTAGTTGTTAGTTGTCAGTTGTCAGTTGTCGGTTGTCGGTTGTCGGTTGTCGGTTGTCGGTTGAAAGAATGGATGCGGCTGGCGGATATTTCGCTTGCCGCATCTTTCTTTGTCGACCCTCTCGCCTCATCGCTGCAACTGATAACCTGCAACTGACAACTGACAACCTACAACTAGAATGGAACGATGCTGAGCGAGGCGGAACTCGACCGGGTGTGCGTGGTGCTGGTACGGGCGCGCAATCCGAGCAACATTGGGGCGGTGGCGCGCGCGATGCACGACTTCGGCTTCAAGGGTCTGAAGGTGGTGAACGAGTTTCCCGTGCCGTTCGAGGCGGCGAAGTCGGCGGTGGATGCGTCCGAAGTGATGGCGAACGCGATGATGTGCGCGAGCGTGGCGGAGGCGGTCGCCGATTGCACGCTGGTAGTGGGAACGACCTCGGTGGGAGAGCGGGATGTGCAGCATGAGCTCTTTGTGCTGGCGGAGGGTGCGGAGAAGATACGGGCGGAGTTACGGAAACCCACCCATGACGGAGAAGCTGTCCTGGATGGGGCACCCGGCTCTAGCGGCGGTGCGCGGCGGGTGGCGCTGCTGTTCGGGTCGGAGAAGACGGGACTGAGCAATGAGGAGCTGAGCCACTGCAACTGGCTGCTGACGGTGCCGATGTGGGAGCATGCGGGGGTGCGGCATCCCTCGATGAACCTGGGGCAGGCGGCGGCGGTGTGTCTGTATGAACTGGTGCGGGATGGAGAGGATGCGACGCTGCGAGAGCCCACGTCTCAGACTCGAGATCGAATCGTTGTGGAGAATCCCGCGGCGGCAGCTACGCTGGAGCGGATGACGGCGCTGCTGGGCGAGGTGATGGAGAAGACGGAGTACACGCGACGGCATGCGCACAACTGCAGCCCGGACCACGTGCGGCGGCTGGTGCGGCGGATCGGGGTGGATGCGGTGGATGCGCCGGTGTGGCTGGGGATTCTGAAGCAGGTGTTGTGGAAGCTGACGGGCGAGCGCGATCCGAAAAAAACGGAAGCGGATTTCCTGCGGGAATGACAGACAACTCTGCGCCTGCAAACGACAACCTGCAAGCGACAAGCGACAACCAGCAAACGACAACCAGCGACCAGCGACTACTTCGCGTCGTCCTTGAGGATCTCGTCGGCGAAGAAGTTTTCGACCTTGGCCTGGTTGCGCAGCATCTCGTAGTACGCGTTCTGGACAAGTTGCGAGCGGCCATCGTGGAGCAGTTGGCGAATCTGCTGCTGCACGACGGGGTTGGAGATCTCGCGCTGCCCGGCGGGCTGCAGGTCGGTCAGCTTGTAGATCGAGTAGCCGATCGGCTTCTTGCTTTGCGCGTCGATCAGCGGGAAGATGTCGCTGATCTGCCCGGGCTTCAGCTTCAGCAGCGCGGCGCCGACGGCGGGGTCGGGCTTCAACTGGCTCTCGCCGACGAAGCCCATGTCGCCGCCGCTGGAGGCAGTGTTGGGGTCTTCGGAGAAGTTCATCGCGATGGCGGAGAAGTCTTCGCCCGAGTCGAGCCGGTTCTTGAGCGCCTGGATCTTCTTCCTGGCCTCGGCGTCGGTGGTCGCCTTGCTGCCCTGCAGATTGCCGGGCTGCGGCGACGGCACGCTGGTCACCCGGATGACGGCGAGGCGGTACATGGGCTCGACGAAATCGAACTCGGCCTTGTGCGCCCTGAAGTAGTCCGCAACGTCGCCGTCGGAGACGGTGACCTTGGAGTAGACCTCTTTGTTGAGCAGCTTGTTGGTGGTCAGCGAGCGTCGCACATCGTGCTTGAGCTGATCGAGGGTCGTATGGTTGGCCGCCAGTTGCTGGGTGAACTGCTCCTCGTTGTACGGGGCCTTCATCTCACCGATCTTGGCGTCGACTTCCTCGGGGGTCGCGGAGAGGTTCAACTTGGCGGCGCGCTGTTCGAGGATCTCTTCGTTGATGAGTTCGCGGACGGCCTGGAGCCGCAGAGAGTCAGCCTCTTCAGTGGAGGGATGCTGGCCCTGCGCCTGCGCGAGCTGCGCCTGGAACATCCGATCCATGTCGGCGCGCATGATGGCGTGGCCATTGACGGTCGCGATGACATCGGCGTTGTGGGCGCGGTTGCATCCCGCGACCAGCAGAAGAGCCAAGGGCAGCAGGTAGTAGCGTGCGTTTCTGACACTGCCAACCAGCCTGGGGTTGGCCACCATTGTTGCTGTGCTACCCATGTTTCTCCGTTCCGATGGTCGATGCTCTGGGATCACGCGACTCGTTCTTTTTGACCTTCACAACAGTTCCATCCTTCTGGCTAACTTCCTGGCTTGGTGGGGGACGCGGCGGGCGGTGGTGCGTGCGCGGGCGGCGGGGGCGGTGTCTGGCCGGCCGCGACTAAGGCTCGATCGATGATGCGGTAGAGCGTCTCGATCGGCACTACGCCCTCAATCTTTTCGCCGTTGACGTACAAAACGGGCGTGGAATCGAGGCGCAGGTCGGTCTCGGCCTGGGTGACGGACGCTTTCACCCCGGCGTCGTCCTGTTTGAGCAGGCAGGCGGTCAACTCGCTCTGATTGATCTTCTGTTTCGCGCCTTCGTCCAGGGCGATCTTGTCCAGCGATTGATTGGCCTTGGCGGCGGTCTTTTCCGGGTCGGCCAATCCGCTGGCGTGGGCGTGGACGTAGTCGACGAAGTTCCAGTAGCCGTCGGTGCTGGCGGCGGCGAGGCAGTTGGCGTCGACCGCGGCGTGACGGGCCCAGGGGTGGAGTTCATCGAGCGGGAGGTCGCGATAGACGACGCGGACCTGGTCCTTATAGCGGTTGAGGATTGCGGGGAAGAGCTCCGCGTTCATCATGGCGCAGTAGGGGCACTCAAGGTCGTCGAAGCTGACGACGAGCACGGGGGCGTTGGGCGGACCGCCGCGCCCGGGGCGGCCGACCGTGGAGATCTTGTCCTTCGGGTCCTGACTGAGATCGAACTTGTTCAACTGGGCGAGCGTTTTGCCGTCGGCGGAGAGCAGGAACGCAATCGACCGGGAGGGTTTGCCATCCGCGCCGAAAGAGACGGCGATCTGGTCGAAGCCCGCGACGTCGCTTTTGGCGGGTGGGTCGATGGTGATGGTGTAGTCGGCGGGAATGTCCGACCGGCTGCGGATCAGGACTTCGATGCGGCGCGCGAGATCGGGGGAGAGCTTGACGCCGACCTGGACGGGAGTTGCGGTCTGAGCGTGGCATCCTGCCGCAGCCAGTAATACGACCAACGCGAGAGCTCGCAGCGGGCTGACCCCAATCAGCATAGTCTCGATTATCTCACGCGGAGGACTTGTTTTCCGGGCCGGGACAGGCTTCAAACACAAGCGGTCCAGACCGCAATCGGCTGGTCCGCAGATCAGTTTCAAATCTTTTCCGTCGCTAATTGCCGGATATAGCTGCGCACCTCTTCAAAGACATCACCCTCTGCCAAGAGCGAATCACAGAGTTCACAGAGAAACGAAGAGAGACAGAGTCGATGTGCGGGAAAACGGACCTCTGTGATCTCTCTTTCACTCTGTGAACTCTGTGATTCGCTTCTTGATCGCTGCTGAAAAATAACTGCCCGTCTGCGTGACGCATCACACTAGATCTAAAACACCTGCTGGGCGTGGCGAAGGTTGCCGGCGCTGCCGATGTTGGCGAGGGTGAAGTTGAATTTGTAGCCGTTGTCGTTACGTGCCGTGCCCAGTTCGTACTTGCTGTATTCGATGCTGATTCCGCAGCAGTTCCAGTTGTACGAGGTCTGGATGGCGCCGTACTGCACCGTGCCCAGGTTGAGGTCGATGCCGGCGCTGGCGGCCGCGCTGAGGCCCACCTTGGTTGGCGTGCCGAAGCCCACGTGAAAGCGCATCTGGTCGAAGTCCGCTACGGCGGACAGGGCGCCCTCGACGTAAGACCGCGCCGGAGCGTTGAGCCGGGCGTAGCTGGCGCCGGCGGAGACATCGCCCTGGTGGAACTCCACGAAGATGTTGTCGGCGGTGAACTTGTTCTGGCAGGGCAGGGTGCGGTTGGTGGACGCGGTGACGTTTGAGGAGCAGGTGTCGTAGTCGAGATCCCACTCGATGTCGGTCTTCTCCGAGGTGCGCACGCGCAGGCGGGAGATGATGGGCGAGATATCGCGGGGACCGGTGAGGAAGGAGATGCCGGAGAAGTTGAGGGTGGTGTCGAGGATGCTGCGCGGGCCGTTGGACACGACCGCGCCGCCGAAGTTCTCGTCGAAGAAGTACTTCTGCGCCACGCGCCAACTGATCCACTCGCGATTGCCGCAGACCGGGGTGGCCTCATCGGCGCGGCCCGCGGATTCGCCGGGATCCTCGATGGCGTCGGTGTCCTTGCCGGCCAGGTCGAGGATGTCGGTGGCCTCGGCGAAGGACCCCGCCGCGCGGCACGGCTGATTGCCGGCGCGGCGCAGAAACAGCCTCTGCGTGACGCCGTATTCCATCTCGTTGGTGTTGCTGGCGATGTCCACCGAATCGAAGCGCAGGATGTTGGAGAAGTTGTTGATGCCGCTGACGTAGCGATAGGTGAACTCGGGCTCGATGGTGTGTTTGAAGTCGTGGCGAAACAGATTCCGCATGAATCCGGAATCGAAGGTGCGCTCCAGCACCGGGGCACGCACGTCGAGCTGCACGTCCACGTTGGCGCGGTTGACCGGGGCGGTGCTTTCCACCGGCGCGCCGCCCGTGCCCGGCGAGGCGGCGAAGCGGCTGCGGCTGTAGAAGGTCTCGCGGCCCGCGATGGAGGGCCGGACGCGCCACCCGCCCCCGCCGAATGGGAACGCCAGTTCGGGACGCAGGTCCAGCCGTTCGATCATGCCACTGGTCGCGAAGTTGGGCTGGGTACGCTTCAAGGCCGCGACCGTGGTGTTGAGGCTCCAGTCCAGCCCGGTCGATCCCAGCAGGTGGTCGACCGTGGCGAACTCCAGCGAAGGCGCGTGGAAGATGTGCACCTGCTCTTCGGTCTGGAGTGGGATCTTGGTCGCGACCCGCTTCTCCCCCTGGTAGCGGTCGCCTTCCAGCGCGGCGGCCATGCCGTTCCACTCGCGCGTGAGGTAGACGGTAGAGACGACGTCGCTCGAGACCGCCTGGTTGAAGTTCGAGGAGAAAGCTTCGCGGTAGGGGAAGGAGCTGAGGTACTCGACGTCGGCGACCATGCGCGCCTGGGCCAGCGCGCCGTCCGTGCCTGCAGCGGAGGCGGAGTCGTCGCCCGCGATGAGGTCGTGGCGCCCCGAGAAGAGGACGTCGGTGCCGCTCTGATTGACGTAGACGGTGCCGCCGCCCGGGTAGTAGCCGCGATCCTGCAGCCCGTTGTAATGGGCCTTGACGAAGTCCTGTCCGAGACCGCGATGGCGGAAGCTCGCAGTCTCTTCGTAGCCACGCGCAGAGTAATAGATGGAGCCGACCGTGACGTCGGTGCTGCGGTCGATGACCCAGTAGAGCTGCTCGCCGACGGTGGTGCCTTTGCTGGCAGAGTTGAAGCCGACCTCGGGGATCAGGATGCCGCTCTGGCGATCGCTCGTGTCGACGGGATGGGTGACGTAGGGCAGCCACAGCAGCGGCAGGCCCATCAGGCGGAAGAGGGTGTTGGTGGCGTGCGCGCCGGTGCCGTCGATGCTGAACTCCTTGCCGGAGAGCAGCCAGTCCGGACGCGGCAACTGGCAGGAGGTGAACGTGCCGCCGTAGACCTGGAACTCGCGCGGACCCGACTTGACTACGGTCTTGCCGGTAAACAGGAAGGGGTTGCCGTTGGCATAGACCGCGCGCTGGGGAGCACGAGAACCGCCGGAAGCCTGTGCGGACTTGAGGCCGACCGAGCCGGAGACGTCGTAGAAACGGCCGGTCTCGGTGTTGACGTTGAAGGTGCCGTGGCTGGCCTCGATGTGTTCGTCGGTGGCTGCGAGGGTGACGACCACGTGGCCGGTCAGGGTGACGTCGCCTGTAGATGTGTCGTACTCGATGTGGTCGGCCTTCAGCACGCGGTCGCGGAAGGTGATGACGACATCGCGGTCCAGCGTGTAAACGGTGCCGGCGTGCGACTGGACGCCGTCGGGGGCGGTGACGATGGAGACGTTCGTGCCCGGCAGGGGGATGGGCACGGCGTCGGGATACGGAGCGTCGCCGGACGCGGCGGAGTCGGCGGCGGCAGGTTCCGCCGGGCCGCTTTGCGCGATCAGCGGCGGAGGTGCCTCAGTCGTCACCTGTTGCGCTGCGAGATGCGCGAGATTTGCGCTGAGCAGCGTGGTACTTATGAAGATGCAGATGCTCCGCAGAATTTTTGCCGGTAAGAAATGCCCGCTGCGGCGGCGATCGGAAGCCCGGCAGGAGGATTCCGGGAGCTCTGAGCGAGACGCTGCGAACCGGGACGGCAAAGCGAAAGACGGACCGGAGCTCTGCGCGATCGCCGGCTGCCGGAGGTTCAGGTTTGTCACACGCACCACCCTTAGAGGGTATAGCAATCTCAGGGTTGCTGTACCCGGGGCAACGAAACCGGAGTGGCTTTTCCCTCAAGGAAAAGACACCCTGAAAAAAGCAACCAAAGGGCAAGTGAACCCTGAGATTGCTCATTAGACGATTTCACGGAAGAGAGTTTGGGGTTTGAGCAAAATGGGCTCCGCACTGCTTAACACGCTTGAGGACCAGGGGTTCGCGGAAGTTGCCGGCGAACGCGGCGGGCAGATGGCGGCGGAGTCAGGACGAGCGCCCGCGCCCTCAGCCGACGCGCTGCGGCAACAGGTTGCGGAACGGCTGGCGGCGCATCGCAGACGCCGTGCCGGCGGGCAGGCGCAAACCAGGCTGGAACTTTCGCCGGAGACGGATCGGCCGGCAGCGGCGGCACGAGGGGCCGGGAGCCGATCCGCGCGCATTGCGGCGACGGTCGCCGAACGCTACGCCCAGACCCAGAGCTATCGCGCGTTTCTGGCCGCCGAGGCCGAGCGGGCCATCCAGCAGGCCCACGCCGCGGCCGAGGTTGCCGCGCTGAATGCGCAGGCGGTGGCGGCGGCGCAGCAGCAACTGCTGGATGCGTTCGACGAAGCGGCGAGCGATGCGGTTCTCGAGGATGCGGTTCTCGAGGTGCCGCGCAACAGCGAGCCGCCGCGGCAGACGGAGAGCGCGGGGCATAAGGATCTTCGCGAAACGCTGCCGGCGGAGTTCCAGCAGACCGCCGGCGTCGAGTTGAATCTGTGGCCCGACCTGGAGCCTGCTCCGGCGCCTCAGCACAAAACGCACCACCGCGGCCGCCCGCACTCTGCCGCTGCAACAACGCGCAGCGCGGACGTGCAACCTCGCACCCCCCTCGAACCTCGAACCGCGAACCTCGATCCCGCGGCGTCGAACCCCGAACCGGCCGGGCTAACGGTGCGGCTGTATGAAGACGCGGCCAGCGCGGCGCATCTCTATCCTGGAGCGGCACAGCGGGTCGCGCCTGCCGCACACGCCAACCGCTACGAAGAGCGCAACGAGGACGAGGCCATGGCGCTCGATGAAGAGATTGCATTTCGCCAGGCGCCGGTGTTCGAGGAGCCCGCCGGGCCGCCGGTTCCGCTGCCCGCCAACCTGATCGAGTTTCCCCGCCAACTGGTGGCGTCGCGCAAGGCTCGCCCGCGATACGCGGAAGGCCCCCTGCGGAGTGAGCAGGAACCGGCCCCGGGCGATGGCCAGTTGCGCATCTTCGAGGTGGATCCCGCACAGATTTCGACCCAGCCCGATGCCGAGTCCGAGCAGGACGCCGCAGCCACGCCGCAATGGACCTCGATCTGGCTGGACACGCCCTCCGCAGCCGCGGGAAGGGTGGATGCCGCCGACGCGCAGGCAATG
>OBLU010002233.1_pt1 | contig 17948 bp, 20 predicted proteins | sample 1518681 | NCBI WGS metagenome assembly OBLU01 (sample SAMEA3539304, study PRJEB22396) | soil metagenome | biome: tundra; feature: field; material: soil | place: USA | collected 2010-05 | depth 0.15 m | reverse complement strand
ATTACTATTCCGGAATGGGGGCGCACCGAGAGTGAGTATCTGCCGCGCTCACGAGTGAGGCGCACCGGCGCATCGAACGCGCTGGACAGTGTTGCGGAAGTTAGCACGCGCCCGCGAGATCCGGCGGCGAGCACGCGACCCGACTTGAGCACGAGTACGTGCGAGAACATCGCGACGATCTCCTCGACATGATGGGTGACCAGCACCATCGTGGGCGCGCCGCGGGTGCGGGCGAGGCGGCGCAGGAACTGCAGGAAGTGCTCGCGGGCGACGGGGTCGAGTCCGGCGCACGGCTCGTCGAGGATCATGAGCTTCGGCGAGGCCATCAGGGCTCGGCCAATGAGGACGCGCTGGCGTTCGCCCTGGGAAAGAAATCGCCACGGACGATCGCGGAGCGCGCGGGCCTCGATGCGGCGCAGGATTGCGGTGGCGGCGCGGCGGTCGTCGGGGCGGATCTCGCCCCAGTAGCCAATTTGTGCGTAGCGTCCGCTGACGATGGCTTTGAGAGCCGTTTCGCCATCGTTGGTTTCCATCATCTGCTGCACGCTTGAACTGACCAGTCCGATCCGGGTCCTCAGATCGCGCCAGTCAAAGCGCCCGTAAGTTTCGCCGAGCACGCGAATTTCCCCGGCGGTCGGCGGCAAGTATCCGGTCAGCGCGCGGAGCAGGGAAGTTTTACCCGAGCCGTTGGCGCCGAGAATCGCCCAATGCTCGCCGCGTTCGACGCGCCAATCGATGGATTCCAGGATGACGGCCTCGCGCTCGACGCGCAGCGCGGTCACCTCGATCACGGCTGGATGGGACTTCATGGTGAGGCAATTTTTAACAGGCCGGCGCGGGTGAACGCGAGCCGAGTGGAATCGCCGACACGCGCGGGCATCTACCATTAGTAGCGATAATCTACCCGATAGCCACGAAAGTTCAGGGCTGAACTGTTCAGCCTTATCCAATTTCGAAACGCGATGCACAATGCGCCTCGATGGAAGACCTCATTACACGCACCGGCGGTGAGAGCGAGACGCGGGCGGGCAAACTGATTCCTTCGTTCGTGATCGATACCGCCGGTGCGCCTGCCTCCGCGCCAGCGCCGGGAGAAAAAGTCGCGGCGGCGCCCGAATGGATCGAGCTGCTGCCGGCCGGGGTGTTTTACGGGCGCGATGGACGCGGGCCATTTCGGCTTGACGATCCGACCGCGGTAATCGAGTCGACAATCGCGTTGCAGATGAATGCGGGCCTGCCGATTGACTACGACCATGCCACGGATTTCGGCGCGCCCGAAGGACGGCCCGCTCCGGCGGCCGGATGGATCCGCGAACTCGAGGTGCGTGGCGGCGCGGTGTGGGGGCGTGTGGAATGGACGGCGCGGGCGGCGAATTCGATCGTGGCGCGCGAGTACCGGTACGTCTCGCCCGTGTTCCAGTTCGATCCGAAAGACGGCAGCGTGACCCGGCTGTTGCGAGCCGGTCTCACCAACAATCCAAACCTTCACCTGACCGCGATCGCGGCGTCGCGCACGGCGGCCGCAGACGCGAAGGACGAACGCATGGAATTTCCAACTCAAGAGTTGCGCGAGCTGCTGAACCTCGACGGCGAGGCGACGGTCGCCGACGTCGTCGCAAGGGTGCGCGAGTTGCGCGCGGCCACAGATGCGGCGGCGCCAACCACCGGCGCGCACGCGCACGACCCGGCGCATTATGTGGCGATCGCCGAGTTCGAGCGCGCCCTTACCGAGCTCAACGCGCTCAAGGCCGAGCGCGCGCGCGAGCGCGCGGCGCATACGGTGGAAGAAGCGATTCGCGCGGGCAAAATCGTACCGGCGCAGCGCGAGTGGGCGATCGCCTATTGCGCCGCGGACGCGCGGGGATTCCAGGCGTTCGCCGCCAAGCAGCCGTCGATCGTCGGCGAGAATCTGGGATTGGCGGGAGAGCCGCCGGCGGAGCGGCGAGCGAGCGGGCTTGACGCGGCGGAGCTCCCCATCTGCTCGCAACTCGGCCTCAAGCATTCGGAGTTTATCCGGCGCAAGCGCGGACGCCTGGACTTCCTGAGTCTCGAACGCGCCGACGCCGATCTCCGAAATGCGGAGATCCGCAGCGCCGACTTTCGAAGCAACCAAGACTAACTCGCGCCTCGCGCGGCTCCGATAGCGGCCGCGCCGGCGCGCATCAACAAGGGTGAAAAGATGGCGGCTCTAACCAATGCGCGAAACACGCCCGAGATGGCCGATGGCGGCAGGATGCGTGTTTGCCCGGTCGAAACGAATACCAACATCTACCTGGGCGGGATCGTCGCGCTAAACGCGGCGGGCAATGCGGTGCCGGCCTCCGCGACTACGACCGTCGCGAACCCGCTCAAGATCATTGGGCGCGCCGAATACGTGAGCAACGGAATCCCGGGGCAGAACGCGATTAACAATCCCGGCGCCGCGGGCGCGATTTCGATCACGGCGCGCAAGGGAGTGTTCCTCTACGCGACGGATGGATCGGTCGGCGCCGCGCAGGTCGGACTCATCTGCTTTGCGCTCGACGACAACAACGTCACGGCGACCGATCGCGCAAGTGGCGCGAGCGTGCAGCAATACGCGGCGGCCGGAACCGTGGTTGCGATCGATCCGAGCGGCCAGGTGTGGGTGGATTTCTGGCATCAGGCGACCGGAGCCGCGTGATGACAACCTTCACCCGAAAAACGAAGACGAGGAAGAATTAGATGGAAATCAGCGCAGCGAATCTGACCGCATTGTTCACCGGCTTCGACGTCGTCTTCCAGCGCGGGTTCGAGAAGCCGCCGTGATACTACGAACAGATCACCAGCGTGGTCCGTTCGGCGTCGCGCCAGACTACCTATCCATGGCTCGGCCGCACTACCAAGTTCCGTGAGTGGCTGGGCGCTCGCGTTATACAGGCGCTCGAAACGCATCAATACACAATAGTCAATCGGAACTTCGAAGATACGGTCGCGATCGATCGCAACGATATCGAAGACGATACCTACGGCGCGTATGAGCCGATCATCGAGCAACTTGGATGGGACACCAAGGTCCATCCGGACATGCTGCTGTTCGCGATGATCAAAGACGCGGTGGCGAATCCAGGCGATGTCGTCGGCTTCGACGGAGTGCCTTTTTTCTCGGCGAGTCATCCGGTCGGCCTGATGGGGCAGACCGGGACCTCGGCGGCGAATATCAACTCGAGCGGGTCGGGTGCGTACTGGTTCCTGATCGATGCGTCGCGGGTGATCCGCCCATTCATCTTTCAGCTGCGGCGCGAATACGCAGTGACGCGAATGAGTACTGTCACCGATGAGGCGGTGTTCAACCGGCGCGAGTTTCGCTACGGCGTGGACGGGCGGGCCAACACCGGAGTCGGGCTTTGGCAGTTGGCATACGCCAGCAACACGGATCTGAGCAATCCGGCCAACTACGGAGCGGTGCGCGCCGCGATGAGAGCGTTCAAAACCGATGCGGGACAGCCATTTGGCGCGCTGTCGAGCCGCAGCGGCGTGTATCTGCTGGTGCCGCCGACGCTCGAAGAAGTCGCGCGTCAGTTGCTGAACTCCGAGTTCATGGCCGGCGCCGGCGCGAGCGCGAGCGTCTCGACCTCGAACATCTGGCGCAACAGCGCGGACCTTATAGTCAGTGAGTTCCTGGCGTAAGGACGCTGAGATGAAACCAGTTTTCCTGGGCCGGCGTACCGCGGGTTTCCCTCCCGCCCGCGGCGCCGGAGTGCGTGCCCACTCTCCGCGGGCGCAGGCCATTTGCCTGACGCCCGCGGAGAGGCCTGTCGGGGGAATAGTCAGTTCTAATGCAATGAGTTTACGACAGTGAGTTACGCGACCGCGCAAGACGTGATCGATCGATACCCTAATCGCGACCTGGTTCAACTGACTAATGAAGACCCTACGGCGACCACGGTAAATGACGCACCGATCACGCAGGCTCTGGCCGACGCTTCCGCGGAAATCGACGGATATATCGAAGGGCGCTTCACGCTGCCGCTGACGGATCCGCCGGCCGTTCTCAACCGTCTTACGACCGATATCGCGATGTACCGGCTGCAATCGCTGCGACCGCTGCACGACCTCGAAGACGCGCGCAAGCGTTATGAAGACGCGGTCGCGATGCTCACGAAAGTCGCGGCCGGCGAGCTCACGCTCGGTCTGTCCGCCGACAACCAGGAACCTCCCGTGGCGGCAGGCGCGGTGGAAACCGTGCAGGCGCCGGATCGCGTTTTCAACCGCGGCAATCTGAAGGGCTACTGAGATGGGTGCGATGCTCGACGCGCCGTGGAACGGCATGGTCTTCACGCCGCCGACGTCGATCGATATCGCGACGATCGAAGACGCGATCGTCAATCAGCTGCGTTCGCAAATCAACTCGATCGAAATCGCGCACTATCCGGATCGGCCCGAGAGCTGGCGCCTGACGCATCGCGTGGGCGCGGCGTTGGTGATGTACAAGAGCGCGCAGTATGGCGACTTGGTCGACACCGCGGCGATAATCCAGGAACGCAAGCTCGAATTCGAGATCGCGATAATGATGCGCGACCTCGGATGGGCGGTCGGTGGCGACCCGTCGGGGCCAAGTCCCGGCGCATACGCGATCATCGAGAGCATCCGCACCGCGCTGACCGGATATCGGATTGCGGGCTGCCGCAAGATGTACCCGGTCCGTGAAAAATTCGTGAAGCGCGACAAACAGGGCGGCGTGTGGACGTACGCATCGACGTTCGCACTGAGCACCGTGGCAGTCGAAGCCTCGCAGCCGGAGGGGTTCCCGCTCTTCATCAAGGGCATCGCGCTGGAAGAAGGCGGAGAGACTTCCATCACGGTCGGCGCGGCGGCGTACACGTTCGGCTCGAACCTGCAGGTTCAGCTTCCCCAGGGCAATGTGTTTGCCGTGAGCATCACGGGTCCCGGCGGCGCAGCGCTGATCCAGGGCACGGATTTCTCGGTCGATCGCGTGGGCGGAATCGTGACGGCGATCCCGGGCGGTGCAATTTCCGCCGGCGAGACGGTGCAGATCGCATACTCATACGCCGAAGAGGTTATCGCGAGAACGGGCCAGAGCGGGCCGACTAACTAGGCCGGAACAAATAGTAATTCGATTCAACTGAGTAACAGGTGACACATGCCAGCGAGTTTCTTACACGGAGTTGAAGTAATCGAAGTGCCTAACGGGCCGGTCCCGGTCACGGTCGTCAAGTCGGCGGTGATTGGACTGGTCGGAACGGCGCCGTCGTGGGCGGTGGTATCGCCGTCGGTCGCGCCGGCGCCCAACACGCCCACGCTGGTCTCGTCAGCGCGCGACGCGGCAAACTTCGGACCTGTGGTTCGCGGATACTCGATTCCGTATGCGCTCGCAGCGATCCAGGCGCAGGGCGCGGGACAGGCGATCGTCGTCAACGTGCTCAATCCCAACATACATTTCACCGCGATCGCCGCGACGGCATTCACCTTCAACACGCAGGGAGCTATCAACCTCGGCCACATGGGTGTGTCGAACGTGGTAGTCACTAGTAATCCGGCGGGTACTACCTATGTCGCGGGCACTGACTATACGCTCGACGCGGTGAATGGTGCGATTACGATCGTGCCAACGGGATCTGGAGGACATATTACGGCTGGCGCCAGCGTGTTGATCGCATTCAACTACGCGGATCCCTCGAAGATGGCCGACACCGACATAGTTGGGGCAGTCGAGGGCGGCGTGTACACGGGGATGCAGGCATTTCAGACGACCTACGGGACGATGGGGTTCTTTCCCAAGATACTAATTGCGCCGGGCTACTCGCAGGACACCACTGTTGCGACGGCTATCACCGCGATGGCGGCCAGGATTCGCGCGATGGCGCTGGTCGATTCTCCCCCTTCGACCGCGGTAGCGGCCGCGATAACCAATCGCGGGGTGGTGGGCAATGCCTTCGCAACGTCGAGCACCCGAACAATTCTGTGCTATCCGCAAGAGACGTTCTACGACACGGGAATCGTGCCGACTGGCGTCACGCTCAACCCTTCAGGGACGCCGCTGACGTCGCAATTCAACGCGAACTCGGTCGGACCATATTCACAGTGGGTGGCTGGAGCGATCGCGGCCAAAGACCTGGCGCAGGGTTACTGGTGGTCGCTATCCAACACGCAGGTCAATGGAATACTGGGGCCCGACGTTCAGCTCTACGCGTCTATTCTCGACGCGTCGTCCGACACCAACAATCTGAACGCAGCGGGAATCGTGACGGTGTTCCACGCATTTGGCACCGGACTTCGGGTGTGGGGCAACCGGAGCGCCGAGTATCCGGCATCAACCGCGCCGGACAATTTCATCTCGGTACGCCGCACGATGGACGTAATCGAGGAATCGCTGGAACTCGCGATGCTCCAGTTTATCGACCAGCCCATTTCAAACGCGCTGATCACGGCGATCCTCGCCAGCGCGAACGCGTTCATCAGATCGCTCATCCAGCGCGGCGCATTGATGGCCGGCGCGGCCAGCTTCAACCCGGCGGAAAATCCAGCCACGCAGATCGCCGCCGGCCAGCTGGTCTTTGACATCGACGTAATGCCTCCGCCGCCCGCGGAAAGAATCACCTTTGAGGCATTCATAGACGTGACGTTGCTGCAGCAACTCGGACAGACGAGCCCGATAACTGTAGCGGCGGGCGCGACATCGTAACTCGCGCGGATCCCAGGGGAACAGGATGAATATCCAGATCAACTCATTGACTAACGCAAATATATACATCGACGGTGTCGGACTGCTGGGCCGCGCCGAAGAGATCGAGATCGCCAATCCCAAGCACAAGATGATTGACTACAAGGGCCTGGGGATGGCCGGAACGGCTGAGCTGTGGGCGGGCGTGGAAACACTCGAGTCGACAATTAAGTGGACGTCGTTCGACGCGACTACGCTTACGATGTCAACCAGCCCGTTCCAAATACATTCCTTCCAGGCGCGCGGAAATCTGGAGCAGTACACCAGCCAGGGACGAACTGCGCAGCTCCCGGTCGTGTACCTGATGACCGGAATCTTCAAGGATGCCGGAAGTCCCACTTTCCGCCAGCATAAAATGGTCGAAACCACGTCGGTGATAAGTATTTATCACTGTGAGCTATACGTGGCGGGAGTCCAAATATACTTGTACGACGTATTCGCCAATATCTACGTAGTTGGCGGCGTCGATCAACTGAGTACCTTCCGCTCAAATCTCGGCGGCTGACCGAAGATTCTACTGATACCGAAAGACGGGGGCGATGAGTAATGAAGACCGATGAAATTACGGTGAATGGAGTCCGTATCGGTGGCGCGGAAACGAAAGACGAAGAAGATACCCAGACCATCGATCTACCTTCGGGCTCGCGCGCCGAGGTGCGCAAAGGTCATGGACGGGACCTGATGCGGGCGCAACGGGCAGCGGCGAGTGGCGACGCGAGCGCGGTCATATTTGCGTTAATCGCGGAACTGACGCGCGTGGACGGGCGCAAGATCGTATACGAGGACGTGCTCGAGATGGATCTTGCGGACGTGATGGCACTGCAGGCTGAGGTAATTGGCGAAAATCTCGACCGCCCTCCGCAGCGAGTTTCGCAGGCCTCGTTCAATCCGGATTCTCAGTCCGGGAGCTGAGCGGGATGGACTTTGCGGAGCTGTCGTACTGGCTCGACGCGGTGACCGATTATGAACGGATGCGCGTCGCACGCGGCGGAGGGAACGAATCATGAGTAGTGACTATAGCGCGATGCGTGAAGTAACTAATCACGCGAGACGGTGAGATAATGGGAGTGAGACTATTCGTTGGGAACCTGAGTTTTTCGTTAGGTGATGGCGATTTGCGTGAAGCCTTTGCCGAGATCGGCGGAGTGGAACGAGCCGAGATCGTGCGTGACCGTTTCGACGGGCGCTCGCGTGGGTTCGGATTTGTCGAGATGACGAATGAGGACGACGCCGCGGTCGCGCTGCGGGCGATGAACGGCAAGGAACTCGGAGGACGTCCGTTGCGAGTCGAGGCCGCGACCTCTCAACGCCGCCCATTCGAACGTAATGTCGCGCGAGCCTAGTTGAACCCCTCAATCGCGGCATCAGAGCGAATCATCAGATGGCGAGACAACCCAGGACAATCGACACGCCGGCGGAGACTAGCGGATCGAAGTCGGCGCGCGCGCTCAGCCATCTCGACCGGATGGCCGGCTTCGTAGGAAAGAGCGACCGGATCGCGCGGGCGACCGCTGGCATCGCGATGGCCATAGGTCATCGTTGGCAACTTCCCGCGCATGCTTCCTTTCTGAAATACGATCATCGTCCGGAGACAGGATCTCTCGCGAACAGAGAGACTCATGCCGACGGCTCTGAGAGCCGATTGAACGACGGTCCAGGTAGAGATGGAAGAAACGGTGGGAGAAAGACTGCGAGTGCCGCGCAATTGATTCGGACGCTCGCCGCGGGCGCCAGGGAGCTGAATGCGACTGCGCGAGTAAGTGACGGCATCGGGGGCATCGAGGCGGTAACTTCGATGGCGCGGCTGAAAGACTCGGATGGCGCGATCGATGGAGAGTCACGAGGAAGGCGCGGCGGTCACGCGAATGCGTGGCATCGCACGACGGCAAGGGTCGCCGCCGGCGGCCGCTTGTCCCGGGAACTTCGGGAATTGTCTCTCGCGATGGACGCTCTGTCGCGAATTGAACGCTCAGTTGAATCGGGAAGCGCAGCCTGGGCGATTTCCACTGCGGGCCGACGCGCGACAGAATCCGGATTGAAGAGATCGAGCGATTTCGCCGAGCAAGCGCACCGCGCGAACGAAGTTGCCCAGACGATGGTCGTCGCGAATGCGGAATCGTCGCTGAGGTCAGATGCAGGGCGAGTTTCGAGTCGATCGGGAGGAAGGCTCGAAACAGAACGAGTGGCGTTCGCTAGGGCAGGCATCCTTGCGAGCGATCGCATGGCTTCATCGATCCGCGCGGTGATTCCGCCTGCAAATCTCTCCCGGCGCGAGTTCGCGGAACCATCGGGTAACGCTCGTGGTCCGAATAACAGCAGCGTGCGCACGGGGATCACTATCAACTCGTCGCCGACGGTCGTGATCAACGCGCCGGCGGCGGGCGGCAATGGAGAGCGTGATGCGATCGGCGCACTGAGGGCGCATCGCGAGGAACTGTTCAATCAATTGAAACGAGAAGCGGCGCGGCGCGAGCGCGCGCAGTTCTGAGGAGCGATTACTTGTTCGCAGCATTGGGCGACATTCAATTCGAGGTGGTTGGCTCTCCGGAAGGCTACGAATCGGCAGGGGCATACGATTTCGCCGAGCAGCGGGTGATTGAAAGCAAGCCGCGGCTGCAATGGGTAGGCGACGATCTCGAGCGGCTGAAGTTCGAACTGATGTGGCACTCGTCGTTCACGAATCCCGCCGTGCAGCTGGCGCTATTGCGCGCGACGGCTGCGCAGCATCTCGCACTGCCGCTGGTCTTCGGCAATGGAGGATTCCGCGGGTTCTTTGTGATCGAATCGATCAAAATGAAATCGCAGCAACTGTCGGCGGGCGGTGCGCCGATAGCGATCAGGGTCGCACTCGCACTCAAAGAATGGATAGTTGATCCGCAACTGTTTTCCAGCGCGCTGCGTGTCGCGACATTTTCTCCGCTAGGAATCAGGACGGCGTCGACCGGAACCGGCGCCAGTGGTTCGGACGGATCCACGCCAGGCGTGTCGGCGTTGCTCAGTATCCCCTCCGCGACGGGCACAAGCGGTCGCAATCTTGAAGCGGACGACGTGCCCGCAGCAGTTATCGTCAGGAGCGCCGCGCGATGACGCCGTCCGGACAGTTCATGCTTCACATCACGACGGCCGGTGAACGCCGGGATCTGTTAGCCTGGCAATACTATGGCGATCCGACTGACTATTCTCCGATCATAATGGCTAATCCGAATGTACCGATTGAGCCGGTGTTCGATGCCGGTATATCGATCGCCGTGCCGATCCTGCAGAAGAGCGCGGTGGTCACGGCCGACTTGCCGCCCTGGAAATTGTCTCAGACGGCGAGTGCGTAATGGCTGCGACGGCATCGTATTCAGTTCGTTCGCCGCAGTGGATACTGAGTTATTTGGGCGTGAATATTACCGCCGATGTATCGCAAATGGTTCTTGCGATCAGATATGTCGATCAACTCGATGGGGCTTCAGGCGAGCTGGAAGTGGAGCTCGAAGATTCCACGAAGCTGTGGCAAGGCCCCTGGTATCCGGCTCTCGGCGACATAGTCAGTCTGCAAATTGGATATAGCGGCGAGGCCTTGCTGGATTGCGGCGAATTTCAGATCGACGAACTGGAATTGGATGGTCCGCCCGACGTGATGAGGCTGCGCTGCCTTGCCGCATACATCACACCGGCGATGCGCACGGCGAATACTGCGGCATACGAGAACATGGGCATCGTGGAAATAGCGGGGCTAATCGCGGCGAAGTACGGGCTGGTAATGGTGGCGGCGTCATCCGAGTCCGAGAGCGATGTCGTGTTTGCCCGCGTCACTCAACGGCGCCAGACGGATTTGGAATTTCTGAAACGGCTGGCGAGAGAGCACAACTTCGATTTCACAGTGCGTGGAGGGCAGTTGGTCTTTTACGCGCGGCAGGTGCTCGAGTCCGTACCTGCAGCGGTAACTATCACGAGATCAGACGTGGTTCGATTCGCATTTCGGAACCGGGCGCGCCGAATCTACGATGGTGCGGAAATCTCATACTTCGATCCTGACACGAAACAACTGATTACTCAGTCGGTGTCCGCGGACCCGCCTTCTCCGACGGGAGACACGCTCAAGATCGTTGCGCGGTGTGAAAACGCGCAGCAAGCGCTGGTGAAGGCCGAAGCCGCACTTCATCTGCATAACATGGTGTTCGTGGACGCATCGATTGAGGGACCGGGAACCACGGTGCTGGTGGCGGGAAACAATGTACAGCTCAGCGGGTGGGGCGCGCTGGATGGAACATACCTAATCGAGACGGCACAGCATCATTTGGCGCGAGCGACAGGATATTCAACATCAATTGCAGCGCGGCGGATAAACGCATGAACGAAATAATCGAATACCGTGAGCGATATGCCGCGCTGAATCCCACTTTCCGGGTCGGGATCGTGCAGCAGCAGGACACGGCGCGCGCAAAGGTGCGCGTGGTGTTTCCGGATTACGACGAGGTGATCAGCTGGTGGCTGCCAGTTATGTTTCCCAAGACGCAGAACGACAAGGCGTATTGGATTCCGGACATCGGCGAACAGGTGGTATGCCTGATGGATCTGCGCGATGAGGCAGGCGCGGTGCTGGGCGCGATTTATTCAGAGGCAGACGCGCCGCCGGTGAATAGCGCCGATAAGTTTCATCTTGCGTTCCAGGACGGCACGAGCATCGACTACGATCGCGTCGCGCACGTCCTCGATCTCCTTTTCCATGACACCACGGAGATCAAGTACGACGCTCACGCACATCTGCTCGATCTGAAGTTTCAGGACCAGGGCGAGATCAAGTACGACGGCACCGAGCACATTCTGACCGTAAGCCTCCCCCAAGGTGCGGCGTTCAATGTTACGGCGAACGGTGCGCAGATTCAGATCGACTCGAGCGGCAACGTCATCATCAGGGCGGCCGGACAGGTGCAGCTCGGAACCGGCCAGTTGGCTGGTGTCGCGCGGCTCGGCGATACAGTTCAAGTCGGGGAGACGACGGGAACGATCGTGACGGCAAGCACCGACGTGTTGGCGGGATGACGATGCAAACGGGCGCAATGACACTGGCGGATATCACGTCGGCTGACTGGTCATTGGCTCTGGGAGCCATCCGAGAAGTCGTGCAGGGAATCGCCGACGTCGAGCAATGCCTGGGGATAATCGTAACGACACCACAAGGAAGCGATCCGCTGCGGCCGACTTTTGGCGCCGATATCTGGCGCTACATCGATTTTCCGATCAGTTTGGCGTTGCCCGCAATTGTGAGCGAACTGACATCGGCGATCACGACGTGGGAGCCGCGGGTCAATCTTGTTTCGGTGACGGCGCAACCCGTGCTTGACGGAAGCGCGCAGTCGGGTGCGCATCTCGAGGTGACGCTCAACTGGCAGCTCAAGCTGGGCGCCACTGCGGCTCCAGTTCAGACCACGACCGTGACAGTCCCGGGAGTGACGGTCTGATCCGGGCCGCGCCGACGGCGATGAAAGGATGAGTTGATGAGTGCAGGAGTTCCATCGCTGCCGCCGCCGGTGTTTGTCAACGATGCGGACGGAGTCGATCCAAACCTGATCCTTGCCGACATGATTGCCGAGTTCGAGGCAGCCGCAGGCCGAACGCTCTATCCGGCGCAGGTCGAGCGTCTGTTGATCAATCTGTATGCATACCGCGAATCGCTGGTGCGCAACGCGATCCAGTATGCGGCCCAGCAGAATCTGCTCGCCTTCGCGTCGTTCCCGATGCTCGATTATCTCGGTCAACTGCTAAGCGTCACCCGACTGGCGTCGCAGCCCGCGGTGACGACGCTCCAGTTCACGCTGGCCAACGCGCTGACGGTACCGTTCACGATTGCCGCGGGAACGCTGGCCGGCACGAACGACGGGCAGTTTGCTTTCGCGACCAGCGCGACGATCAGCATTGCGGCGGGCGCAACCACCGCCAGTGTCGCGGCCGCGGCGACAACTCCAGGAGCGGCTGCCAATGGATACCTGGCGGGGCAGGTCAACGTTCAGCTCAATCCGAATGCCTTGATCGCGAGCGTGACCAATACGAGCACCACCACGGGTGGATCCGCCCCGGAAACCGACGATCATCTGCGCACGCGCATTCAGGCTGCGCCAAATCAGTTCAGCGTCGCGGGTCCGATCGGAGCGTACCAGTTTTTTGCGATCGGCGCCGATCCGTCGATCATCGACGCGCAAATTGTCAGTCCGGCGCCCGGATCGGTCAACGCATACGTGCTGACCGGGCCGATTACAGTGCAGCCGGCGGCGGCGCCAAACAGTGCGGGAGTCGCGAACTCCGCGCTGCTTGCGAAAGTGTCGGCGGCGCTGAACGCCGAAACTGTGCGTCCGCTCACCGACACCGTCAACGCGCTCGCGGTGACTGAGGTGGACTACCAGATCACCGCGACCGTGACGCTTTACTCGGACGCGGATCCGACCGCGACGATCGCCGCGGCGACCACCGCTGCGCAGGAGCTGGCGCTCGAGCTCGCCGCGCAGATTCAGCGCGACATCGTGCCGAGCCAGATAATTGCGGCGCTGTCGGTCGCGGGTGTCTATGGCGTGACGCTCATGGCGCCGGTGCTGACCACGCTTACGGCCGGGCAGTGGGCGAACTGTACGATGATCTCGCTGACGACGGCGTTTAGCACGGAGCACAGCTGATGCCCGAGCTTTCGGCCGCGCCGTCGATCAACGATACGCGCACGCAGGCGTTGCTGGTGCTGATCGCGCGGCTCGGGGCGCTCGATCTCACGACGCTGCTGGTCTACCGAATCGACTCGGTGGTGGAAAGCGCGTTGCCGTTTCTGGCGTGGCAATTCGACATCTTGTCGCCGCTGTGGCAATTAATCGCGCCGGTGTCGCTCGGGGTCGACGCGCTTACGAGCATCGATTTGCTGACCGACGTGGACAATCTGATCGAATCCGGCGGCCTGGTTTCGGAGCAGCCGCTGACGGAGGCGGCAGAGCGCGCACTGCTCATGAGCGCCATCCCGTTGCATCGATTTCGCGGTACGCCGTGGGCGATCAAGCAGGCGCTTGCGTCGTTGGGTTGGACGGAGGTCACTCTGCTCGAAGGACAGTCGAGCTGGGGCGGCGATGCGTATCCATCGAACCAGGGATGGGCGGTGTTCCGTGTCATGATCAATCTCGTGGCCGGGCAGGATGTCCCAAGTGGCGCGGCATCCACGGCAGCAGCAGCGGTTAATTTCTTCAAACCGGCGCGGGCGTGGATGGACTCGATATGGTTTGTGACGCCGGCGATATCCGACGCGGGGCCGGCGCCGTCAGACAATTTGACGCTCGGCGGAATTGCCCAGTACCAGCTCGACGCGGCGCCGGCGCCCAATGACGACGCGCTGGCTTTTGCGATCGGGGCGGCGCCGCTGACCGATGCGTACGGTCCGATTGTTCCCGCTTACGACGCTCACTATCTGCACAGCGGGATTACTTACGGCGCCAACGAACCCGCGGTTGCAGATTCGGCGCTGATCGTCAACGGCGCAGCCGTTTTGCACGGAGGTTAAAATGAGAAGGCCGATTGGAATCGTGCGAATCCGTCTTGTCCAGCAAGGGCGTATCGTGTGGAAATACGAGGGTCGCAATCTTTTCGTGAACGCCGGGCTGCCTGCCCTTGCGGCGCTGCTCGGAGGCGATACGACCGGCGAATTCGCGGCGGCGGTGGGATTCGGCTCGGGATCGAACGCACCGACGGTGACCGACAGCGCGCTGACCGCCCCCGCATATTACAAAGCGCTCGACAGTCACAGCGAGGACGGCAACGGCAGCGTGACCTTCAACTGGTCGCTGACGACGGCGGACACCGGCGCGAATGGGATAACCATCCAGGAGCTGGCGATATTCGCCAATCATGCCGGCGCGGGACTGCCCGGAACGACCGCGCCGACTCCGATGCTCGCGCGCAAGACGATAGCACCAATAGTCTTCGGCACGGGAATGAGTATCAGCGGTACGTGGACGCTTACCTTCTGAGGTAGTCAATGGCTACACTAATCGACGCAGCCGAGTTCACCTCCAATGAGGTGTATCAAATTCAAGCAACCGATCCGGTCGAAGGCGCTGCCAGCGGCGCGAGTTTCAGCGGGACGGGTATCTCCAATCAGCCGCATCAGCAACTGGCTAATCGCACCGCGTTTCTGAAACAGCGCCAGGACGTGAATATCTCGAATATCGGCGTGTTGCAGGCCTTCCAGGCGCTGTTCACCGGGCTGATGGCGCAGAATGGCTATCTGAAGATCCCCGTCGCGGACATAAACAAGGGGCTCATCCAGTACGTCATCCAGTGGGGTCTGGTGAACTGGGGCATCAAGCAGAGCGAGGGACTCTATGGGCCTTATTCCTTCCCGATCGCTTTTCCCAACGCGTGCGAAGTCTTCATGCCGGTTACGTTGACGCCGGAGTCGGCGGGTCATGCCGGGGCCGGTGATGACATTGCGATGGTCAGCGCCAGCTACTTCCCAACCACCTCACAGTTTTGGGTCTGGAACAACAATCCCGGTCCCGACTCGACTGATGCCTCGCAAGGATTTTACTGGTTTGCGATCGGGTTCTGAGGTCATCGACGAAAGCCCGCCGATGGGTGCAATGGTGATGGAATTGAGACGAAAGATTTCACGAACGCTTCGAGGCGTGACGTTCGCTGCGGTGATCCTGCTGGTCGCGAGTGCGGAGGCGCTGGCGCAGAATCTGCCACCGCCCGGAGCTTATCAGCCGATCCCCAACTTCACCGGCGTGGGCGCGGGGTTGCAGTTTCGCGAAGCGATCAACGATCGATTTTCGGGCGCCCAGCCGATCGCACCTTCGATAGCCAGTCCGGCCTTCGCCAATCTGCCGCCCGAGCAGGACGGGATGCTGTTGTTCTGCAAGGACTGCAGGAGCGCGACGCCGTGCGCGAGCGGCGGCAGCGGCGCATTCGCATTTGGAGAGGGCGGCCTGTGGAGTTGCGCGGGCGCCGCAACCGCGTGGCCGGTATCTCTCACTCAGAACCTGCTCACGGGCGGTCACGCAATCAACGGCAACACGAGTTCCGGCGGTGACCAGATCAACAATGTCAGCCTCAACGGCGTGCTGAACGCCGTGGCTTTCGGCGCGGTGTGCTCGAGCACGACTGAGACTGCGACGACGACTGCGAGCAACGCGGTTATCACAGTCGGCGCCATCGGCGATTTCAAAGTCGGGCAATATGTGAAGCTCGATCAGGCGGGCGCGTCGAACACGATTGCGACGCCGACGATTTCGAGCGTCGCGCTCAACGCTTTCAAGGGGAACAACGGGCCGACCGTCGCTCAAATCTGTAACGACACGGCCAGTTATATCTGCCAAAATCCTGACAACTTCTGTCAGACCGATACTCTCACAGCCCTACCGACACACAACGCAACTTGCACCACCGAGTATTGCTATACCGTCCAGAATACCGGGCAGACGGGAATCGGCACGGGCTTGAACGGGATGCGCTCGGCACAAAGCGCAGCGGTATGCGTGGCGAGCGGACCGGCGAAACTCTCGGTCGATAACAATGTCATTGTCGCCTACAGCGTCGATGCGAACACCGTCGGGACTATCATTCGTGGATGCACCGGCTCAGGCTCTTGCACGCCGAGCTCTATCGTCGCGGTGATGCCTGTCGATTTCCTGCGAAACGTTCCGGGAACATATTACTACGCCGACATGGGCAACCATTTCGGCACGGACGAGGACAGCATCGGCGGCACGGCTGCGGTTGCGGCGGACGACGACGCAGTGATTACCGGCGTCAGCGGTACGAGTGTCACGGTGAATCCGGTCCCGGCGCAGTCAATCACCACGACGATGCGCCACGACAACGCGCCTAACTTTCAGCAGGCTGTTAATGCGTCGTGCCAGAACGGAGCGAGCAACAATTGCGCGCCGGTATTCGTACCGGGATGCCCGTATCCCTATCCGCTTTCTCAAGCTGTGTCCCTTTGGGGGCTGAGCGGTTCAGGATTCGTCGCCAATACCGGTGCGGTAGGAGAAGGCGCAAACGCCCAGCCGGTACAGCTTGAATGGGACGGTCCTATCGGCGGCATCATCATCAACGGCAACTATTCGGGCGGAACGCGAATCGACGGAATCGCATATCCGGGCGGGAGTGGGAACAACTCACCGGGCATATTCATCGACATCGACCGCTACCCGAACAGCGGTATGTCTCAAGCGAATGCCGGGCCGGGTGCTCCAGCGAGTTCTGCGACCGGGGTTACGACGCCGACGCATTGGATAGTGGCGAACACTCAATGCGGAAATAACGTCGGCCTTTGCTATCATCTTGGCGGTCAGAGCAATGTCGAGGACATGACGTTTACGAACAACGCCTGCGACGGTAGTGGCGGCGGCGGTGGCTGGTCGTGCTACTTCAGCAGCTCGGGGGAGACCTATAATGAGGTCATCAACGGTGGTGGCAACACTTGGCGCGATTTCGGGTTTAATTTCGGTGGTATCGGTGGCTTTCAGGTTCGCGACCAGAATATGTCAGCCAATGTGGTCGATTTCTACACCAACACGATCAGCAACACGGGCGAGTTCGACGGTGGTGTTTCGGAGAACGCCCAATACTTCGCAGCGGTGAATACGGCGACCGGACAGATGAGGACCGCGAACTGGCGTGTCGATACACAGGGCGTCCCCGATGGACATATTGCCATTTTTCAAGGCGCTAACGAAGTCGATAATATGAATTGGGCATCTATCTACGGCACTGCGAACGAGATTAGTCCCAGCGGCGCGTTCTTCATAAACAATACTTTTTTGCATGCGCTGGCGAATCCCTTTAACGCGCAGACGCCCGCCGCGACCCCAAAACTGTTGCCCTTCGATGACGGCAACGGGTTTAACTCGGTTCCGGCGTTCACAGCAATTAGCAGCGGAAGCCCCGGCGGATACGTGGGATACGCCACGACCTCAACCGCGCTAAATCAGATGTCTGTGCTTAATTCCGCGCCAGCGGCGATTACGCTCACCGGCACGGCAGGGACCGCAGTTTGCTCGCAATCGATGCAGGGCACGCTCAAGATTGCGACCTGCTATCTGAACGCCTACCAGGAGACGGGCACCGCTCAGACTGTATGCTTCAGCGGGAGCGGCTGTACCGCAAACCTTGCTGGCGTGAATTTCTCCGCCGCACCTAACATCCTCGCGTCGTGCGGCACGTATGAGCCGAGCTCGACTGCGAGCACGCTGACGCTCCCGGCGAACGCGGCGATGGTTGCCGA
>OBLU010002231.1_pt1 | contig 17958 bp, 12 predicted proteins | sample 1518681 | NCBI WGS metagenome assembly OBLU01 (sample SAMEA3539304, study PRJEB22396) | soil metagenome | biome: tundra; feature: field; material: soil | place: USA | collected 2010-05 | depth 0.15 m | reverse complement strand
CGAGGGAGTTGGCGAGGATGTTCTTGACGGTGCGATAGCTGCCGTCGGCGGTGAGGGCGCGGCGGCAGGCGGCGTCGAGGCGCTCGGCGCTGTAGCTCTCCTGCAGCCGGATCACCGCCTGGACCTGGCGCAGCAGGTACAGAGGATGGGGCGGCCCGCCCAGCAGCTCATCGACCAGCTGTACCACCGCCGGGCCCAGCTCTGTGGCGCGATGCCGGCACCAGGCCGGGGTGCGCAGCAGGAAGGCAACCTTGGTCTCCGGGTAGTCGGCGGGGTCGACGTAGCGGCGCTCGCCACGGCGGAGCAGATGGGTCTTGACCAGCTCGGTGCCGTCATAGATGCGCGCCACCCGCTCGCCGATGCAGACGTCGAGCTGCTTGCCGACATGCCGGTGCGGCGCCGTGAAGAAGCGGCCGCCAACCTGGAGCTGGCAATCGGGGTGCAGCTTGGCCTTGGCCCAGTGGGCGATCTCGAACGACTCCTCGGGCAGCGGCCGCATCGCCGGCCGCTCCACGCTCTGGAAGACCTCGAGCACCGATCCCGGCAGGGTGCGATGCGGGCGTGCCCCGGCAGTGCCACAGCTCCACTGGCGCGCTCCCTCGCGCATCTCCACCTGGCCGCGAAAGTCGCGGCCCCTCCAGTAGCTGTCCCGGACGTAGGGGACCGCGCGCTCCACCCGCGGCTTGTCCTTCGGCCTGCCCGCCCGGCAGGGGTCGATGAGCACCCCGTAGTGCTCCGCCATCTCCGCATACGCCCGGTTCAGCTTGGGGTCGTACAGGTCGGGCCGCAGCACCCCCGTCTTCAGGTTGTCGATGCGGAGCACCGCCGGCACCGCCCCGAAGAACTCGAAGGCGGCGACGTGGGAGGCCACCCAGGACCGCTCGTCACAGATGAGGACAGGATCCACAAACACGTGGCGGCTGAACGCCAGCGTCATCAGGAAGCCGTTCACCACCCGGCGGCGCTGGGACAACGGATCGAACCACGGGCCGAGCCGGCCATAGTCGATCTCCGCCACCTCACCCGGCGGCGTCACCTCCTTGCGGACCGTGAACTGGTCGGTGCTGGCACCGCCCGGGATCCGCTCTCGCACGTAGCGCCGGAAGGTGCGAACGCTCACCCTCAGGCCCTCCTCGTCGTGCAGCCGCTGCCACACCGTCTGCGCTGTGTTGGTGGCCAGACCGGCCACGATCGCCTCGTGGAACCGCGCCAGCTCCTGGCGCTGCTCCGTCGCCGTCGGCGCCAACCGGTCGACGAACAGGAGGGGGACCCGCGCCTCCCACTCCTGCCGGGTCAGCAGCGGCTCCCCCGGCGACAACCCCGCCGCCGTCGCCGCTCCGATGATCGCCCGCACCCGGTCGCGGCCCACGCCCAGGCTGCGCGCCAGATGCCGCACTGATTGCCCCGCCTGCCAGTGCTGCAGGACCTCCACCACGTCTGCCACCTCGAACCTCCTGCCGGCCATCCCGCTCCTCCTGGGTTGGGTCTTGGCCGGGAATCGTCGCTGTGGCACCGGGCGGTCACGCCACCCCAACGGGTGGACCTATTCGTTGACCGCAAGTGGACCTATTGGGTGACCGCAAGTGGTCCTATCAGTTGGCCGTGGGTGGACCCATCACGTGGCCGCCGACACCGCGGCAGCTTGGGGATCGATGCTGCTCTGGGTGGCGATCGAGGGGAGAAAGTCTCCGACGAAGATGATGTGTACCGCGAGGGCCCCTATCAGGCCGGCGATGATGCTCAACGCTCCCACGACGGCCCGGAGCTGCCCGACTATGAGCTCAGTGTCGGGCGCGGACGGGGGCTGAGCGGGCGGATCCGGGTACCGAGCCGGGTACTGCTGCATGGGCCTCCTCCTCGGTGGAATGCCGGCGGCCTCAGGCGGGCCGGCCGGCGCGATCACCGCCGGCGCTGGTGAGGTTAGCCACCCTCAATTGAGTAGCCGGCCGCGATTCCCGACCGTCATCCGACTGTGACAGCCCAGGACTCCCACGGCGACCGGCTCGGCCCGATCGGGAGGTTCGCCATTCTGGGCGCCGAAACCTGAACTTGGGGACCTCTTGCTCCCAAAGCAAGCGCCTTCTACTTTCGTCGCTCGCATAGGCCTTCTTGAATTCGCTTGGACCACTTGCTTCGCCATGCGTTCCTAAGGCCAGCACTTGCTTCGAGCGTCCGGCGAGGGTCCAGAAGCAATACGGCGCTCAGGTCAGCAGGGGCGACGGGATGGCCCGGTGTCAGCGGTTTCCTAACTCTCCCCAAGCGGGTCTTTGGATGCCTCCTCGTATTCGGGAGAGCCTCCCCGAGCCGCCTTCTGCCGCCCTGTTGTTGGTATGGCTGTTGGTACGTCGAGCAAGAGCCTGTTTGACGTCTGCTCTCCCCCTCCCAACCGCCCCGCGATGACCGGCACCTCCATCGCGTTGCCCAAAGCTCAGCGGCTTCGCAGGACGGTAGCTCACAGGTGGCGTCGACGACGAGAAGCCGCGGATGCCTAACCGAGGCATCAGGTCATTCCGCACACGATGGCGCGCAACCCAGTCGACGACGTCGTCAAGCTCGGCGCTCCGTCGGGGCTGAAGGTGGCTCCGCGATCACCGCCAGTGTGGACCGTGATGATCCTGCCGTACGTAGCGGTCCCCGGCATAGCGTGCCTGCCACGAAGCCTCATCGCCTCCCTGGATGACGCAAGCGCCAGCAGGCCGTGACGATCGACCGCCTCTGAGTGCAGGATCCCCTGACGTCGGGAAGCGGTCGGAGAGTGCTTGCAAGGCGTATCCTCCCGAGAAGCATGGGAGATCCCTCCATCCCCAGCTCGCCCTCCAGGCTAGAGAACCAATTGGCGCAGCCTTCCGGGGTACACGTCGAGCTCGATCCAAAGCCCGCAGACCTCCCCGCCCCGATCTCCCCCGCAGGGAGCGCCGCTCCCGCCATCGCCGTCCTGCAGGCATCCCGATGAACGAAACTCAACCGCGGATCTACCTACTAGCCAAGCCCCAACTCGACTGGGAGGCAGTCGATTCGTATCTCGCAGACATCGGCGGCAAAGGATGGTCCGACCGTCTCCATGGGAACGCGCCCGACGCTGAAGCGCTAATCGAGTTCGCCGGGCGACTCTGCTATCGCTCTTGGGAGCCTGGCTTGAATCCTAATGTTCAACGGGTGCGGCGCGATCGAAGAGCGTACGTTGACAATCTCCTCTCCTCGGGTCATGGTTCGGTCCTTGAGCACGCTCAGTACTCCTTCCTCTTCCGCGACGTGTCACGCGTCTTCACGCACGAGCTTGTGCGGCATCGTGCCGGAGTCGCCATCAGCCAAGAGAGCCTTCGCTATGTCCGGCTAACATCTATCGGTTTCCGCGTCCCAGAGGTCCTCCGCCCGGTGCGGGCGGAGGTCGTCACGCTCGTCGAAGCACTCGAAGACTTTCAGCGCTCCGCCGCGCAGAAACTTGGGCTCACCGCGACCGAAGTCCCGTTCGCCGTAAAGAAGGAAGTTACGTCCGCTCTTAGGCGGCTCGCCCCGCTCGGCCTCTCCACGAGCATCCTTTGGTCCGCTAACGTGCGGACCATACGGCACGTTATTGAGATGAGAACCGATCCTGGCGCCGAAGAGGAAATGCGCTACGTCTTCGACACCGTAGCGACCATGATGCTCGGCGAATGTCCGCTACTCTTCAGCGACTACACGAGAGAGGCCACCGGCCAATGGCGATCAGAGCACCTGAAAGTGTAGCTCGAAGCGGCGCGTACAGCGATCCGTCGCGCGCCGACGAGCTTCTCGAGCGCTGGCAGTTCGAGTACGACGACTGCCAGATGCCATTGGTCGTCGACTTCCCGTCGGCGGTTGACTGGATCCCTCGCGGCGAACGCGCAACACATCTCATCCACCCATACCCGGCAAAGCTCCTCCGCCAGATTCCTGCCCTGTTTGCGTCGTCCACGAAGTACACGCAACCTGGGAATACTATCTTCGACCCTTTCATGGGATCCGGAACGGTGCTCCTCGAAGCGCTACTGGCGGGACGCAACGCCGCTGGTATCGACACCAATCCCCTCGCGGTCCTGATTTCGTCTGTGAAGTCCACTCCGCTATCGCCTGATCGTCTCGAGGCCTACCTGATCGACATCACCACAGCAGCGGATCATGGGGACCTCGACACAAGGGCACCGAACGTTAACAACGCCGACTACTGGTACGCACCCACGATCCATGCGGCTCTGTGTCGCCTCCGAGCCGCAGTCTCCACCATCGCGTCCGAGGACCATCGCCGCTTCTTCGAGCTCGCGCTGTCCCATTGCGCTCGGCGAGTCAGCAAGGCTAGCCCTCACTTCAGTGTTCCAGTGTTGCACAAGCCGGAGCGATTCCCTGAACGCCATCCAATGAGAACTTGGCGTCACCCGGCCTCGGATCTGAAGGAGGTACTGACTGAGTTTCGCCGGATTGCGAAGCTCAATATCTGTCGAATGCGGCAGCTAACGCGGACGGAGCTAGACGTTACTGCCACGGTCGCGGAGGGCGATGCGCGAGGGCTCCAGACGACACAACCAGCCGACGCACTCTACGACATGGTCATCACCTCGCCTCCCTACGTTGGCGCCCAGAAGTACATTCGCGCCAGCAGCCTAAGCCTCGGCTGGCTTGGCTATCTCGATCGGCAGCGCCTCCGTGCCTACGAGCTACGGACAATCGGCCGTGAGCACCTCGTGGCCCCAGAGTACCAGTCTCTCCTCCTCACAGGCGACCGGGAGGCGGATCGTCTACTCACGGTGGCTTGGGAACGCAATCCGGTCCGGGGTGCGATCGCTGCGACCTACCTCCGCGAGATGTCATCTGCTGTGAAAGGGATCGTCGCCCGGCTTCGCCCAGGCGGATTCATGGTAGTTGTCCTCGGCGCGAACAGCGTCTGCGGGCACCCGTTCCCTACGCCGCAGTTCGTCGACCACATATCCCGGACAGCGGGCTTGGAGCTTAGGCTCCACCTCGTCGACGCGATCCGTTCCCGTTCGCTAATGACAAGGCGTAACGCGACCGCTGGGCAGATCGGCGTCGAGGAGATTCGCCTGTATCACAAACCCGGGCAGTGATGGACAGTACTGACCTCGTCACTTCTCTTGAGGCAAAGGCCCAGCGTCTGACGCAGCACGTGTGGCCTCGCGACCTTACCCTCCGGGACATTGACCGATGGGTCGCCAACTTTCCTTCGGCCGTTCCATACACGGCGGAGGACGTGATACGCCGTCATTGCCTCTATGTTCTGACCCACATTGTTGCCTTCCGACCGCGAGAGTTCGCCGCGCTCGTGCGCGCGCTCTTCCGCGAATACATCCGGCTACCCGTCGTGTATGAGGTGCGCGAAGCATTGGGGCTGACGGCGTCCCCTTCGGTCGTCCAATCCGAAGTTCGTACTCGATTGGCCAGTACCGTCTTCGTCGGGTTAGGAGCAGCTGCAAAGAGCGGTTCGCGCCTAATGTATGACTTCCAAAAGGAGAGTCATCTCCCTCGCCAGCAACTCGTCGATAGCTGCGACGATCTCCTCACGCATGATCCGAACGACCCGAAGGTCGAGCGGCGCCATCCCGCAGCGACGAGATATGTGATCCTCGACGATATGTGCGGAACCGGTGAATCGGCGCGGGATCAGCTTCCGGTGGTGCGGCGCCTTCGCCAACTCGCACTGGCTGCCGGGTCGGCGGTAACGGTTGAGCTGCTGTTCCTCTTCGCCATCGATCGCTCTTTGCCACTGTTGAAGGGGGCCGGCCAATACGACGATGCCCGCGCCCTTATGCGGTTCACAGCCTCACACAGAGTCTTCGATCCCGAGTCGCGCTACTTCAGATCGCAGCCAGCCGTCGCCAACGGGCTTGTTACCCGGGAAACGGCCGAGGAGATATTCCGAGCGGCGGGAGGGCGACTCTGTCCAGCGCATCCGCTCGGGTACGGCGACGGCCAACTACTCCTCGCGTTCGACTACAATACTCCAGATAACACGCTAACTGCGATTTGGTCCAGCGGACCTGACGAGCAATGGTTTCCACTCTTCCCGAGACGCCCGTGATATCTCCCGGTCAGAATCCTTTCACCGTGGCCAAGGCCGATAACTTCGGCCGCGACGAAATCGTTCGGCTGTGGGCTGAGCCTCCTAACGCCTGGGCCGACATCCTGCCTTCGGGTACTTCAACGGCCCGGATACTCGTCGGCGGCAAGGGCTGCGGCCGCACTCACATCATGCGCTACCACGCCATTACTTCTCTGGAAGACGCGGGGCGCCCGAACACACCGTCGCTAGCCTTTTGGATACCGCTTAGTGGGCTGACCGCATCCAAGTATAGCGGCAAGGGCTGGGACGCACTTTCGTGGACACGCGTCTTTGGCTACGCGCTTGAGCTCTATGTCGCCCAGCATGTTCTGCACGCAATCCTCGAAGCTGATCTTCCCGTGGCGGAGAGTGTGCTCGCACGGGCTGTATTTTCAGCACTTCAGTTAGAGAGCCGGAGGCGGCCTACGACACTTAGGGGTCTGTCCCGCCTACTCATGGCACTCCAAGTCGAGGTCAGCAGTGCAACGAACCGCGTGCCCATAGATCCCAACGCGGTCATCCAGATCCGCGCCGAACCGGGGCACCTAGTGATGGCTCTCGCAAACGGCCTGCGATCGGCTAACCCGAACTGGCGGGAATCTCGCATACTCTACATGTTCGACGAGTTTGAACTGATTCCGACGGAGCTTCAAACATACCTCCAGTCGTTACTTCGCGAGAGTACGGTGGTGGCCACCGTGATTATTGGCAGCCGGCACCACGGGTTGCGCACCTACCGGACGCTCACCGGTGAGGAGAATCGAGTTGGGAGTGAGTTCACACGTATCGAATTGGACCGAATCAATGCGGAAAGGCCGCGAGTATATCGACGCTTTGCCAAGCTTCTGATTGTCCGCAGGCTAGCGCCCACGCATATGCCTGCCCTCGTCGCCCGGGGCACTGACGACAAGCAGCTCGACTGGCTGCACGCCAAGCTCCAGCCGATGCCGCGCCTGTCACCGCTAGCGCCAGCCTCCCAATTCACCTTCTTGTCAGATGAATCGCGCTCACGTCCCTACTTTGGACGCCTTATGACCCAGCTCCGAGATTCCGGCCACTCGTCAGTTGCAGACGCGGTTTTCGCGCTTCTATGTGCGCCCCAGCATCCTCTGCTAGAGAAGGCGAACATCCTGCTGTTCTACCGTGCTTGGTCCTCGAGTCCAGAGCCTAATCTCTTGGACGCTGCTGAGGAGATCCAAGCCGACGCGTCGCGAGTTATCGCTCGCACCCATCCTATGCCGCGGGATCACAGTGAGGTATTCGACAAGTACCTTGAGGACCTGACAGCTCAACTCTATCGCGACGGAGGACGCACGCTGCCCTACGCCGGACTAGATACCTTCATTGACATGTCAGAGGGGAATCCTCGCAACCTGTTGAACCTCTTCTCTCACACGTTCGATGCGGCGCTCTTTCGTGATGAGGTGCCGTTTGGTCCAAACGCGATCTCGATCGATACGCAAACGCGAGGCGCGAAGGCGGCAAGCGATTGGTTCATCGATGATGTCGTAGGGCCTGGCGATGACGCCCGGGCTGTTACACGGTTCCTGGACAACCTCGGGAACCTCATGCGAGAACTCCGATTCTCAGACAAACCGTATGAGAGTTCGTGCTCAGCCTTCAGCGTCGACCTGGGGGCGTGCGGCGATGAGACGCGCCGAGTGCTCGACCTCGCCACCGGGTGGTCGCTGCTCGTGCCGCTTCCGCACAAGGATAAGAATAGTAAGCGCATCATCACGAAGTTTCAGATCAGTGGCATGATTGCGCCCAGGTGGGATCTTCCTATCCACAGGCGCGGGACTCTGTCACTGCTGCCTGGCAATGTGGACGCAATGTGCTCCCGCGATGGCGATAGCGAGTATGCCGAGCTACGGAGATCGCGGCTGAGTGGTGTGAGGGCGCCCTTCCACGGGCGACCGGCCCGTCGTGAGGCCTCAGAGGAGTCGGATGTCTTCCAGACTCGTCTCTTCTAGCGCGGCTCCCCCAGATTACACGCTTTTGTACAGGCGGCTGAGCAGCGTCGAAGAAGTGCGCGGCTCAAATTACGACCTCCTTATCACGGCCGTCGATGGATCTGACAGGACGCGCTTGTTGCTCGATGCGGGAACTGCGGTACGCGTGGTCTGCGCGGTATTGCCGCAGTATCAGTTCTCGCTGTCAGAGATAGCCGATTTAGAAGGGCAGTATCCGGCAGTGTTGCCTCTGGTCATGTCTTCGGGCGATGAGGCTGACTTTGCAAGTGAGCTATTGCGGCGCTTTCCGATCGGAAGTGGATTCAGGGTCTGCCTTGACCTGTCGGGGTTCCCGAGAACGCACCTTTGCCATCTAGTTCTGAGGCTGATCTCGCTCGGGGTGAGTGAGTTCGATGCCATGTACATTGAGCCGGAGCACTACGTATACGAGGAGGAGACTGTCTTCGCGGAAGGGACCGTCGGTGTGCGACCGATACGCGGATTCGAGGGAGTTGATCGCCCCAACCGGACCGAGGTTCTGTTGATCGGAACGGGCTTCGACGTCGACGTGATGAATGAGGTCGCCCGACAGAAGCCGGGGGCCTTGAAGCTGCAACTCTTTGGCCTCCCCTCCCTGCAGCCCGAGATGTACCAGCAGAACCTACTCCGGACCATTGTCGCAGGCGATGCCGTTGAGGACTCAGTGGTAAGCGATCGTTTCTTTGCGCCTGCGTACTGTCCTTTTGAGACTGCGCAGACGGTGCAACAGGCGTTGCGCCGAGCAAAGTCGCTGGGCCAGAATCTCTATCTCGCGCCTTTGGGGACCAAAGTTCAGGCTCTCGGGTTCACCTTGTACTACTTGCACGAATGCATGGGACAGCGGGCCACGATGTTCGGAGTCACGTCGTCGCGTCTGCGACGCGCTTCCGCTGTGGGGGTGGGCCGGGTCTGGCGGTACGAGCTGCGCATGCTCGGCTGAACTCGACGGAGTGGTCGGTGGCCCGGACGCTCGGGCAGACCGCCAGCCGGCGCTCAACATGGGCCGACTGGGCGGCGCTGAAGGGGTGTCGCGGTGAGCGGCGCGGGTATCTCCGCGGCTCCGCCGCCTCCACCTCGCGATTCACCGTCCGGCGGTTGAGGTGGAACTCACGGGCGAGGGCGCGGCCTGGGGCCGGCTCGGCGTTGTCTAGCTGCGTCACTGGCTCTCGGGCGTTGCCTACACCAGATCGCCGGGCCGCCGGACTTTGCCACCGCTACGTACCAATAGGCTGCGAAACGGAGGGCGCGAGATTGGTGCGTACGACGCGGGCGGGGTTCTGAGACGCTAGTCTCGCCACGGTGGAACCTAGACTTCCTGAGTGCCCGATCCCTCGCCAGCCCGTCGAGAGACGCTGACCGTCGCTCAGCTGGAGGCCAGGCTCCCCGAGTTCGAAAGCGCCATCCGAGCCCAGGGTCTCCGGGAGAAGACCATCGCCTCGTACGTCGGCTACACCCGGTTCTTTCTCCGATGGCTTGCCGCCGATGGCACCCCCGAACGCTGGGTGGCTCAGAGGGACCGCCAGAGAACGCGGCGCGTCCTGGACGATCTCGCCCACCGGGTGGATGAGGGCGAGATCCGCGCTGCCCTCGACGCGTATCACGCGGCCACCAAGTCCGAGGCGGCGTTCGGTGCCCTGACGGCGGTCACCGGCGGGCCAGCCGACCTGGGTCGAGAGGATCACCGCGACGCCGTTCTCGCCTGGCTGTGGGCTTGGCGCTGCCGCCACCTCCGGCGTGAGGACCACGACCTGACCAGCCGTGCGCTGGGCGAGTGGTGGGAGGCCTTCTCACCCCGCCTGCCACCGATCGCTGCCGACCTGATATCGCTGGAGGAGGTTGACCTCGCCGAGGTGGAGCGGGCATACGACGCTCTCGCGGGCGCGGTGGCCGCGCGCTCGGGAGCCCCCTCGCGCCGTGCCGACCCAACCCTCGGGGACACGGCGGCCAGTGAGGTGCTGGTCGCGGTACGTCCCCGGCTGTTCGTCTCCTGGCACCGGCCGGTCCGCGACGGATTGGGCTGGTGGGATGGGAGCGGCGCCCACTACGTCGAGCTGCTCTCCGCGGTCGCCTCGTCCCTGTCCACGCTTGCCGACCGCCTCGGCACCTCTTCCGCGGCGTTGCCCGTACGTCTCGGCCTGCCGGACAGGTCGCTCGCGCAGATCGCCGACGCCTATCTGTGGGTGACCGTGACGCGCCGCCTAAACCTCACGAGGGAATTCGGTCGATGCGCGTCCACTACGGACACGGACTGATGGCCGCCCGCCGGACGCCGCGTGCACCGGCCTCCCCTCCCACGCACCGCTGCGCTTCCAGCTTTGCGGCTGTCGGCGTGGACTGACCAAGTGCCCATCCAACCTCACCGCGTGAGCGGCCAGCTCAGCGCAGCGGACGCCGCAAGCCACCTTGGAGTCGAGCTCCGTGTCGTCCAGCGCGCGCTCCGCAGGGGGTATCTGCACGGCGAGAAGGCGGGCAACGCCTGGGTGATCTCGGAGGCCACCCTGGCCCAGCTCACGCCCGCGGGCCCGGACCCCTTTCGAGGGATCGCGAAGTCGCATCCGGCTGCGTGGATGCCCGGCTTCATCAGTGCCGCTGACGCCGCCCGCGAGCTGGGCGTCACCGCCGGTTACGTCGGGACCCTGGTCCAGCGTGGCCGACTCGACGCCCAGCGGGTGGGCGTTTGGCTCGCCGTCAGCGAGGGGAGCGTGGCTCGCTTCGCAGAGCAACGGAGAGCTGTCGCGGAGGATCCCGAGTGCCGGGAGATCCGTCGATTGATCCTGGCTGGTACCTGCCCCTGGTGTGATCGGACAAATCTCCTTGTCCCAGCCCGCCACGCTACCTCCCGCCACGGCATCGATCGCCGGGAGCTGCGACGGCTCATGGGCGTGCGAGCCCGAACGTCAATCTGCGCTCCACAGCAGACCGAACACCGGCGCCAGCTCAACCTCCAGCCGGAGCGTCTCGCCCAGCTCCAGGCCCTAACGCCATGGGAGGAAACAAGATGGACCCGCCGTCCGGCCCCGACGACACGCCCCTCTATACCTCGTCTCGGGCCCGCGGCGTCCGCGGCTCCCCGACGCAAGCGGATTGATGCGGTTCAGAGGGAGCACATCGTCGCCCAACGGGAGGCCGGGATGACCTTCCGGGCCATCGCCGAGGAGCAGGACGTCAGCGAGGTCACGGTGCTGAGGATCTGCCGTGGGCACCGCTGAAGCATCGGCGCGTGCGACGGCCTCCGAGCTCGCGGTCTAACATCGAAGCGAACCTATACAGACGTGTTTGCGGGCATGCCCCAGTCAGCGCTTAGCGCGCTCGCTTAGGGAGGCCGCAACAGACGCGAACTCGGAGAGCGCTGCTTCCAGATCTTCTACGATCTCCGCCGCTATTACATCTGGCGGCGGCAGGTTATCCGTATCCTCTAGAGATTGGTCGCGTAGCCAGAAGATGTCCAAGGATGCCTTATCCCGCGCCATCAAGTCGGCGTGAGTGAAGACCCGGAACCGCTCCGTCTCCCGCCGCTCGTGGCGGTTATCGGGGTTATAGCAGGTTACGAAGTCATCCAGGTCGGACCGAACAAGTTGCCGGGTCTTGAGTGTGAAGTTCTGGTTGGTGCGAAGGTCGTAGATCCAGAGCTTCTGCGTCCAGGGGGTTTCGGACGGCGGCTTTCTATCGAAGAAAAGCACGTTGGCCTTCACGCCACCCGCGTAGAAGATGCCGGTGGGCAAGCGGAGGAGGGTGTGGACGTCGCATTGCACCAAGAGCTGCCGACGCACAGTCTCCCCGGCCCCGCCCTCGAAGAGGACGTTATCGGGAACGACGATGGCCGCTCTCCCGTTGATCCCCAAAAGGGAGCGCACATGCTGCAGAAAGTTGAGTTGCTTGTTGGAGGTCGTGGCCCAGAAGTCTTCTCGTAAATAGCTCATGGACTCCAACTCGGTGTCACCCTCGGCGGTGATCACCTTGTAGGAGGACTTCCTGCCAAACGGAGGGTTGGTTAACACCATATCGAAATGCCGGGAAGGCGCAGCACGCAAGGCGTCGTCCACGGTGACCAGGCTGACGCCTTCCGGATGGCCGATCCCGTGCAGCAGCAGATTCATCGCGCACAGCCGAGCCGTGCCGTCCACTATCTCCCAACCCCGCAACGCGTCGTCCCGCAGGAACCTCTTCTCGTCAGGATTAAGTTGCCCTTGCTTCATGTAGTCATAGGCACCGAGGAGGAATCCACCTGTTCCAGCCGCTGGGTCGCAGAGCGTGTTGCCCGGCGCAGGCCGCATCACATCGACGATCGCGCGGATCAGAGCGCGTGGCGTGAAATACTGCCCTGCGCCCGACTTGACGTCCTCGGCGTTCTTGGCGAGGAGGCCCTCGTAGGCGTCGCCCTTGACGTCGACGTCGAGGATCATCCACTGCTCTTTGTCGATCAGGTCCGACACGAGACGCTTCAGCTTCGCCGGATCTTGGATCTTGTTCTGTGCCTTGCGGAAGATCACCCCGAGCGTGCCGGGCGACTTGGCCAGCTCGACCAAAATGTGCCGATAGTGGACGTCCAGCTCGTCGCCGTCGAGGCGAACTAGCGACACCCAGTCGAGTGTGTCGGGGACGATGCTAGGACGGCTGAACGGCGCCCTGGTCTGCTCATCGGCCATCTTGAGGAAGAGCAAGAACGTGAGTTGCTCGATGTAGTCCTGGTACGACAGCCCGTCGTCTCGAAGGACGGAGCAGTAGTTCCAAAGCTTCTGGACCAGCATTGCGGAGTCGCTCATGCCCTAACCTTTCTCGGTGGTTTGCGGGCCCGGGTGGGCTTGTGGCCATTGGATGATGCACGATCGGCCGCGGTGCCCGCCAGGAGTACGGAGGCCGGCTCATTGGCGGGATCCTGCGAGACGAGCCTACCGTCAAATGCTGTAGCAAGGAGAGAGGAACGAAGCCGCGCCTCGCAAACTGAGGTAACGGCAATCGTCTCCTCCATCCGTGCAATCGCGTCCAGGCGGGATTCGAGTTCCTGCGCACTTGCGCGTTGGGCTTCCTCATTAAGTCTTGGTATCTGAACAGCCCCGAGGTTTCGACGTGAGATACGAGTTCGCGTCGTGCCTTTCGCGAGTGAAGATACCTGAGCGCGAATCTGTGGCGAATTCAGGATCCACATAAGCCATCGGGGATCAGCTCGATGATTGGAGAGCCTGATGATTGCCACATCCACAACCGTTGCACAGGGCATTGGATCGCCCGGAAACAAGCATGCCCGCCCAAGTGGAGCGGGCATTCGCGCGACGAGGATGTCTCCCTTCTGCAGTTCCGTACATCCTAGTCGGGTAAACTGCTCGTTACTCATAAACCGCGCCGAGCGATTGCGCCACGTGCCGTCGCCGACATCAGCAAGCTGTGTAAGCCGGTGATCGCCGTCAGGATCCTGATCCTTTGATTCCACCCAGTCGCCATCGACGAATAACGCTTTGTCTCCGATCATAGCCGTGAGGGAGGAAGTGCCACACTCCTCTGCTGCGTCATCGTATGCGGCGCGGAGTACAGCCGCCTTCAGTCGCATCAGGCCCTGTCGTGCTCTCTCCAACGCCGCTATTCCTGCGTCGAGCCGGGAGAACTCCTCCTCGATGGCACCGACGATTCGCTCCTGTTCTGTACGAGGCGCTATGTTGAGTTGAGTGCCTTCTAGGTAACGGGTAACCTGGAGATTACGGATGTTCGTGGTGGCGCGCTGGAACTGGTCCGTGTCGTTCCGCGCATATCCGTGCTGGAGCTGGTACCAGACGTATCGAGGATCTACCTCGGGGGTCAACACCAAACGGCGACAGAAATTGGAGCAGATGAGGGGCGCATCAGACGAACTCAATGCTTGCTCATCAATGCGTACAGTGCGACCGACAGGCTGGGTTGGTCCTCCGCCCGATACCTCGAGGATGAGATCGCCAAGTTCGAGTTGTCGCGATGCCAACCCTGACACAGGAACGAATCGTTGAGGGGCTGACCGTCCTCGCCATGCTAGCCAATCACGAAACTCGGCGCCTCGGATAACGCGAACTCGAACGTCGCCCTCGCCGGGGCCAGCCGATCCCCACATGCCGCCGGCCGAAAATGAAACGATCGCGTCAAGAGACGCAACCACCCATCCCGCAGGCAACTCGCTCATGCGGCGAGCGCCTCGGTCAGCTCACCCATGAGAGGCGTGAGGCGATCCCCGAAGACTTGGACGGCTCTACCGATCCCACCGTGCTCGACAAAGGGGGTGTACTCGAAGGAGTCGGCCCCAATCCCCAGCTCGCTGGCGATGTTCTCCTTCATCCATGTCAACCATTGCACCTGATCCGCCGAGAACTCCACACCCCTCTGCTTCTGCCCATCGAGCCACGCTGCGAAGCGTTGCTCAACCTGATCACCGTACGGGATCAGCTCCTCGTCCTGGTGCAGGGTGTATCGAACCAGCGCAACGATGTCGGTGAGCATCTTTCCGCCTGAGCCGTGGACCTTGGACTCGTCTATCAGCTCATACGCTCGCCAGAGGTTGTCCGCCGTCCACCGCCGCGGTGGCCGCTCGATCACGGTGGCAAGCTCCTTCACTTCGGCAAAGGTCAATCGTTCCTTGTATGGACGGCTATAAAGGATCTGCAGCGCGCGGATCTCGTCCTTGTTTGCCTCGATGTAGTCCTTGAACGATGTAACTAAAGCCTCTGCCTTCTCCCGTGCCTCGGGCGAATACCCAGCGTCAATAAGCGTGTCAACCGTCTCATGGATCGTCTGCTCCAGCGACTTGCGGATCTCGATGATCTCGTTCCGCAGTGCGGGGTTATCGGCCAATGGTCGGAGGGCTGCTTCCAGCATCGCGGCGGCCGTGGCCTGAATCTCCTCCTCCGTCGGAGCCAGCCCGTCGCCAGTCGCCGCCTGTACGTGTCGATCGGGATCCAGGGCGTTGAGGATCTCTGCGGCGAGGTGATGCAGCGGCGCACCGCCGTTGAGAGCGGTGATCCTCCCTCGGTCCGCAGGACTCATCCGGGAGTCCATCCGGATCAGACGCGAGGCCAGTGAGGAGGCGATGTCGGGGTCAACCTTGCCGCCCAGCGCGACCGTCGCCATGATCTTCTCAAGAGGCACTGCCGCCTTCCGCTCAAGCGGCTGCACCGATTCGGGAAACCGCCCCTCAGTCACCCCAATTGCGTCGACGACGACGAACCGGTCCTTGTGTTTCGCGTCCCCAGTGATGCTTTGGAAGTCCGTGTCATCGATGATCCGCGATCCACGACCGATCATCTGCTCAAAGAAGGCACGGCTCTTGGTGTCACGCATGAAGATCAGGCACTCCAGCGGCTTGACGTCCGTCCCAGTCGCGATCATGTCGACGGTGACCACCACCCTCGGATTTGGCGAGTTCCTGAACGTAGCCAATAGGACGTCAGGGTCGCCATCCGTAGTGCGATAGGTGATCTTTTGGGCGAACTCGTTACCCCTTCCAAATTCCTCTCGGACGATGCCCACGATGTCCTCGGCGTGAGAATCGTCCTTGGCGAAGATGAGGGTCTTGGGGACGATCGATCGTCCGGGGAATATCTCAGTGAACAACCGTTCCTTGAACGTCCGTATGACCGTGCGTATCTGATCCGGTGCGACGACCTTCCGGTCCAGCTCTTTGTCGGTGTAGGTGGTGGACTCGTCCACTAACTCCCAACGGGTCTTCCGATCCACTCGACTGCGATAGCCCGCATATTCGCCGGCTTCGATGGTGGAACCTCTTTCAGTGATCTCCGTGCGGATCTTGTAGACCGAGAAGTCGACGTTCACCCCGTCCAATACGGCCTGTTCTCGGGGGTACTCCATGACGAGGTTCTTCTGGAAGAACGCCAAGGTTTGCTTGGTCGGCGTGGCGGTCAGCCCAATGAGGTAGGCGTCGAAGTACTCGACCACCTGTCGCCACACCGAGTAGATCGAGCGGTGGCACTCGTCGATGATGACAACGTCAAACATCTCGGGCGGCACCTTCGGGTTGTAGCTGACCTCAACCGGCCGCTGTGGTGCCACGGTGTCGGCCGATTGCTCGTCCAGCTCGGGATCTATCGCCGCATCTCCACGAAGGATGGAGTACATCCGCTGAATGGTCGAGATGCAGACCCGCGATGTGGTGTCGATCGTGTTGGTCTGCATCCGCTGGATGTTGTATTCCTGGGTGAACTTGCGGCCCGTTTCGGGGATGTCGAACCCTTTGAACTCTCCTTCGGCCTGCTTCCCCAAGTTGCCACGGTCGACAAGAAAGAGAATCCGTTGCGCCTTCCCGTACCGGATGAGGCGGTAGCTCAGGTTCGCAGCTGTGTAGGTCTTGCCGGATCCCGTTGCCATTTGGATCAGAGCACGGGGCCGATCCTCGGCTAGAGACTCTTCCACTTTCGCGATCGCGCGCTGCTGAACATCCCACAGATCGCCCGTCTCGAGCGCAGGAAGGTTGTGAAGCCTTGCGCGCAGCGTTCCTTGTTCCGGCTCCCGCAACATCTGCTCCAGCCAGGCGGACAGAGTCTCGGGGCGGAAGAACGCGTAGATTCGTCGTGCACGTGGCTCGGGGTCGTAGAAGTTCGTGAAGCGGGTCTCGGCCCCCGTGGACTCGTAGCCAAAGGGCAGCGGCGTGAGAGGGGCTGGCATCGCGTCGGGGACGCCAGTAACGTACTTCTTGGTTTGGGCCTCCACCTCGCTCAGTGTGGTGCCCTGGGCCTTGGCTTCCAGGACGCCGACCAGCTTGCGCCCGACGTAGAGGGCGTAGTCGGATCGCCCGTGTCCGACGCTGTGGGTGAACTCGCGGATAGCCACACCAAGGCCGGCGCCAAGATTGGCGTTCTTCTTGTCCTGCACCAACCACCCGGCTTCGACCAGCTGTTGGTCGATCTCTTTCCTGGCCCGGGCCTCCCGGGCTAGGTAATCGTGCTCGTCAGGACCCACGGTGGTGAATTCTATGCGCACACCTTGTGCCTAAATTGCCTTCCGCAAACACTCGCCACTCGGGGGCGTTCGCCCTTGACCTGTGACCCATCCGTCGGGAAGGCGATGCTTATCGCTAGTTGGGACACAGCCGTGGTTTCGTCGCCGCCCACACGTCGTCCCCCGTGGAGCGCTCACCAGGGCCCGTTTACACCAAACGGACCTTTAGTGTATGGCGCTAAAGCTCCACGCCCTGACCCTCGACGCCGGCCACCGCGTTCCTCACCCGACGGCGGCCCGTATGGCTCCCCGGCGGAGACGGGCGGTGCGCTCCCACCCCGTCCAGCTCAACCGCCGGGCCGCTCGTCACCCACTGAAAGCTGTCCAGCAACTCGAAGAGCTCCGGCGCACTCCACCGCCGGTCACGCTGGGCGTCGGGCTCATGCCGGCGCAGCACCCCGCTCGCCTCAAGCCGGGAGACGGCCTCGTTTGCCGCCTGGAACGACACGCCGAGCTCCGCTGCGGCCAGCCGCACATCCAACACGGGGATGCCGGGGAGCAGCTCGATGAGCCGTCGCGCACTCGAATCGCGCCGCGGGAGCCCGGCCCGCTCCACCCAGGCGCCTTGCAAATCGCCCACCGCGGCGAGGAAGCGCTCCGTGCCCCGGCAGGCAACCAGCGCAGTCCGCGCGGCGATCCCGAGCCACGCGTCGCAGTCCCCCGTGCGGAAGCTCGTCAGACCGCCGATGTAGCTGCGCGGGTTCGCGGCGAGGACGATGCTGAGCGGCGGGACGTGGCTCTCCGCGAGTCGTCGGCGCTGCAGCACCGCGTGGATCAGGGCCCTGCCGACCCTCCCATTGCCGTCCTCAAAGGGGTGGACGGTCTCGAACTGAGCGTGGGCGATCGCCGCCTGGGCCAGCGGCGAGACGTCCCGCCGAGCCAGGAACGCACACAGGTCCGACGCGAGCCGCGGGACCTCACCCTCCG
>OBLU010002230.1_pt1 | contig 17965 bp, 17 predicted proteins | sample 1518681 | NCBI WGS metagenome assembly OBLU01 (sample SAMEA3539304, study PRJEB22396) | soil metagenome | biome: tundra; feature: field; material: soil | place: USA | collected 2010-05 | depth 0.15 m | reverse complement strand
GGGTGGCCTTGGTGATGATGTCCTTGGCCTCGCCGGGGTTGCGATCGAACCAGTCCCGCAGATGGTCGTTGCAGACCTTCAGCACGAACGACCTGGCCTCGGTGTTGCCGAGCTTGGTCTTGGTCTGGCCCTCGAACTGAGGCTCGGCCAGCTTGACGTGGACGATCGCGGTGAGGCCCTCCCGGACGTCCTCGCCGAGGAGGTTGTCGTCCTTCTCCCGCAGCAACTTCTGTTCCTTGGCGTACTTGTTCACGATCGAGGTGAGCGCGGCCCGGAACCCCTCCTCGTGGGTGCCGCCCTCAGCCGTGTTGATCGTGTTGGCGAAGGTGTGCACCGACTCGGCGTAGGAGGCGTTCCACTGCATCGCGATCTCGGCCGAGATCCCGTTGCCCTCCTCGCCGAAGTCGATCACCGAGGCGTGCACCGCGTCCTTTGAGGCGTTCAGGTAGCGCACGAAGTCCGTGATGCCACCGTCGTAGCGGTAATTGACCACCCGCGACTCGTCGCTGGCATGCTCCGGCCGCTCATCGGTCAGGTTGATGGCCAGGCTCCGGTTGAGGAACGCCATCTCCTGGAGCCGGCGCGAGAGCGTTTCGAAATTCCAGTCTGTGGTCTCCGTGAAAATCGAGCTATCAGGCCAGAACGAAATAATTGTGCCGGTCTCGTCGGTATTCTCGCCCCGGCTGAGCTCCGTGGCTGGCCGGCTCAGCTCGTACGACTGCCGCCAGACATATCCATCGCGCCGGATCTCCACCTCAAGGCGGGCGGACAGGGCATTCACCACGGACACGCCGACGCCGTGCAGGCCCCCGGAGACCGCGTACGATTTGCCGTCGAATTTGCCGCCCGCGTGCAGGGTCGTAAGCACGACCTCCACCGCGGGGCGCTTCTCGACTGGATGCTCGTCAACGGGAATGCCGCGGCCGTTGTCGGCGACCCGGACACCCCCGTCGGCAAGTAGGGTGACGTCGATCCGGTCGCAGAACCCGGCGAGCGCCTCGTCGACCGCGTTGTCCACGACCTCCTGCACCAGATGGTGCAGGCCGCGCGCGCTGGTCGAGCCGATGTACATGCCGGGACGCTTGCGCACCGCCTCAAGGCCCTCTAGGACCGTGATCGAACGTGCGTCGTAGGACAAGGGCAAGCCTCCTGGAAGGGATACGCGCCCGCCGGCCATGCAGGTCCCGTCCGGTATTCTGCCTGCCCTAGCGGCGCTCTTACATTTTACCTGGGAGGACCCTCCGTCTCAGCCGTAAGTGTCACGCGGGCCGCGACCGCCGCGTACCCTCCACTCGCCGGCCCGCCGTGGTTGTTCCGGTCCGCGTACTTTCACCCGCGTGACGGTGCCGTCCCCCAGTTCGGTATTGAGCCTCCGGATCAGCGTGGCGGCGAGCAACCGCACCTGGGTGGCCCACGCTGTGGAGTCAGCGACCACGACAAGCTCGCCCTCGGTGAGCCCGTCCGGCAGGGTGTGCGCGGCGAGGTCGGCCCCTACGATCTGGTCCCAGCGGCCGAACACCGAGCCCACCGCGCTGGCCGTCTGCCAGCCCTGATCATCGATGAGCCCTTCGATCGCGGCGTGCAGCGGCTGCGGGTCGTCCCGGCGGGCCCGCCGGGGGCGGCGCGTCCGGTCGGCACGGTCGGCACGCTGGTCGCCACCCGCGAGCCGGTCAGCATGAATCGCCCCGATCGGTGGTGCCTCGCCGCGGGCCCTTGCGTCGGCCTTCGCTCTGGCCAGCGCCTCGCTGGCGAGCCGCGCGCTCTCGTCCGCATCACGGTCAGGCACGCCGTCAGGCACGGGTGATCACCCCAGCGGCCACCTCGAACCGCACCCCGGCCAGCACGGCGGGGACATCGGCGGGCACGGCCGCGGTGACCAGCACCTGCTCGGCCCCGCCGACCAGGACGGCTAGCCGCTCCCGGCGACCGCTGTCCAGTTCCGCGAACACGTCATCGAGAATCAGCACCGGGTCGTCGCCGTCAGCCCGCAGAAGCTCGTAACCGGCGAGGCGGAGCGCGAGCGCCATTGACCAGGATTCGCCGTGGCTCGCGTAGCCCCGGGCGGGCAGGTCGCCGATGCGCAGCTCCAACTCGTCCCGGTGCGGGCCGACCAGGCAGACGCCCCGCTCCAGCTCGTCGGGCCGCGCCCGGACCAGCGCCTCACGCAATCCGTCCGCGAGCACCGCCCGGTCAACCCGTGGACCAGTGTCACCCCCCAGACTGGCACTGGACTCCTGGCCGATACCCCCCGGCTCGCTGGATTCCTGGCCGGCACTGGACTGGCGGTAGGTGATGCTGGCCTCGCCGACCTCTCCGGAGACTTCGGCGTATGCCTTGGCGACCAACGGGCGGAGTGCGTCCGTCAGCTCGATCCGGCCGGCGAGCAGTTCGGCGCCCTTCAATGCCAGGTGCTCGTCCCAGGCGTCGAGCGCACCAGCCAGCCCCATCCCTTCCCCGCCGGTTTCTTCCTGTTCGGTGCGGTCATCGCGTGGCCCGCGGTCGCTGCGCGGCCGGCCGGCCCGGGCGAACGCACGCGAGCCCGACCGGGCACGGGCCGACTTCAGCAGCGCGGTCCGCTGCCGGACAACTCGCTCGTAGTCGGCCCGGACGCCCGCGTACCGGGGGGCGCTGGCCACCAGGAGTTCGTCGAGGTACCGCCGGCGCTGCTCGGGATCGTTCTTGACCACCGCAAGGTCCTCGGGCGCGAAAAGCACGGTGCGCAGCACCCCGAGCACCTGACGGGGCCGTGGCACCGGCACGCGATTCACCCGTGCTCTGTTCGCCCGCCCCGGGTTGATCTCGATCTCGACCAGGCTGTCCCGCTGTGGTGAAACAATTGCCGCGCGCAGGATGGCGCGCTCCGCGCCGCGGCGCACCAGCGGCGCGTCGCCAGCGACCCGGTGGCTGCCGAGCGTCGCGACGTAGGCCGCGGCCTCGACAAAATTCGTCTTCCCCTGGCCGTTCGCACCCAGAAGAGTGCTCACACCCGGCCCGAGACTCAGGTCCGCCGCCGCATAGGACCGGAAATCGGTAAGCGCGAGGCGGGTCAGGTGCACACCTGGAGACATTACCCGCGAGAACCGCCGGTGCCGGGTCTAGCCGCCGAGGCGAATCGGCATCAGCAGGTAGCGGTAGTCGGGCTGCTCGTCAGGGGCGGGCTTGCCGGTGATCAGCGCGGGCTTGCCGGGCTCGGTGAACGCGATCCGGGCGACGTCCGAGTCAATCGCGGTGAGCCCGTCGAGCAGGTATTGCGGGTTGAAGGCGATCTGGATGTCGTCTCCTTCGTAGCCGGCCTCCAGTACCTCGACCGCCTGGGCTTCGTCCCCCGTTCCAGCCTCCAGGACGAGCTGGCCGGCGGAGAACGACAGGCGCACCGCGGTGTTGCGTTCGGCGACGAGCGCCACCCGCTTGACCGCCTCGGCGAACGGGCCGGCTGCCAGTTCCGCGATCCCGTTCACGTGGTTCGGCAGGAGGGCCTGGTAGCGGGGAAAGTCTCCGCCGAGCAAGCGGGTCGTGGTCTGGCGTCCGGCCCCCTCGAACCCGATCATGCCTTCGCCGCCCGCCCCTTCCTCGCCGGGCAGGGCGAGCGCGATCGACACCTCGGCGCCCGCTGTCAGCGCCCGGGCGGTCTCGGCCAGCGCCCGGGCCGGCACCAGGACGGAAGCCGACAGGTCCGGCCGGGCCGGGCTCCACCGGAGTTCCCTGACCGCCAGGCGGTACCGGTCCGTGGACACCAGGGTCAGCGTGTCGCCCGCGATTTCTATCCTGACGCCGGTCAGGGCGGGCAGCGTGTCATCACGGCCAGCGGCCGCCGCGGACTGGCCGACCGCCGAGGCGAAAGCGTCACTGCCGATGGTTCCGGCCGGGGCGGGCATCTCCGGCAGCGTCGGATAGTCCTCGGCGGGCATCGTGAGCAGTGAAAACGTGGCGCTTCCGCAGGTGAGAGTCGTGCGCGCGCCGTCCGAGCTGATTTCCACGGGCCGGGAAGGAAGACTCCGGGTGATCTCGGCGAGGAGCCGCCCGGGCACGAGCGCGACCCCGTCCTCGGCGGCGGCTACTGGCACCCGAGCCTGCGCGGACACGTCGTAGTCGAAGCTGGACAGAGTGAGTTCCGTGTCCGCCTGAAGGCGCATGCCAGCCAGGACGGGGACGGCCGGGCGGGTCGGCAGGGCGCGGGCCGTCCAGGCCACCGCCTCGGCCAGCACGTCGCGTTCCACCTCGATCTTCACCGGAAGGTCCCTCCCGTTCTGCCAAAAGTGCGTTCCGTGTGTTGCTTCTGGTTCAAGCGGCCGGGCGGCCGGGTATGCCGGACTGTGGCCGTGTTGCCGCTGGAGTCCGGTGTTTGGTAGCCGGAGGAGCGGTGCCCGCCCTACTGGGTAGTTGGCATTCAGTGAGATAACGATAAGTAGTCGTCATAGGGTCGGTGGACACTGGGGAAAGTGCCTGACTCCCCAGGTCAGAGGCCATATGAGCGTCCACAGAGCCTGTGTGGCAGTGGGGCACGGCGGGGGAAGCGCTGTGGACAGCGGGCCTTTGGCGGCCAGTTTTCCAGCGGATGCCCCCTGTTTTCCGGGAGTTGTCCTCTGTTCGTCCCAAGCCTGTCCACAGAGATGTCCACAGCCTGTGTGTACCGATAGTGACCGGCAGCACTGTTATGTGCTTGTTCACCCTGACCGTGCCTGCTGTTTGATTCGGTTGGTGAGCTCGGTGACCTGGTTGTAGATCTGCCGCCGTTCCGCCATCAGCGACCGGATCTTCCGGTCCGCGTGCATCACGGTGGTGTGATCCCGCCCGCCGAAGTGCTGCCCAATCTTCGGCAGCGACAGGTCGGTCAGCTCGCGGCACAGGTACATGGAGATCTGCCGGGCGGTTACCAGGACCCGGGAGCGGGACGTGCCGCAAAGGTCATCGATGGACAGCCCGAAGTACGAAGCCGTCTGCCCCATGATGGTGGCGGCCGTGATCTCGGGGCCATGAGCCTCAGGGATGAGGTCCTTCAAGACGATCTCCGCGAGCTGGAGGTCTACCGACTGCCGGTTGAGGCTCGCGAAGGCCGTCACCCGGATGAGGGCGCCCTCGAGTTCGCGGATGTTCGTGGAGATACGGCTGGCGATGTACTCAAGGGCTTCGGGAGGCGCGTTGAGCCCTTCCTGTACCGCCTTCTTGCGGAGGATGGCGATGCGCGTTTCGAGCTCGGGGGGCTGCACGTCGGTGAGCAGTCCCCACTCAAACCGGCTGCGCAGCCTGTCCTCCAGGGTGACCAGGCGCTTGGGCGCGCGGTCGCTGGAGATGACTATCTGCTTGCTAGCGTTATGCAAGGTATTAAAGGTGTGGAAGAACTCCTCCTGGGTTCCTTCCTTATTCTCCAGGAACTGGATGTCGTCCACCAGGAGCACGTCTACATCGCGGTAACGGCGCCGGAATCCGTCCTGCTTGCCGTCCCTGATCATGTTGATGAAGTCGTTGGTGAACTCCTCTGAGCTCACGTAGCGCACCTTCACGCCGTGATACAAGCTCTGCGCGTAGTGGCCGATGGCGTGGAGCAGGTGAGTCTTGCCCAGGCCCGAGTCGCCGTAGATGAACAGCGGGTTGTATGCCTTGGCCGGGGCCTCGGCGACCGCGACGGCCGCGGCGTGCGCGAAACGGTTGCTCGAGCCGATCACGAACGTCTCGAAGGTGTACTTGGGGTTGAGCCGGGCCTGGGTCGGGCGGGGCGTACCGGCTCCCGGGCCGGGCCCGGCATGGTTTCCGGCATCGCGCCGTTCGCGGGTGCCGGCCGGGTCAAACGACGCGGCTTGGTCGAAGGCCGCGATCGTGCCGCGGCCGCCGTCCGCCTGGGCGGACGTGAGAGCATCCTGCGCGGGCCTGCCCCCGGGGTCCGGTGCGCGGCCGATGCCGCCTTCAGCGGGCATGCCCAGATGGCTGGGCCTGTCGGCCGCGAGGTGGCCGGGCATCGGCAGCGCGTCCTCGGCCAGCGGGGCGGGCGGGAAGGCGGCCATCCCCGTGGCGGTCGGATCGACTGTCACCGCCAACTGGATGCTGCGGCCGAGTTCCCGCGACAGGGCATGGGTGATGAGCGCGCGCAGCCTGGTTTCGAGTTGCTCCTTGACGAACTCGTTGGGAGTGGCGATCAATGCCGTGTTCTCGACCAGCCCCAGCGGCCTGGTCAGCTTCAGCCAGGCCCGCTGATGCGGCTCGATGTGCATGGTCGCGAGTTCGTCCAGAGACCGGGCCCATACTGCCGCGAGGTCCACTTCACTCATCAGTTGTCCACCTCGCGCCCCCACATGTGATCAACAGCTTTGTCCACAGGTTGTGCACGCCGCATGTCGTGGAGTACTCGAAATGCGCAGGAACAGTGTCCGTGGAGCCAGTGGCGTTCCGCGCGGCGGCTGCCGCGGCTGGATTCGTTGTCCACAGCCTAGGGGCCGCACTCGGTGGACGTTCGGTAAACGGCGGGGTTGCGAGGGGCGCGCGGGCCTGGCCGCCGGGCGCTGGTTTGACCAGTGGTCAGCGCGGCGCGTAACGTTAACAGATCCTGCCACCATGGCCCGCGTAGCTGCGCGCCTGCGCGCCGTCGGCCCAGTGGCCGACGTCCTAGGTGGCGGGGCAACCCGAGCACCGCACCTGGAGTTCCTGTGAGCAAGCGTACGTTCCAGCCGAACAACCGACGGCGCGCGAAGACGCACGGGTTCCGGCTGCGCATGCGGACCCGCGCCGGACGCGCCGTCCTGGCCGCGCGGCGGCGCAAGGGCCGCGCGCGGGTCAGTGTCTGATCAGTCCGCGCCGGCCGACGACGGGGAAGGTCCTCAGTGCTTCCCGCACAGGCCCGGATGCGGCGGCGGGAAGAGTTCTCCGCGGCCGTCCGTGGCGGCAGTCGCGCGGGCCGTCGGCTGCTGACTGGTCACCTGCTGGTGCGGGCCGACAGTGAGGCGCCTGCCTTGGTGGGCTTTGTCGTCAGCCGTGCCGTTGGGGGCGCCGTGGTACGGAACCGGGTGCGTCGGCGGCTGCGTTCGGCCACGCTCGGGTATCTGGAGTCGCTGCCGGGAGGTAGCCTGCTTGTGGTCAGAGCCAATCCACAGGCCGCGACCGCGCGCCAGGCGGATCTCGCCGCCGAACTTGACCTGGTGATAGCCACATTGCTGCGGCGGCAGCTGGGGGCGCTGAGCCGATGACCAGGTCAGGTGACCGGCAGGCCAGTGCGCGGCCTTCGCCCGGCGCATGGCTGCTGCTGACACTGATTGGCGGCTACCGCCGGTTCGTCAGTCCGTTGCTGGGAACCCGGTGCCGTTTTGCGCCCTCGTGCAGCGCGTACGCCTTCGAGGCGGTGCAGGAACATGGAGCATTGCGGGGCTCTTGGCTCGCAGTGCGCAGGGTCGGCCGCTGTAATCCGTTCCACCGGGGTGGCTTCGACCCGGTGCCGCCAGGCCGCCGTGCTGATCGGCTGTCCACGCCATCGCAAGGGAGCTAGCTCGTGAACCCGCTCAACCCCCTGTACGACGCGGTCGCGTGGGTCATCATGCGCCTCCATGCCGGGCTGGGCGCGTTGTTCGGCCCGGCCAGCGGCTGGGCCTGGGCGCTCACGATCGTCGTCCTCGTCGTGCTGATGCGGCTGCTGCTGCTGCCGCTCTTCATCAAGCAGATGCACGCGACACGGAAAATGACCGTGCTCGCACCGCAGGTCGCTGAGCTGAAGAAGAAGTACAAGAACGACAAGGCGAAGCTCAACGAAGAGACCATGAAGCTCTACAAGGAGAACGGGGCCAACCCGCTAGCCGGCTGCCTGCCCATCGCGGCGCAGCTGCCCGTGTTCTTCGCGCTGTTCGGGGTGCTTCGCGCGATCTCCCAGGACCACCCCAAGTACGGGCTGACCAAATCGGTCGTGACCAGCGCGCAGCACGCGCACATCTTCGGTGTCACCGTGGCCGACAGGTTCCTGTCATCGATCAAGCCACCGACGCTGTTCCCGCTCTCCAGTAGCGGCCGCGTGGTGATCTTGATCACCGTCCTGGTCAGTGCCGCGACGACGTTCATGACCGTGCGGCAGAGCACCAAGCGCGGGATGACACCGCAGATGACGCCCGACAACCCGATGGCGTCGTCGCAGAAGTTCATGGCCTACATCGTGCCGGTGTTCGCGCTTTCCGGGCTGTACTGGCAGTACGGGCTGGTCCTCTACTGGGTTACGACCAACCTGTGGACGCTCGGCCAGCAGCACGTGCTGTTCAAGAGGTTCCCGCCGCTGACGCCTGCGGCCGCCGGGGGCGGGGCGGCCGGTGGTGCCGGAGCGGCGGCCAAGCCGTCCGCGAAGCCCGCAGTCAAGGCGCCCGCCAGGCCCGTGAACCAGCTCAGGGGGAGTACCAAGCAGTCAGGGGGGGCGGCGCGGGGCACGGCCAAGCAGCCGGGCGGCGCCGGGCCGGGCGGAATCGTGCCCAAGGGACCTGCGGTGCCTAAAGGACCTGCAGTGCCTAAGGGACCCAAGGCGACCACTAACGGCAGCAACAGTGGCGGTGCGGGCGGCGTGCTGCGCAGGCTCGGCCGAGGCCGCGCGGAACCCGAGCCCGAACCCGAGCCGACCCCGGCCGAGACTAAGCTCGTCAGGCAGCAGCCAGTGCGCCAGCCGCGTAGTCGGCGCTCTGGCAAGCGGTGAGGCAGCGGACGATACCTCGGACCCGCATGGTGCCTGGACTGTACGGATCCGCAACAAGGAGGACCCGGTCGTGAGCCAAGGGGAGAACGCCCCTACCGTGACCAGCGATGATGTCGCAAATCTGCCGCTGGCCGGCGGCGTCGAGGATGACGGCGAACCCATCGAGGGGGATGCTGCGTCGGAGAACGGCACCGTCGGGCCGGACGATCTGGTGGAGCCGGAGGACTTTGAGCCGGACGATCTGGTGGAGCCCGACGAGCTGGTAGAGCCGGACGATCTGACCGGCGATGGTGAAAGTTTCGTGGCCGGCCAGGACGAGGGCGAGGGCACGGCCGAATCTCGGCCGGAGGTGGATCCCGCGGATCTCGAGCAGGAGAGCGAGATCGCCGCGGACTACGTCGAGGGCCTGCTCGACGTGGCCGACCTCGACGGTGACATCGACATGGACGTGGAAGGAGACCGGGCGCTTGTCTCGGTGGTCGGGGCGACGCTGCAGGAGCTGATCGGCCCGCGCGGCGAGGTGCTCGAAGCACTGCAGGAGCTGACCCGGCTGGCGGTCCACCGGCAGACCGGCATGCGGACCAGGATCATGCTGGATGTCGGGGGGTACCGGGTTCGGCGCCGTTCGGAACTCGCCGAGCTGGGCAAGGACGCCGCCGAGGAAGTCAGGACCGGCGGCGTCCCGAAGCGGCTCGGCATCATGACACCCTTCGAGCGCAAGGTTGTGCACGATGCCGTCGCGGCCGCGGGCCTGCGCAGTGAGTCGGAGGGCGAGGAACCGGCCCGCCGGGTGGTCGTTTTTCCTGCCGGCTGACCCGGGCAGGCTTTCTGACCCGATGACGGGCCCTGCCGTGACGCCGCCATTCCCGCTCTGGCCGGGCACGGCGCCCGATCCTCCCCCGGAAGCGCGGGATGTGTTCGGGCGCGACCTCCCTGTCGCCGAGGAGTATGTGCGGCTGCTGGCGGGCGCGGGCGTGAGTCAGGGGCTTCTCGGGCCCCGGGAAGTGCCGCGGCTCTGGGGCAGGCACATGCTGAACTGCGCGGCCGTGGCGGAACTCGTGCCCAACCCATCGACGCTCATCGACCTAGGATCGGGTGCTGGGCTGCCAGGGATCGTGCTTGCGTTGCTGCTACCAGACGTTGAAGTGCTCCTGCTGGAGCGGATGGAACGGCGAGCGGCTTTCCTTCAGGAGTGCGTCCGGGTGCTCGGCCTGCGCAACGCTCAGGTCCGTTGCGGCCGGGCGGAAGACCTGGCGGGGAAGCTGGCCGCGGATGTCGTGACCGCGCGCGCGGTGGCGCCCATGGAACGGCTGGCCGGGCTGGCGCTCGGTCTGGTGCGGCCCGGCGGACTGGTCCTCGCCATCAAGGGAGCCGGGGCGGAAGAGGAAGTAGCCCGCGCGCGTCCGATGTTGCGTCGGCTGGGCGCCGGAGACGTGACCGTTCTGCGGGCCGGGGGCGGTAAGGTCGATCGGGCTGCGACAGTGGTCCGGCTGATTGCGGGCGGTCACTGAGACATCACGCCGGGGGCAGGCAGGGAGGAGCGCAGCGGTGGCTTCCGCAAGCGGCCTGGGATGGCCGGCAGGACCGGTCCCGGGCTCCCGGCATCTGGTTACGGGTAAGCCGTCGCCTGCCGCAGGAGGTCTCGGCTGGCCGGCGGAGGGAGCGGATGGTGCACTCGGCGCAGGCAGGCCGGGGGCTTCGGCCGTGGGCAAGGAGCGGGCTTCGGTGGTTCAGGTAACGGCGCACGACGAAAGTGCGGCAACCCGGCGCGTGCGCCAGGCCGTTTCGGCGGCGGTTTCACGTGAATCCGGGGTGCGTGGTGATCTGGCCGCCCACCCGAGTTCCATCGGAAGCGGGGGGGAGATGTCTGCGAGCCGGGATGTGGCTGCTGCGCCAGGTCAGGTCGCGTATGCGGCCGGGGAGCGGGTCTGGCCCCGGCCTGGCGTGTGCCGGGTCATCACGATCGCCAACCAGAAGGGTGGCGTGGGCAAGACCACCACGGCCGTCAACCTGGCGGCATCGCTGGCGCAGCATGGATCTCGTGTGCTGGTCGTGGACCTGGATCCGCAGGGGAACGCATCGACTGCGCTGGATGTCGATCACCGTGCCGGGACGATGTCGGTCTACAACGTCCTGGTCGAGGACCGCCCGCTGGCCGGGATCATCCGGGGGGTGGATGACATTCCGCTCCTCTACTGTGCCCCGGCGACGATCGACCTGGCCGGCGCGGAGATCGAACTGGTGCCGCTGGTGGCGCGGGAGTCTCGGCTGTCACGTGCCCTGGCTGCTTACGATTCGTCACAGCTTGACTACATTATTATAGATTGCCCTCCTTCGCTGGGATTGTTGACGGTCAACGCGCTCGTGGCCGCCGAAGAGGTGCTCATCCCCATTCAGTGCGAGTACTACGCGCTTGAGGGACTGGAGCAACTGCTCCGCACCGTGGACCTGGTCAAGAGCCATCTGAACCCAACCCTGGCGGTCTCGACCATCCTGCTCACCATGTACGACTCACGAACCCGCCTGGCGTCGCAGGTGGCGGACGAGGTTCGGGAGCACTTCGGAGACGTGGTGCTTGGCTCTGTCATCCCGCGGAACGTCCGTGTGTCCGAGGCACCGAGTTACGGGCAGTCCGTGATGACCTACGATCCCGGGTCAACCGGCGCGCTGGCCTATTTGGAAGCGGCCAGGGAGATGGCGCACCGGGCCGGCCCGATGGACCGGGCCGGCTGACCGGACTGGACGTCCGCACCGTCGGGGAGGATGCTCCAGGCGGATGCCGGCGAAGCTGGGTCCCGGTGGGATGCTGGCACGGACCGCAGTGCGAGGAGACGCGATGGCTCAGCAGAGGCGAGGGCTCGGTAAGGGCCTGGGTGCGCTGATACCGACTGCCCCACCCGGCTCGGCCGCGACGACTCCGGGAATGCCGGGCGGCCGGGGTGCCACGGACATGACGGCTGGGCCGGCCGGGGCGTACGACCACGCCCTGGGCGGCGCCTATTTCGAGGAACTTCCGATCGGCTCGGTGACGCCTAACCCGCGGCAGCCCCGGCTGGCCTTCGATGAGGAAGCACTCGACGAGCTCGCGGCGTCCATTCGTGAGGTCGGCCTGCTGCAGCCGGTGGTGGTGCGCAGAGTCATGCCGGGCCGCTACGAACTCATCATGGGAGAGCGTCGCTGGCGCGCGTGCCAGCGGGCGGAACTGGAGCAGATCCCGGCGATCGTCCGTGCGACCGCCGACGATGAGCTGCTGCGGGACGCGCTCATGGAGAACCTGCACCGAGAGCAGCTCAACCCGCTGGAAGAGGCGGCGGCCTATCAGCAACTGCTGGACGATTTCGGTGCCACGCACGACGAGCTGGCCAAGAAGGTCGGCCGTTCGCGCCCGCACATCTCCAACACGCTGCGGCTCCTGCACCTCCCGCCGGCAGTTCAGCGGCGGGTGGCGGCCGGGGTGCTGAGCGCGGGACATGCCCGGGCCCTGCTGACACTGAACGATCCAGAGGCGCAAGATCACCTGGCGCATCGCATCGTGGCGGAAGGGCTGTCGGTCAGGGCGGTCGAGGAGATCGTTGCGCTGGGGGGCACGCAGCCGGCCAAGGTGCGGCGGGCCCCAGCGAAGCAGCCGCTCACGCCCGCACTGAACGATCTGGCGGCACGGATGTCCGACGCGTTCGATACGCGGGTGAGGGTAGAGGTCGGCCGCCGTAAGGGGAAGATCGTGGTCGAGTTCGCGTCCATCGAGGACCTGGAGCGAATTGTCGCGACCATGTCCCCGGAGTGGGGCCAGACACTCAGCGCTTGAGCCAGGGCTGAGCCGTTCAATGCGCCCGGCCCGGGATTGATTGGGCCCGGGATTGACTAAGCCGGGATCGACTAGGACAGCGGCGAGCCGGCCCAGCGCGTCGCGGCGACCACATCCCGGGCAATGCTGATGACATCGCGACCGTCGGTCGGCACCCGAACCACCGACAATGGAGCCCCCTTATCGAGCCAGCGCGCCATCGCGCTGCTCCGGTGGACATGTGCATCGAACTGGCTGCCGATCTCCCGTGCGGACAGCCGCGCGCTGGCCGTCTCGTCGGTGCTGGTGAGCAGCACCGCCGTGATGCGGGGATGTCCGCCCATGGCGCGGGCAATCAAATCGCTCTCCAGGATGCTGACCGTGTTGGTGTAGATCAGCCGCCGGTATCCAAGGGCGGAGAAGTTGTGCCAGAGCGCGGTGAGGTTGTCCTCGGTGAGCTTTCTGCGGGTCGGGTCGCCCTCGGGTGGCGGGTAGGCCTGGTCCAGGAAGTCCCCTTCAATGAGGCAATGCGCCACTGGGCCGTCCAGGAGTTGGGCGCCGTCCTGGAGTTGAGCGGAGACCTCCCACGCGACGGTGGATTTACCCACGCCGGAACGGCCCCCGATGAGGAGCGCCTCGTACCCGGTCGATCCCACGGCATGTTTCACGTGAAACGAGGCCCCTCGGTGGGCGCCGTCCTGGCCTTGGTCACACCCGGGACAGGGCGGTCTCACGAACACTGGCGACGAACGCATCAACGTCCGCCTCCGAGGTGTTGAATGCGGTCATCCACCGCACCACGTGCTCCTGCGCATCCGTGACGTAGAATCCCCACTGGCGCTGCAAAGGTTCTATGTCCCGGGGGTCGATCGCGGCGAATACCGCGTTGGCCTCGACGGCCTGGCGTAGCTCGATGCCGGGAATCCCCCGGACGCCGTCCGCGAGACGCTTGGCCATCGCGTTCGCGTGGCGAGCGTTCCGGAGCCAGACATCGCCTTCCAGCAGGCCGACGAATTGCGCGGCCAGGAAACGCATCTTGGAGGCCAACTGCATCTGCTGCTTGCGGTGGTAGGGCACGCTCTCGGCCAGGTCCTCTGCCATCACCACGACGGCCTCGACACCGACGGCGCCATTTTTGGTGCCGCCAAAGCTGAGCACGTCCACATGTGCGGCGAGGTCCCGCAAATCGCAGCCCAGGTGGGCCGCCGCGTTAGCCAGCCGGGCCCCGTCCATGTAGAGCCGCAGACCCTCGGCGCGGCAGAACTCCCGGAGTTTCCGGAGCTCGTCAATCGTGTAGCACGTCCCGAGCTCGGTGGCCTGAGTGATGGCCACCACCCGGGGCTGGGCGCGATGCTCGTCCCCGCGGCCAGTCAGCCGCCCGGCGATGAGATCGGGTGTGAGCTTGCCGTCCAGGGCCGGAACGGGCAAGAGCTTGTTGCCCAACTGCCGCTCCGGGGCACCACACTCGTCCACGTTCATATGCGCGCTCTCGGCACAGATCACAGCCTCGTAGGGACGCAGCAGCAGGCTGATCCCGAGCACGTTGGCGGCAGTGCCGGTGAAGACGAAGTAGACGCCGCCACGCGCGGCGAAGAGATCCCGGAGGTCGCCGGTGGCCCGCTCGGTCCAGGGGTCGGCGCCGTACGCGTGGGCGTCACCGTCATTGGATGCGACGATCGAGCGCAGCACCGCATCATGCGCTCCCGCGTGGTTGTCGCTACCGAAGCTCTTGCGTGAAGTCACGGCCCCGAGCCTAATGCCGGAGGCGCTGCATGGGCACGGCGCCGGAGGCGCTGGCATGGGCACGGTGCGCCGGGCAGTTCCTCCGCGGAACGTACCCGGGTCGCGCCGAGTGCCGAGCCGCCACGGGCGGGCTTCACGAAGAGCGGCAGGCCCAGCGTGGCCACGATCCGCTCGAGAACCGCACTCGCTCCCAGGTCATGGAACGTTTCCCTGGGCAGCGTCACGGACTCAGGCGTGCGCAGTCCCGCCGACCTGACCACAGCCTTCGCGGTCGGCGTCGAGCGGCAGTGCCGCGACGAACGGCATGCCGCCGGCCAGGGACACGATCTCAGGCCGCGCAGCCACAGCGAAGAGCGCGCGGATCTCCGAGGCGACCATCCCCCGGGCCCGGGCCGCGTAGCGGTCTACATACCGGTCAATGCGTGACCCACGAGACTGCTGAGCTTCCTGTGGCTGCTGCGCTCCACCACTGTGGGGCTGGGAGGACACGGTAACTCCTTCAGGGGGTGGGTACCATGTCAGGGTACGGGCCGCCCGGGGGGGCGTGCCCGGAGGTACCCAGGATTCCCGCCACCGGCGGCCGCAGGAAACTGCAGCTGCCACGAACACAGGGGTGCCAGTGCCGCGCCGTCTTGTCAGCATCACTCTCGACAACCTCGATGATCTTCCGCACCGCTGCCGGCGCTGCGTGTTCTGGGAGCTCGATCCGGTCGGTCACGCGCGAGCACAGGAGGTGGGCGATCCGGCCCTCGAAAAAGAGGCATGGATATCCTCCACCCTGCTGGAATGGGGAAGCTGCGGGAAGATCGTCTACGTGGACGGGGCACCAGCCGGGTATGTCCTCTACGCGCCGCCCATGTACGTGCCCCGGTCAGTCGCCTTTCCGACCAGTCCGGTCAGTGCCGATGCGGTCCTGCTGATGACCGCGCACATTCTCAGCGAGTTCGCCGGTGGCGGCCTGGGCCGCGTGCTCGTGCAGGGCGTGGCCAAGGACCTGACCCGGCGTGGGGTCAAGGCCATCGAGGCGTTCGGTGACCTGAAGTCGGAGGCGCTGTCCTGCGTGATTCCCGCCGACTACCTGCTGGCGGTGGGATTCAAGACGGTCCGGCCGCACCTGCACTACCCGCGGCTGCGGCTGGAACTGAAGACCGCCGTGTCATGGCGCGAGGACGTCGAGGTGGCCCTGGAGCGCCTGCTCGGCTCGATGACCCCAGAGCGGGCGCTACGGCTCGCGTAGCGGCCACTGGGGACGCTCTCCGCCCCGCCGGGAACAGGCCCCGTCCGCGCGGACGGGAGAGCCACGGGTTAGCTAGCGTAAGTAGCGGAATTTTCATGCAGGAGCAGAAGCGCGAAGGCGGCGACACTTGAATCGTCGGTGATCGCCCCGTCCCGGATCATGGCCCGGAACTGGGTCCGGGATACCCACTCGTGCCGCATGTCCTGCTCCTCCGCCTCGCGCTGCGGTGGGCCCGCGGTGAGCCCGGTGGCCAGAAAGGCATGAAAGCCCTGGCTGCTGAGGCCATGGGCGCTGTGCAGGAAGCCGAGGGGGGTCAGCGTGCGGGCGCTGAGCCCGGTCTCCTGGGCCAGTTCGAGCCGGGCCAGTTGCTCGGGGTCCCCGGTGACCCCACTGGGGAAGGCACCCTGCGGAAACGCCCAGCACCGGCGCCCGACCGGGTACCGGTACTCCTCCACCAGGCAGAACCTGTCCCCGTCGGACGGGATGACGACCGCGAAGTCAGGCTTGTCCACCACCGCGTAGCTGCCGCGGCTGCCGTCCCTCCGCTCGATCTCATCCCGGCGCAGAACCATCCAGGCGTCCTCGTAGACGAGGCTGGAGGAGACAGTGCGGATGTCCGGCTGGCCCGCTCCCGCGTTGGGCACCCAGACTCCTGCTCGTCGCGGCTGTCGCCGGGCCGGCCGGCCCGGCGCCCTCAGATGTAGTCGGCGATCTCGCGGAGCAGGGCGGACTTGGACTTTGCCCCGACGACCTGCTTGACGACCTCGCCACCGGAGAAGACGTTCAGCGTGGGGATAAGCATGATCCCGTACTTCTGCGCCGTCTGCGGATTCTCCTCGATGTTGAGCTTGACCACGTCGATCTTGTCGGCGTGCTCCTTGGCGATCTCCTCGAGCACCGGAGCGACCTGCTTGCACGGTCCGCACCACTCGGCCCAGTAATCCACGATGACCGGCTTCTCGTTCTTCAGTACATCGACCTCGAAGCTGTCATCGGTCACGATCTTGGTTGCTCCCACAGCAGGTGTTCCCTTCCCGTTTCTCATGGTGACTGGTCTGGCGGGTGAGCGGCATCAGGACTCGTGGTCCGCGAGCCAGCGTTCGGCGTCCAGGGCAGCGGCGCAGCCGGTCCCGGCCGCCGTCACGGCCTGGCGGTAGGTGTGGTCTACCACGTCACCGGCGGCGAACACGCCATCGACACCCGTGCGGGTGGAGGGCTGCTCGACGATCAGGTAGCCCTCGTCGTCCATGGCCAGCTGGCCGGCGAACAACTCGGTGCGCGGGTCGTGGCCGATGGCCACGAACACGCCATTCACCGGCAGCGTGCTTTCCGCACCGGTCTTGGTGTTGCGGAGCCTCAGGCCGGTGACCTTGTGCTCGCCGAGCACCTCGATGACCTCGCTGTCCCACACGAAGCGGATCTTCGGGTTGGCGAACGCGCGATCCTGCATGATCTTCGACGCACGGAGCGCATCCCGGCGGTGGATCACCGTTACCGAGTTGGCGAACCGGGTCAGGAACATCGCCTCTTCCAGCGCCGAGTCGCCCCCGCCGACAACCGCGATGTCCTGCTCCCGGAAGAAGAAGCCGTCGCAGGTCGCGCACCAGGACACCCCGTGCCCGGACAGCCGCTTCTCACCGTCGGCGGCCAGTTCCTTGTAACGCGAGCCGGTGGCGATGATGACGGTCTTGGCCAGGTAGGTGTCGTTGCCGACGGTGACAACCTTGGGATTCGCCTTCAGGTCCACGGCGGTCACGTCGTCCGCCACGAGCACCGCACCGAACCGCTCGGCCTGCTTGCGCATCCCATCCATCAGGTCGGGGCCGATGACACCATCAGGGAAGCCAGGGAAGTTCTCGACGTCCGTCGTGTTCATCAGGGCGCCACCGGCCGTGACAGAGCCCTCGAATACCAACGGGTTCAGCCGGGCCCGTGCGGCATAGACCGCCGCGGTGTAACCGGCAGGACCTGACCCGATAATGATGACATCCCGAATGTCGGTCACGTCTGCATGCCCCTTCCTCGACTTGCACCGGCGTCAACCGATCCTAGGCCGCGGAGATTCCCGCGGTGACCAGCCATGCAAGCGTGCCCGAACGCTGTTGCGCCGGAGCTGGGAAATCAGCCGGAGCCGGCCATCGCCACGTGGGCGATGACGTCGCTGCGGGAACCCGAGCAGGCCGGCCCGACCACCCACACCTGAGCCGGCCCTTGTGCGGCCGCGGGCAGCACGATAATTGTGGCCGCGCGGCCGTTGTAGCGGGCCTCATCGACCATCCGGGGATGAAGCCCCGCGGCGATCCTGGCCACACAGCCCGGCGGTGCGGCGAGCCTGCTGGGCTGCTGTACCTGGCTGGGCTGGGCTGCGCTGGTGGGGGTGGGCCTGATCGGCACCGGGGCGAATTCGCCGGCCGCCGGGATCGCGTACCGCGCCAGGACCCCCGCGACTTGCGCCGCGAGCTGGCCTGGCCGGTAATCCGTGCCGCTCGATATGACTGTGAGGCCGCTGTCGCCCGCGGCGGCATTAGCCCCCGCGCGCGCCGCCGGGCCC
>OBLU010002229.1_pt1 | contig 17965 bp, 10 predicted proteins | sample 1518681 | NCBI WGS metagenome assembly OBLU01 (sample SAMEA3539304, study PRJEB22396) | soil metagenome | biome: tundra; feature: field; material: soil | place: USA | collected 2010-05 | depth 0.15 m | reverse complement strand
GTTATGGATGTGTGGCGGGCTACAGGGAAACCACACACCCGTAGCGTAGTTTCGGGACTGATGCGTCGGCAACTTCGTCACATTGTCACGAGCATGTTTACGCCGGTGCTCGCGAAACACTCGAAGTCGTTCTCGCTCGTCGACTCTCTTGCGATTGGGGTTGATCGGATGCAGCGAAACTTCGAGCCGATGCGAAAGCAGGTGGAAAGCCTGGAAGAGAAGTGAACCTGGGGGAGTCGGCGCGCCGCCTATCTCTCATGGGCCGAACGGCTGTAAGCCGCACGCTTGCTGTCCGGATGTGGGCCCGACGTGGTCCAGAAGTCCTCTTCGAGGAGATCAGCATTGATCTCTCCCAACCCCGTTTCTGAACCGCGGGATGAAAGCGTTGAAGGCTTCCCAGATTATTTCTGCATTGCCGACGATCCGGTCGTCAATATCACGTTCCACAAAGATGGGTGGCTGTTGCGGCCCGAGTGCAAGGGCCGGCGATTACCGATGCTAAGTCTCATGCCGATTCTACTCCGTGGTGATAACTTAGCATTTGAAGAGTCACGATCAGGGGTGCTAGGCGTCGTTCTGGCGATCACCTGATCCGCAAATTACGGGCCCGGTGGAACTTTATGGGAAGTATGTTTGGTTCTGGACGTGTGGCTGCAGCAGCGGAACAAAACGACATCGACTTGCGCAAGCACTTTAGCGTTGCAAGGCGGAGCATTTCATGCTCTTCAAGGCTTGGCCCCGATGGCCGGTAAATGAGTGTGAACGCCTTCAAACGATCAAACAGCAATCGATGGAGAGCGATACTGGAAGCAATTACTTCTGGGTCAGTTTGCCGGAGCGTAAGCGAATATCCGCGCTCGAAACCTGCTTTGAAACCCTCCAAGAAGCAGACCCTGCCAATAATGTAGGAGTTCTTCCGTCTGAACGGAGAGATCACCCACTCAATATGTTTCAGCGCGGGATGGTCACCCTCAAGAAAGCTGATGAGTGTTTTCACGCGGTGCAGCGCATGCGGCAGGTGGCTATCTTTTGGCTAGTTCTTGAACAAGGCAGTTTCTTGGGCGCTTGTGCAGAAGGTTGAATGCGACCGGAGATTGTCTTCGTCCTTGGCGCGACACGCTGAAAACTAGGAATCCGCACGCTCCGGTAGGCAAGTGCGTGGATCACGAGAGCGCGCTGTTATTATTCGTTTTTCTTGTTGTTGGGCATAAAGCCCAATTCAACAATAGCGGTCACATTTTGCTGCCGTCCATTAAAAAGCAATGGATAGTGCGAGATGTGCTCATACTGCAGCTGGCTCTTTACATACAATCCCGACCGACGGTGGAACTCATTTCGCAGAGAGTAATCCTGCCAAGCGCCCCCTCCCGGTATGAAGGCGGGATCGACAAAGTTGTTCTTGTACATGAGTTGAAAAGTATTTCTGGGCGAGGCCCAATACGTTAGCCTGCCTTGAATCGTCTGCCCGTCTCGGCCAACCGTATTGCCCATTAGAAAGCCATTGTTGGTGTCCGCTTCCTCGTAGCCAAAGTTGTAATAGATAAATTGCCCCTCATTGCCAACGCTCCCACTATGCCATCCAGGAGCCTGCGTGTTCGCGGCTTCAATATGAAGATCGAGTTTGGGGATTCCAGGAATGCGAGTAATGTAGATCCCCGGCCGATACGGATACCTCGTGGGCGTCTTCCACGCGATGAAGTCGTCTTCGGAATACGCTTCCTCGTATAGCACGATATAGTTTCGGACCTTCGGGACATAAAACGTCCAGTCCATCTCATTATCGTTATCGCCCGGAACCGAATTAAGCTTATGACTCACTTGACCAAAAAGGCTGAGAACGAAATTGTGAAGAGTGAATGGGTCCCCACCCCGGCCTCCAATTGTAGTCACGCGCCCGTATCCTTTTCCAGGCAAGGCAAAGGCTTGAAGGTGATTTTTTGTCCGTAAACCCAGGGTTTGGGATGATCCGTGCGGCCTTCGAGCCTTCCCATGAATTGATCGATCCGCACGGGACCCATGAACTTCAAAAAAAGCGGCAGCCGGATGGCCTCCGGGTTGACGACTTCGACCATGTCAATAGGCTCGGCATTATCACTCAGCAAAAAAGCGCCACCGGGACCGGGTCCCCAAGAATGACTTTGCCTGCCCACCGAGAACTGCCAGTTGCTCAATTTCACCGGGCTCAAGTTCATCACGATATAGGCATCCAATACTCGCGGCCGATTGATTCCGCCAATGCCGACATCGGGAGGTACGGTCACATCCAAGTCTTTGGCCGCAATCACATTGAGGACAGCCTGCGAAGGAGCGGGAGCGGAAGGCGAGTGCTGATATTCGGCGCGGACGTAAAGCGCGAAGGGTCCGGCTTCAGCTCGAAAGGCGCCGCCGGCCTGTCCGTTGGTGCCTCTTTCGAACGGGCGGCCAAAGTCATAAGAAACCGTTTGGCCGAAATGGTAACTGTTGGTCAAGGCTGGGCCGCTGATCGATGCCGCCCTGGCGTAAGCTGACTCAAGGCTTGCGTTTAAGTTGCGCCGACCTCCTCGCAGGCCTATCTCGAAGGAGACAGGGGAGCCGCCAGATTGCGGCTCTGCCAGCGGATTAGCACGAGCATTTCGCCCGCACAGGCCTCTTCGGGCGCCATGCGCCGGACTTCGACGGTTTCTCCCTTTCTGAGTGGTGACACCACCATAGGACGTGATGCACTTGGCCTGAAAGGGGAAACGCGCTGAAGGCGAAGTTGCCGTAGTAATTGTTGCAGCGGTTCTCCCTAGCGAGCAGAGCCTAAAGCGGGGGGCTCTGCCGGTGAATAGTCATAGATCGGTCTTCTGCTCAGCGTGCCGGTTGAGAAACCAGCACGGAGGATCGCCGGAGTGTGGGAAAAGGCTGTGCACGCAGGTTTTCTGCACCGGTGGATCGAAAATAAGCTCGGCTTTCCCGTCTTTGTGCGCGACCTCGTAGTAGTGTTTGACGGTTACGCTGCCAAAGGGCTGGCGCTTCGTCGCCAGACGATATCGAAACACGCCATAGTCCGCAGCATACGCGATTCCCAGCAGGCCCACCCCAGCCAAGAACGATCTCAGAGCGATTCGCCGGAGCCAGGGGCCGGTTTTGTTACCGGATGGGTTGCCTTCGACCGCGTTCACCGGCTGAATTATACGCGCCCGCGAACCGGTCCAGGACCGGAGCGTTGACAATTCTTCACAAAAAACTCGGCTCGATTTGCCCCTCCCACGCGTCGAATCGGTACGGGATAGATGATAAGATTCACCTGAAAGCCATACATGAGAGTTCTTTTCCCTCATCTATTTGAGGAGTGCAAGTGACGGAACAACAAGCAGACTCCGGGGTTTCCAGGGAATCCGAGCAGCACACAACCGAGAATTTAACCACTCACAAGAGCCGCTGGTGGATCTGGCTGATCGCCGCAGTCGTTATAGTTGTCATCGTGGTTTTGTGGCAACGTGGTGGGGCCGACTCCGCAGCGAAAGCCGGCGGTGACCCGGCCTCCCGGCCGACTATGGTGACGACGGCGGTAGCGCGCCAAGGCGACATCGGGATTTACTTGAACGCATTGGGCACGGTGACGCCCGTTTATACCGTAACGGTGACCAGTCGGGTGCAAGGCGAGATTACGCAGGTCTACTATCGCGAAGGGCAGATGGTTCGAAAGGGCGACCCGCTCATCGAAATCGATCCGCGCCCTTATCAAGCGGCATTGACGCAAGTCGAGGGACAACTGGCGCACGATCAGGCGGTCTTGACGGAAGCCAAGATCGATTTGGAACGCTACCAGCAAGCCTTAAATCGCAACGCCATCGCCAAGCAGCAATTTGACGATCAACAGCAAGTCGTGCTGCAAGATGAAGGCACGGTGAAAAACGACGAGGGCCAGCTCGCGAACGCCAAGGTCAATCTCATATACACGCATATCACCGCACCCATAGCCGGGCGCGTCGGACTGCGGCTGGTCGATCCCGGAAATATTGTGCAGGCTAATAGCACCACTGCCCTGGTGGTGATCACGCAGCTTCAGCCCATCACGGTTATCTTCAGCATCGCTGAAGATTCCCTCTCCCAGATTCAACTGCAATTACGCAAGGGAAGGAAACTGACGGTGGACGCTTTTGACCGTGAAGCAAGCACGAAACTTGCATCCGGCACGCTGCTGACCCTCGACAATGTCATTGACCCAACCACGGGAACCTTGAAACTCAAAGCTATCTTTGACAACTCGGACAGCGCTCTGTTTCCCAGCCAGTTCGTCAATGTCAAACTACTCGTCGACACGCTGCACAATGCGACTTTGATTCCCACTCCAGCGATTCAGCGCAACGCCCAGGGCGCTTTTGCCTACATGATTAAAAGCGACCAGACCGCTTCCATGCGGACGATTACCCCCGGCACTACGGATGGATCCGTGACCGCCGTGCAAGGTGTTGAACCCCAGGAAGTGGTTGCTGTGACTGGATTCGACAAGCTGCTGGATGGCGCGAAAGTTGCGATCCGCGCGCCCGCGAACGGCAGCGGCGGATCGTCGGGACAAAACCAAGGCCAGGGCCACCCGCATCCAACGGGCCAGAATAACGAGAACCAATCCGCTCCGTCCGGAGCCTCTAACGGAGGCACCGGCAGCGGCAAAAACGGAGCCTCGCATCAGTGAGTCCCTCTCGTCCATTTATCTTACGACCGGTAGCAACTTCGCTATTAATGGCCGCCATCTTGCTCGCGGGCTTTGTCGCCTATCTCCAGCTGCCGGTCTCCGCGCTTCCCGAGGTTGACTACCCGACCATTCAGATCGTTACGTTTTATCCCGGCGCCAGTCCCGACGTGATGGCCTCGGCCGTAACCGCGCCTCTGGAGCGGCAGTTCGGTCAACTCCCTGGCCTCAATCAGATGACTTCCACGAGTTCCGACGGGAGCTCCATCATTGTTTTGCAGTTTTCCCTCGAGCTGAACATCGACGTCGCCGAACAGGAAGTACAAGCCGCCATCAACGCCGCCCAAACCTATCTGCCTTCCGATCTGCCGGTCCCGCCGATCTATAGCAAAACGAATCCGGCGGACACGCCGATTCTCACCTTGGCGCTTTCTTCCAAATCGATTCCCCTATCGGAGGTTGAAGATCTCGCCGACACTCGCTTCGCGCAAAAAATCTCTCAACTCCCCGGCGTGGGACTGGTCAGCATCAGTGGCGGCCAAAAGCCGGCCGTGCGCGTGCGAGTAAATCCGACCGCGCTGTCCTCGTACGGCATCAACCTCGAGGATGTGCGCACGGCCCTGCAGCAAACCAGCCTCGACCAGGCGAAGGGCAACTTCGACGGCCCGCAACAGGACTACCAGATTCAATCGAACGACCAACTGCTCAGCGCCTCCGATTTCGCGCAAGTCATCATTGCCTACCACAACGGGTCGCCCGTAAAACTCTCCGACGTGGCTACGGTCGAAAACGACGTGGAAAACAATCGCCAAGCGGCATGGATGAACGAAACTCCCGCGGTCATCGTCAACATTCAGCGCCAGCCCGGCGCGAACATCATTCAGGTGGTCGACCGCATTAAGAAACTGCTTCCCCTGCTCAAGAGCAATCTCCCCGCCGCCGTTCAAGTGGATGAACTAACGGACCGCACCATTACCATCAGGGCTTCCGTCAAGGACGTCGAGTTTGAACTCATGCTCACCGTGGCGCTGGTCGTCATGGTCATTTTTCTGTTCTTGCGCAATCTTTCCGCTACCATCATCCCTAGCGTTGCCGTCCCGCTCTCCATCGTGGGCACGTTCGGCGTGATGTATCTCGCCGGCTTTAGTTTAAATAACCTCACGCTGATGGCCCTTACGATTTCCACTGGCTTCGTCGTCGATGACGCCATCGTCATGATCGAGAACATCATCCGCTTCATCGAAGAGGGAGATCCGCCGCTCGAAGCGGCCCTCAAAGGCTCGGAGCAGATCGGTTTCACCATCGTATCGCTCACCATCTCTCTGATTGCCGTATTGATTCCTCTGCTCTTCATGGGCGACATTGTCGGCCGGCTTTTCCGCGAGTTCGCCATCACTTTGAGCGTGACTATCCTCGTCTCGGCGGTGGTTTCGCTGACGCTAACGCCCATGATGTGTTCGCGCCTGTTGAAAAGTACGCACGGGCGAAAGCAGACCCGTTTCTACGTGGCTTCAGAGCGCGCTTTCGAAAGCATCATCGCCTTCTATGGGAGAACTTTACAGTGGGTATTGAAACGCCAAACCGCTACTCTTCTTGTGGCCGCTGGCACACTGGTGCTCACGATCGTTCTCTACATCATCGTCCCGAAGGGTTTCTTCCCGGTTCAAGACACAGGAATCATTCAGGGCATTTCGGAAGCCGGGCAGTCCATCTCCTTCCCCGCCATGGCGGAAAAGCAGCAGCAACTCACCCATTTGCTCTTGCAGGATCCTGCGGTAGAGAGTCTTTCTTCTTTCATCGGCGTCGACGGCACCAACACAACATTGAACAGCGGGCGTATCCAAATCAATTTGAAGCCGCTGGAAGAGCGCAAAATCAGCGCCTCGGATATCATCCGGCGCCTCCAGCCAAATCTGGAAAAAATCGATGGCATCACGCTCTACATGCAACCGGTACAGGACCTCACCGTCGAAGATCGCGTGAGCCGCACGCAATATCAATACACCCTCGAAGATCCCGATCAGCGCGAATTGAATTTCTGGACGGCCAAGCTCATGGCCAAACTGCAAGCGATTCCGGAGCTTCGCGACCTGGCTACCGACCAGCAAACTTCTGGCCTCGCCGCCTCGCTCGTCATCGACCGCGTCACCGCGTCCCGCATGGGCATCACGCCGCAGGCGATCGACCAGATGCTCTACGATGCTTTTGGGCAGCGGCAAATTTCCACCCTGTACACGCAGTTGAACCAGTACCACATCGTGCTTGAGACTCAACCCGAATTTCGGCAGAATCCCTCGAAATTGCAGGACATCTACGTTCGTTCTGCTTTGGCTCCTACGGCGCTCACTACCGGTTCTTCCAGCACCCAGACGATTACCGCGACCACGGCTTCCGGCAATTCTGCCTCCACCGCTTCGCCGAGCCCTACTGCTTCCCCGAACACCTCTGCCAGTTCGGGTTCTGCGAATCCTGGCGCGGTAACGACGGTGAATGGCGCCGCCATTCCCCTCAGCGCCATCACTCGGTTCGAAATGAAGAGCAGCCCCCTGTCCGTCAATCACCAGGGGCAATTTCCCGTGGTCACCATCTCTTTCAACCTGGCACCCAATGCGTCGCTTGGCGAAGCCACCAAGGCGTTCGAAAAGGCCCAGCGGGAAATTGGTATGCCGCTCAGCATACAAGGGGCCTTTCAGGGCACCGCCGCTTCGTTTCAAGCTTCCTTGTCGAACGAGCCGCTATTGATTCTCGCCGCCCTGATCACGGTTTATATCGTGCTCGGTGTTCTCTACGAGAGCTATATCCACCCCATCACAATTCTGTCGACTCTGCCCTCCGCCGGGGTGGGTGCGATTCTGGCCTTGTTGCTTTGCGGCCAGGAACTCAGCGTCGTCGCGCTCATCGGAATCATCCTTCTGATCGGTATCGTCAAAAAGAACGGAATCATGATGATCGACTTCGCTTTGGAGGCGGAGCGCAAGGAGCACAAGAGACCGGAAGACGCTATTTATGAAGCGTGCCTCTTGCGTTTCCGTCCCATCATGATGACCACCATGGCCGCGTTGCTAGCCGGCTTGCCACTCGCCCTCGGCAGCGGAATTGGTTCGGAACTCCGTCGGCCTTTGGGCATCTCCATGGTGGGCGGCTTACTCTTGAGTCAGGTTCTTACCCTGTACACGACTCCGGTCATTTACATCTTCTTCGACCGGCTCGCGCATCGTTATTCTTCGCGCCGCGCGCCGGATGCCGGACCTGAGGCTGTCCCAGCGGATTAATGCGGATTGATACTTATGAGTCTCTCTTCTCCATTTATTCGGCGGCCCGTCGCCACTACCCTACTGACCGCGGCCATTGCCCTGGCGGGCGCCGTGGCCTTTCGGGAGTTGCCCGTCTCGGCGCTTCCGCAGATCGATTTCCCCACGATTTCGGTTGGCGCCAGTTTGCCGGGAGCCAGTCCGGAGATCATGGCCTCCTCCGTCGCGACTCCCTTGGAGCGCCAGTTCGGGAGAATTGCCGGCATCACGGAAATGACGTCGTCCAGTTATCTCGGCACCACCAGCGTCACCCTTCAGTTCGATTTGAACCGCAACATTGATGGAGCCGCTCGCGACGTCCAAGCCGCGATCAATGCCGCGCGCAGTTACTTGCCCAAGAATCTCCCCAGCAATCCCACTTATCGCAAGGTTAACCCGGCGGATGCTCCGATCATGATCGTGGCGCTTACCTCAACGGTGTATGACCGCGGCACGCTGTACGACGCGGCCTCCACCATCATGCAGCAGCGTCTTTCTCAGATTCGGGGCGTCGGGCAAGTGAGTGTGGGCGGTAGTTCGCTGCCGGGAGTGCGCGTGGACGTGAATCCGACCCAACTCAACAACTATGGTCTCGGCTTGCAGGACGTTTCATCGATGCTGAGTCGGCAGAATTCCAACAGTCCCAAAGGCCAATTCACAGATAGTACAACCACCGCGGATATCACCACCAACGACCAACTTCTGAAGGCGGTGGACTACATGCCTCTTGTGGTCGGGTACCACAATGGCGCCGCCGTCAAGTTGTCCGATGTCGCGAGCGTCCAGGACTCCACGGAAAACATACGCGCTGCCGGCTTCGTCAACGGCAAGCCCTCCGTCCTCATCATCATTTTCCGCCAGCCCGGCGCCAACATCATCGAGACCGTGGACCGCATCCGTGCCGCACTTCCGGCACTGAAGGCTTCGATTCCTTCCGCCATTGACACGGAAATTGTGCTCGACCGTACCCTCACCATTCGTGCTTCCGTTCGCGACGTCGAGCGCAGCCTCATGATCTCGATTACCCTGGTTATTTTGGTAGTTTTCGTCTTCCTGCGAAGCGTCCGCGCCACATTGATTCCAAGCGTGGCCGTCCCCGTCTCCCTGATCGGAACGTTTGGCGTGATGTACCTTTGTCACTACAGCATCGACAATCTCTCGCTCATGGCTCTCACCATTTCGACGGGCTTCGTGGTGGACGATGCGATTGTGGTCATCGAAAATATCACCCGCTATCTCGAGCAGGGCATGGCGCCCATGCAAGCGGCGCTCAAGGGCGCCAGCGAAATTGGATTTACCGTGCTGTCCATCAGTATCTCTCTGGTCGCCGTGTTCATCCCCATTCTGATGATGGGCGGTATCGTTGGCCGGCTGTTCCGTGAGTTCGCCGTGACCCTCTCGGTTGCCATCCTGGTTTCCCTGGCCATTTCTCTAACCACGACACCGATGATGTGTTCTCGCCTGCTGAAGAATCTTCGCGATGAGCAGCACGGCACAGCGTACCGCGCCAGCGAGCGCGCCTTCAATTCGGTTCTGGGCGTCTACGAGCGCAGCTTGGGTTGGGTTCTGGAACACTCCGCCCTGACGCTCATCGTTCTTGGCATCACCATCGCGTTCAACTTCTACCTTTTTGCGATCGTCCCCAAAGGATTCTTTCCCCAGCAGGATAACGGCGTCGCCTTCGGCGGCATTCAGGGTTCGCAAGACGTTTCCTTCCAGGCCATGCAAAAAGCCACGGCGCGCATCGTCGATGTCGTCAAGACCGACCCAGCCGTCGTCAACGCCATGGCGTTTACGGGCGGCGGCGGCGCCACCAATAGCGGATTCATCTTCATGGGTCTGAAACCTTTTGACCAACGCAACGCAACCTCCAGCCAGATAATTGACCGTCTGCGTCCTAAACTCCTTTCTGTCTCGGGCGCCAACACCTTTATGCAAGCCGGACAGGATCTCCGCATCGGCGGAAGACAAAGCAGCGCGCAATATCAATACACTATTCAGAGCGACAATTTACAGGACCTGGTGCAGTGGGGTCCCGTGCTTCTCCAACAGATGCGGAAATTGCGGCTCCTCACCGACGTCAATACCGACCAGCAGAACAGCGGTCTTCAGGCCATGCTTACCTATGACCGTGCCACCGCTTCGCGCCTCGGCATCACCCCGCAGATGCTCGACAACTCTCTCTACGAAGCCTTCGGCCAAGCCCAGGTTTCCACCATGTATACCGCCATCAACCAATACCACGTTGTGCTGGAAGTCGAACCGAAGTACTGGCAGTCGCCGGTGAACTTGAACGACGTATATATCCGGGCTGCGCAAGGAAAAGTCGTGCCCCTCAGCGCCATCGCCCATTACGAGCCGTCCACTGCTCCGCTGGCGGTGAATCACCAGGGTCAGTATCCCTCCGTCACCATTTCCTTCAACCTTGCCCCGGGCGTGGCTCTCAGCGACGCTTCCAGGGCCATCCTCACCATGGAACAGAAAATCGGCATGCCCAGTACCATTACCGGCATGTTCTCCGGCACGCTTCAGGCCTTTCAGTCTTCCTTGGCGACGGAACCTTTTCTCATTATCACCGCTCTCATGGCCGTCTATATCGTCCTCGGCATTCTCTACGAGAGTTACATCCATCCCCTCACGATTATTTCCACCCTTCCCTCCGCGGGAGTCGGCGCCGTCCTTGCCCTCATGATCTTTCACAAGGACCTTAGCATTATCGCCGTGATCGGCGTTATTCTGTTGATCGGTATCGTCAAGAAGAACGCCATTCTGATGATCGACTTTGCGCTGGCCGCCGAACGGGTCGATGGCAAAAGCCCTCGGGATGCCATTTTTCAGGCTTGCATCCTGCGCTTTCGTCCCATTCTAATGACCACCATGGCCGCCCTCTTTGGCGCTTTGCCCTTGGCTCTCGGCCGAGGCACGGGTTCGGAACTCCGCAATCCTCTCGGCATCACCATTATCGGCGGCCTGATTCTAAGCCAGATGCTAACGCTCTACACTACGCCGGTCGTTTATCTCTCGCTCGACCGCTTGCGAGTCAAATGGCTTCGCGCTCACGGTAAGCTCGAAGGGCAAAGACATATCGAGTCCTTCGGATGACAAGTTCTTATCGGCCCGTGCCGCAAGTGAGATTTCTATCAGGGCACGCCTTCAAGCGTGCCGCAAGTGCATTAGTATGAACGCGCCTTTAGGCGCTGGATTTTGAAATTCGAGTTTCACCAGAGGTTCTTATGCGCCACGCGAACTCGCCGCGCTCAGAAACCGCCGAAGCCGACATGGCCACAGCAAGGAGTCCGAGACACCGATGAAGGCAACGAACAAAATGCGCGCTGCGACCGCGCTTCTCTGCAGCGTAGTCCTTCTCCTCTTACCAGGCTGCGTTGTCGGTCCGAAATACCATCGCCCGTCGGTCGACACACCGGGGACGTTCAAAGAGGTCACTCCGGACGATCTCAAGAAAATGGACGGCTGGAAAGTCGCGCAACCGCAGGACAGCGCTCTGCATGGCAAGTGGTGGGAGATTCTCGGCGATCCGCAGCTAAACACGCTCGAAGAGCAAGTCAATATCTCCAATCAAAACGTCGCCGCCGCGTTTGCCAGTTTCATGGCCGCGCGTGCCCTAGTGCGGGAGGCTCGCGCGCAATATTTCCCGACTGTGACCGCGGGCGCCAGCATCGTTCGCCAGCACCAGCCCAGTTCTTCGGGCGGGACCACCTCCAACAATTACTCTCTACCCTTCGACGCTTCCTGGACGCCCGACTTGTGGGGCCGCGTGCGCAACACCGTCCGCGCCAACGTCGCCAACGCGCAAGCCAGCGCCGCCGACCTCGAGAATACCCGCCTGACCGCGCAAGCGGAACTGGCGGTCGATTACTTCCAACTGCGCGGGCAGGACGCGCTCAAACAACTGCTTGATTCGACCGTGGTGGCTTATGAGAAGTCCCTGGAACTGACCAGGGCGCTGTATGAAACCGGTATCGACTCCGACGAATCCGTCGCGCAAGCCGAAACTCAACTGGAAGCCACGCGCGCGCTAGACACCGGTCTTGGCATTCTGCGGTCGCAATACGAGCATGCGATTGCACTCCTGGTCGGTCAACCGGCTTCTTCTTTCTCGATCGCCGTCGAGCCCTTGAAAACGCCTCCGCCCGCCATTCCGTTTGGCGTTCCATCGCAACTTCTGGAACGCCGCCCAGACATCGCCGCCTCCGAACGCCTGATGGCTCAGGCCAATGCGTTGATCGGCGTTCAAAAAGCCGCCTATTTTCCAACCCTGACTCTTAGCGCTTCTTTCGGGTTTCAAAGCACGGACGCCTCCAGTTGGTTGACCTGGCCTAGCCGCGTCTGGTCCGTCGGCCCGTCCCTATCCGAGCTGATTTACGACGGCGGACTGCGTCGTGCCACCGTCGAGCAGTTTCGCGCGCAATATGATCAGACGGTCGCCAACTATCGCAACACGGTCCTGACCGCGTTTGAGCAGGTCGAGGATAATCTTTCCGCCCTGCGCATTCTTTCCCAGGAAATTCAGGAACAAGACACTGCGGTCGCGTCCGCGCAACGAAGCCTTAACCTGGCCACGGACCGCTACCGACTTGGCATCGATCCCTACCTCAACGTCATTACCGCCCAGACAACACTCTTTAGCAATCAGCAGACAGCGGTGAACCTGCGGATCGAGCAAATCGTGGACAGCGTGCAATTGATCGAGGCACTCGGCGGGGGTTGGGATTCCTCCACGCTTCCCACTTCGCAGCAGATTATTTCGCGACATGCTCAGTTCCCGGCGATTACTCCGGTTCAACCCTCCCAGAGCCAGCCACCAGCCTCATCGACTCCCTAATCGGTCGGGCAAATCGTTGTAGGCTGCCCACTTGGGTGGCTCTTCGCGGTTCAACGGGTTAGACGCTGGCAGAAGGTTTGTGGCGGACCTTGCACCCTCGTTGCCTGCTCAGAGTTTCCCTGTTCAGTTCATGCCACAAATCCGCCGGGCTGCTCGCGTCTGTCACCTCCGCACCGCCACTCTCTGTTTTGTGTTCATCGGCCGACTTCAGCAATTGCACGCATATTAGACTCAGTACACTAGTCTAACAAGCAAAGTGCGACTGGGAACTCCGCCAAGGCCTTGGAGACACCAATCTTTGCGTATTCATCGGTTTTCTGCAGGTCCAGGACTTCTCCTGTAAATGCGTTCCGACACTTTTCAGAACAGCTGCGGAATGGGAGCAGAACGTGAGTATCGTCCCAGATTCGGGGTCCGATTGGTGGGAGATCGATGTCGTTGAGCAAGCCTGCGACCAGGCGCGGAACAACAACGAGCGCCCTCGTGGTTCCGGACTTCCTGGCGAACGCAACAACGTGTTTGGCTTTCGCGCCTTCCACCGCTAACGGCAGGTATTCGCCCTGCTGAAAGAGATCTGCTTGCTGTTGACGCAAGCACAGAGTTCTCCAGATCAAATACAACTTGAGTCGACCGTCCTCAGGAGTTTCCAGCAAGCGGCCTGTTGATAACGCATCAGGGTCCTTGCCCCATACCCGGATACTCTCGAACATTTGCTGGCGGCGGATATAGTCGACTGGACGCCGGTTGTCTGGGTCGACCAGACTGAAATCCCACAAGTCATTGCCTTGGTAGATGTCGGGAACGCCCGGGCACGTCAGTTTGAGAAGCGTCTGCGACAGGCTGTTCCATAGGCCAATGCGGGCGACGCGGCGTTGGAACGGCACAAAGTCGTCGAGGAACCGGTTCTTGGCAGCCGGATTCAGCAATGTCCTTACGAACGATGAAACTGCGGTTTCGTATTCAGTATTTCGATTGATCCAACTGGTGGTCTGCTTGGCTTCACGGATAGCCTTCAACATGTAGTTTTCTATCCGCTCACAGAAAGTCTTCCAGCCGTCTGTATCGTTCAGAGGCTCTGATGGCCAGGCACCCACCAACGTCTGATAGAGCAAGTATTCGTCATTCGGCGAGGGGGCGGGCCTGTCGTTGACCAGGCACTTATGGCCGCGATTGAAGCGTCTCCAGTCCCGCACCCGAAGCCTCCATAGCCCCGATATCTCCGAGAGCACATTGATCCGGGCGCGCACATCCTCGGAGCGCTTGGAGTCGTGCGTGCTGGTAGCCAGCATGGTGTGAGGCCAACAGCGGAGGCGCTCCTGGTTCGCAAGATGAAACTCCGGCGTCGTGGTTCCGAACCGGTGAAGATCGCCTCCGACGTCATTCAAGGAGACCAGGCGGTTGTACCTATAAAAGGCGGTATCCTCCAGGCCCTTGGCCATCACAGGGCTGGTAACTCGCTGGAATTTCATGGCGAAGGTTGTCACTGCGTTCCGGTAAGCGAGATCTTGTCCTTCGGCGATGCTCGTCAGAAGCACCTGGCCGACGAAATCGAAGATGCTGGTATCGGTGGCCGGACTTCTCCATTTGGCCGAGGCGATGGCGCTGCGGATGTAGCGTACGTCATTATCCGAAATGCCAGAGGGGCTCACGTAGGTGCGGTACACGGGAAAGGTGGAGACCACGTCCGTCAGTGCATCGCGCAGGCTGTTGAGGGTGAAGTCGCAGGTGTGCCGTTTGGAGAGAGCGATCTTGGCGATTTGATTGGCAAGTACGTTCAGTTCACTGGCCAGGGCAACCCGGATGATCAGTTTTCGGCAGCGGTAGAAAAGGTCGTCAATATCGACGTCATCCCCTACAAAGTTTCGGTAAATGCGCTCCAATCGCATGACGGCGGCGGGGTCTACAAACACTCCGTTAACGAGATTCGCGAAGTCGTAGCCCGTGGTGCCGCAGACAGGCCACTCGGCGGGCAGCCGTTCTGGGCCCGAAAGGATTTTCTCGATGACCACATAGTGTGACCGGTTCCCGGTGCTCTCGGAATTGTTTGCGGCGACTGCGATGCTGCGTTGCAGACGTTCGAAATATTGAGCGGGATCATACAGTCCGTCGGGATGGTCCACGCGGAAGCCATCCACTTTGCCGCCGGCCACCAGACTCAGAACCAGACGGTGGGTTGCCTGAAAGACGGTTTCGCTTTCCACGCAAATACTGGCGAGATCGTTGGTATCGAAAAATCGGCGGTAGTTGATGTCATCGGAGGCGACCCTCCAGTTGGCCAGGCGGAAGGTTTGCGCTTTGATGAGTTCGTGCAGCTCTTCGAAGCTTGCGGGATCGGCAGGCGTGCCGTTGATCAGCTCGACGGCTCCAAGAATGCAAGTGGCGATCTCCTGGGAACGCGTACACAACTCGGCCAAGCGGCGCTTATGGATTTCCTTGTCACGATTGCGCTCGGCGATGCGATCGCTGCTCGCCTCCTGCCTTCCCGGCAGGTGGCCGAAGGCGGTGATCAGGCTCTGAAACTCGAGTAGGTCCGGATTCTGCGCGCCGAGTTTCGCTGCGAGTGCGTCCGTACAGTGCTGCAGGATGCGAGGGTACTCCCTGGGATCCACGGGAAAGCGATGATTGCGGTAGGACACATCGAACTCGCCGCGCTCATGGTGAAAGACAAGCTTCAGCTCTCCGCTCTCCAGGACCGCGCCGTAATGATCGTGGAGCACTGGAATTAGCACTTTGCCATGGAGCTCGTCTTTTAGCGGATGCCAGTCAATATCGAAAAAGCCAGCGTAGACGGAAGATTCGCCGTTCTCGAGAACATCCAGCCACCAGGAATTGTCACTGCCCATCACTCCCATGTGGTTGGGCACGATGTCGAGTATCAATCCCATGCCGTGTTCGTGGAGAGTAGTCACCAAGCGGTCGAAGTCTTCGGGGCTCCCGATTTCGGGGTTTAACGAGTCGTGGTCCACGATGTCGTACCCGTGCATGCTGCCGGCGCGAGCCTTTAAGCACGGAGAAACATAGCAATGACTGATGCCAAGTGCGGAAAGGTAGGGAACGATCGCCGTAGCTTGAGCGAAAGTAAAGTCGCGATTGAGCTGCAGGCGATAGGTCGCGAGCGGGATGGGCGAGCGTGGCTTCATGATTCCAAGAACCAAACCACGGACCAAGCCGGCAGCGTCTTTCGCTTCAGAGCATCGGCGTTCACTTGCTCGCTGGCATAGATAACCTGCGAAGCAGGGGGAATCAGGCCAGAGAGGGAATCGGTTCCAAGATTCGCCATCAGAATGAGTTCCGACTGGTCTGAAAATTTCCAATGCGCGGTGAGGCCCCGATCTCCGTGGACTTCGTAATCCGCGTTGACGGCGCATCCAGTTGAAAGACGGGAGACAATGTGCTCATATCGTAGTCCCAGTAATTTGCGATAGAAGCGCAGCCAGTCTCGATGGCCCGGTTGCACAATGACGCTCCAGTTGAGCTGTGAGGCCTTAAAGGTTCTGGTATCGCCGGGATCGGGAATCCGCTCGCGTTCAGCGGGGTCATTGAATCTGGCAAAATGAGCGAACTCATTTCGTCGGCCCGCGGTAACCGCAGCAGCCAGGTCCTTCTCGAAATCACAGAAAAAGAGAAACGGTGTTTCAGCCCCGAACTCTTCACCCATGAATAACAGCGGCGGGGAAGGCGCGAGCAAGAGGATCGCCGCCGCCGCGCGTACCGCACAGCGATCCGCAATCTGAATGATCCGCTCGCCGAATGCACGGTTTCCGACCTGGTCATGATTCTGAAGGAAGGAGACGAATGCAGTAGGCGGCAGACCCTCGGTGGGTTCACCGCGCGTTTCGCCATTCCTGTGGAGTGAAATCTCGCCCTGGTAGGCGAATCCGTCGGTGAGGCAACGTCCCAATTGATCGATTGGACGTTGCGAATAGTCCGCATAATAGCCGTCCCGCTCACCAGTGATCAGCACGTGCAACGCGTGGTGGACGTCGTCGTTCCATTGGGCGGTGTACGCCTGCGGCTGGCAGCGCTCGGTACGTTGAAGGTAACGCGCCTGGTTGTGGTCGTTTTCCAGGATGAGGTGGACGTGGCGACCGGGCGCGACGGAACTCCGGACGGCATCGGCCAATTCTGTGAGGATGTGGGGTGTGGAGTCGTCGATGATCGCGTGAACCGCGTCCAGACGCAGTCCGTCGAAATGGTATTCGGTCAGCCAGTAGAGAGCGTTGTGGATGAAGAAGTCCCGCACGACTCGGCTGTCGAGGCTATCGAAGTTGATGCCGTCTCCCCAGGGAGTCGAGTGCCGATCAGTGAAGAATTGTGGCGCGTAGGACCTGAGATAATTTCCTTCCGGGCCAAAGTGGTTGTAGACAACATCCAGCAAAACCATGAGCCCGCGGTCATGGGCACTTTGAACCAGCTCTTTGAGATCTTCGGGTCGGCCGTAAGTGCTATCGGGAGCGAAGGGGAAGACGCCGTCGTAACCCCAGTTGCGCTGGCCGGGGAAGTCGGCAACTGGCATCAGCTCCACGGCGGTGATTCCCAGATCCGCGAGATAGTCGAGCCGCTCGCCCACGGCGGAGAACGTCCCAGACGGGGTGAAGGCTCCCACGTGCAATTCATAGAGAACAGCCTCTTCCCACCGGCGGCCATGCCAGTCGCGGTCGTGCCAGTCGAAGGCACCGGGGTCGATTACTTCGCTGGGTCCATGCACGTCCTCAGGTTGAAACCGGGAGGCTGGGTCGGAGACTTCCTGCCCACCATCGATCCGGAAATGGTATTGAGTCCCAGGCCTGGCCGCATCGGTGGCTAACTCAAACCAACCCTTATCGCACGGCTCCAGAGGAAGCCGCATAGACCTGTTCGCACCGGCGAGGGAGAGCTCAACCTGACGTGCGGCCGGGGCCCACAAACGAAAGCGCACGCTTCCGTCGTCGCGGCACTCGGCGCCGAACGGCATGTTATAGCGGCGCTTCATTCGGCTCTTCCTTTTTGCCGATTCCGCGTCGTTCCAGCAACACGACCATGGACCGCGCCTGCAGAGGATAGGATGCGCCGGCGTCGTACGTTTCGAGGGAGCGCAAACCACCATCTCGTGAGGTGTCCATCCATGCGCTCCAGCGAGCACCGGCACGGAATGCCGGCAAAGTGAATCCAACATCTTCGTGGTGAGCGTTGAGA
>OBLU010002227.1_pt1 | contig 17970 bp, 14 predicted proteins | sample 1518681 | NCBI WGS metagenome assembly OBLU01 (sample SAMEA3539304, study PRJEB22396) | soil metagenome | biome: tundra; feature: field; material: soil | place: USA | collected 2010-05 | depth 0.15 m | reverse complement strand
GTGGCAAGTGATTCTCACCACTTTGGACGGTAGTCACCGCGGTGTTGCCTGACCATCCCCGAACCGGCACAGTGCGCGACCAGTTCTCCTCTATCCCGAGGTACCGATCACTTCGCCGGCGCGCGCCCGCGCGCGGTCAGTCGGCGTCGGGGCGACGTCCCAGACCCTGTCGCACGATGTACGCCGTGGCCTGGATCCGGTTCTCCATGTGCAGCTTCTCCAGGGAGTTGTGAACATGGTTCTTCACGGTGCCCTCGGTGATCGACAGCTTCTTGCCGACCTCTTTGTTGCTGAGGCCTTGGGCGACGAGCTGCAGGATCTCGAGCTCGCGGCGCGTGATCGGTGGGCCCTGGGGCGGCGCAGGCGACGAGCTTCGCTTCGTGACCCCGTTCTGGATCTCTCTCAGCAGTCGCCCGGCGATGGCCGGCGAGATAGGAGTCTCGTTCCGCATGACCCCCCGGATAAGCTCGTAGAGGTCATCGGGTCGAAGGTCCTTCAACAGGTACCCGTGGGCCCCGAACCGGATTGCGTCGAAGACATGGTCGTCTGCCTCGGACACCGTGAGCATGATGACCTTGACGGTCGAGAGCTGCTCCCGGATGAGGCGGGTCGCCTCGACCCCGTTCATCACCGGCATCTCGACGTCCATCACGACGAGGTCCGGAACCAGCAGCCGGGCCTTCTCGACGGCCGCCAGGCCGTTCTCGGCCTCCCCCACGACCGTCATGTCATCCTGCCCGTCGATCAGCGACGCGATGGCCCCACGAAAGAGAGGCTGATCGTCAACCAGCAGGATGCGGATCGGTTCGTGCGACTGCATTCTTCACCTCGCTGGAAACTGGCCTGGGATGAGATCGCTCAGGGACGACCGCGATAACACGCGTTCCGCGCCCCGGTGCGGAGTCGACGGTAAGGCTACCGTTGAGCAGGTCCATCCGTTCACGCATGGTGTAGAGACCGAACCTGTCACGGTCGATCAGCGACTCGCCCGGGTCGAAGCCATGGCCGTTGTCCTGGACGACGAAGGTCGTCGTCGAGTCGGACTCGGTGACGCGGACGATCGCCGACGTAGCGCCAGAGTGCTTACGTACGTTGGTCAAGGCCTCCTGGATGACCCGGATCACCTGGACCTCGCAACGCGGCGACAGGGCCAGCGCGTGGTCGAGGTCACCGTCCAACGAGGTTGCGATCTCGCACTGCTGGCTGTATTTGGCCAGATAGGCGCGAAGGTTGTCCAACAGCCCTCGCTCGGTCCTGTTCGAACCCCGAAGGCCGAGGATCGACTCCCGGACATCCCGGTAGGCCTCCTGGCAGATATCCGCCAGCTCAGCCAGCTCAGTCGCGATCTCGGGGCTGTCCCTGACCTCTTCGCGCGCATCTAGGGCTCGCAGCCGCAGATGGGTCACCCCGAGAACCTGGGCCAGGCTGTCGTGCATCTCGCGGGCGATACGCCCCCGCTCGTCCAGGACCGCACGCTGGCGTCCGTTCTCGCGCATCTGGGCGCTGGTGATCGCGATCGCTGCGAGCCCTGAGAGTGTCACGAGAAAGCCGCGGTCGCGCTCGGTGAAGCAGATGTTCGACCTCCGGCCGATCCACAGCTCCCCAAGGGTCCCGATCGGGCCCCGAATCGGGACTGTCATCGTGGCTACCCAGTCCGGTGACGACCGGACCGGGCAGGTTTCGCCGGGCCCGTGCGCGTTGTGCCGTGGTCCGACCTCGGCCGTGATGCAGGCGGTTCCGTCAGCGAAGGCCGTGTTGCCCTCCAGCGTCCCCGCGAACTGAACTGACCGAGAGGCGTCCTCGTCGAGGCTGAGGACTGCCTCGTCACTGCTCATCATGTCGCGCGCGTGCTTGACGACTGCCGAGAGGACATCAGGGGGCGGGCTCTGGTTTGAGATCTGTAGAAGTACGTCGTAGAAGGCGTGACCCTCGTACTTCCTGCGCTGAAGGTCGGCAACAAGCTGGGCGAGCTGGATCGCGCTGGCCAGCTGGTGGCCGATGTTCTGCAGGGTGCCTGAGGCGAGCCGGTCACCGGCGCCCGCACCGACGGGGAGCCAGAGCTGCATCCGGCCAACGGTGACCGTTCCGGTCGAGAGCGGGAAGTCGATGATGGGAGCCTCGCCACCACCTGGATCGGTGGGCACGAGTACGGCCGCCCCGCGGGCGGCGAACTGGCGCCGTGTCACGCCGGCACCGTCGGCCGAACGGTCCTCCGTGGTGAAGATGGTCACAGATGCCTGGGTCGCTCCGCTCGTGGTGAGCACGCTCTGCAGCGCCACGTCGATGATCCGGTCCACACCGACTTCGCCCTGGACGGCGCTGGACAGGGCGTTCGTGGCGGCCAGCTCCCGGTTCTGCCTGACGACTTGCCGCTGCGCGCGATCAATGAACCGGAACATCACCAGGGCGAAGGCGACGATGGACACGATCGTGACCAGGAGAAAGATGAGGTGATCCCAGAAGTCGTCCCCTCCCCCGACCGAGTAGCGGACGAGTTCCAGGGCCACCAGGAAGCCGGCCGGCAGGAAGACGCTCAGTACCTTCAGACGGTTGTCAACCCACTGGTAGGCCCAACGCTCGCCTACGCGAGCTGACGGCCTGTGCACGGACGTGGGTGTCGGCGCCTGCGCGGCTTCAAACCTGGCATGCACCGATTCAGACTCCGTGCCTTGCACGGACTCGGACCTTGCAGGTGCGGATTCAGACGTGGCGGTGGAGGTGGTGACGCTATCTGTCCCGAGCACCATGCCGCCTCCTAGGTCCCTCCGTGGGCTCTGGGTAGCCGTCGGGACCCACACAGTGTACGTTCCCGCATTTGTCTGGTGCATCACGGCTGTCCACCTGGCCGCGCCCAACAAGTCACGTGACCGGGCTAACAGCGATGATGGGACCAAAGTCCTAAGGCAAGCCTTACCTCACCACCTACGGTCGACACATGACCCTTCCTGAGAGTCCGCTGGGCGCGCAGCTGCGCGTCACAGGTGTGCGCCTTCCCGCTGCGGACGCCTTCCGCCTGAACGAGATGGGCATCCGGCTTGGGACCTTGGCCCACGTCACCCAGCACGCTGCCTTCGGTGGACGGGTCATCGCCGTGGCTGGGTCCAGGTATGCGCTCGATGCCCAGACCGCCGCCCTCATCGACGTCGAACATGTGGAGCCTTTGGGATGAGCTGTCACGACAACGCGTCGGCGCCGGCTCCCAGCCGCTCCGGCACCGCGACGGCAACCGGGCGTGAGGTCCTGCGGGTGCTCTTGGTCGGCGGACCCAACGTTGGCAAGTCCACGTTGTTCAACGCCCTCACCGGGGCACGGCAGCACACGACGAATGCCCCGGGAACCACGGTCGAGCTCGCTACCGGCACCTGGCGTACCGCCGCCAGTAGCACCGCGGAGTCGGTTGCCGAGCGCGTGATCGTCGATCTTCCCGGCAGCTACAGCCTGCTGGCCCGCTCGTCTGACGAGCAGGTCACCGCTGACGCCGTGCGGGAGCTTGCGCAGAGCTTCGCAGAGCTGAGTCCTCAGCCGGCAGTTGTGGTCGTTGTCCTGGATGCCACAGCCCTGCCACGGTCGCTTTACCTGCTAGCTCAGGTTGCCGAGACCGGAGTCCCGCTCGTCGTTGCTCTGACCATGCTCGACCTTGCCGTGGGCGCGACCGACTCACCCAGCGCAGCGATGGAGCCCGACGCACTGGCGGCCGCACTCGCCGCGTCCCTGGGCGTGCCCGTTGTCCCGGTGGACGCACGCCATCGGGCCGCTGGCGGTCTGCGCGCGCTCGCCCAAGCCGTCGACGAGGTCGCCGAGCACCCCAGGCTCGTGATCGGTATCGGTGCGCCGCGCTCCGTCGCCGATGTTGGGCAAGATCTCGCCCATGCCGAGACACTGTTCGCGTGGGTCGAACATGTCACCGCGCAGGTCACCACGCGGCCCGCACCAGGATCCGGCTGTGCCCCGGCCAGCTCGGCCCAGCGCGTGCATCGGACGTACTCCGACCGGGTCGACACCGTCCTGCTCAACCCGTGGGCAGGCATACCCGTCTTCCTGGGCGTGGTGTGGCTGCTGTTCGAGCTCACGACCAAGTTCGCGGCGCCGCTGCAGGCGCTCATCAGCCACCTTGTCAACGGACCCCTGGCCTCGGCTGTCACGTCGGTGCTGGGACTCGTGGGCCTGGGTGACAGCTGGGTGAGGGGGCTCCTGGTGGACGGTCTGCTCGTCGGCGTCGGCACGGTGCTCACGTTTCTGCCTGTCATGGCGGTTATGTTCGCGGCTTTGGGTGTCCTGGAGGACTCGGGCTACCTGGCACGTGCCGCGTTCGTCGCCGACCGCGCGATGCGCTCCCTTGGCCTTGACGGGCGCGCGTTGCTGCCGCTAATCGTCGGGTTTGGCTGCAACCTGCCAGCCCTCGCCGCCACTCGCACCCTGCCGCGCGCCCGCCAACGGCTGCTGACCGGGCTTCTGATCCCGCTGACGTCCTGCTCGGCGCGGCTGACGGTGTATGTGTTGCTTGCGGGCGCATTCTTCCCCGCTCATGCCGGCACTGTCATCTTCGCGATGTACCTGGTCAGCGTGATGCTGGTGCTCGGCGCCGGGTTGGTGCTGCGCCGGAGCGCTTTTCGTGACGTGCGCGCCGAGCCACTGATCCTGGTGCTCCCGGCCTACCAGCGTCCGCACCTGCGCACGCTGGGGATGTCGGTTCGGATGCGCCTCGGGGCGTTTGTCGCCGGTGCGGGCAAGATCATCGTGGTGACCATGCTGGTCATATGGGTGCTTATGGCTTTTCCTGCGACCGGGCAGCACGCCGTGGGGCAGGTGCCGGTGGCTGACAGCCTGTACGGTCGGGCGGCGTCGGGTATCGCCCCGGTGCTTGCGCCGGCTGGCTTTGGCAACGACCACGCGGCCGCTGCCCTGATCACTGGGTTTGTGGCCAAGGAGGTCGTCGTCGGCTCCTTCGCTCAGTCCTACGCAGTCGCCAAGCCGGCCGATGCCGCGCGCGCGGGGGGTCTCGGTGAGCAGCTGCGCGTCTCTTTCGACGAGTCCTCCGGCGGGCACGGCAGCGCGGCAGCGCTGGCGTTCATGGTCTTCGTGCTTGCGTACACCCCGTGCGTGGCGACCCTCGCCGAGCAGCGGCGCATGTTCGGGTGGCGGCCGACGGCGTCCGCCGTCTTGGCACAGCTTGCGGGTGCCTGGGTCCTGGCGGTCCTGGTCTTTCAGGTCGGGGCGCGGCTGTGAGCGCGTGGGCCGCGGTGCTCGATGACGCTTCCACGCGGGGTGGGACCCCGGCTCAGGTCGCAGCTCGCCTCGGGCTGCCGAGGTCCCTTGTTGAAGCCGTCCTGGACCACGCGCAGCGGCTGGGTGTGGTCGCGGTGGCCGGGCGCGGCTGTGGGTCGGGGTGCCCGACCGGACCGGAGACGCCCCCGGCCTGTGCCGGCTGCCCGCTCTCCTTGCCGTAATCGCCTTGCCTTAATCTTGGTTAGTTCAGTCGCAGACGCCCGGAGGGAGCGGTCATGAACGTCGAGCGTGTCCTTCTGGAGATTGACCGTCTCGCGGGGGGCCGACACGGCGGGCACATCATCTCGGAGTCGATGCGTACTGACCCCAAGACCCGGCGTGTCTTCGTGGCTGTCACGTGGTTGCTGGCAGTCGAACTCGTGCTCGCGTCCGCCGCGCTGGCCGTGCCCGTCATGCTTCATATGCGCCACGAGGTCCCCTGGGTGGTCTGGATGCGTCTGGTGGTCGTGCTCGCCATGACGGTTACGTTGTTCTACTTCGCGTGGCGTGCCCAGCGTGGGTACTACTGGGCATACTCGCGGCTGAGGCTGTTCAGCAAGATCTTCCCGATCGTGGCGTTGATCACCGCTGCCATTCCAGGGCTCTACCCGCTGTGGATGGTCACCGAACAGATCTGCTTCGCCCTCATCCTGCTTGGCATTGCCGAGTATCTCTCCACCGATCACATGCGCGAGGCATATGCCAAGCCGCCCAGAGCCCCGAGAGTGCCCAAACGTGTCTACAAGTAACGGACCGAACCACAGGGTTCGGCAGGACCAAAGCCTCTGGGCCAGCAGCATCGTTGCTGGGATGCTTCGGCGGGCGCTCAAGATCACGCTTGGGTCTGAGGAGGACCAGGATGCAGTCTCGACCTAAGGTCGTGATCGTCGGCGGTGGGGTCAGTGGTCTGGCCACGGCGCACTACCTACATAGCCGTCTTGGCGACCACGTTCAGCTGACCCTTCTCGAGGGTGGGTCACGCCTGGGCGGCAAGGTTGCCAACCAGCAGTTCAGCGGGCACCTGGTCGACACCGGGCCGGATGCGGTGCTCGTGCGCGCGCCGGCGATGGCTGCTCTCCTGGAGGACCTTGGACTGGGCAGCCAGATTGTCGCCCCGGCTGCGTTGGGTGCGCATGTGTGGTCGCGCGGCAAGCTGCGCCGGCTCCCGACGGGAACCCTCTTCGGGGTTCCCGACCGTCTGCTGCCGCTGCTGAAGTCACGCCTCATGTCGCCGGCTGGCCTTGCCCGCGCAGCTATGGACCTGGTCCTGCCGCACCGTCACACTTCAGCTCCCGACCCGTCGATCGCCGACCTGGTCACCCCGAGGCTCGGTTCGCAGGTGTTCGATCGCCTGGTCGAGCCGCTGCTGGGTGGGGTACACGCCGGTCGGGCCGCCGAGCTCAGCGCTCACAGCACGGTGCCCGACATCGAGGCCCTCGCTTCGAACAACCGCAGCCTGTACCTGGGCCTTCGCAAGATGCGCCGCCATGCGCCACCGGCGACGGGCGCCCCGGTGCTGGTCACCCTCACCGGTGGGCTGGGCCGGCTCGTCGAGGCCCTGGAGAGCCGGCTGGCTGGCGATGACCTTCGGCTGCACGCCACCGCGGGCAGCATCGCGCGCGTCGGGACCCGATACCGCGTTGACCTGACCGACGGGCAGAGCATCGCAGCCGACGCCGTCGTCCTGGCCACCCCGGCGTTTGCCACGGCCGGGCTGCTTGCCGAGCTGGCACCTGACGCGGCGGCGGTGCTGGCCGAGATCCCCTATGTCGATGTCGCGACGATTTGGCTGTCCTACCCGCGATCCGCGGTGGGTCGGCCGATGGACGGTACCGGCTTCCTTGTCCCTCCGGAGGAGGGCAAGCTCATGGTGGGCTGTACCTGGTCGAGCGCCAAGTGGCCTCACCTGGCGGACGACAACCGGGTGCTGATCCGCTGCATGGTGGGACGCCGCGGCGACCGCCGGTGGCTGGACATGGACGACGAAACGTTGGTGCGCAGGGTGCATGACGAGCTGGTCGAGGCCATGGGCCTGACTGTCGGCCCTGACCATCAGAGCATTCAACGCTGGCCACAGGCGATGCCCCAGTACCTGGTCGGACATCAGGGCCGGCTGGACGCGCTCGACGTCGCGGTACGCCACCTGCCCGGCCTCTATCTGACCGGCGCTGCCTATCGCGGTGTCGGCTTGGCCAGCTGCGTGGCTGATGCTAAGCGCACTGCCCAGGACGTTGCCCACGATGTGTCTCAAACCCCGGCCGACATTCGGCCACTTACCGAGGTAACCTCATGACTGCTATTACCGGGGCCGTACCCCGTGCGCGCCTGAACTTCGCTCAGCGACCAATGCTGGTCTTCTGGGAGGTCACCCGCGCATGTCAGCTGGCGTGCAAACACTGCAGGGCCAGCGCCACCGAAGGGGCGCTGCCGGGCGAGCTCAGCACTGCCGAGGGCCTCGACCTGATCGACCAGGTTGCCGCTTTCGGGCGGCCATACCCCATCCTCGTGCTCACCGGTGGTGACTGCCTGCTACGCCCGGACCTGTTCGAACTGGTCGAGCACGCCAACGGGCTCGGTGTGCCGGTGGCGCTCTCGCCGTCGGTCACTCCGTCCCTTACCCCGCAGATGATCGACAAGATGGTGACCAGCGGGGTTAAGGCGGTCTCGATCAGCCTCGACGGCGCTGTTCCGGCCACCCACGATGGGGTCCGCGGGATCCCGGGCCACTTCGAGGACACCATCAAGGCGATCAGTGCGCTGTCCGCTGCCGGGTTGACGGTCCAGGTCAACACCACGGTGATGCGGGCCAACGTCGATGAGCTCGCAGACGTCGCTGACCGGATCTCGCGCACTGGCGCCCACATCTGGGAGGTCTTCTTCCTGGTCCAGGTCGGGCGGGGTGTCGCCACCGACGCCGTCAGCCCGGACGAGCACGAGGAGATCTGCCATTTCCTGTATGACGCCTCGCAGCACGGTTTTATCGTCCGCACCGTCGAGGCACCGTTCTTCCGCCGGGTGGTGTCCCGCCGGCAGGCTGGGGACCCAGCTCCGACGAGCAGCCTGTACCAGAGGCTGGCCGGACGCCTCGAGGCACTGATGGGGCCGGCGGCCGGGCGACCCAGAGCGCAGACCGCGTCCACCCGGGACGGCAAGGGGATCCTCTTCGTCGCCCATGACGGTGAGATCAACCCGGCAGGATTCCTGCCCCTGCCGCTCGGCAACGTCCGGGATGAGTCGATTGCAACGATCTACCGTGACGATCCGCTGCTGCGCAGGATCAGAGACGCCGAGTTCACCGGCCGCTGTGGTCGCTGCGAGTACGCCGACCTGTGCGGGGGCTCGCGCGCCCGCGCGTTCGCCGCCAGTGGTGACCCGCTGGGAGAGGACTCGGCCTGCCCCTATGAGCCCGCTGACTTGCCGTCGGGGGTTGTTCCGGTTCTGGCCAACGACTGACCACGACGGTCACGAGTACGACGCACCAGTACTGACCACTGACGACAGTGGGACGCTGTGGCCTCACCACGAAGGGCTCTCTCGGCCCCGGTCTCGCCAGTCAGCACCACGCGCGGCCGAACCGAGCGACGTGGCTTGCCGACGCTCATGAGAGTCCGGCACCGATCAGGGCCCGGTCGAGATGAGGGCTGCAGTTGACCCGGTACGGACAGCCATCGCAGTGCTTGTCCGGGCTCCTGTGGGAACGGGGCGTGGGGAGGCCGGCTCGGGGGTGCTACAGCCCCGCACCGTCCGCGCGATGACCGGTTGCCGAGCTCGACGGCCCTGAGTCTGTGCCTGAGACGAATCGGGTGCCGGTCTGTTCAGCGCGTCTGGGGCGAGCATCCCGAGGTGCTACTTGCCGACTCCCTGAGCAGACTGATGGAATCGGCGGAGCAGATGGACGTTGGGCGGCTGGCCGCCCAGCTGGGCTGGCAGTGACAGCCGGCACCATCTGAGGTACCGCAGGCCCCATCCGAGGAGAGTGTCGATGACTGACCTGCAGCCCGGCCCGACCAACAGCCTGACCGATGTGGCCGGCATCAGGGTGGGGCATGCCGATCGTCGCGCGCAAGGCTGGTTGTCCGGCACCACGGTGGTCCTGGCCCCCGAGCGCGGCGCCGTTGGTGGGGTTGACGTCCGCGGCGGAGGACCCGGTACCCGAGAGACCGATGTTCTTGACCCGCGCAACCTGGTCGACAGGATTCACGCCGTAGCGTTGTCGGGCGGAAGTGCTTTCGGGCTCGCGGCCGCTGACGGGGTGATGCAGCGGCTCTGTGAGGCTGGGGTCGGTTACCCTGTTGGCGGGCCGGGTGAGGTTGTCCCGATCGTGCCCGGTGCGGTCATCTTTGACCTCGGCCGCGGCGGCGACTTCGCGAAGCGCCCCGGGGCTGCCATGGGCGAAGAGGCTTATGACGCTGCGGTTTCCAGCCCAGCCGGACCGGCGCCGATCGGGGTGGTGGGAGCCGGTACCGGTGCCACGGCCGGAGGGCTCAAGGGCGCGGTGGGCTCGGCCAGCGTGGTGCTGGCAGACGGTACGACAGTGGCGGCCCTGGTGGTCGTCAACTCGTTTGGTTCCTGCCTGGACCCTGCCACCGGCGAGCTGTACGCCGCCCGGTTCGGTCTGCCGGGGGAGTTCACCTGGCTCCTGCTCCCAGACCACGATGAGGTGATGGCTGCCAAGGAGGCCGCCCGGGCCAAGGTTGGGCCCGGTGGCCCACAAGCCGCCCTTGCCACCACCATCGGGGTGGTGGCAACGGATATGACCCTGACGAAGGCTCAGTGCGCCAAGGTGTCCGGGATCGCCCACGACGGTATGGCGCGCGCTATCCGCCCCGTCCACACGATGTTCGACGGCGACACGGTCTTCAGCATGGCGACGGGCGACCGTGGGGCGCCGGATCCGTTGGCATTCCACGGGTTGCTCGATGCAGGCGGTGACTGTCTCACCCGCGCGATCGGGAGTGCAATTCTGGCCGCTGAGAGCGTCGAGACCTCGGCCGGTCGGTGGCGTTCCTACCGGGAAGCCTTTCCCTCGGCCTTTCCCACCACGACCCCGAACAGCGCCGCCACGGGGAGGGCCTAGTCGCGCCCTGCTACTGCGGTTGGGCGGGTACGACCACGTTCCACGGTCGCAGCACGTGGTCGACACCCACCCCGGCAGCCGTGTACGGATCGCCCTTGACGACGCGTCTGGCCTCATCCTCGGAAGCCACCTGCAGCAGCATAAGGGCGCCCGCGCCGTCGCCGACCGGACCGGCGAGCACGACTTTGCCTTCCTGGTGTAACGACTGTAGGTAGGCCAGGTGGTCTGGCCGGACTCGAGCGCGTGCATCCAGGTCGGCATAGCGGTACTCCAGCACGAAGAAGCTCATCAGGCCAGCATGCCAGTACCGTTGACGGTCCTGGCCATTGAGGCAGCCAGGCTCGAGCTCAGCGCAAGCGTGACGCCACGCGATCGCCCGTCGGCACAGCCGTCTGAGCGTTCCCAACCCCGGCTGGCACGAGACTGAAGGCGCCTTCTTCTTCCTGCGCGTTGTGCAGCCTGAGTACGGCGTACAGCCCGTAAAGCAGGCGCCGGAGCTCCACGACGTCCTCCGGCTGGGCGTTCTCGCGGTCCAGTCCCACGAGAAGCATGCGCAGCTTTCGGACCTGGTGCTCGATCTCGGCGTGAGTGCGGCTCAGCGCCGCCGTCGCTTCCGTGCCCCCCAGTGCCCGGCCCAGCAGCGGGAGGAGCAGCTCCTCGTCGGCCCGCTCGTGCGGAAGGAGCTCACCCTCCAGCCGGTCCAGCAGCCCGCGCACCGGGGCAAGGTCGCAGGAACGCGTGGAGAGTCCGTCGGCCGAGGATCGGATCTTCTCAATCAAGGGAAGTACTGCGTCGTGTTCGGCACGCAGCCGCAGCGCCGTGGCGACGTCCGCGGGGGCCATTGCGATCGTATGCACCTTTCCGGGCAGCACCCCTCTGAGCGCGATGCCGATCGCCAAGACGTCAATGACCTCCTGAACGACAGCGCCCGCCGCAGGGGGCAGCAGCCCGAACGCGGCGACGGCCATCGCGGCCAGCGACAGACCCATGCCGATCAGGACGGCCTGCAGCGCGATTGCCTTCGAGCGCCGGGCGATGAGGATTGCGTCGGCCAGGGCATCGACCCGGTCGACCGTCAGCACCACGTCGGCGGCCTCCGACGAAGCGGTCGCCCCGCGTGCAGCAAGTGCCACCCCGACCCCTGCTGCCGCGAGCGCTGGCGCGTCGTTGATGCCATCGCCGACCATGATCGTCGCGCCGTGGGCCGACTCACGCTGGATCGCGGCGAGCTTGTCTGCGGGATCGCAGTCGGCCAGCACGGTGTCGACGCCCACGATGCGCCCCACCATGTCAGCGATATCGGCCCGGTCTCCGGTGACCAGGACGACGCGGGTGATCCCGGCCATCCGCAGCGTGCGAACCATCCGAGGTGAGTCGGGCCGGATCCTGTCCTCGAGGAAGAGTGCGCCTGCGGCTTGGTCGTCGATGGATACGAACACTGTTAGGGAGCCGTCCAGATCGGCGCGACGGTTGGCTTGGCGCGCCCATGGCGGCGCGGGGTCGCCGACGATCCACGAGGCCTTGCCCAGCTTGACCCTGTGGCTGCCGACGGTTCCCTCAAGGCCGTAGCCGTGTACCTCCTGGACATCGTCGGGCATCTCCAGGGCAAGTCCGCGCCGGGTGCCGCCGCTGACGATGGCACTTGCGAGGACGTGCGCTGAGACCTGGTCGAGGGAGGCGGCGAGCCGCAGCACCTCGTCCGCATCCATCTCGTCGTCGGCAGTGATGACGTCGGCCAGGACCGGGTGTCCCTGGGTCAGGGTCCCCGTCTTGTCGAAGGCCATGACCTGCCCGGCGGCCAGCCGTTCGAGGGCGCCGCCGCCCTTGATGACGACACCGACCTGGGCGGCGCGGCTCAAGCCCGACATGATCGCGATCGGAGCCGCCAGCAGCAGGGGGCACGGCGTCGCGACCACAAGCACGGCGACGGCACGGACCGCATCGCCGCTGAGCACCCAGGACGCGCCCGCAAGGATCAGCGTGAGCGGAACGAAGAGGACGGCGAACCGATCGGCCGCGCGCACGAACGGTGCTGACGAGGCCTGGGCCTGCTCCACGAGGCGCACCACCCCGGCATAGGTGGATTCCGCGGCCAGGGCCGTCGCGACCAGGTTGATCGCCTTCCCCGCGTTGACCACCCCGCTGCGGACGTCGTTGCCGGTGAGCCGCTCGACCGGCAGCGGCTCGCCGGTGAGTGCGGACTCGTCCAGCACCGCGATGGAGCGCAGCCGTCCATCGACCGGGACGATCTCCCCGGTGCCCACGATCAGGAGGTCACCGACGACGACGTCGTCCACCGGGATCTCGACGACCCCGCCCTCGACAAGGCGCCGGGCCGTGCGGGGGGCCCTCTCGACCAGCAGGCTCAGCTCACGTCGTGCCCGCGCCGCCGCCCGGGCCTCCAGGAGCTGTCCGCTCGCGAGCATCACCGTGATCATGGCGCCTGCGAAGGGTTCGTTGACCGCGAGGGCGCCGGCCAGGGCGAGCACCGCGATGACGTCGACGCTCAGCTGCCTGCGCCGGATCGCGCCGACCGTCCAGAACACCGAGAAGACCAGGCCCAGCACGGTGCCACAGATCCACAGGAGCCGCGCGGCCTGGGTGGACAGCAGCCACGCCAGGCCTCCACCGAGCAACAGCACGGTGGAGGCGCCGAACAGGAGCGCTTCCTTACGTGCGCGCAGACGGGTCACGGGGTCCATTGTCCGCCTTGGGCGGCTATGTCACAGAGTCGAAAGGCCCGCCTTACTGGGGCCCCGCGTTTAGACGCTGCTGATCGCTGGCTGCTGGGCGCCCCGGCAGACGCGGCGAACCCGCCAGATCTGAGCGACCAGTGTGAGCCAGATGGCCGCCACGATGGCGAACAGGGCGATGACCAGGACCTTGCCCACACTGGCCAAGGGCTTGGCCGGGGCAGGGTGGTAGGCGGACTGGGCGACCGTCACGGCGACGGTCGCGGCGGACGTCACCGGCTTGCCGCCCCGGGCGGTGTAGGTGGCGGCGAAACCCTGGCTTCCTGTGACTTTCGGTTGGTATGTCAGCGCTGCGAGGCCGGTCTTGTCCGTGCTGGCCGATCCCAGAGGGATGAGCCGGGCCGGGCTCCCGAACTCCGTGGTGGACAGGAGGAACGCCACAGGCGCGTTCGGTAGCGGCGTGCCCTTCGCGCTGGTGAGCGTCGCGGTGAGCTGCACCGATCCGCCCGCTTCCACACCGGTAAGGGTGACCGTGGGTGCGGTGGGCGGCGTCGCGGCCTCCGAGTGGTCGGCCGAGCTGACCCCGAGCATGCCCATCAGAGCCACGAGCAGCAGGACACCGGTCGCCCCAGCGAGCCGGTGGGACTTGCCTGTCGCCCCGACCAGGGTGTCGTCGCGGGCGGGTTCGCTCGGGGCGGCATGCGGGTGCGCAGCCAGGTGCTTCTCGATGTCGCTGAGCTCCTGCACCTCCTCGATCTCCTCGATCTCGTCGATGGACAGCAGCGGTACGACCCGAAAGAGGAGCATGAGCATGAGCGGGACGGCAGCGGTCGCGGCGAGGGTGATCGCGATCGGGATCCAGGTGAAGTGATATGTGCCGAACGTCTGGGTGATCGTGTCGTAGGTGGCCGGGCCGATGACCAGCAGGATCCTCTTGAGCCACATCATCGGCAGCACCAGACAGGAGGCGATGACCATGCCGGCCACGTTCCTGGTCCAGGGCAGCGCGATTAGCAGCAGCGGCAGCACTCCCCCGGCGACGACGAACAGCCAGAACCAGAGAGACAGGCGACCGGTGAGCAGGTCGGTGAACACCGAAGCGGTACCAGGGTCAGCGACGTAGGAGCCGGGGAGCAGGTCGGCGAATGTCAGGTAGAGGTAGGTGGCGCCGAAAGTCGCCAGGATGAACCCCATGCGGACAAAGTGGCGTTCGTGGATGAGTCCCTGCAGGTGGTAGCCGCGGCGGAAGCCGGCGACCACGAGGATGACCAGGGCCACGCCGGAGTAGAGCGCAGCGACGACGAACTGCGGTGCCCAGATGCTTTCGTGCCACCACGGTCGACCGGTGCTGGAGAACGCCCACGACAGGACCGAGTGAACGGACACGGCCAGCGGGATGATCATGACCGATACCAGACCCAGAGCGCCGGCCATGACGCGCCGCTGTCGCGGCGCCCCTACCCAGCCGCGGGAGACCCGCGCATAAAGGGTTGCCCTGCGCCGACCCAGCTGTGGCCCGGGCTCTGTGCCCAGGACCGCCATGTCCGGCACGAGCGGCAGGGCGAAGAACACGATGGACCCGAAGGTGTAGGTCATCACCGCGACGAAGTCCCAGAACACCGGAGCGGACAGGTTGGGTCGGGTCACCAGCTCATAAAGCCGAATGGGGTTACCGATGTGCGGGATGATCAGGGCCGCACCGATAAGCACGGTGACCACGGCTGTGCCTTCGGCCAGACGGGTCAGTGGTGCCCGCCAGGTCGCGCCGGTCAGCCGCAGGATTGCCGAGACGACGGCCCCGCCGTAGCTGACGCCGATGAAGGTGATGACGTCGGCGATGTAGATGGCCCAGAAAGCATGGTCGTTGTAGCCGGCTGCTCCCATCCCGTTCTGGAGCTGAACGACCCAGGCGGCGATACCAGCCAGTACCACCAGGCTCAGAAGAGCAATGGTGAGCCACCACAGGCGGCTCGGCTTGCCGAAGGGCCGCAGCGACAGTTCGCGGGCGTTGGTGGTTAAGGCTTTCGTAGTCATGCTCAGCCTCCCATGTTCTGGCCGTGGCCGAGTATGTAGTAGACGCGCGGGTTGGTCCCGAGCTCTTCCTTGTACCGCACCGCGTCGTTGGCGCGCAGGAAGTCCGAGAGGACCACGTTCGTGCCAAGTCCGTTGACGGCGATGTCGGTGACCAGGTCGCCGATGTACAGCACACCCATGGGGCAGCCGGACACGCAGGCGGGCAGCTCACCGGTTGGCAGCCGGTCGGCGCAGAACACGCACTTGCCGACGGTGCCCTTCTGTGGCACCGGCATCTGAGGTGTCGCAGGCATGGGCATGCGCTTGGCGGGCAGGGGGTCGGTCCAGTTGAAGTAGCGCGCCTCATAGGGGCAGGCAGCCATGCAGGCACGGGACCCGACACAGGCGTCCACGTCGACCAGGACGAGTCCTTCGTCGGTGCGGATGTTCGCGCCGACCGGGCAGATGTACATGCAGGGGGCGTCCTCGCACATCATGCACGGTCGCGGCATGTTGTAGGTCTGCCCCGCGGCGTCCTTCATGTCGTAGACCTTGATCCAGGTCTGCTCCTCCCGGAGCCCGTGCCGTTGCTGGCAGGCCATGGTGCACGCCTTACAGCCGTCGCACGCGCGCAGGTCGATGACCATGCACCACGCGTGGCCGGAAGCCTTGGCCTTGGCCACCAGGGGGGCCACCGCCGCCTGCGCGTCGTCCTGGTAGCTGACCAGTGCCAGGGCGCCGCCCGCGGCAGTGACGCCGAGGGTCGCGAGAATGCTGCGCCGGCTGAGTCCCCGACGGTTGTCGGGGGTGGCTCCCGCAGGAGGACCTGCTGGTCCACCCTCCTGAGGGTGTGTCGGATGACTCTGCATGCCGTCCTGCCTTCCAGTCGTGCGTTCAGTCGTTCTTCAGTTCAGAGTTCAGTGCAGGGCTGATGTCAGCTGACGACGACGTTTCCCTGCATCCAGCCCTTGGTGGCCATGGCGTCGGTCATCCCGTTGGCGCCGCCGCCGCAGGGGGTGAAGCAGCGCCAGGTGTAGCTGCCCGCGGTGGTGACCTTGAAGGTGAACACCGTGGTGGAGACCCCACCGGTGGGAGCCGCCGTCAGCGGTGCGTTGATCCCCAGGGTCGGGATGCTGAAGGTGTGCGCGATCTTGGCATTGGACACCGTCGTCGCGGCCACGCCGTTGACGGTCATGGTCCCGCCGGCGACCGTGTTGTAGGGCGAACCGGCCGGCAGTGCGGTGACACCGGAGTCGTACTCCTTGATCGTGAGCACGACGGTGTCGCCGTGTCCGAAGGTGAGGTCGCTGGCGGCCATCGCCGGCCACTTGTCCTTGCCGCTGAAGGTTCCGGCTGGTCCCGCGGTTCCGTCGATCTTGCCGATCATCGTGATGTTGTCGGTCTTCGCCGTGGCAGCAGGAGCGGCGGGAGCCGCGCCGGCGTTCGACCCGCCGCAGGCCGACGCGGAAAGTGCGACCGCTCCCATCATGAGCCCAACGGTGAGCATCTTCAGGGGCTTGCTCGTGCCGGAATCGACATGGTTCACGGTTATCACTCTTTCTGGCTGAGGTCGCCCGGTCGCCCCGGTCGCCCCGGTCGGGAACGGTCGCCCAGGTTGGGCGCGGGTGGTCTATCGAAAGTGTTGCCGCGTGTGGACAAACGCGGCACCGCGATCTCCCCCATCCGCGGCGGCTCGTTCTACGCATGGGCCAATGGGTGATTTCCGCCACGACCGGCCGAAGCCACGCGTAACCTGATCACTATGGACGCCCCGGTGATACGCGTGGTGGTCGTCGACGATCATGCTCTGCACCGCGATGGCACCCGTCAGATTCTCGACGCGTACCCCGACCTGGAGGTTGTCGGCGACGCCAACTCCGGCGAGGTCGCGCTCGCGGTGATCAACCAGCTTCACCCTGACGTGGTGCTGATGGACATCCGGCTTCCGGGTATGAACGGCATCGAGGTCACCCGCCGGCTCACCCGGGACCACCCGGACGTGCGGGTCCTGATGGTCAGCGCGTACGACGAGGACGAGTATGTCCGCGGTGCTTTGGAAGCCGGGGCCGCGGGGTACCTGAGCAAGACCGCCCCAGGCAAGGAGCTGGTCCAGGCCGTGCGGGCAGTGGCTCGTGGGACGAGCGTTCTGCAGTCCGGTCTCACCGCTCGGCTGTTGGTCTCCTCCCGTGCGCCCGAGCATGGTGCGAACGACCTCAGTGAGCGTGAGCTCGGGGTGCTGACGCTTCTGGCTGCGGGCCTGCACAACCGCGAGATCGCGGGACAGCTCAGCATCAGCACGCGCACCGTGGACCGGCACTGCGACAACATCTACGCCAAGCTCGGGGTGGGTTCGCGCACCGAAGCGGTGGTGCGTGCCATCTCGACCAAGCTGTTGAGCGTAGGCGATGGCGAGCGCTGATATCGCGAGCCCGATCCGGGCCGTCCCCGGGCGTTTCCTGGATGCTGCGGACAGGTTTCGTCTGCCGGTGAGATCCTGGCGGTTCTGGCTCGTTCAGACCGGCGTTCTGGCCGTGGCGTTCCTTGACGAGATCGTGTGCGACATCCTGCACTTCCTGCCGCCGTTCGACATCCCGCGCGCGACAGTGACCACTCTGCTGCTCATCCCAGTCATCTACGCGGCCCTGAACTTCGGGGTTCACGGTGCCGTCGGTACCGCGCTGTGGGCTACGGCGCTCATGTGCCCCGACTGGCTCTTTATCGCGGGGGTGACACCCACGAATGCCTGGACCGAGATCGGGAACCTTGCGATCCTCAACGCGGTCGCGGTCATTGTGGGGCAACGGGTTGAGAATGAGGGGCAGGCGCGGCTGCGAGCAGAAGGGGCACTGCGCGCCAGTGGGGTCGCTGAGTCGCGCTACCGGGCCCTGTTCGATGAGCAGCACGCCCCGGTGCTGGTCACCG
>OBLU010002225.1_pt1 | contig 17973 bp, 42 predicted proteins | sample 1518681 | NCBI WGS metagenome assembly OBLU01 (sample SAMEA3539304, study PRJEB22396) | soil metagenome | biome: tundra; feature: field; material: soil | place: USA | collected 2010-05 | depth 0.15 m | reverse complement strand
CATTTTTAGCCATTGAAGCACACATTACATTGGAATTACCGATATGCATGTCAATTTCATGATCTTTATATGCTTTTAGTAATTTATAAAACATTTTATAAGTTTGTTGCACACTGGAAAGAAACTAAAGTAAAATCTGCATCCCCACCATATGGATTTGAGCAAACACCAACATTTGTAGCAGTAAAATTATTTGTTCTTCCCTCTGTTGCTAAAGACTGCCAAAGAACACCATCACTTCCAACATAGTAAGTAAGGTTTATACCATCGTCATGTACGGTAGAACCTGTCGCACCAGTTGATCCGGTAGAACCTGTCGATCCGGTAGAGCCTGTCGCACCAGTTGATCCAGTTGCGCCGACTTCACCTTGATCGCCCTGCGGTCCCGCATCACCATTTTTTCCGTTAGCTCCGGCCGCACCAGTTGCCCCGCTAGCGCCCGCAGCTCCATTCGTACCGCTGTCGCCCGCTGGACCTTGGGGACCAGCCGAACCGTTCACCCCATCAACACCATTTGTTCCATCAACGCCAGTATTTCCAGCAGTTCCACATCCCACAATAGCAACAAGCGAAGCCAAACAACAAGTCAAAAACAATTTCTTAGTTCTCATTTTTCATTACCCTTTTATATTAGTTTTTAATTTACACGATACCCAAATTATTTTGGATGTCGCCACATTTTTCAGCCTAGAAAATAACCTCGTTTTTAGCGGCGTCAATAGGTGCCGCAATTTTTTCTGCAACTATTTCTTCTTTCAAACTAGCCAAGATACTGTTTATATCTTCAACAGAAAGTGATACATTATGCTTGTTGTAAAGCACTTTTTTACTTTCCAAATCTATCATAATTCGCGAGTTATTCTCATAATCTGTTAAATATAGAATCGCGAATTTATTTTCTTTAATACGCGCCCCATAAATAAATAATCCGCTAGAAAGAACTAATTTAATTGGCTTTGACTTATCCATTCAGTTTCTCTCTTTGTGATTTTGCTCCAATGCCTTTTCCGAGTTTATAATCTAACTTGGCAACTTTTTCTTCAACCGTAAGAGCATCATAAGTTTTTTGACGTTCTAATGCTTCTTCTTGTTTGAACTTTTTCAAATCAGGGCGACGACTTCCCCTAATTCCTGGATACTTGCGGTTATTATCAACTTTTTTCATTTTAGTCCTCTTGTTTAGAAATATAGAAATTTATTATGAATTTGTGGAATTACAATAGTAGATTTAATTACGGCAAATAAAGCCAGCGAAACACATACATACCAAGCAAACATCCAAATAGCTTGACTTATGGACATTTTAGATTGCATAACTATATCTTTACCCCATCCAATATCTTTATTAGATTTTAATATCTCTAAGGTAAAATCAGCTGCGCCCGCCAATATTAATATTCCAAGGAACCAAATCTTATAGTGGATCATACTATAAACTAATACAACTAATGATAATGAAATATATGTAAATCCAGTTTTACGACCCACAGAAAATAGCAATGATTTAATTGTTTGTCCGCCATCTAAGGGAACCATTGGAATTAAATTAAAGGCGTTAAGCATTGCAATCCAAGCTGCTGATGCTGCTAAAATAGGTGAATGTAAAACAGCAGATAGTAAATAAGTAGCTAATGCCATACAAGCCCCAAATGAAGGACCCATTAAATATACGAAAGCGTGTTGGTAATAACTCTTATATTGTTCTTTTGGAATAGTGGCCGCACCAAAAAATGGCACGGAAAATGCTCCACGATTACTAATCCCCATTTTATTCATTGCCCATATATGACCTTGCTCATGGAAACCAATTGCAAGCATAAGTAATACCGCAAATCTCCAGTTAGAAATATAGGCAAAACTAGCAAAAGTAGCAATGGCCAGAACAAATTTAATTAAAAAAATCCAACTGAATATCTTACTAACTAAATTATATGTATAAATAAACGAAGGGCTCTTCATTTAATTTAATCCATGCCGCCATAATAATCACCACGGTATCCGCTGTATCCGCTATAAGTTGAACTTGATGATTTATTTTTTAAAAATTTTTCTAAACCACCATAATTCATACTATGAATTTCTTTTACCTTTTCCCCAGAATAAGAATTCATTAATGAATTATTCTTCAAACATTTAAGGAAAAGCTTATAGGACATTTTGGGAGAAACACCCATAAACAATAGTGCTTTTCTAACCTCGGAAAGAATCTCGTTCTGATATAAAATTCTATCTGGAATACAGGTTTCGCTGTCCCATGTAGAATAATGGCTTCTCTTGATTAGTTTGAGATTGAAAATATAATAATCCTCAACTGAATCATAAACCAGATTGATAGTTATTCTTTCTGAATCTGATTGGGTTGTATAACTTGACGAACCCACATGAGAATTACTATGATAGGACTCTTTATCTTTTACCGTTAAAGTAATAACCATATCTGAGTATCTACCGGAATTCGAAACAGAAGAAAACACATAGGCATTATTCAGTGGTCTAAATTTAAACCCGTCTGAAACCCTTATCTTTGGTTGTATAATCTCTCGGTGAGTAATTGTTGCCAACTCAGTGGACTTTGAAACTTCTTCTTCTGAACCCTTAGAGACCTCCCATGTCATTGGAATAACACTATCTCTAGGGTCTGATTTTTGAGACGATACAATCTTATCAATATGATTGTTAAAATGAATCGTAAGATATTCGTTCATTACCTCTTTATGGCAATAATTACATAAAACGGCTTCAATGTTATCGACCATGTTTTTGGTTTTTCTTTTGAAATTTCTTCTTTGCTTTTTCTTCTTTTGGATCTTTACCACAGCCGCAGCACCTACAATTTAGATATTGTTGGTTGTTTTTTTTATCAGGGTCTAGTACTTTACTGCCGCAAAATCTGCACAATACGGCATAATTAAAATCGATAACTTGTAATTGTTCTGGGTTCATTATGTTTTTTTCGCAAAGATTAAAGTGTAATATATAAGAACAAATTCAACTCGCCAAAATAATAATTACTTGGGATCAAAATCGAAAGGAACTTTTTAAATTCCGAGAAATATATACGCCAAGACATATTACTTTAGTATCGTATTTGGTTTATATTACACTGGCGACCCTTGAAGGTTTCGAGGCTTCATTTCCAGAAAATAAATTTTCTAGCGTCCTGCCACTTAGACGAAAGGGCCATATTAGTTTTTAAAAGAACTAAAAAACTTTACTCCGATATTTTGGAAGCACCATCTAATTTTTAAAGAACTAGAAAAACTTGGCGACCCTTGAAGGTTTCGAGGCTTCATTTCCAGAAAATAAATTTTCTAGCGTCCTGCCACTTAGACGAAAGGGCCATATTTACTGCGCTTACTACTTGTTTTTTACTAAATCAATTCCACCTTTTGATCCATTTTTCACATATAAATCTTGGCGATAACTTAAATATAAACCAATCAAATGATAAGCAACCTGCCAATCCATATCAAACTGATTACAAATCTCTTTTGCAAATTTTGTGCTCTGCGTTTTTATATTTAATTTAATGTTTCGTTCAACACGATCTTCTAATACTACAAAGAACTTATTTACTTTTTCTGTTGCGTCAATAATTGTCTTGCTCATGTCGTCGCTCTCTCATTCATCAACATATCCACTCTGCCCCGCCCGTCAACCCCCGTCGCGCAAAAACATTTTTGTATTTCAACCATACATAGACGTTTGTTCAACACCCGCTTTTTCCAATGAAGCGAAAACATTTTTTTCTTTAAGTCCGGCTAAAATCTTATTTGCCACCGCTTCAAATAAAATTGGGCAGCGATGGTTTCCACACACAACTTGCATTGCTGTCATTAATGGTAGCCCGCTAAATTCTCTAAACATTTTTATGGTTGATATTCTGTCTTCAGGCGCGGGAAACGATAGAATTTTAATTCTAAACCCGCTCACCGGTTCAATATAGCCATTCAAATTAATATGATCAACTTTTTTTTCGCCAAGCTTTCTCTGCACAGAATAACTAACTAAACTATCTTCTATATTCGATTCTTTACCTTTAATAAGAACTGGCTTATCATAAGGATTATAAACATCTTTGGGGTCATAAACTTCTTTTGTTTCTTCTTCACCAGTCATAAAAGAAATAAATGACCAAATTTTATTTATGTCTTCATGATTAATCTGTCTATTTAAATTAATAGAGATTTTACCACCAGCCGTATCATATTTTAGTTTGAAAGCCATTTATCCCACTCCAAGTCTATTTTTTTAATTAATTCTTGTTCGTACTCTATAACGCTCCAACCAGAACCAATTAAAAATGATCTAAATTTTAGATTTATTTCTTCTAATTGACAAAAGTTTTCCAAATGAGAAAACATTTTCTCATCTTCCACCAATAACTTTTCGAAAGGTATTTTGTTCATAATAAAAGTTTCAGATAGTTTAACCGTATTTTCTGATATTCCTACTACCCGATCCAAGGTTGATCAACCAAATATTACTAATATGATAGTAATTATCTGGAAATTAACTACTAACTAATAGTTGGTTGCCTTTTGGAAATCCTCTTTGGCTTATCAACAAAAAGCCTATTAGTTAGTAGAGTTTAAGAATTTAAACTTCAGTAATCGTTTCTTACATTCATCATCCCAATCTTCAAATTTCCAGCCAGAACTACCCAAAAATTCTCTCCACTGTTGTTTTGTATATGTTTCATCTTGAAGTTTAATTCTTAGGATGCGATTTACCATATTAAAACTAAATCGATTTTTATCCAAAAAAGAATAGATAAGATTATTTGTTAAATTCTTTAAATTTTGAATTCTTTTTTTTCTTTTTTTGACTAAAAGATCTGATATATCTTCAGAATCATTCATCATAACTTCTATGATAGATTCCAATTCATCAATTCTTTTTTTGAAATCTTTATTTTCATCATTTGATTTATTTAATTTTGATAATAAATCAATGGCTGTTAAGTTTTTTCTATATTCAGAACGTCTTCCTTGTTCCATACCAAGGCAAAAAACCATATTTAAAACGATATCTATTACATTATTTTGATTTGCTTTTTCGTTCTCAATATATTTTTCTGTAAAAAGTTTATGTGGGGGTGAAAATATCTTTAATTCTTCTTCTCCAAGATTAAATCCATCATATTCAAATTCCTTAACCTGAATAAGTCTCATTATTTTATATCCACTATTAAGTATTTTTTTCAGTGGATTAACTAATGCTTCATAAGATAATAATGATCCCCTGTCTGATGGCCAATTTTTTACTTCTGGCTTTTTCTTTACCTCAACAAGTTTAGTTATATTGACATCCGCCTCTTTTTTCTGAGGATTATCAACATTAACTTTTACATCAACCTGTTCTTTAGCGGCGGGCATTTTTATTAATAAGATTCAATAGTGAATTTAATTTAACTAATTTCTTTATTCTAATTAAAAGATCAGTTTTAGATAGACTCTTTAATACCTTGACTGCACTTCTTTGTTTTAATTCATTTTCGAATGATGAAATTACCTCAACCAGATCGCAAAACTGATCTGTAGAAATATCTTCGCCTGTTTTATTATTTAGGCCGGTAGTTATTTCTAAAGCCAAAATATTAGGCAACCAGTAATTACTACTCATTTTTATCTAAATCATTCATAATATCTTTAATTTCTTTTTGATATTCAAGAAAAGAACCGATTGAACCATATGTATATCCAATCAGAATTGCCAAACAAACAATTATTGCTGATGGAACATGGTGGTAATTATCAATAATATATGATAAAAGAAAAGAAGATACCACTGTCATAACTGCAAATAATATAATTTTCATTTGTTTAAATTCCTACAATAGGGCTTATAGTGATATCCCTGTCGTGTATCTAATATGGGGTCAATCTCGCAAAAGTCGTCTAATAGTTTTTTACACGCCTTTTTGGGCTTATTGGAATCCACACAATCTTTATATTGTGAGTATTCATCCGACATTTTTTGATTAATTTGATCTAGTGATTTTTGATATGACTGTTCTTCTATAATTGTCAATTGTTGTTCAGCCAGCTCATCTTCGGTTGGTAATTGTTCTGGTTTTACCGATCTTGTTTCTTGAATGGGGGTTGGCGATTGTTTTATATTTGCACATCCAAATAATGTTAAGCAAAGAATAAGGGCTAAACTTTTCATGACTGATATGTCTGAATCCTTGTTAAAGTGGGCCTATCATCAGCAACGATAACTTCCCTGGATTCATTCTCTCGAAGCCAGAGTTTCGCAAATTTTCGAACGCGGGCAGAAACCATATGATCATCACGACGAACCAAATGCGTCATAATAACCTTAATAATCTCATAGCTTTTTTCTGGAACGCAATCAATCTCTTCTGGATCAACTTGCAATCGTGCTTCCGCAAGAACACGGCCCTTTCGCTTAAAGAAACTATCTTTCTTATGAGATGCAGAAATGGCGTAAATAAGAACATCTTTCTTACGGTCAACCATCGTAGCAATACAGGCAATTGGATTTCCCCGTGTAAGAGATCCGTCCTTTTTGATATGGAGGTTTTTACGATCGCGGAGGTAATAAATTTTAGCTCTCATTGTCTTTCCTTTTGTTGCGTCTATAATTTGCGAGAAGTCTGTGTGGCCAGTCAATTACTAATTTAAGTCGTTGTGCAGAAGAAGCAAGTATTTCTATAAAACAAAAATGAATTATTTCTTTCTACTCAGCCCCCAACCATTCATTTCTTCCACGTCTTGTAATAAATCAAGAAACCATAGGAACTCTTTTTTAGTCATCATAATCCATGCATCAAATGGAACATACCCCTTAAAAGAATCTGATAGTTCTTCGGTCTTATAAAACCCAATGCCCTTATCAGTAAAACACGTCATCTCATATCCGTTCCTATTTAATAGATCCTTAACTTCCATTGCTTTTCTTATATTGGAAATTCTTGGGATCCTTGGAACTTTTGGAACACTGACATATCTCATTTGAAATATTTTTTTAAATAAAAAAAATTCTTTCTGCGTCTATAATGTTTCTTATTTTCAAGATTGTATTCTATTGCACGCTCTGAACAATGGTATCCTAACTGATGCATAATATAAGTTAGTTCTTTACAAGTAATCCCGGCTTCATTTGAGAATCTTGAGACAACATCAAATACTGCCTTTGAAGTAGAGCAAAGTTTATTATCATCTACTTTTATTTTTGGCTGATAAACTGGCTTTGGTTGTTGCACATATTTCATACCATCTCTAATTCTAAACTTTGCCTTACCACATTTCTCAACCATATACGAATATTTGGTAAGTAGCTTATGGGCAGAAGAATATTTATGATATTCTGAATTTGAATGCCAACCAATCTGCTCTAATTTAAAGATTATTTCTTTTAAGTGAAGACCGTTGTTTTCATTTTCTAGAATATATTTAATCTTAGCCTCAATTGAATTAGGATCCAAAATAAATTCCTGAACATCAACCTTAGTAATTACTGGTAATACTTCTTCTTCTACCTCAATAATTACTTCTTTGGCTAATTCTCTTCGTCTACTTGAAAGACTTCTTCGGCTACTAACTAAATCGTAATGTCGATCAATCATAGATTGATATTCAGGATCATCTTGTAGGGCCGATGAATCTCCACGACCCATATCTTGAGTTTCTTGTTCCATTGTTTGTAAGTGTTTCTTCCAATTCCTGACCAATGAATTACCTATTTCAATAATGTAATTAGGTTGATAATTTTGTTTATTTCTTTTTTATTTAAATTTTTAATAGATTTTAAAGTTAATCCATAATTAATATTATTAGTATGTAATATTACATCATATTCATTTTTTGAATCGCGGAAAATGAATTTAACGAAAGATTCGAATAAACTACCCATAGATGCATCATCTAAATATAAAAATAATAAAAGTGTATTATACTTTACACTAAACGAATGTTTCAAAGTATTATTACTAGTTTTATAAATACTATAACAATAACCCTTGTTATCAATGGGGCATTTACAATATGGACACTTTTTCATTTAAGTAGCATAACTATATTTAAAATCTTATCTATTTCTTGTTTATTTAGATCTTTAATTACTTTTAATTTTTTAGCGTATTCACTGGCACTACCATTAATATAATTATAAACCTGATACCCAGAATCATATTTAATTTTAACAATTAATAAAAATCGCAATCTGTTTAAATAAAATTCTATTTGACCAGATTTTTGTAAATAATAATGATCAATTATTGGGGTTATTTCGTCCTGCAAAATATTGCAGTAGTAATTATTGTTATAACCGTGTAATTTTTTACTACAATATACGCACTTATTATTCATAATAAATTAGTGGAGATAGTTCCTTCCAGCAGCCACCTACGAACTCAACCCATTCTCTTATCGAGTATAGCAAATCAGATTACTTTGAATCCGAAGATCGCTACCTCTTTCACTAATGGTTCGGTGGTTCTCTCCATCTGGTCTTTTTTCAGGTCGTCTTTATAAATCCTTAAACTTCATCTTCATAATTTCTTGGAGACTATAAAATTTGTTCTTGGTAATAAGTAATTGATATTGAATAGTTTGGGCAATAACAAAATCGGGCCAACTATCACCAGATTTATCCATTACATATCCAATTTGTTTTACATCCAACCCCTTCATAAATGGAGTCATACCCTGGGGAATTGATCGGAACTGTTCTAAAACATAATTTATTCCATCATAAATGCCTTGATAGAATTGGGGTAATTTTGCTTCTGATTTTTTATCAAGAGAGTTTAATTTTAAAGTAAGAACCAATGGTCTAGCATTCTCTGGTTCGTTCAATAAATCTAAAGTATATTTAACTTGCTCAATAGTAATCATATTTATTAAAATTGCAACGGGCTTTTCGCCGAGGATTTTTTCTTGGTTTGAGTATTAACTGTTTCTTGAATATAAGATTTTTTAGATAAGCCTAATTTGAAATCAAGCTCTTTGTAGAAGTCTGCTTTTTTCCAGCCATAGTTAGCAAAGATATTTTCCAACTCATCTATAAATGGAATGTATTTTATCTTTAAACTATCATATTTGCGAATGGCTTGTTCTGTCTCTGATAGCATTTGAACGAACTGATCTTCTAATTGTTTAGTTATGTCCATGGGTAGTCTCAATTATCAAAGTTAGATCGGAACTTCTTAATTTTCTTGCCCTTGGGTTTTCGATTTTTTTCATTATCAAAAAATCCATAGTTATCAAAGTCATCTTTGTCTTCTTCTGGTTTGTTATCTTTATCAAACTTAATATCGTTGCTCATAATGAATTGCTGTTTTCCTTTTGTTGGTTATTTTTTATATAATTGTTCTTGTTCGAATTTATACCGAAGTCTTCTTTTAAGTCTTCCGTTTCCTTTATATCAACTGATTTGAAAAATGTATTACATTTGAGCCGAAAAAGAGAATCGAACTCTTGACCTACGCATTACGAGTGCGTTGCTCTACCAGACTGAGCTACTTCGGCATAAATCTTCAATCACAACTGCTATGACATTTATCGAAGTCTTTTGATCCGTTTTTATTCAAACACTTATTACAGATAGCAATACAATTCATTTGACAAATAGATCGGCTATCAATACAATAAGCCCCCCAATTAACTTCTGAACAAAACTTCTTATCAGACGCACAATAATTAGTATAGGCAGGATTGTATTGTGTCTTACAATATTCAAACTGATCGGTGCAATTCTCCATAGAGGCGTGAGCTAAACATTGCTCTGGATTACCTGCTGATATTTGTTTGGCGCCCACAATAGAAAATACAATGGCAATAATAATTATAACTGATTTCATTTTGATCTACTTTCTATAAAATTATTGCCAGTTTTCAATTCAAACTACGATGAATTTGGACTTTCACAATTAACCGGCTAAACCAGATTTGTCAAAAATGGAAACCAACATAAAGAATATAACAATAAGTATCACTACAATTATCATTATTTCGTGATCTTTATGTTCAGCTGGTTCTTTCATATTGACACTAACAACATAAGCACCAGTCGCGAGTTGTCAAGAGCCGATCAAATCCCACGCTTTAATATAAGGGATAATAGGTTCATCTTTTATCTTTACCATAGTACCTGGCATTCTCTTGGTAAATCCTGCTATCTCCGCAATCCTTAAATCATCACCATCATCTAATACGTGAGTAATTTCCCAATCAAGTAATTTTGCTTCACACTTTATGACGTCTTCTTTTAATGAAACCAACTCATTTTCACAAGACACAAGCGCTTTTTTCTTTTCTGATAAGACTTGCGTATTAGTTTCTACTTTGTTTTTGGCATCTTGCAATTGATTTTTTAATTGTTCTATTGACATGATATCCTCTATCTTTATACTAATTTAATTCTTCTTGCGAGGACTTCTTTAAAACCTTAACATCAACAACTGAAATCTCCAATGGAATTCCAGACTTCTTCATTTCAACCATATTTTTTTCTGCAAGCTTTTCTGATACATGGTTTCCACACAAACGAACCTCAATCTTTTGGTTTGAAAGATCTTCGTTTTTAATTAACTTCGCACTTAAAATTCCCGTGCTTGAACAATAATCACATTTATTATTTTGAGTAGTCATTTTTATTTCCTTTTTTATCCGAACAACGATTTATTTAATAATAAAATTTCAAACATATTTATTGCACTGGCTACAACTACCACCAATAAAACAGAAGCAATAATGATAACTACTAGACAAAACATTATCCATATATAATTATCATCGTTTCTTTTCATCTTATTCTTTTTCGGCCCAATAAATAATATCTTTCAACGATTCCAATGACAAAGAAACACCACTGGCACCCTGTCTAATATAAATCTGTTTGTCGCCATCTTCTGCAAGCTCATAAGTAGAAGGAACAACACGCGCTAATGACTGTTTATAATCATTGCCAGATAACATAGTTTGTTCGCCAATTTTTTTATTAATCATTTTCCGATTCCTCTTCTTCCAGTTTTAGTATCCAGGTTGTTTTAATACCAATGACTACATAGCTATACGTAATTTTAATAGTTTTATAATTATCTTCTGAATTAATTTTATAGTAATGTGTAAATTGAGTAAATCCATACTCATTAAATAAAGAAGTTATAATAGCAGCGTGATCACCATTTCTTGGATCTTTAAGTTCAATAATTCTTTTTGTTAAATGAATTCCGCCGTTTGGATCTACCTCAAAAACTTTATATTTCATTTTGATATCTCCTTATTATGAGACTTTCCTACAAGATTTTCCACGTCCAAACCCCTTATATACCTTATTATATACATCCCAATTCATTTGTTCAAGTGGAATGCCGTTTGAATTTAATTTCTCTGCTATTTGTTTTTCAATCGTTAATTTTTCTGAATCTTGTTTGATGCCGCCAACTTCTTCTTTTAATGGCTTTGTTTGAACAACACCCTGCAATGGCTGTGTTTCAGTATCTAATTCAAGTTCAGTATAATGATATGAAAAGATTTTTTTGTCAAGCCAGCGAACCCACATATAATCTTTATTTAGGTGCTGACATATCTTCTTATCACATTTTTTACCGGCTTGTGATGTTGCGTCTTTACAAGCAACATATACAACTTCTCCGCCTGCTTTACTATGATCAATTGTTCTTACTATATCTTTGAATTTCATTTCAACCAGCCTTTTACTTGACAAAACTTACTGCAATAATTTCCATCCTCGCCACAACAAATGAATGTTCCGGGAATAACTAACTTGCAAACAAATGGTTCTTTTGGATTGCGTAAAAACTTTTTGATTGATAGTAGCAAATGTTTCTTTGGTGTTGTATCAAAATCATTATACTCGTGATTGAAATTACACTCGGGACAAATTTCTTTATTTGCTGGAAATTTCTTATTACAATTATTACAAGGCTCGTTTATTGGAAACATTTATATTATGGCGTAATATTTTTCTACCATGCGTGCTTCTTTTTTTACTGCACGCATTAAATCACTGTCTCCACTCCACTCCATAAGTACACCTAATTTATATCCAGAAATATAAACTTCTTTAAGGTAAGAGAATTTTTCTTTAATTAAAATATAATAATCATTATTATTATAAGATCCAAGATATACTTGATTTAATGTATCATTTCCTTTTTCCGGAGTGGGATGATACTTTTTATTATGTAGCATTTATCCCTCTTAATTTGGCAGCTGCTTTGGCCTCTTCTTTTACTGCCGATAAAATCTCATCATCATCAGCATGTTCCATCAGTGCATGAATTTTAAGTCCATACAAATTGATTTCTTTAATCACCGGATGAGCATAAAGTATAGCATAATAATCTTTGTCATCTGCTGAACCAAGATATACCTGTGGACGCTCTGTATATGAAGCTGGCTCATCATAAAATCTTATATTAGATAGTGTCAAGGCTAAAAATTTCCTTCAGCCACTTGAAAACAAGTAAGTCCAAGTGCCCGCCAACGAGAAACAACTTTATTTCTATCATCCAATATAAAGGGAACATAAAATTTACCTTCAATATTGTTTCTAAAAATTTCCTCTTTTACATCATCATCTGGTCTTGTGTCGCCGCTTGCTCTCATGAACAAATGATACTTGATTTCTGGAAGGTTCTTTTCCAAAAATTTAATTGTGGGCGCCCGATATTTCTCTTCTCTGCCACTACAAAAAATAATGGTGTAGTTATAAAAATGCTTCATGGCCCTAACTACTTTTGCAACCGGGGCATTCAATCTATCTAAATGACAATTTGTAGCATCATAGGGGTTGCGATCGAATAGAGCCATTGTTCCATCTAAATCACATATGATAGCTTCTTCACAATCTGGATTATTATTTACCGGCTCAATCTTACGAGCCAAGAGAATTTCTTTTCTTGGCGTATAGTTCTCGAATTGGGTTCCACCAGAAGCCTTCCAAAACTTATTGATAACTTCTTCGCCAACCTTTGCATCTCTATTCTTATCTCGCTCAATCAATTTTTCAAGGTCAAGATAGAAATGCTTCTCTGATACCTCAATATCTTTGTTAAGAGAGCGAGCCAACTTAACAATGTTCTTGAAGTGTTTTCCTTTATCAAGAATGTGTGTGTTGTCAATTATGATATTGAAATCATTTTTGATTGCTTCGGTGATAAGAAAGTTTCGCGTGTTAATAATAATTTGTTCATTGGCAACTGAATAAACACCACCATCGATAGTAGAACGCAAATCATCAAAGTTAATTCTTTTCCATTTGCCTGGTTCTTTGGCCATGGTTTGTTTTGTCCAAAAACTTTTTCCTGAGGCGGGCGCACCTGTTGTTAATATGATTTTCATATTTATTTTAACATAGCAACGATATTATCTAGTCGCATATCTTTCAAGTAATGTTTAATGCTTTCTGTCTTTTTAGCACGTAATGCAAATAAAGCACCAGGCAATTTTGACTTCACGGCCCCAAAAGCAAATTCCTTCTGCACCAAAATTCCATTGAGATCATTATAATCACTCTCGACCTGCTTGACAAGGGCGTCGTATTTAATTTGCACCTGATCAAACATCGGCTTAAATTCCGGAAAAGCAGTTAGTACTTCACTACTCTCCCCAGCACGAACGATTTCTACGAATGCCTTAAATGTCATTCCATCTTTTGCATGATGAAGAGCAACATATCCTGGGTGTTTAACCTTGATACGATGAAACGTTCCATCAACAACCACATAGCCTTCTTGTTCTAACGGCTTCATAGTTTCGAATGATTTAATTAGATCGTCAGTTGAAAGCAAATTAAAATCACCGACAACTGGAATACCAATATGGAATATATCTTCTGTTTTTGAAGCCAACATTTCTTCTTGAGTTTCTAAATTTCTGGAACCCAATAAAGTTAGTTTGGTTTCTTTGTGATTAACAACTATACGATTGAATGGCCCGGTTAATTCGAACATAAAACAATGCTTACAATTTACATCCGGCAATACACCATTCATTTGTTTGAATGTTTTCCAGAACAATTCGGAGAAAGTAAATCCAAAGTCCCCCACATTACCGCCCGCATTAGGAGTTCCACTGGTCGCTACCTGCCACTGGTTATCATGGGAATATACCAAACAAAGTGATCCGTCGACCTTGTTTAATACCTTGGCAGTTGTCCAATCAATTTGTGCCATCTCAGTTTCGCCATGGTTGAAAAACTTATCAAAGGCACGGGCAACAACTTTCCATCCATTTTTCTCATCTAAAATAATTCCACGGCATTCCTGAACTATCCTATTAGAAAAAAGCTTTCTATCCGAACATTCAATTTGATCATACTTGAATAGAACTAAATTGGGATAGGTAGGGTGCTTTTTCGCATCAACCGCAAATTCAGTTGCTAGATTTAAAAATGACTTACCAGATAAAAGATACTTTTGGATTTCGAGCATTTTATTTTAGGAGTTGAAGCCTATTCCATTTTTTTAAAGAAACAAAGATATATCCATTATAAACTAAATTATCATCAATAAATTTTGATGCATCGGCAATAGAATTAAAATATGGGGCGTCACTAAAGCGTGTATCAAATGATCCCAATCCAATTATGTTGGTCGGCTTATAAACAATATATTGAAAATACTCTTTATAGATATTTTTTCTAGCAAAAGAAAATGCTCGATCATTTTCCATACTTAAAATATATGGTGATAACATCTTTTCTAAATTCATAATAGAATTTTTAGTTTTTCTGCCTGCTCTTTTGATAAGAATTTGAAGCCGCAACTAATTAAATATCCATCTAACCAAAGTTTAGCTTCTTCTATTGTTTTACAAGTTTTACTTAATTTTCCAATAAATCTAGTATCAAATGATGCGAATCCAAAATTTTTAATATAAGATGACGGCGGATCTCCAGTATAAATACCAAAATATATATTTTTATTGAATGCCCCAATCCTCATTAGATATCTTCTATCTTGAATAAATTCATTCAATAAAATTTTATCTTTCCAATTATTCATCTTTGTCTTCTAAAAATTTCAATGGGCACCATACTCTAACACCAACAATAACTAATATTGCTGCCGCCAAAAGAGTATCGAAAGAAATGCTATAACCTGTTTGTGCAATAATTTTACTTAATGTATAAACACACAGATAGGTTATTACAATGCTTACAATAGTTAATAGTGCAATCAGTTTCATTTGTATCCAGTCATTGTTAGCCAAAGCAATATCAATGTAGCTCCGGCAATTAGAAATCTATAATAATTTCTGGCTTCATCATCGCTAAAACTTATAACGGTTATGGCGCTAAATGAAAGCAATAAAATTAAAACTAATTGTGTTGTCATTTTATCTAATTACGTGTTATTAAATTTCTTTACCAGTTTCATAATCTAAAACTGGTTTATTAAATGCATCGCTCATCATTTTCATTGCTGATTTTAATGAATCTAAATCTTCTCCAAATGGTGATGATGATTCCTCTCCCCAATTAATAACTTCCTCGACATCATTATAATATACCTCGTGAATTTCAAAGTAGTTTTCCTTGAATTCGAGATCATAATGTTGCATAACTCGATAGTTCCAGTGGTTTGTTTTGTCTGATACCATTTTGATGATCTCCTTTCGATCACACACGAAACATATTCACGAAAGAATATGCCGTCAAGGTTGGTTATTACTTTTTGGTTGGTGGATCTTCTGGGAATCGAACCCAGCTCGTGTTCCTACGTTATAAGCGTAGCGGTCACTACCAGTTTCCTTAAGATCCGTATATTACAAATTATATTAATAATTACACAATAAGAAAATGAATATTATATTATTTAAATTTTTGACATTTCTTAAAAAACTTTAAGCTCTTCTCTAATCTCTTCAATACTTACGGGCTTATAATCACGAACATCCACGCCAACATTAATATAATTATTCTTTGTCTTAAATAGTTTGTGTACATGGCCCACAATTACCAGTTGATCTGATTTTGCGTTAGGTCTATATGCCGCGAACCTATCTTTTTTAGCTAAGTGTTCCGGTTCAATAATATCAGGAAAATGACATAGCACAAACTCATCTACACGAGCACTCAACATAACCTCTTTGAAGCCGTAGTCAAGGTATTGTTGTGTTCTATAATCTTTATATCTATTATTATCTGGATGACACCAATCGTGGTTGCCTGGAATAAGAATGTGTTTTCCATTCATTGCTTCCAAAATATCTTTAATTCTCTTTACATCAAAACTAAAATCACCGATATGATAAGTGGTATCATCTTTACTTACCATGGAATTATGATTTGCGATTAACCCTTCTTCCATTTCCTCTACACAAGAAAACGGCCGGTCGCAAAAAGAAATAATGTTTTTGTGCGAAAAATGTTGATCACTTTCAAAGTAAATCATTTAGTTCAATAGTACCAAATACTTTTTACAGTATTCGATATCTTCCAATGTTAATGTCGGATAGTCTTCAATAATTTCTTCCGGTGTCATACCAAAACTTAAATATGTTGCCACGATTTTAATAGATATTCTTGTCCCATCAAATCTTAAAGCACCACCACAAGTATCAGAAGTAGAGATTATTTTCTTATGCATATCTATTTGCCGTGATATGTGTCGCGACCAGTTTTAGGATCCCAAATACCCCATTCAGACGAACTAATGGTGTAATAGACTTTCTTAACCTTACGTGATGCCAATACTCTTTGGCAATCTTCACAGGGTCGCGACATACCAAAATCCATATCAATCAATCGCATACGGGCAACATAGACAATTGCACCATAGTCAAGCTTCTTATGCAGCCTGTATTCAGCATGCGCAATACGATTAGGAATTTTAGACGGCATATTGATCGATGAGATCATTGTGCCATCCCCTCTAATTGCAACTGCGCCAATCAAAAAAGTTCTTTCATCGTCTCGGGCATGCGCAAGTTTAGCCGCAATCTCGAAATAATTAAAAATCTTGTTATTCATTTTAGCGCAGGAGGAGAAATCCAAATGGAACCAAAAAACAATACAACAATAAAAAATAAAGGTCAAGGTTTTTCATCTAATTTATATTTTCCAGTTGCGTATCCGTATGCGATATATCCAATGGCCACCAAACTAATCGGCCAAACCATAGAGATCAAGATAGCAACTAAATAATAATCTACAATGGAAAGTTCATGACCGTCTTCTTTATTATTGATTTTGTCCTTCATATTATTAATCAAATAAGCGAACCAAGAAAACCAAATCAATATAGCTAATAAATAGAAGGCGGTCATTTTTTATTAAATTCCCTTATGCACACCCACGTCTGCGTGCACGGACAAGTAATATGAAAGAACCGAGTCTTGTTGTGGTAAGGTTCCGGTAAGTGAGAAACCCAAAGATACAGGTCCTTGGCTCAAATAATCTACCAAAGTATTCGATGGCATCAGAATGGGAAGGTCAACGTTATTAGGATCTCCAACATTTGCGTCAGTCAAGGTTTGAACTGGACGGGTAGGATCGCCATTAGTAGGAACAATGGTAATCTTTACGTGCTGAATAAACCCAACATTACCAGAAAGGGTGCTCTGGTTAATAGATACGTTAACATCTCCAACATCAGAAAGAGAATGAAGGCTGTCATGAATATCAATGGTGGTTGATTGATCCGTGGTAATTGATGGATTGGCAACCAATGAGGCAAGTGGAATGCCAGGGAATGTTAGTGATTGTGTTTCATTAAGATCATCTTGCGCGGTTCCAGAAACACAAGCCGAAGCACAAAGAGCCATTGCTGCAATTAGAAATTTTTTCATTGTCATTTTCCTTTTTAGAAATAAAGTGCGAAGCCAAGCGCTGCCGTGGATACCCAACCATGAAATTCAGGGTTGCCAATTGAAACCCCTTTACCAACAGAAAGAGTATCCTGAAATCCATCCGTACGAACACTAACATAGGAAGGTCCGGCATGAAGAAAAAATCGCCAACGATCTCGATTAC
>OBLU010002224.1_pt1 | contig 17975 bp, 11 predicted proteins | sample 1518681 | NCBI WGS metagenome assembly OBLU01 (sample SAMEA3539304, study PRJEB22396) | soil metagenome | biome: tundra; feature: field; material: soil | place: USA | collected 2010-05 | depth 0.15 m | reverse complement strand
GGCGGGCTACGGAATGCTGGAGCAGGACTGGCGCGCGCGGCGGACTGCGCGCTGAAACGGGCGTGAGTTCTCGGGAAGCGTGTGTGAAGGCCTGTGAGGCCCGACCTGCTGACGTTGGCAGCCCCAGCAGGCAGCGGACGAACCAGCTCGACAACACGGCATTTAGGCCGTTTTGCGGGAGCCTGTACCTAAAGTGCGGGTCATCCTCTTTCCTACCAGCAGGTAAAGCCGGCCGACATGAATTGCATATCTACCGGATGGCGATAGTGGCATCGGTCCGGGAAGATGCCGCACCGATGGAGACTACAAGTGGGACCGCACTACCAGTGGGAGCGTCGCCGGGGATGAGCAGGTTGATCTGCATCACTCCGGAATACACCAAGCCAACAAACGCGATATTGGCGGTGGGAACCGCAACGCCTCCGAGGCTCACGTTCACCGGAAGTACTGGAGTGGGATAGGGCGGCCCCAAAGGCTGTGTCCCATCCGGCAGCGGCGTATTAACCGCGCCTTGCCCGGTGAGCCAGAACGCTACATAGGTGTTCGGCGCGGCAGGATTCGAATTTGAATTGAACGTTCCATCCTGGTTCACCATCCATGCCTGGCCGGGCCCATACTGCCGGGTAAAGATCCCCGGCGACGAAGGCACGATCGGAACCGCTACGCTTTGTCCGACCACCCCGTTGTACTGGACTTGAATGGTGGTGTTCTGCAAACCGGACACGTTGAACGGAACCAGCACGTTGACCTGTCCGTCCTGCGCATATGTCAGATAAGCTGGCGTTCCGCCGATCGAGACGCTGGTACCCGCAAGCTGCGTAGTCATCGAGGAGGCCACTCCAGTAGCCGGACCGAGCCCGTTGCCGGTCAGGGAGATGAACTCGTTCGGTGCGATCCCGCTTGACCGGGATGTGGCGGCATTGACAATACCGCCGGGCGAAATCTGCGGCCCGACTGATACGGCTGGGGTAATGGTCGTCAGGTCGGTGGCTGCGGCTGTTACGAGACCGGCGCCTGAGACTGCGACGGAGTTGGCGACCCAAGGCGGCGCGGCGGCGGCGACGTTGACCGCGACGGTGATAGGCGGATAGCTCGCGCCCGCTGCGAGAGAATCAGTCCGGGTGCAACTGGATGCGCCGGGCGTGCAGGTCCAACCAGTTCCTGACATGGAGACCAGAGCAAGGCCTGGCGGCATGATCTCGCGCACCGTCACAGTGCCGCTGGTTTGATCGGTCCAAACGGTGTTTGCGACGGTCACGGTGTAGGTGGCGCCAGTCTGCCCTCGCGAAAACGTGGCCGCGTGCGTTGTGGCGACGGCCCAGACCGGTCCGGGCGTGTACTCCCAGGCCTGGGTTCCGCCGAACATCACGATGCGGCTGCGGCTTTGGTCGTAGACCATAGCGGCCTGCACAAGGGAAGGCGGGGAGGCTTGCGGAAACACCTGGACCCACGTGGATCCATCGAACTCCCAGGTGTCGTTCGTGTCCGCGCCTCCGGGATACGCCGGGCCATATCCGCCGAACAGGACGACCCGCCCGCGACTGGTATCGAACGCCATAACGTGTCCCCATCTGCCGGACGGGGTAGCGGCGTTGTTGAACTGCGTCCAGTTTGTGCCGTCGTAGGACCACGTATCGGAGAGCGCGTTGGATGGTCCAGAACCGCCAAACAAGAGGGTGCGGCAGTGGCCAGGATCGAAGACCATGGCGGCGAGGTTGCGCGCTGGAGGCATAGCGGCGGTGGTGATGTTCGTCCAGTCGGCGCCATTGTATTCCCAGGTCCTGCCCTGACGATCGAAGAGAACAGTCTTCTGGCGGCAGGAGTCGTAGGCCATGGAGATGCCGCTTTGCGCCCCGGGGCTGCGAACGGTGGATACGAGAGTCCAGTTGGCGCCATCGAATTCCCAGGTGTCGCCGAACGTGGTGGAGTTGGTCTGGCCGCCGAAGAGGACGATCCGCTGCCGGTGATCGTCGTAAGCCATGGCTGACCAAAACCTCGCAGGCGGGGAATTGGGAGTGGCGATCTGATTCCAGCGGGTGGGTGTGTATTGGTAGGTATTGGAGTAGACGGCGTTATTGTCGCGGCCACCGAACATTACAGCAACGCGGCGAATGGAGTCGAATACCATACTCATGCTGATAAGGCCCGGAGGCGACTCCGTGAAGGCCGGATTCCACTGCTGAAGGCGGCTCTGCGATAGCTGCAAGATTTGAACTGTCGCCGGGATAGTCACGGTGACACCTGCACTCGTGACTGTGACGGCGCCGTGGCAAGTGGCGCTCGTGCCGTTGGGAAAGGCCGCCACGTTGTAGGAGATCTTAATCGGGAAGCCGGTTGCGGCGCCGGTCGTGGTTCCACCAAGGGTATCCACCGAGAGCCAATTGCCGCACGCATCGGGACTTTGCGCGATGGCAACGGTGAAAGTCTGGGCACCTCCGGCCGAGGTGACCTGAAGCGTCTGCGAGCCTGAGGCGGGAGAGAGGCCCACAATGTCAGTGAACCAAATGGGACCGCCAGTAACTTTGAGCGCCGATGAGAAGGTGGCGCTCGATATTGGCTGCTCGGAGCGCAACACGCCTTGGCCGTAAGTGCTTGCCCAGAGATAGCCCTGACTCCAGTGAACAAAGGAAAAAATCCGCGGAATCGCATTAGCTGACACATTCATCCATGTCGTGCCAAGATCGCTCGACGCATACATGCCCACGGAAGTGGCGAGAGCTACGACGGGAGTCGTTCCGGTTGGCGGGTTGGGGTTAAACGCAATAGCCGCTTGATCGCCAAAGCCGCCGTTGTAAACCGTGGGCAGGCCCTGATTCACGATTTGAAAAGTGAGTCCTCTGTTAGTGCTGCGAACCACACCGCCGCCCCGTCCCGCCCCATCCGCCATGGCCACCAAAATGAGGTGGTTGTCGGTCGGCGAGACGGTCGCGACGAATGGAGTGGACGATGTAGGCAGTAGAAGCTCTGTCCAGTTCGCGCCTCCGTCCAGGGACTGATAGAAACCGGAAGAAGCACACACGTAGATCGCCGAAGGATCCACTGGGTCCAAAACAACGTTAGTGACTTTCTGGAAGGGCCAGGTCAAACGGCTCCATGTCGTTCCCCAGTCCGTGCTCGACCACACTCCATCCACGGCAGCCACAAAGATGGTCGACGGTTGGGTGGGGCTGACCGTGATCGAATTTTGATTTGAGCCCGGGGAATCGGGCGGGCTGTAATAATCTTGCCAAGCTGGCCCCGCGGCGGATTGAAACGAGAGGCAGCCGTCCTTTGAGACCGCAAGGCCCGCCTGGGTGAATGCATAGCAGTAGTTGGGATTGCCGGGATTGATCGCTACGGCGCCGACCTCGCCGACGGAGCCTGAGGCACCCTGCCACCTATTGCCTCCATCTATGGAGACAAAAGGCCCAAAGTCCTGAGAGGAGGTTAGGACGGTGCCCCCGTTTGCGACTGCCGCGTACAAAATGTTGGTTGATAGCGTCTTGGTGATGTCCAGCCACGACGCACCCATATTGTCCGTCCAATGGAGGCCATGATCGCTCCCCATAACCAGGCTCTCGTTCGGCAACATGAAAATCTTGCGGCTGTCCCATGGCGCATTCAGGGACTGCCACGTGACGCCAAAATCGTTGCTGGCCAGGAAATAGGCCTGACCAGCAACGAGGACCGCGCGGTCCGACGGCCGCACAGCCAACGCCTGAGAGAACCCGTTATCGGGCGGGCTGATCAAGTTCCAGGTCGCCCCTCGATTCGCTGTGTGATAGACGAGATCGATGGAAGATCCGCAGCACCCGGTACCGTAATAGGCCGTTGCCGGATCGACCGGATCGATCGCGACATCGAAGACACCTTTGAAGGGATTGGATGGTTGCGGACCGAGGGCAACCGTCTGCCAAAGTTGGGATGTAGGGGTCCGCCACATGACACTCCCGTTGTCGAGGCCCGCTATGACGTCACCCCCATTCACCGCAAGGCACCTCACTGTCGCTGGAGTTCTCTGCAAGACGTTCCAAGAAGCTCCTCGATTACTGGAAAACTCGAATCCTACTCCTGTTCCTGCCAAAACTCCGCCGTTGAAGGAAACAATTGCACTCACGGGCGCGTCGGGGGAAACCTGACTCCAAGACTGCCCTGCATCTGTTGTAAGAAAAATGCCTCCAAACTCCCCACCGGCAAGCAGGTTCTGCGGATTCGAATCGTCGATCCACAGCACATTGACGGAATGGTCGGTTAGCCCGTTATTAATTGAAATCCACGAGTTGCCGCCGTCTGTGGTCTTGAAGACGCCTGTTTCTGTGAATGGTCCCTCCGCTCCTGAACCGTTACCGCCCCCTGCATACATAACCAGAGGGTGTGAAGCCTCCCAAGCAAAGGCTTGGAGCTTTCCCGAGCGTCCCGCCAGCCCGCCAAGCCCATTCGTGGGCCCGATAGTAATCCAATTGAAGGGTGCCGTCGCCGCTTCTGTCGCAGCGCGAGCGAGATAGGCTTGAATGTCGCGGAGGGGCGAGTGCGACAAATCGCGGTGAGGCATCTGGGGCTCTGTCGTTAACGCGCGGCCATTGTTTCGGGAGAATTTTCCGTACGGTGACCGGGCGGCCGAGTGAATGGGAACCGGGACGGCAGGATGCGCCGAAGAAACTGGAATCGCCGGAATCCGGTCTGTTGGTTTCGGCAAGTTTGCCTGGGGCGGGTTCAGCAAACAGATCCCCACGCTCAACGCAACCGCGCCGAGTACGACAAGACATACTTTGCGGCTTGGCACGGTCGCTATCCTCGAAAACGGTTCGCATCATGGTACCACAGGTAACCATCCGCAAAGCTACTTAGATCGTCCGCTGGTGCGAACCATACGCGCACTGTCGATAGATCCGCTGGCTTTGCGCCCGAGCAGGCGCAAGAGTCAACGTTACCAGCTACAGCCCCGACGTGTCACGCACCGCTGCAGACAGCTCACGAAACGTGCTACATGCGCGCGGCGGTCCAGGCCAGGACACGATCGAGTGCGGCGGTAGTGGCGGCATCGAGTTTCGCGCCGGGAGGCCGGATATCGGCGCACTCGAGCGCGCCTCGACGGCGCAGCACTTCCTTTCGGATGGCCATGCCCAATCCCTCCTGGAATTCGAAGCGCATAAGCGGCACGTACGGATAGAAGGCCTCGGCGGCGGCATCGAGATCGCCAGCGTGGAAGAGCTTGACGATCTTCACCAGGATTTCGGGATAGGCGAAGCCGGTCATGGCGCCGGTGGCGCCGGCCATGAGTTCCTCCAGCAGGAAGACGCCGCCGAGTCCGCCGAAGATGGCGATGTCCATTCCCTGCGCGGCCTCGCGAATGCGCGAGGTCTTGAACGGGGTGGGCGGGTCTTCCAGCTTGATGGTGCTGGCGGCAGGGACCTCGCGGGCGATGCGCACCAATAGCCACGGCTCCATGGCGAAGCCGGATATGGGCGGGTAGTCCTGGATGACGATGGGGATGGGGACGGCGTCGGCGACGGCGGCGAAATGGCGGACCACGGCGTCGCTCGCGAGCTTGGGCGAGCGCGGCGGGCTGATCATGACGGCATCGGCGCCGGTGTCGCGGGCGGACTTCGTGTAATCGACGCAGGTGCGGACGCCATCGGCGGTGGCGCCGGCCACCACGCGCACCCGCCCATCGACGTGGCGGACCACGGTTTCCAGCACCTGCACGCGTTCGCCATCGTTCATGCGCGCCACTTCGCTGGTGACGCCGAGCGCGGTGAGGCCGTTGACACCGGCGCCAATGAAGAGATCGATGACACGCCGAAGACTTTCCAGATCGAGATCGCCGGCCGCGGTGAAGGGCGTCGGCAGGACGGAATAGACACCTTCCAGCTTCAAACGGTTTCCTCCAGGGATGATTGCGAGTACTCTGTTACTGTATCCCGTAAGCGATTACTTCTCAAGGAAACCACATGCGCACTCTTGCAGCTTGCATGCTTCTCCTCGGCGCCGCGCTGCCGGCGGCCGATCTCGGCGGAACCTGGATGATGGAACAAGCCGGTCGCGGCGGCAGTCAGGCGCGGAAGACGTATTACTACTTCAAGGTGGACGGCAACAGCTTCACCGGACAGATGGTAAGTTCCACGGATAACCAGAGGGTTCAGAACGGCAAGATCGAGGGCAACAGCATCACCTTCGAAACGCAGGGCCCGTTCAACGACCGGCCGCGCCAGATGCGCGCGGAATTCAAAGGCGAGGAATTGACGATTTCGGGTGTCGGCGGACGCGGCGGGCGGGGCAACTTCACGCCTCCCGTCTACAAGAAACTCTCCGCCGCGGCGGCGATTCCCGCCGACCTGTTGCCGACGCACAAGCCGCTGCCGGCGGTGAAGCCGCTGCCGCCCAATGGCCTGGCGCTCACCCCGCCGATGGGCTGGAACAGCTGGAATAAGTTCGCCGGACGGGTGGAGGACAAGAATGTCCGCGAGATGGCCGACGCCATCGCCAGTAGCGGCATGCGCGACGCGGGCTACGTCTACGTCAATATCGACGACACCTGGGAAGCCGGCCGCGATGGCAGCGGAAATATCCTGACCAACGAGAAGTTCCCCGACATGAAGGCGCTGGCCGACTATGTCCACTCCAAGGGCCTGAAACTCGGCATCTACTCCGGCCCCGGACGGCTGACCTGCGCGGGCTTTACAGCCAGCTACGGCCACGAAGAGCAGGACGCCAAGACGTTTGCGGCCTGGGGTATCGACTATCTGAAGTACGATTGGTGCGCCGCCTCGGGCGTCTACACAAAGGAAGAGCACGCGCCGGCCTACTATAAGATGGGCCTCGCGCTGCGCGCCTCGGGGCGGCCGATCGTGTACAGTCTCTGCCAGTACGGCTGGCTCGACGTTGGGGAGTGGGGCGCCGGCGTGGGCGGCAATCTGTGGCGCACCACGGGCGACATCAGCGACCGCTGGGATTCCATGGCCAACATCGGCTTCAACCAGAACGGCCGCGAGAAGTACGCCGGTCCGGGCCACTGGAACGATCCCGACATGCTGGAGATCGGCAACGGCGGGATGACCGACACCGAGTACCGCACGCATATGAGCTTGTGGAGCATGCTGGCCGCGCCGCTTTTGGCGGGGCACGACGTGCGCACCATGAGCGATTCCATCAAGGAGATCCTGCTCAACAAGGAAGTCATCGCCATCGATCAGGATAAGGCGGGTCATCAAGGCGTCCGCATTCGTCAGGACGGTGAGCAGGAAGTGTGGAAGAAGGCGCTGGAGAAGGGCGCGGCGGTGGCGCTGTTCAATCGCGGCAAGGATGCCGCCAGGATGACGGTGAAGTGGAGCGAAGCCGGCGTCGCTGGTCAGAACCCCAAAGTGCGCGATCTGTGGGCGCACAAAGACATCAACGCGCCCGGCGAGTATACCGTCGAAGTGCCATCGCACGGCGTGGTGATGTTGAAGGTGAATTAGCATCGTGGCGCAGCCTCTCAGGCTGCCGCGCCGGCACTCATGCCGGCGCTTCGCTCAGGGCATGAAGGAGGGTCGAGATGAGTCTCGACCCGGCAGGCAAGAGTGCCTGCGCCACGGATGGTGGGGAGATTGACATGAAGACCGTCGTTCTGCTGGGGCTGGCGGCGTTTGGGGTGTATGGCCAGCCCGTCGAGATCCGCGTGGATGCGGCATCCACGCTGGGGCCGTATAAAACCATGTACTCCTATTTCGGTTACGACGAGCCGAACTACACGTACATGAAAGATGGCAAGAAACTGATCGCCGAATTGCAGGCGCTCAGTCCGGTGCCGGTGGAGATTCGGGCGCATCATCTGCTGGTGACGGGCGACGGCACGCCGGCGTTGAAGTGGGGATCGACCAACGCGTATACCGAAGATGCCAACGGCAAGGCGGTCTACGACTGGACCATCGTGGACCGCATCTTCGATACCTACATACAGGTGAAGGCGCGGCCTTTCGTGGAGATCGGCTTTATGCCGGAAGCGCTCTCCACGAGTCCGCAGCCATACGTGGTGAACTGGCCGGCGAAGGATGGCGGCACGGGCTGGAGCTATCCGCCGAAGGACTACCACAAGTGGGCCGAACTGGTACGGCAGTGGGTGCTGCACTCGGTGGCGCGCTATGGCAAGGCGGAAGTGGAGCAGTGGAGTTGGGAGCTGTGGAACGAGCCCGATATCTCCTACTGGCGCGGCACGCCGGAAGAGTACAACAAGCTGTACGACTACACCTCGGACGCGGTGAAGCGCGCCCTGCCGGCGGCGCGCGTGGGCGGTCCGGGCACCACGGGCGCGGGTAGCGCCAAGGCGGCGGCGTTTCTGAAGCAGTTCCTGGAACACTGCGCGCGCGGCACGAATGCCGCCACCGGCAAAGCAGGGGCGCCGCTGGATTTCATCAGCTATCACGCCAAGGGTTCGCCGAAGGTGGTGAGCGGACACGTGCAGATGGGGCTCAACAAGGAGATGGTGGACGTGGAGCGCGGCATGGAGACGATCAACGAATTCCCGCAGTTCCGCGCGCTGCCCATCGTGCTCAGCGAAGCCGACCCGGAGGGATGCGCCGCCTGTTCCGCGCGCACCTATCCGCAGAACCTCTACCGCAATGGCCTGATGTACCCGAGTTACACGGCGGCGGCGTACAGCAACATCTTCAAGCTGGCCGACCGCTACCACTCCAACATGAAGGGCATGCTGACCTGGGCGTTCGAGTTCGAAGGCCAGCCTTACTTCGACGGCTTCCGTACGCTCGCCACCAACGGGGTGAATAAGCCGGTGCTCAACTTTTTCCGCATGGCCGGGATGATGAAGGGCGACCGCGTGAAAGTGGAGAGCGCGGGGGGCGTGGGGCTCGACAAGATCCTCGCCGGCGGCGTGCGCGACGGCGCCGATATCGACGGCATGGCGACGCGCGCGGACCGCGAGATGGCGGTGCTGGTGTGGAACTACCACGACGATGAACTGGCCGCCGCTCCGGCCGCGGTGCGAGTGGCGATGAACGGCATTCCGAAGTCTGCGGCGCGCGTGCTGGTGCAGCACTATCGCATCGACGACGAGCACAGCAACGCATATACGGTCTGGAAGCAGATGGGCTCGCCGCAACAGCCCACGCCGGAGCAGTATGCGCGGCTGGAAACGTCTGGGCAATTGCAGCTGCTGGGGTCGCCCGAGTGGCGGGAGCCGCAAGACGGGAAACTGGCCCTGGATTTCACCCTGCCCCGCCACGGGGTCTCATTGATCCGTCTGACCTGGTAAATCATGTCGCCAAATGCATTCATCGGCAGGACGAAGCCTCCCACCGATGCCGACCTGAGCGCGGAACTCGGCGCCGCCCGAGCGCTCTGGGATGAACTGCTGACGGAGCTGGCCCTGCCGGTTCAGGAGTGGAACAGCTACTCGCCGAAAGCCGGATGGTCGCTGAAGTTGATACTCAAGAAGCGTACGATCCTGTATCTGGCGCCCTGCCACGGCAGCTTCCGCGTGGCCTTCGTTCTGGGGGCCAAGGCGGTGGAAGCGGCGCGCCAGGCGAAGCTGTCCAAGGCGGTGCTGAAGATCATCAACGAGGCGCCGCGTTATGCGGAGGGCACGGGCGTGCGCCTGGAGATCAGGGCGCGCAAGGATCTGGCGGCGGTCAAACAACTCGCCGAGGTGAAGCTGGCGAACTGAGGATTGACAGACGACGAACAGCGATCGTCTGTCCTACTTGGCCGGTTGCGACCAGGGCGGCACAATCCCGTTGACGCGCGCGTAGGCGATTGTCTGGCCCAGGTGCTCGGCGATATGGGTATCGATGGTGGCCAGCACTCCGCCGAGGGGCGCAGGCGTTCCGAAGAAGTCCACATCGCGTGTCAGCGTGGAAGTAGTGCGCACGCTTTCCATTTCCTTGCGCACGGCGGCGAAGCTCTCGGCCAGCATACCGAGGATCTTCTGTTTGCCGGCCGGGTCCTGCTCGCCCTTGGCATTCTGCTCGACCTGTTTCATGAGTTCTTCGCGGGACGGCGACTTTCCGGCGACGTTGAGCAGCAGCTGGTTGCCGTACACGATGTGGAGGAAGACTTCCTTGAACGAGCGCACGCCCGGAGCCGGACGCCACTCGTATTTCTCCTCGGGAATCGCTCCGGCGAGCGCCAGTACCTGCTTTTCGAGATCGTTGAACGGCAGCAGCAGTTCCGCCGCGGCCACCAGCGGCGGCACGTCTTTGACATCCAGCAGTTCGATGTCGAAAATCAGCTCCGCCCTGGGCGGAATCGGGCCGCGTCCATTTTCGCCATAGGCCAGCGCGTAGGGCAGGAACAGACGGCGTTTGCCGCCCACCTTCATGCCTTCAAACCCCATCTCCCAGCCGGCGATCACCTGCCGCCGCCCCTGCACGAATTTGAGCGGCTTGCCGGCATCCACCGAGGAATCGAACTTGACGCCGTCGCGCAGCCAACCCGTATAGTGGACCGTGTATTCCTGTCCCGGTTTGGCGGGCGCGCCAGTTCCCGCCTGCAGCTCGATATAGCGCAGCGGCGCAGCCTCGACGACGGCGCCAGGGGCCCGAGGCACCGCGGCCGGCATCTTCGGATCGAAGGTCTGTGCGCTTAGCGAAGCAGCGAGGATTCCCAAGGTGACGGCAAGTCGCATGTCCAGATTATAATGCGGGAGCGCCGACTATTTTTTCGCGCCCGGTAGGTTCCCCCGCTAGCCACCACCAAGCCGGACCGCGAAGTGCTAGCCCAGTTTCTTGCGCGTGAACGGTTTGGCGAACGCCGCCGGGGGGTTGTGCGCGGTGGTCGTGGATGCCTTGCGATAGCACTCCGCGGCCTTTTCCTTGTCGCCCAGTTTGTCGTAAGTCATGCCGAGCAGGCATTGCAGGAACGGGTCGCCCGCGTTGCCCTGCATGGCCACCGCCTTCTGCAAGTCGTCGAGCGCGGTCTTGAAATCGCCGGTATAGAGCGCCACATAGCCGGTCAGGTAGGGGAAGAAGCGCGCCTGCTGCCCGGCCATCTTCGGATCGCCGTCCAACTGCGCCTTGGCGGCCGCCACGTGCTTTTGCGCTTCCGCCTTATCGCCGCGGCGCGCCGCTATGCGCGCCAGCGCATGTTCCAGGCGGAAGTTCCACAAGCTCTTGGGATGGGTCTCGTTGCCCGGTTCCTGCAATCCGAACTCGGCACCCTTGCGGTACCAGGTGGCCGCGTACTCCAGGTCGCCGGAATCGATGCACACGCGCGCCGCCTCGTTGGCCAGTTCCCCTTGCTGGTAGAAGGCGTTCTGCGGTTCCGCCGGCTCGCGAGCGGCCCAGTAGGCGATCGCCATCTGCTGGTACTTGACGGTGTTGCGGCAATCTCCCTCGAAGGCGTACGACATCGCCATCTGCCGCTGGGCGTTGGCTTTGGCGGCGGGGTCCGGGGCCGCATCGATGGCGCGCTGGAAGTGCTTGCGGGCGTCGGCGCCCTGGCCCATCAGGTCGAGCACGGCGCCGGCCGCATTGTTGGCTTGCAGCGAATTGGGGTTGGCGGCAAGTTCTTTGCGGTATACGGCAAGGGCATCGTCGAGCTTGCCATCGCGCAACGCCTGCTGCGCCTGGCGCATAAACTCCGGTTGTGGGCCACCGCGCCCGCCTTGGGGAGGCTGCGCGTAAAGAACGGCGGACAACAGGATTGCCGCGAGGTAAAGGTGTGCGGACATGGCCAGACGATTATCTCACGACGGTGGGACAGACCATCGCCTTTCGTGGTCTGTTGGGATGGGCTGAAATCGGTTGGTTGACAGACGACACAAAACGATCGTCTGTCCCACCTTGTCCTACTATTCGATTGCCGGGCCGAAGTAGCCTTGCGCCAGGGCGGGCTCGGCTTCCAGCGCCTTGCTCCAGCAGGTGCGCGCTTCTTCCGTCTTGCCGTTGGATTCCATGATGCGGCCGAGGTTGAGCAGCGCCTCGGGCATATCGGGCTGCTGGGCAAGCGCATCGCGATACAGGCGGGCGGCCTTGTCGAGCTGGCCGGACTTTTCGTACATCAAGCCGGCGTTGTAGAGCACTTCCGGAGAGCGCTCGCCGAGATCGATCAGGCGCACGTGGAACTCCAGGGCGGTGTCGAAATCGTTGGCCTGAATGGATAGCGCAGCGAGGCCGCGGAGGGCGTCCATGGACTTCGGATCGTTGTCGAGCATCTTCTCGTAGAGGCGTTCGGCGTGGTCCCGCTCGCCCATGCCGCTGTATGCCAGCGCCAGGTTGGCGTGGGCTTCAGGCCAGGCGGGGCGGTACTTCAGGCAGCCTTCGAAGGCCTCCGCCGCGCCGCGGTAATCTTCGCGCTGCAAGCGCAGGTAGCCCATGCGGAAGCGCGCTTCTTCCTCTTTCGGAGCGCGCTCCAGCACCTGCTTGTAGTAGCGTTCCGCCTCTTCGAACTGTTCCTGGTGTTCCAGCAGCAGGGCGAGATTCCACAGAGGCGCGAGCGCCTCGGGGCCGGCCTTAATGGCGTGTTCGTAGGCGGCCCGCGCGCCCGCCAGGTCGCCGAGCTGCTCACGGACGATCCCCATGTTGGTGTGGGCTTCGCAGGATTGCACGCGCAGCTTGATGCACTCCGCGTAGGCTTCGGAGGCAGGTTCGAAGCGGCCCGATTTCTGGTGCGCCAGCGCCAGGTTGAACCAGCCTTCAAAGTGACCCGGCACGGCGCTGACCAGGAGCGTGCAGAACTTCGCAGTGAGCGCGTGCTCGCCAGCCGCGCAGGCCCAGGATGCCAATCCTTCCAGCGCCACCGTGGAGTCCGGACGCAGTTCGAGCAGGTGTTCGGAGTACTCGCGCACCATGTCGAAGTCTTCCTTGCCCATGCCGATCAGAATCAGATTGGCGAGCGACTCCTCGGAATCGGGATTGCGCTCCAGAATCTTCTGATAGATCTCCGCGGCTTCGTCCGGATGACCGAGCGACTGCAGCGCCACCGCCTTGCCGAACTGCGCCTCCTGGTGCACCGGATTCAGTTCCAGGCACCGGCTGAAGCTGAACAGGGCGGACTTGGGATCCTCCTGGCGGAGATGGCAGACGCCGAGACCGAGGTGGGCATCGAGGTAGCCGGCATCCAGCGTGGACGCCCGATGGAAGGCCTGGGCGGCGTCTTCCCAACCGCCGGCGCGTTCCAGGCAAACGGCCAGGTTGAACCAGCCCATGGAATACTGCGGCTTCACCTGGGCAAGGATGCGGTAGCTCTTGGCCGCCTCCTCAAAGTTGCCGAGTTCGAACTGGATATGCCCCATTGCGCGATAGATTTCGGCCGAAGCTTCGTTGGCGGCAATGGCGCGCTGTAATTGTTTGAGGGCCTCCTCGCGCTTGCCGGCCAGGTGCAGGGTGACCGCTCGCGCCAAGTGGGTCTGCGAACCGGCGGCCTTGTCGCCGCCGTCAATTTCGTGCGCGCGCAGGCTCTGAACCTTGGCGGGCGTTCTCATGGCTGTGGTACTCATTTTGTCTGATACTCCTTGGCGGTTAATTCGGTAGAGGAGAGCCTTACCCAGTAAAGGCGCGCCGGGTCATCCGGAGCACCGGTGAATCCAATGCCTCCCATGGGGAAGCGGCCGTCGTCCCAGCAGTCGACAGGGTTGCCGTCCACCTTGACGGTGAAGGTGTCGCCGGAAACACTGGTGCTGACAGTCACCGCCGAGCGCGGTTTTCCGGGGAGGCGCTGGGAAGCGATCACGGGCTCTTGCGCCAGGCCGGCCACCACGGCACAGCGGCTGAATTCCAGCTCGCCGCCACCCACCGCGGTGAGGGTGCAACGGAGGTACTCGTCGAGCCCGGCGGCGCGCACCACCCAGTTGAGGCTGCGCTGGTCAATGCGTGCGAGGAACTCCAATTCGTAGTCGATCAGTTCCAGGGTCGGAACGAAGAGGGCGAGGGGGCCGGTGCGCACGCCGGCGACGTCCACGCGCCAGTCCTTCATGCCGCCCACCCAGTTGTCCCATCCGGATCCGAAGTGTTCTTCGATGCGCACCAGGGGCGCCGGACTGGCAGTGGAGGCCGGTTGGGGCGCGGCTACCTCGGCGCCTGCTCCCGGAGTGACCGGGGAACCGGAGAGCGCCGCAGCTACCATGCCTTCGAAATCGACGCTCGGGCAACCCAAGGGCTCGCGCGGGACAAATGAGGTGAACGCGACCTGGCGTGACGGACGCGTGGTCGATGGCAGCACGACGATGCTGAAAACGTGAGCTCCGTTGCGCTGGGCAAACCCGGCGGAAGGCGGCGCCACCGCCATGCCGCTGGAATGCGGCTCGGGGACGATCCAGCAGACATCGCTGGCGCGCCTGGCCGGTTGGACGCCGGCGGCGGGCCGACGCCGGCGCGGCGTGAGACTTCCCGGAAAGACGAATTGGGCGTGACGCTTCAGGTTGGAAACCTCGGGCAGGCGCGCGGAGAACCGCGGGATATCGATTGACAGGCTGCGGCTGGCGGCGATGGAATCGTGGTTTTCCGAGGGAAGCCTGCGCGGAGCGCGCGGCCACACGAGGGCTGCCTGGGCCGCCGGCTGGCTCCGGAAATCGCGCCGGGCCACGGCCGCAACACGGAATCCAATGCCGATCGAAACGCGCAGCGCATTGCCTTCCAGGGCGCGCGATTTGATATTGCGCGGATAGGTTTCGCGATCCAAAGCCAACACGCGGCGCGGTTGCAATGCAGCCGCCACCAGGCTGCCGTCGCCCAGGTGAACGCGAATCTGGCCGCGGCGCAGCATACCGTAATTGCGCGGCGCCGTCCGTGGCGCCGGCGTCTGGCAGTGCAGCGCAACCAAAGGAGCCTGGGGAATCTGTACCGGCAACCGCAGACGGCGCGGCGGAACGAGGGGCAGTGTGGCCCGGCCGTTGATGCCCATGCTCGATGTCTCGGCTCGCCGCGACGCGCCGGCACCCGCCAGGCGGGCAGCTCGCGGCGATTGATACCGGTCCTCACCGCCGGCCATGCGCGGCGCGGCCGGCCCGGACAACCGCGGCGAAAAGGCGGCGATGCCGGTCTTGAGTACGAGCTGCTTGGGTTCCAGGAACGCGCGATGTTCCAGCGCGGAGTTGCACATCAGGCGGGCCGCCGAGATGTGGCGCGGATTCTCCCGGCGCCGCATCAGGCTGGTAACCTTATTGGCTTCTTCCAGGCGGTCCATGCCGCGCCGGAGCCGGTGCTGGTTGCGGTGCTCGCGCGAGCAGAAGTCGCCGTCGCCGCCGACTCGCAGGCGGCTTAACGGCTTTCCGCAAAGCTGACAGCTTCTCGCATTCATTTTCGGGACTAGTATATGAAAATGTTTTCCCAATTACTAGGATAAACGCTGGGACTATCCAGGAGCTAACCAAAGATAACAGAACGAGATTGCCAATCATATCAATAGTTAACACTCACAGGCCTGCATTTGATATCTATAAAAATATACCGGAAATAAGTGCGTAAATTAGGACGGTTTTTGAGTAAAATCATCGTGAGCTGGTCTAAATTCAATTTGTGCGGGACCGGCGGAGGTATTCGATGACTGAGTCGACGGCACGTGCGGAACGTTTTGACGTACAGACTGCACCTTCCCCCCAGTACTTATGGGAAGTACCGCAAAAACCGGTGTCGGTGCGGATCCCCTTCAGCTTGATCGACCGGCTGGAACGAGAAGCAGTGGAGAGTTTCCGCTCGCTCACTTCGCGTGGTTCGGAAATCGGCGGTTTGCTGGTGGGCGACGTCGCGCCGGGAAGTCCGCTGGTGGTTTCCATCGCGGATTATGAATTGATCGCGTGCGATTACAGCCGCGGCCCGCTGTACCGGTTGAGTGACGCCGACCTGGGCCGCTTCGAGCAGGCGATACAACAGAGGCTGGCGGCCGGGCGCGGCATAGCGGGTTTCTTCCGCAGCCACACGCGCAAAGGCATCTCGCTGGACGGCGACGACCTGGCGTTCTTCCAAGCGCGATTCCGCGACCCGCATCACATCGCACTTCTGGTTCGCCCGTTTGCCACCAAGGCCAGCACGGCGGGCATATTCATCTGGGAGAATGGCAAGGTGAACGGAGAGGCGAGTTGCCTCGAGTTTCCATTCCGCTCCGGCGAATTGGGCGCGGGCCATGTGCCGGCGCCGGCCGAACCCAAGGCCGCCGCGCCATCCGCCGCGCCGCCACAGGCGCCAAAAAGCACCACGCGGGCGCAGATAGTCCCCATCGCTTCGCGCCGCGAAATTCCTCTGCCGCCCGCGCCAGTGGCCGAGCCAACCCCTCCGCCCGCGCCGGTGGCGGCGCCCCCCGCACCTGCCGCCATGGTGGCACCGGCAGCGCCGGTAGTGGAAGAGAAAACCGCCATCGTTCCCGACAAGCCAGCCAAGGCCGACAAGCCGGTCAGAAACGACAAGGCCGATAAGAACGACAAGAACGACAAAGACAAATACGATAAGACGGCGAGGACCGAAAAAGCCGCCAAGAGCGAACCTGCCGCCGCCAAAACAGCCGCCCCCGCCAAGGCCGAACAGGCGGAGACGTTGCCTGCCCTGGCGGTGCCGGAGTTCGCCGTCCCCACCGCACGCAGCGGCAAGGCGGTGAAGTTGATGGTCGCGGCAGCGGCCAGCATCGCTCTTTTTGTGGCCTTATTCGTGTACCCCGGTCTGTTACGCAACAACACCAAGGCCCCAGTTGCGGTGCGCCAGGACTCGTCGCAGCTGCAGTTGCGCGTGGAGCGCGCCGCCGGCGAGTTGCTGCTCACCTGGAGCCCCGAGGCGGAAGCCATCCGCAATGCCAGCAAAGCCGTGCTATCGATCACCGACGGCGACCAGCACGAGAACGTCGACATGGACCTGACGCAGTTGGCCAGCGGGAGGATCGTCTACTCGCCCTCCGGCACGGATATCAGGTTCGAGATGCAAGTGCTCGACAAAGCGCAGAAAAAGACCACCAGCGAATCGGTGCGGATGCTGCGGCCGCCTTCGCCGATGCAAGAGCAGAATGCAGCCGCCGCCAAGGCGGCCGCTCTGCCAAGCAGTGCTAAACCGGTCCCTGGCGCGGTGCCCCCAGGCGCGGTGGCTCCCGGCACGACGACTGTTGCCGGCGAACAACCTCCGGCCGAACAACAGCCCGTCAAGCCGGCCGCGGCACCTCTGAAACCGTTCCAGACCGAATCGCTATCGCAGAGGCTACGCCCGGCAGCGCCCACGGATATGGCGGACGCCCCGACGCAAAGCGCAGGCGAACGCCCCACCACTTCGGCGATCCCCGGTGTCAACATGAACGCACTGGCCACAGGCCCGGCCGCGCCCAGCCCGGCGGCGCCTCCGGCCGCCAGTTCCGCCGCCGATTCCAAGCCGAGGTCGGGCGGCCAGATTCAACAGGCCGTGCTGATCTATCGTAAGGACGCCGAGTATCCCAAGATGGCCAAACAGACCGGCGCCAAGGGCGTGGTTAAGCTGAATGCCACCATTGGCACGGACGGCAGCATCAAGAAGGTGACAGTAGTCTCCGGCCATCCCATGCTCACCGGCGCAGCCGTGGACGCGGTGAAGCAGTGGCGCTACCGCCCGACACTGCTCAATGGGCAGCCAGTGGAAGCGGAGACTCAGGTGCTGGTCAATTTCCTCGGAGACCGGTAACCGCAAGGCGTAGGCAAAGGGGCAGGACGGTGAGAGCGATCACCGGCCTGCCCCTTTTCTTGTCTGATTGCACGCGGGGCCGCGGCAGAGACCTGGAAGCGCAGGGAGATCGTTTGCGGGGCCAGGATCATTCGGCGCGCAGCGTGAGGTCCACTGCCTATCCCACGACTTCGAGGAACGCCTTCGCCGCGTGACTGAGCGCCCGGCGCGTCGGGTAGATCAGCCGGATCTTCCGCTCCACGTGCATCTCCTTGACGCGCACTTCGCAGAGGCGCTTCTGCTCGATCTCCTGTTCCACGCACATGCGCGGCAGGAATGCCACCCCCAGGTTGCGCTCCACCAGCTTGCGGATGGTCTCGATGGTCGGCATCTCCACATCCATGCGCAGCGGAACCTTGTGCGCCAGAAACTCCCGCAACACCACCTCCCGGTACGGCG
>OBLU010002223.1_pt1 | contig 17982 bp, 16 predicted proteins | sample 1518681 | NCBI WGS metagenome assembly OBLU01 (sample SAMEA3539304, study PRJEB22396) | soil metagenome | biome: tundra; feature: field; material: soil | place: USA | collected 2010-05 | depth 0.15 m | reverse complement strand
CCAACCGCCATGGTGTTGAGGGCCGAGTAAGGCCGGTGGGGAAGTGATAAACCCCCAGCTCACACCTCGTGTCGGAGGAGGGACTCCAACCTGCTTCGGTCGGTTGCAACCCAGTCCACTTGATCGTGTACAAGGTCGAACCTCCTATTTGTATTGTCCCCCACAGGGGCCGAAGCTCCGGCATTCCTTCCAGATCCACAACGCCGAGCTGGTCCATCTCATCTTGCGCGTCATGCGTATTTTGAGAGTTCAGGGCCGTTCAGCAAGAGTCACTACAGACCGCTGACCAGGAACTATTGTTTCGAACGGTTCGGGACCGTTCACAAGAATCTGTCGGCGTTGCTGTACTCGTTGCTGTAATTCCTCAGAGCTCCTTTTGACCCGATCACCTCGGCTTTTCGAAGCGACCGGTACGCCCCGTCAGCGTGGGAATTACGAACCACCACGCAGCGCTTAAACGAAGAAGTGAAGGTGATCGAGGGCTTTCCTACAAAGTTCAACGATTGGGGGCGATGGGGCGCAGACGATCTGCTCGGAACCCTTAATCGCATCACACGACAAACGCCGACTCGCTACTTTGGCGGTTACCCGATCTGGATGGAGCCGGATTTTGTTCTCGCCCGGCTCACCGATCCTCTTCCTGGCGTCGGAGGTGGCTCAAGAACATGTGCTCCGCTCGATGCAACTCTCTGCTGGTGAGGTTCGACCGAAGTTTGCCTGAGCGTGAATTACATATCACGCGCTTCCCCGTCGTCTCAATGTTCATGGAGGATCACGCCGCGTATGTTGACGCCTGAATGCATGTCCGCGTAGCCCTGATTGATCTCTTCGAGGCTGTAGTTCCGAGTGATCAGTTCGTCGAGGTGGAGTCGACCCTGCCGATAAAGTTCGAGCATGAGTGGGATGTCCTTGGTCGGGTTCGATCCCCCGAACAAGGCGCCCTGAATCCGCTTCTGGAACAGAGTGAGCAACGTCGGCGAGACGGGGATTCCGAGCTCATCCCGTTTGCCGATGCCGGTCACAACACAGGTTCCGCCCTTGCGGATGGCGTCAACCCCTTCGGCAATGTGGGTGCCGCTCGTGACCCCCACGCACACAATGCACGAGTCCGCGCCCTGACCGTTGGTCAAGGGGCGGACAATCTCCATCGCCTCCGCCATGTTGACTGCCGCATGGGTCGCACCCAATTTTAGAGCGGTGGTTCGCTTGAGCTCGATCGGATCGACAGCGACCACCACCGAGGCGCCAGCATGGCTCGCTCCTTGCACCGCGTTGATACCGATTCCTCCGACCCCCATGACGACGACCACATGGCCCGGCTTGACTTCGGCCGAGTTGACGGCCGAGCCCCATCCCGTTCCCACGCCACACCCGGTCAGACATGCGACTTCGAGCGGTACGTCGTCGGGACAGTGCACGGCCGAGAGCACCGAGACGGTGGACCACTGGCTGAACGTGGCAAGTCCGGATAGCTGGCCCAGGCCCTTGCCTTCGAAGGTCATCCGGTAGCTACCATCCTCCCGGGTGCCGTCGAGGGTACGAACACCAGAGTCGCAAAGGTTCTGCATTCCAGAAGCGCACCAGCGGCACCGGCCACACGCGGGGAGGAACGCCAGGACAACGCGGTCACCCACCTTCCACCCTGGGGTGTTGGGACCCACCTCGTCGATCACTCCAGCGCCTTCGTGCCCTCCGGCAGATGGATAGTAACCGAGGGCAAGGTCACCGGTGGTCAAGTGGTCGTCGGAGTGGCACAGGCCAGACGCGACCATCCGGACTAGCAATTCCCCTTGTCGGGGTCCATCGAGATCCACCTCGACCACGTCCCACTGGTGAGAACCTTCTCGCACGATTGCCGTCTTGGTCTTCATCAGCTGCTCCCTTCACGTTGGCTCGACGAACTACACACAAACAAAGAGGTGCTTCGCTCCTGTCCGTCCGGGCGATTCATCGTGCATCGTCCGTCGCTTGCCTTACGGCTTTGGGCCCTCGAGTAGGCCCCGAGCAAGTCAACGTCGCAGCTACGGCGTTGCTCAGTCGACATCGCGGCACGGCTGAGAGGACTCCAGTGGTCGAACATCTGCGCCACACCAAGAGCCCCTTGGTAGACTTCGTATACCTCTTCTATGGCCAAGCTCTTCGACCCGCACCTGCCGTGAGCATGCGCGGTCATCGCGGCCTCACTTGGCCTCGAGAGTGATGGGCAGGCTGTGGTGGACGCCCATGTTGTGAAAGAGACTCGGATGCGTCGTGACGGGGGGGCCAAGTTGTATGCCCTTGGTGCGCAGGAGGATCTCGTCGAAAGCGACTCGCATTTCGGCACGGGCCAGCATCGCCCCGAGGCAGTGGTGGGCTCCCCCGCCGCCAAAGCCGACGTGCGGATTAGGCGTACGGCTGACGTCAAACTCGAACGGCTCCTCAAATACGTCTTCGTCATGGTTCGCCGAAGCCAGGACCGAGACGACGCGATCACCCTGTCGGATATGCGCTCCGTCCATCTCAAGGTCTCGGCGAGCCCCTCGGACCCAATAGGTAAGGGGTGAGGCCCAGCGGATCGCTTCTTCGACCGCGTTGGCCCGGACGTCGAGTTCCTCGCGGTAACGAAGGAGCTGATCGGGATACTCAACGAACGCCTGGAGTCCGGCCGACAGGGAGGTGCGAGTGGTGTCGCTACCGGCGAGACTCAAGATGAAGAAGAACACCTCCAACTCGTTCTCTTCGAACTGAAACGCTGAGCCATCCCGCTCGGTATACACGGTGGTGCAGAGGGCACTCCAGATGTCGTCGGTCGGATGCTCCCGTTTGCGGCGGGTGAGCTCGGCTGCGTATTGGTAGGTCTCGACGAACGGGGCATCATTTCCCGGCTCGTGCAGCACCGCATCGACCCACGTGAACACCTGCTCGCGGTCCTCTTCTGGGATCCCGACGATGTCGCCGATGACGTTCATCGGCAGGCGGTGGGCGAAATCGGTGACCCAGTCACCCTCCCCCGCCTCGAGGAGCTCATCGACGTAGCGAGCGGCTCGATCCTTGATGGCCGCTTCGAGCTTTGCGACAGCACGAGGCGTGAACGCCTTGCTTAAGACGTTCCGACGGGTGGTGAGTTCGGGTGGATCCATAACGATGATGCTCGGTTGTGAGCTGAACGTTTCGATGGACTGGATCAACGGCCCCTCAGTGGCAGTGAAACTGTCTGTGTCCCGGTGGATGCGCCGAGCATGCTCGTGCTTGGTGCAGATCCAGAACGGTCGGTCGACGTACTCGCTCACCTGGGGGGTCACTTCATGGAGAAAAATTGGCGATTCCAGTCGAATCTGTGCGAACAGACTGTGTGGAAATCCGTCCTTCCAGATGATGGGATCGGAGAGATCGAAGGTCGTCACCACGCAGGACTCCTTCCACTCGCTCGCATTGTGCATCGTTTCGTACGTGCGTCACCCGCCGCCAAGGAAACCTACCAGAGTGATCGGAGTTGAGCGCCGATCTGTCTCTCCCGTATTGCTGCGGCGCGCTCGCTTGCTGAGACGCGGGCCATCGACCTAGGGAGGCCTTCACCAAGGATCGACGCCAATGAGATCTTCTTGACAAGAATTCGAGGGGCTTGGTCTCCACCGGACCACCGGAACTGGAGGACGCCGAACTGGTGGCCAATCGTGTCAAGCCAATTCTGCGCACCGGGATCGCTTGACCCGACAACGATGCGGAGCACTCCGTCGGAATCCCGTGCGGCCTGCCGATCGTTAAGGCTGCTCTGGGCATTGGCCCAATCGAGTGTAGAGAAGAACGCATCGGTCAGTGAGAGTGAGAATCCTCGACACGCCTCCAAGACGTTCACCTCGACCATCAGCGCTTCGTCATCTTCAAGTGCGAAGCATCCCTCTTGGTACCACTGGTCCCGTAAACCACCAGCGCTGGCATAGTCGACCGTCACGACCCGGTTCACAATGTCTTCGGAACGCAGTTGGACCACCCGATTGATCCCTGATTTGATCATCGCTTCCACCACGTGTGCGAAGGAGTTCAGACGCTGCCGTAGGGCCTCGGTGCTAATACGCTCTCGACGTGGGTCAACGTCCAGCCGCACGATGGCCAGGACCGGGTCGGTGTGGGCTGCCCAATCACTGCTGACGCTTCGCAGCATCAGTGATCGCATCCCCGGTTCTAGTGGCCACCAGTTCTGGGTATTTTCAGGACGCTTCTCACTCAAGATGACTTCGAATCTGCCGTCCTTGTCCAGCGCGAGTTCGGCGAGATCGAACGGTGTGAAGGTTTCCATGCCCTTCGGGGACGGCGCTCCAAAGGGCATGATCGTCACTTCCGGAGCAGTCCCTCTCCGGCCGGTGATCAAGTATTGACCGGCGCCATCAATCAGCGCGCTTCGATAGACGGCGTCTGGATTCGGGGACCCATACATCGAGTAATATCCAGCGCTCGGGAGAAACGCTGGATGGTCGGGCTCAGACGATAGGTGCGAGAGATACGCTCCCATCATTGTTCCAAACATTTTCATCGCGGCGTCAGCTTCTCGGAACCCTACGCCGCTCGCTCGTGCGTCTTCGAACAACGTTGTTGCCACGTTGTGCAGGCCGTCAAGCCAGCCAGTCCAGTCGACGGCCTCGGTGTCCACTAGGACCTCCCGTACTCGCTGGGGATATCAAACCGCTCGACGTAGGCACCTAACGCCTCACCTACCGTCTCGCGGTCGAGCCCATAGTCGTCGAGTGTGTACTCATGCGTGCCGCGCCTCCCCTTCGGGTTTTCAGCCCGCCACGTTCGGATTCGATCCTCGACGACAGGCGTCCACTCGAGCCCGACCGACTCGAAGACACTGGGCATGACCGTCTCAGGAGAATCCACCAGACGGTAGTAGTCCACGTGGACGAGCGGGGAGCTGCCGGCTTGCGACTGTGCGACATCAAAAGCGACAAGTCTGTCGACGTGCTCACGCACCAAATTGAGCATGTCTTGGCCAATAATTTTGGGGTCATAATCCGGGTCGGTCCCGGCTCGCAGCATGTGGGCCAGGCTGCAGTTCGAGGCGAGTGCTTGGACCGGGTCTCTATGGGTCACCACGAAGGTGGCGTCTGGATAGACATCCGCTATGGCATCGAGCGCAAGGAGATGACAGGGCCATTTCAATGTCCAACGTCGCGGCGTCGCACCCCACTGCAACAATTTCAATACCCGCGCGTGGTATTCATAGGCCGCCCTCAAATCAGCTCCGTGCAAAAGGTACTCAAGGTAACCCTCCCCCGACATTGTCCAGAGAAGTCCTGGATTGACGAAGGTCTGGTCCATAATGGCCAGACACTCCTGCGGGCCGTCCACGTCCGTGAGATGGAATGCATCAATCTTTCCACCCGTCAGTTCCCGCATGAGGCGCGCGTTTTCGAGACTGGCCTCCCGTCGTTGACGAGCCGAGTCGGCGTCGACGGCCGGTGGCGGTACGGGTCGCTCGCCCTCCCAGGTTCGCATCATCCGGAGGTCTGGGTCCAGGTCGAAGAGATATTGAAAGTAGGTCGTCCCCGACCTGGGAAGTCCCGTGAGAAAGATGGGATTGTCGATGGGCTCGTCCTCAACGGCTGGTTCCTCAGCCACGTAGCGGTCCACCTCCATGCGGTTCCGCAGAGCCACCGCCAGCATTCCGACGGCCATCTCCACTCCGGCGTCATTCAGTTCCGCCTCGCCATTCATGCATTCGACAACAGCGGCGAGGTTGTCTGCGAAGTGGGTGGGATCAGGATCCTGGACGTCGGTCAGCGCCTGGGCGCGTTGCACAACAGTGTCCACGGTCAATTGCGACATTGTGAGGGACCTTTCAATCGAGGACGGCGAGGAAACCGTGTCGGTTCAGACGAAGAGAGCGAGTCCACGCATTTCAACGCTTGCCCGCGTGGGCACTCCGGGAGGGCACGTCGGGTCGGTGAAGGCACTGTGGGGTACGCGGACTGACCGACGTCGATCCGTGTCGTGTGCCTTGAAGACAAGGACCTCTTCGGGGGTCATGTCCTGGTAGTAGTACCACCGGTGCGCCGGATTGTAGAGGTAGCCCGTTGTGTCGTGAGTGATCTCTCCGGCGTCTTTTTCAAAGGTGATGGCGGTCACGGTTACTTCGTCCTGTGGCGCAACCGTCCGTGCGTCGCAAACCGCGAGCGGAAAGTCTTGTGGCGGTGCCGAGACGGCTCGCCACATGTTGTACAACGCATAGCGCGAGTACGCCGTGAGATCAATGCCATCCACAAATGCACCGACCATTTCGACGAGTCCCGTCGCCGAGGCGTCGGTGTTGTCGGCGTGGGGGTAACGGGCCGGCTTGGCGTTCGAGAGCGGGGCCAACTTCTCGTTCGCCCCTTCCCCATAGCGCCTTTTCCCCCGACCCAGCATGAAGGTCTGCGAGGCGCCAGTGACCCGCGCCAATAAGGCCGCCATCTCATCGATATAGCGCTGGTCGACGTCGGGATCGTCTTGAATGAGATCGAAGTCAACGATAGAGCTCGTGTGAGACACCAGTGCAAAACCTTCGCGATCGAGATCCGACTCCAACGTCCGAGCGTTCGTTATGCGGACAGTGCGACCCGGCAGCGTTTCCATCGTTGACTGTTCCTCAGCTTCGGTCACAAACTTGAGCACGTCACCTATCGGCGAGGGTGGGTTCCTGACGTAGTTGATCTCGGCGTCAATGCCGAGTCGTTCGACTGTCTCGGATGCGACCATTACTTGTCGTCTCCTTGTTCTCGCTTGACTCGTTGCCGGTTGGCAGCCCTGCAAGCTTACAATGAACCCGATACATGTAAAGGGCCAGAGATGGACCGGACCTGCAGTGAGGTCAGTTCACCCAGCAACCGGGCGGTCCGCCGGGATATCCCGGCGAAGTCGCTCAGCATTGCAAGAAGCACCTCGGGGTCGGCGTGCGGGACCAGGTAATGCGAGTACGCCATCCGGAGGAACAGCTCTGACGCCTGTGCTGGGGTCAGAGCTCCAGCCCGAACAGCCGGCACCTCGAGCAAGGCGTCTCCAAGGAGCCGGGCCAATATCTCGATATGGGGGCCGAGGGATTCGGCAATCGACTTGAGGGCGTACTCCGGATCGACCCCGATCGGGTCGGGCATCGTCGATTCATCGAGGTAGTTCATGAGATAGCGCAGGGCGGCTTCCAATCGGCGTTTTGGCGCTCGGTGGGCGTCGATGACCTGTTGAAGTCCGACGTCGAATCGTTCTTCTTCGTACATGGTCATGGCGGCGAGAAGATCGTCCTTTGTCGGAAACCAGCGGTACAGGGTGGGTCGGGAGATCCCAGCGGCGTTGGCAACTGCGGACAATGTGAGCTTGCCTGGCCCCCGTTCTGCGATCGCCGTTCTTGCCGCCTCAAGAATCGATTCCACCGTGGTCGAGCGCTGACCCGTGTCTCTCAGCATGACACTTCTGTGAGGAGCTTCCCGCCAACCCCGCAATCGCTCACGAATCGCGCTCGGTACGCACTTCGACTAAGAAGCAATCCAGCACTCGGTCGCGAACCGCCTCATTTCGGCATCCATCTCGGCGTCTTCAGGAGTACGGAGTTCGCCCGACATGCCGCCATGAGGGGCACCTTCGACAATGTGGAGCTCGACCGGGACGCCGACCCTCCGCAGGGTTCGATGCATCCGGACCGTATTCGAGAGGAACAGATCACGGGTGCCGCCTTGGAGATAGGTCCGCGGGAACCCCTTTGTCATGTCGCCGAAGAGCGGCGAGAGATAGGGGTAGGTGAGATCAGCCTCCCCGGCGTACATCGAGATGGTCGGTGCCAGGCTGCCGACAAGCACCACATCGGCGTATTTGTTGGTCTCGAAACTGTCACCCGATTCGGTCAGATCGAGTTCGGGAGTCAGCAAAACGAGTCCGGCCGGCAGTGCGAGCCCTTCGTCCCTCGCCCGCAGCATCGCCGCTGCCGCCAGGTTGCCGCCGGCCGACATTCCGCCAACCACGATGTTCTCAGCGCCACATTCTTGGAGCAACCAGCGGTAGGCCGCGACGCAGTCATCGAGGGGGGCCGGATAGGGATGTTCTGGCGGCATGCGGTAATCCACGGAATAACACCGGACACCGAGAAGGTCGGCCCATCCGGCGGACCAGGTTCGACAGACTTCCCCTCCGCCGTACACAAAAGCTCCTCCGTGAATATCGAGGAAGGCAAAGGGGGAATACTCAGGATCGATTTCCGCTGGAGTGCTCCGATAGATCGTGAGGCCCTCAATGTCCAGGGTCTCGGTGGTCGCCTTTGGGGCGCCATGGGAAGCCAGATGCATCGCCACTATTCCTGCGTCCACCAGCGCAACCAGGGCGGCCCATTCGGCGGGGTCGTCGGGCAACGACGGCTCTGCGTCAAAGGACACGGCGGGTCTCTGGGCCACGAGAGCGGCTAGGTTCGTCCGGGCTTCGCTACTAATGGAACGGGGGAAGGGTATGAAACGTTCAGGGACGTGAACGCCGTCCGTCGGAGAATCCTCACTGGTGGCCATGTTCGTCCCCCTCCGTCCAAGCAGAACGCTTCGTGCCCTTTACGCTACCACGCACTTTCGTAAAGGCCGGCGCCAATTCGATGCGGCTGTCCCCAATCCCCGTCGAGTTGCGACCGAGACCACCGGGTTTACACCCCGGAGAAAAAGTGTAATGTGTGATCTATGGGGACTCCCGGGACTGCGGATTTGCTACTTGCCGCAAACTGTCCCTGGCACATGGGCACTATTTCGGCCCGTCGCGCGACCATCACTCAGGGATTCGCATCGTGATCGGCGACGCCATGGCCGCCGGCGAGATAGCCACAGGAGCAGGACAGGTGCTTCTTTCGATTCGTGCGACCGGCGGTAATCCCGAAGCCCTGAAAGCAGCGGGAGATGCGGCATCGCAGGAATACATCAGCCAGCAGTTGGCCAATCGCTATCCCTTCGATGCAGTACTTTCGGAGGAAGCTGATGACGATAGTGACCGACTGGTAAATCATCGGGTCTGGATCATCGACCCCCTCGACGGTACCCGGGAATTCTCAGAACCGCCTCGCGTGGACTGGGCGGTCCATGTGGCTCTCGTAGAAGGGGGCGAGTTAGTATCGGGTTCTGTGGCCTTGCCCGGTGAGGGTCTCACGTTCTCAACCGCCGACCAGCTTCCTCCCCGTGGGCCCGTTCCGTCGCGCCCTCGGATTCTGGTGAGCCGGACCAGGCCCACGGAACACGCCCTCATGCTCGCCGACACACTCCGGGGCGAGCTCGTTCCGATGGGTTCAGCCGGTGCGAAGACCATGGCCGTCGTCCGCGGAGATGCAGACATCTATGTCCACTCAGGGGGCCAATGGGAATGGGATTCGGCAGCTCCGGTGGCGATCGCCTTGGCAGCGGGGCTACACGTGTCGCGCCTTGATGGTTCGCCGGTTCGCTACAACCAGCCGAATCCCTGGCTGCCTGACATCTTGATCTGCCGTTCGGAACTTGCCCAGCGGGTGATCCAGCTCTGCCGAGCCGCCGCGTGAAGACGAAACCGCTTACCCACCTCCAAGTCCTCGAATCAGAGAGCATTCACATCATGCGCGAGGCCGTCGCAGAAAGCGAACGCCCGGTCATGCTGTATTCGATCGGCAAGGACAGCTCTGTCATGCTGCATCTGGCCCGCAAGGCTTTCCATCCTGCCCCTCCCCCGTTCCCTCTGCTCCATGTCGACACGACCTGGAAGTTCCGTGCCATGTACGAGATGCGAGACCGCATGGCGAGGGAAAGCGAAATGGTTCTGCTCGTCTATCAGAACCCTGAATGCATCGAGCGCTCGATCAACCCGTTCGACCATGGATCGGCACTTCACACAGACATGTGGAAGACGGAGGGTCTCAAACAGGCCCTGGAGCAATGGCGCTTCGACGTCGCGTTCGGCGGCGCCCGCCGAGACGAAGAGAAGTCGAGAGCCAAAGAGCGAATCTTCAGCGTTCGTTCGAAGAACCATCGATGGGATCCCAAGGCCCAGCGCCCCGAACTCTGGCGGACCTACAACGTGCGCCGCTCTCCAGACGAAACCATGCGGGTATTCCCTCTCTCGAATTGGACCGAACTCGACGTCTGGCAGTACATCAAGCGGGAATCAATCCCGATCGTTCCACTCTACCTGGCGGCCCCACGCCCAACCGTCGAGCGAGATGGGACCTTGATCATGGTGGACGACGATCGCATGCCGCTCATGCCCGACGAAATTCCACAGCAGCGCAGTATTCGCTTCCGAACGTTGGGCTGCTACCCCCTCACCGGGGGGATCGAAAGTACGGCATCCACGTTGTCCGAAGTCATACAAGAGATGTTGCTGACCGCCACCTCGGAGCGCCAAGGGCGGCTCATCGATTCAGACTCATCGGGCTCCATGGAGAAAAAGAAGCAAGAGGGCTACTTCTGATGTTTGTCAATCGTCGCAATCGGGTGACCAGTGGCCGAGGAGGTGCCTGATGTCGCACGCGCAGGAATCACTTATCGCCGAAGACATCGAGGCGTATCTTTTGGCTCACGAGGAGCGGTCGCTACTTCGCTTCATAACCTGCGGGAGCGTTGATGACGGGAAAAGCACACTGATCGGTCGGTTGCTCTACGAATCCCATCTTGTCTTCGAGGATCACCTCGTCACGCTGGAGGCCGATTCGAAAATGATCGGCACGCAGGGTGGCGAGTTGGATTTCGCCCTGCTGGTGGATGGATTGGCGGCAGAACGAGAGCAGGGCATCACGATCGATGTCGCGTATCGCTTTTTCACCACCGAGAAGCGAAAGTTCATTGTGGCAGACACTCCGGGCCACGAGCAGTACACGCGGAACATGGTCACGGGTGCGTCGACGGCTGATCTGGCCGTTATTCTCGTCGACGCACGTAAGGGCGTGCTCACGCAGACCCGTCGCCACAGCTTCCTGGTGGCTTTGCTCGGCATCGAACACGTCGTCGTCGCAGTGAACAAGCTGGACCTCGTCGACTACGACGAGGTTGTCTTCGCGACGATCGAGGCGGACTACCGCGCCTTCGCTGCACAGATAGGGCTCAAGGACATTACGTGTGTCCCTGTGTCGGCCCTCAAGGGTGACAACATCATCGACGCCTCTCCTCGAACTCCCTGGTATTCCGGGCCCACGTTGCTGAGGCACCTCGAGGAGGTCACCATCGACGAAAGTGAAGACGAACAGGCGTTCCGGATGCCGGTGCAATGGGTCAATCGCCCCAATCTCAATTTTCGTGGCTTCTCGGGGCTGATCACCAGCGGAACGGTGCGACCGGGCGACTGCGTCAAAGTCATGCCATCGTCACGGACGACACAAGTGACGACCATTTCCACCTTTGACGGAGACCTCCAAGAGGCTCGGGCCGGCCAATCCGTGACGCTTGTCCTTGCCGACGAAATCGACATCAGCCGTGGAGACCTTCTCTGTGCCGAGTCCCAAGCTGCGTCTATCGCCGATCAGTTCGAAGCACATGTCATCTGGATGCACGAAAACGACATGGTGCCTGGCCGGCCGTACCTGGCAAAGATCGGCTCGTGCACTGTGGGCGTAAACATTGCCGCGCCCAAATATAGGATTGACGTCAACACCCTTGAGCATCTGGCGACGAAAACACTGGGTCTGAACGAAATCGGGGTCGCCACCATCACCACGGATCGACCAATCCCCTTTGACCCGTATACCTCGCATCGTGACACCGGCGGGATGGTCATCGTCGACCGGTTGACCAATGCGACGGTCGGCGTCGCCTTGTTGCATTTTGCGCTCCGACGGTCCCAAAACATCCACTGGCAAGCGATCGATGTGACACCACAGTCGCGCAGCGCCATGATGGGCCATGGCCCGGCCATCATCTGGTTCACCGGCCTTTCCGGGGCTGGAAAGTCGACGATTGCCAACCGAACCGAGCAGCGTCTCCAAGCGCTGGGAGTTCACACCTACATGCTTGACGGCGACAACGTCCGGCACGGACTCAACCACGACCTTGGGTTCACCGAGCCCGACCGGATTGAGAACATCCGACGCGTAGCCGAAATGGCTCGCTTGATGGCCGACGCCGGACTCGTCGTGTTGGTTTCGTTCATTTCGCCATTTCGGGCAGAACGCCAGCTTGCCCGCAATCGCGCCGGCAGCATCGCCTTTTGTGAGGTGTTCGTGGATACGCCGCTGGACGTCGCCGAGGCTCGAGACCCAAAGGGCCTGTACCTCAAAGCACGTACGGGAGAGCTCACGAACTTCACGGGCATAGATTCACCGTACGAGCGCCCTGAGGATCCCGAACTCCGAATTGACACCACCAACACCTCCTCGGAGGAGGCGGCCGAACATTTGGTCGAGCAGCTACGCGCCTTGAATGTGATGCAGCGCTAAACATCGGTACCGCTGATACGGTCCGGTCCTGTTAGAGATACGTCGGACAGACATTAGAAGCAACTAAGACGAGATGCGTCTCAAGGGGAAGATGACATGGCTATCGATTTGGCGGGAGGCATGAGCCCATCAAGCGATTTCTTCTTGGCGGAGCGACCTCAGGATCCACAGTTTCGCGAGAGTGCCTCATTTTGGGTCTCCGACGGCAAAGGCCTGATCGGCCTGCCGCGAGTGGGCATCGAGGCCGTGTCCGAATCCTGGGATCAGCGAGGCCTGCAGGTAAACCTCGGCTTCCCTGATGGCCGGACGGCAATCGTGCGCGGGCTTGGTGGGGGCCGTTCGCCGGTCGATGCTGATGGGGCGTGCCGGACATTTGGGGCCGGTGGGTTGGAGTTCCGCTGCGTAGAGCCGTTTAAGACGCTCACCCTTACTTTCGATGGCGAAGCGCTCGATACGACCGCGGCGGCGCTGGCCAACGGCGACTACAGCGGCTCCCAGGTTCCTCTTCGTGTCGAGGTCGAGTTGACGTGCGCGGCTCCTCCGTGGATTTCGGGGACACTGAGCGAGGAATCCAAAGAGCTCTTCGACAAGGGTTTCGCCGGGGCATTTATCAGCCCTCGCTACGAGCAGCTGTGTACCGCCCGTGGCAGTGTGCACTTCGGTGGCGACGAGTGGGCATTCGAGGGGACCGGCTTGCGAATCCACCGGCAGGGAACCCGAGATGTCGGGGGCTTCTGGGGGCACTGTTGGCCCAGCGCGTTATTTCCGAGCGGTAAGGGCTTCGGGGCGCTCGCCTTTCCAGAACGACCCGACGAGCCCACCTACAACGAGGCCTTCGTTTTCGATGGCGAACGGATGATTCCTGCCGTCCTCGTCGATGCCCCATGGCTGCGCCGACTCCAACCAAACGGTGAGGATGTCTCGTTGACCTTGAGAACAAGAGAGGGCGACATTCGCATCGAGGGCGAAACGGTGTTGTCCGCCTGCATGCCCGGCGGATCGGCGGAGTTCCCCCCAGCCTTGCAGCAAGCCGGCGTGCGCTACCGCTGGGATGGGGAGGAAACATTCGGAATGATGGAACGGTCTATTCCGGTCGACCAACTCGAGGACTGAAGCTCGGCACGGGGAACGATCGAGTAAGCAGAAAGCAAGGGGGCATCGATGATCGATGAGAAGCAGCTGATTGCGAAAGCATGCGAGCAAGCACAAGCAGAGGAGTTCGGTCCTGACGGCTGGCAGGTGGGCTTGGAGGCACTCCTCAGAGCCCTGACGGACGAGGGCAATCTCAACCAGTTGGGCGAGGCGGTATACGCCGACCAGATCGTCGGGCTCTTGTCCAGCCGACTCGCCATCGAAAAGTGGTATGCCGATTACCCCGAAATCGAGCAGCAGGAGATCGTCGCTCCGCTCTTCGGCATCGGACTGCCGAGAACAGGATCAACGGCACTGAGCTTCCTGTTGGCCTGCGACCAGTCCCGGCGCTCACTGCGGACCTGGGAGGCCTCGGCGCCGTGCCCACCCCCCGAAACCGCGACGGAGCACACCGATCCACGTATTGCGGTCAGCCAGGCGTCGATCGACATGTCACACCAGATGTTCCCGGACTTCGTGGGCATGTTGCCAAGCTCGCCCACGGGCCCATCGGAATGCCTGCTTCTCATGGGGCTCGACTTTCACTCACAACTGTTCCAAGGCATGGCCATTTTGCCGAGCTATACCCAATGGCTCTTGACCTGCGATATGGAGCCGACGTATCGCTATCACAAGCGAGTGCTCAAACTCTTGCAGTGGAGGTGCCCGCCCGTTCGGTGGTCACTAAAGACGCCATCGCACATGACGACAATCCAAGCTCTCGACGCCATTTACCCCGATGCTCGTTTTGTAATGACCCATCGTGACATCTCCAGCGTCCTCCCCTCGGTCTGCGCCGTCAAGGAAGCACTCTCTACACCACTCACCGATTCATTCGACCGCCTGGCACTCGGTCGGCACGAGCACATGATCTGGCTGGAATCGATTCGACGCCTCGTCGATTTTCGCAACGACGGACGGGAGAACCGCTTCGCCGATGTCTCGTTCAGCGACATGCAAAGCGATCCGATCGGCTCCATGGAGAACCTCTACGACCAACTCGGGGACGAACTCACTCCCGACACACGGAGTCGCATGGCGGAGTGGTGGGAGGATAGCTCCAAGGATCGCAGGCAAGGCGGTCGGCCGGACCCGGCGGCCTATGGCTTGGACATGGAGGTTATCCGCAAGGACTTCGCTTTTTACCACGATCAATTCGGGATTGCCTAGATCTCGGATCTAGTGGTTTCGCCGGCCCGTTTCATCACCTGCTGCCCAAGCATCGCAACTAGTCGTAGCGGTCGGCCGTCTGCCACGATGAGGGACTGGGGGCCGTCTACCGTTAGGGATCGTCGGCGTCGATGCAACCAGAGCGGGGCCGATCAAGCGAAGGACCTTGATGGCGTGAAGTTCAACCGTGGCCACCGAGTTCCCTGCTGTGGCAAAAGACATTCATACCGGCGCGGTACGCGGTCTCGCCGAGTGACTGCCGCCGAACAGCCACGAGTAGTCGCTGCTAGGCGTAATCGTCTACCATCGAGTTTGAAAGATCCCATAGCTGCCGAGCCGTGACCGCATCGGCGACTGAGGCGTCAAAACCCGACCACACATGGACTGTCGGCCCAGCCGGTACGGCCTCGGTGCAGTCCTCTAAGACCAGTCCTCCACGGTTTTCGAGCTCCAGGGCCGTCGCCGCCCATACCGTCGTTGCGGCCGCTTGAGCAACGGTCTTGAGCATCGGATTGGGGTTACCTTCCTCATCCATGAACCCGATGGCGCGCTTCAATTCCTCGCCGTGGTGACGCTGCAGCCCTGTCAGCGCTGAACCTGGGAGCACCGCATTCGCAACGATGCCTTCCTGGCTCCACCGGCGCGTCGCTTCCTGCGCGAAGAGGATGTTCGCCGACTTCGACTCACCATACGCGGCACCCCAGGAGTGACCCCGGGCGTTCCACTGCAGGTCGTCGAGGTGAACAGGATTGCCCTTGTGGGCAGCCGAACTGACGACGACAATGCGCGCGCCGCGATCTTTCATCCGGTCATGGAGCAGCCGAGCCAGGAGAAAATGGCCGAGATGATTCGTTGCGAAACGGACTTCTAAACCGCTTGGCAGGTGCGAATCGGGAGTTCTGGACACGCCGGCGTTGGCGACGAGGAGGTCGACCGGGCCGGATAGGACCGCCGCGAACCCGGCGACAGAGTCCAAATCTCGCAGGTCAAGGCAACGAACCTCGAGCTTGCCGCGCGCTGCGGGAGCAATGCTCTGCGCCGCCGCCTCGCCTAAAGCTATGTCACGAACCGCGAAAATGACATCGGCGCCGGCCAGAGCAAGTCCACGAGCGGTCTCAAGACCGATTCCCGAAGATGCTCCGGTAACGATTGCCATGCGGCCAGCAAGGTCGGCCTCCCGCGCAACTTGTTCCGCGGTAGCGGTGCGATCAAAGCGGGTCGTCATCAATCGAGGTTGCCGCCTGCAGTCGAGCGCTCCATCATGCCAATCCCGACCTCGCCGTCCCAGGTATAACGGACGATGGCCTGCTCCAGTTGCAGGCCACCACCGACCTGCGTCGGCAGCACCATGGACGTCGACATCACTGACTCCGCTCCTATGGTCACGCTGTCGCCATTCTGCGCCTCAAGGACACACGACACATCTCCCCCGTTCAGAGTCAACCTCCGAAGCCACGGCGCGTCGACCACGCGGGCGGGGATGAGCGGTCCATCGCCCTCGAAGACGTAGCCCTCGTTGAACGTATCCACACCGTCGTCACGAGGTGGGTAAGCGATGTAACCAAACCCACGACCGCTTGGGAACAGGCCGGCCTGCCAGGCGTGTCCACGCAATTTGGCCACGCGGCGGATGCTCTGACGACGGATCCGGTTTGCACCACCGTTGATCTCATACGACTCGTCACCGATGCGGAGCGTGCCAGTCGCTCGACCGAGCTGCTCGAAACGCCAGGGGTGACCCATCAGGGCGCCCTCTTCCTGGGTATCAAGCACTCGCTTCGCGTCGTCAAGCAGAGCACCGCTCATCCATGGAGGCACTGCGGGACGAATCTCTACCTCGAGCTCGATTGGAGTCAGCTCGCCCTGTCCTGGGAAGGCACCGCCCATCTGAGCCACCGCCGAACTGACATCGGCCTCACCTTGCACGTGCAGGCGCAGGTGCCCGTAAGGCGCCACAAGTTCAAACGAGAGTGGACCGGCGCCGAGGACACGCGGCTTTCCATCGCTACCTAGCGGATGGTGGATTGGACCCGGGCCAAAGACGTTGAACACGCGGCCATCCGCGAAGGCAAGGTTGACTTGCACATCATGCGTGCGCCATTCATCCGCAACGGCTTCCACTCCGATCCTTGGAAGACCGAACTCCATGCCGTCATCCCAGATCCACGAATCAACGGACTCTCGCATCTCGGGATCACCGGGCTTCTCCGCAAAGACGAACTCAAGTTCGTCGCTCAACCCTCCCGCCAAGTCAATCATCAGACGACGTCCCCTTCACGAGCCGTGACCTACAGTCTCGCGAAAGGCTGAGGTTCGTCAAGAGCGCGAATATAGGCGCGCGCGATGACCCAACGCCGTGCTGGATAGCCCCCACGTCGCGAAATACCTCACAAGCCACCTTGACACCAAATGCGTATTGTGTAAACTCAAGAGACTTCAGAAACGCAGTTGCTCAAATCGGGGGGTAGATGGCCCTACGGCGGGCCGCCGCATTCGAATGGGTGCCATTTGCCGAGTCCAACTAGTGCGGCAATCTGGGTTTACCACCGACGACGCGGCCGGCGTTGCGCTTGATCGCTTTGGTGCGGAACTTTTTCGCCCTTCAAATTCGATCGGACGATTCCACACCTGCGCGGAGTTGACCAGACAGCCTCAGATTCTCATTCGTCCCAGGAGGTCCTTGATATGAAGATTACGAGTTGCTGCCGGCCGGTCGTGTCCGCTTTGTTGTTGCTGCCGCTCACGGTTTTGCTCGCATCTCCTTCGAGCGCCGCGAGCAAGAAGTCGTCATCGGCGGCCTACAACCCGAACGGAGTGATGAAATACGCGCTTGACTTGAGTCTGCCGATCGAATTTGACCCGACAAAAGCGACCATCGATGACACAGGTAACATGATCGGTCAATTGCTGGACGACTCGCTCTTCAGGGTGCAGCCCAACGGTGGCCTCACGCCAGAACTGGCTACGGCCGCCACCATTGTCGACCCAGAGACCATCTCGATCAAGCTACGGCCAGGAGTCGTCTTCCAAGACGGTACTCCCCTTAATGCCGCGGCCGTCAAGTTCACCATTCTCCGTAACAGTGCCTCCACCAGTGTCGCCTTCCCGGCGCCCATCCACGACGTATCATCGATCGATCTGAACGGCAACCTCGGACTCACCATCCACCTCTCGCAACCTGATGCCGGCGCCTTCTTTGCGCTTCTGGCCGACATGTCGACGATGCCACTGTCGCCGACTGCGGTGGCACGAAACGACGCTAACCCCGTGACCAACCCACTCGGTGCCGGCCCGTTCCGGGTAAAGCAGTACGT
>OBLU010002222.1_pt1 | contig 17982 bp, 17 predicted proteins | sample 1518681 | NCBI WGS metagenome assembly OBLU01 (sample SAMEA3539304, study PRJEB22396) | soil metagenome | biome: tundra; feature: field; material: soil | place: USA | collected 2010-05 | depth 0.15 m | reverse complement strand
GGCATATCGATCAGCTTCGCTCCGCCTGAACTGCCCGTCTACGAGCAGCCTCTTTGTCCCGGTGATGGTTATCTCTGGACACCCGGGTACTGGGCTTACGCTGACGACTTCGACGACTATTACTGGGTGCCAGGGACATGGGTGATGGCTCCGGAACCCGGTCTGCTCTGGACTCCAGCCTATTGGGGTTGGGGCGGCGGCGGATATGTCTTCAATGAAGGCTACTGGGGTCCGCAGGTAGGTTTCTATGGCGGGATCAGTTACGGCTACGGCTACTTCGGCGAGGGCTACCAAGGTGGACGTTGGGACAACGGACACTTTTTCTACAACCGTTCGGTGAACAACGTAAACGTTACCGACATTCACAACGTTTACAACACTACCGTGATCCAAAGCACCACGGTGAACCGGGTCAGCTTCAACGGCGGCACTGGTGGAATCAGCGTGCGTCCAACGGCTCAAGATGAGGTTGTGGCACGTGAGAAACATGTCCCGCCTGTAGCCGTTCAAACTCAACATGCGCAGGCGGCCCGCACGGACCCGCAGCAGCGGGCTTCGGTCAACCATGGCACACCAGCAGTCGCTGCTACTCCTAAGCCTGGAGCATTTAGCGACCGCGCCGTCGTACCGGCCAAAGCGACAGGGACGCCTTATACCCCACCAGCCAATCGTGCCCCAGTGCAGCCAGCGGCCAATGCGCCGGCCGCGCATCCCGAGAACAACGCCGCTCGCCCTGCGCAGCCGACCACTCGGCCGGAAACGAGCCGTCCAGAGACAGCGCAGCCGAACACTCGGCCGGAAACGAGCCGTCCGCCGACACCGCAGCCGAACACTCGGCCAGAAGCGAATCGTCCGCCGACAGCCGAGCCAAACACCAGGCCAGAGCCCAACCGGAGTGAGCCTGCTCAGCGGTCGCAGACACCTCCACCGAGCGAGCGTGCGCAGCCCCAGCGCGCTACTCCTCCTCCTGCGGAAACGAAGCCTGCACCGCAGCAACCCCAGCACGCGCAGCCTGCGGCGCGAGCGCCGGAAGAGAAGAAGCAACCGGAAGAAAAGCCGAAGCCGAACGAGAAGCCGCCGCAGTAACGGCAGCGTTCCAGACTGGGATCTAACGTGGAATTCCAGAGTTCGGCGAATTGCTGGCCGCTGCCAAAAAGTGCCAGAACAGGGTTCTTGGCGCAGCGAGACCCGAGAGTCCACATTGAGATAACGCCGAGTGTGCTTAAGACCGGATTCCCCATCCGGAGTAGGCCGTTACTCGTTCGCTGTGGTAACTTAACGGCCTGACAGCTCGCGGCGTCTTTATTATTAATGCGGGCTGCGACGCGATGAACACCGCGCGGAGGCTGACACGCAGTGGGCAAAAAACAGCACGAGCCGTTTCAGGTCGTGTTCAACGGCTCCCTGCAAGTCGCGTTCCAGGAGATCGCATCATCTCCAACGCCGGCAATGGAGTGCAGAGACTAGGTTCTAGTCCGGAGTAGCTCCGAGATACTCTTCGTGGCCTGCCAGCGCCTCATCCAGCCGTGCGAGAGTGAAGATCTCCTTCACGCGCGGCCTGAGATTGATGAGCTTCAACTGGCACCCGGCCCTCTTGGCCGAGACGTACACGCCGACGATCATGCCCAGCCCGGAGCTGTCGAGGTAGTTGACATCGCTGAGGTCGATCACGAGGCGCTTGTTTTCGGCGATCAGCGCGCGCGCGGTCTCGCGCAACTGAGCGGCGTTTTCCATGGTGATTCTGCCTGAGCAACGAACGGTCGCTTCGGTGGGCGTTTTCTCAGTGGCGAGCGTCAGGGTTGGTGTGGGCAGCGGATTGGCAGCCATACAGACCTCCTAATCGGAATTTCCTTTTTGGCCCCAAAAGACGGCTGCTATTGTCCCCTCAATCCCTGTTCGCGTCAATGTGAAAGAATTTTCGGTAGTGGGTCAGTATGAAATTTTAAATAACCGCCGGCGCTGGGGGTGGAGCTGGAGCGTCCACGATTTCCACTATGCCGTTGATTGGATCTAACCGAAGTTGCTTTCTGAATCTTCTGAGAAATTCCATCCCAACCAGAACATCAGTGTTTTGCCATTCAATGATGATAATTCCGATTTCCTCAGCGCCGTCAAAGTGGATGCTGCCCAAGCACGTGAGTTTTGTTTGAGTAGTCCCATCTGCCAACGTTATTGGCATTGTCCCTTGTAACAGCAAGCCGATAGGGAAAGCGTTCAAAATGGGGAGCAGAAGAAATCCACTGAAGCCGGTATCCACCATGGCCGTGAACGGGAACCTGGTATCGAGGGGGCCAGAGACTTCAATTTCTATCGTCGGGTTGCCAGAAGCGTTATAGGTACCATTCACGCTGTTCGTGTTGAGTGTACCCTACCCGGTACACTCCCGCTGCGCCAATCCGAACGATGTGATAATACGCGTGGGGATTCGCTTGCAGTAATGCCTCCACTGCCTGCTCTGGTGTATCAGCGATGTATGGCAGGGCGGAATTTACATCAATTGCAAGGTACTTGCCGGGATATCTGACCTCGTATTCGGCCTGAAACTTTTCCCGGTAAAGTGCTTCACCCTTCTCGGCAATCGAATTGGGAGTCTTGGTCACACACCACCCCCGCCTGTGGCGACGCTCGAACGGAATGACATTGGCTTTAAGCACAAGGATAGGATACCACCAAATGACTGGCGAGATTACCAAAGTATTGCCCGTAGATCAATCAGAAATCGCCTGTAAATCCCGGCCTTCTAGCAGTGTTTTACCAATTCGACAATGGTCCAAACGTGGCTCGCCAATCCCGCTTCCATCGCGGGCGTTACACGCAAGCTCTGATGCACACGGCAGAAATTGTAGTACATAAACCAGAGGGCAACGGCTGCCGCATGATTCTCAACCTTTTTGGAGAAGGCGTTTGCCAGGCGAGTGAATCGGCGAATGCTCATCCTCATGGAAAGATTTTGCCGCTCCACAAACGATGTGCTCACGCGCTTGAGATCGGGATTGCCGGTCACTACCTTCATATCACCGGCCGCGAAGGCAGGACTGAAAGCAGGAGATATCCTGGTGCAGTTCGGCGACAAACCGATCAAGAACCTTTACGACTTCACGGACGCCCTGCGCCGCAGCAAGGTAGGCGATGTGGTCGAGGTCAAGGTGCTGCGCGATGGGCAGCCGGTGACGGCGTCGGTGAAGCTGGAGCAGCGGAAATAATGGCAGGGTCGATTCTTGGAATCATAGAGTTAGGCGGAAAAGCCTTTCAAATCTTTGGGTTTAAAGGAGTTATACGGAAAATCTTCCGGAATAAGGACTTAGTTCTGGATCTGAGGCTCCTGGCTTAATCGGAGTCGATCGAGATCAGCTCTGGACAAATCTTCTTGGCGCTCGCATGCGACGTTGCTGTGCGGTCTGTCCAGAAAATCTGGGTCGCGCGCTACCCCGGCGATCAGTCGCGTTAAGGCGTCTTCAAATTCTCGGCCTTCATTTTCCAATTTGTTCTTGTTCAACTCGTGCTTGTTCGCAGCGCACGTCTCCGCGTTGTCGGTCTCGACGGCGTCGTACTCGCGGCCTTCGACGGTGGACCAGGCGGTGGCGCCAAACGGACGATTCTCGACGGACTTGGGATCGATGACGACGTGGGTTGGCTTGGGCTCGAACGAGGTGAACTTGACGTTGGCGGCGGCGGTGCGGAGGGCACGCAGGAGCAGAGAGGCGGTGCGGTGATCGATCTGTTGGGTCACGAGCAGGCGCATGACCTCGGCCAGGCCGAGCTGGATGGAGTTTGCGTCCTCGAGGGTGGGGAGCTTGATGATGCCGTGCTCGCTGAATTTCATGTTAATTTCGCGGCTCATGAGGCGGCATTGCTCGTGGAAGTAGCAATGTCTTTCGTTGCGCACGGCGGGCGATCCGCATTGAATGCCGTTGACTTTAATGTGCTGACAGCGGCGGATAGTTACTGGGTAGGTCGACATTTTGCAGCTCCTTTGGATTGCTATCTCAGCTGTCAGCTCTTAGCTCTCAGCTCTCAGCTCTCGGTGCCCGGTTGCTCCTGGCGGCTGGTTCTTTCCCTCCAACTTGCTCTCGGGCAACTGGCCTAAAAAACCTTTCCCCTCGATCTTTTGGAATCATAGAGTTAGGCGATAAAACTCCCCAAATCTTTGAGTTTAAAGGGGTTATGTGGAAAATATTGCGGAATAAGCAGTTAGCTCCGAAATCTTCGGCCCGATCGCGCCAGAGGCGGTGCTAGGGCTGCGACCGCATGATGCTTACGGTGTGGAAAACGAGTAGCGCCGGCATCTTGCCGGCTGTCCCGAGGGCGTCTCGCCCTCGGCGCGGCGGGCGAGGACGCCCGCCGGACAGCCGCCGGGACGGCGGCGCTACTCTCAGCGGCAAAGCGGTACAAATCATGCGGTCACGGTGCTAGGGGCCGTGCGCACCAAAAAGAAAAGGGTGCGGGAGTGATCCGCACCCTTTTCTTACTCTATAAGTCTATTATATCAATTCCGACCCACCTACACCGACAAGTTATCCAACTTTATTTTCCCAGCTAATGCATAGACTTATGGGGAAAATCGTGAAAACGGGGGCTTGACAAGATTTCCAAGAATCGAGAAATGAGGAGCCCCGCGCGAGCGGGAGCTTGTACAGGTGGAGGGCGCAGCCGCTCGGCGGCGGCCGCGCGAGTTTCGGGATGCGGTACTAATGCTGCGACCGCATGATGATTACGGCGTGGAAAACGAGTAGCGCCGGCATCTTGCCGGCTGTCCCGAGGGCGTCTCGCCCTCGGCGCGGCGGGCGAGGACGCCCGCCGGACAGCCGCCGGGACGGCGGCGCTACTCTCAGCGGTAAAGCGGTACAAATCATGCGGTCACGGTACTAGCGTCCGGCCTCGAAGCGGTAGCCGATTCCGCGCAGGGTTTTCAAATAGCGCGGATGCCGTGGATCCTGTTCGATTTTCTCCCGCAGACGCCGCACGAAGACGTCGATGGAACGCGGGGTCACGAAGGAGCCTTCTTTCCACACGGCGTCAAGCAACTGGTCGCGGGTAAAAACCCGTCCCCGGTGCTGGGCCAGGTATTCGAGGAGCCGGAACTCACGAACCGTAGTGAGCACTGTCCTGCCCTGCACGCGCACGGTCATCGAAGCGATATCAATTTCCAATTCTTCCAACTGAATGATCTCGTGGCTGGGGGCCTCCGGCTGAACGCGGAGAACGTTGCGGACGCGCGCAATCAGCTCCCGGGGACTGAAGGGTTTGGTGATGTATCCGTCTCCACCAGCGTCGAAGGCCTGAAGGCGGTCCGGCTCTTGAGTTCTGGCGGAAAGAAAAATGATGGGCGTCTTGCCCAGTCGCTCGTGCTGGCGGATCTGGCGGCAGAGATCGAAGCCGCTGATCCCCGGCAACATAATATCGAGAAGAAACAGCGCCGGTTGCGCCATGGCTGCCATCGGAACCACCGGCGCCCCGGAGAAAAATGTGGAGACTTCATATCCGGCAGTTCGCAGGTTGTGTTCGATCAGGTGAGACACATCCGGATCGTCTTCCACGACGTAGATCAGATCGGAATAACGCGATTTGTCTGTCGCCTCCAAAGGATCCATGGCCGGAAGGAGAGCCTCACGCGCTCTCAAAGAGCTTGCTTAGAAAGACCTTTGCTTTGATAGTCCTCTTCTGACACTAGAGGGGCCGTGTTGCAGCAATGTTGCGCCAGTGTTACAGCAGAGTTAATTTGATCGAGGCCGGTTGTCTGCGCATCCGATCACGAACCTACTGCTGTCTCTGTCCCACAATGACCGCTGGATGTCCATTCAGCGGTGAGACATCGATGTAGAAAAACTTCGATTGATTGGTCACCATGTACGTGTTCCCGCCATAGGTGCCGGAGCCGTCGGCGCTCCAGGTGTACTTGAAAAGATCGAACTCCTGAAACGGGATCAGGCCCGTAAGGCTGCTGGAATCCAGGTACGACGCGCTGTTGCCGGTCGAGAGGATGCCATTAGGTCCGGGATCCTCGATGCCGGCAATCACCGTGGACTGTGGATCCAACATTTCTTCGGTACCCAGCCCATACTTTCCACTGATCGGGCCGAATTGATACCCCGGAGGATACGAATTTGTTTGGAACTCGATCGTGCCGGAGGCTGCCGACGCGCCGGTGCCCACCAGATATCCGGTGATGCCGCTGGCGGACGGGACGACGTACCCAACTACTGGAACGCCGGTTCCTGAGAAGGTGAAGCGGCCGCTGGTGGGATCGATCGCATATTGTGCCTTTTCTGGCGCCACGACGTTGACCGCGCAGTAGCGCCAGATTCATTTGGTAATTTCGTAATCGGGTAATTTGGTAATTTGAAAATCTGAACCCGCGCAGTCTTAAATTACAAAATTACCCGATTGCCAGATTACAAAATTCCAATTACCCGGCTTTGCCCTGCACTCTGCCCAGGCGTTACACTGCGAGATATGAATACAGCGAACCAACCGAATGTGAAGTTTGTGCAAACCCCCGATTACCGCGAGGCCTACTCCAACAGCGTGCAGATCCGGGTGAATGTTTGGGATTTCTTCCTCGTTTTCGGGACGATGCAGCAAAGCTCGGAGACACAAGTGGAATTACGAAACTTTCAGGGAATTTATCTCAGCCCGCAACAGGCCAAGGCGCTCATGGCGCTCCTGCAGCAGAACATGGCGAACTACGAGTCCGCGTTTGGCGAGATCAAGCTGGATCCGCGAGCCCCGGGTGGACAAATCCACTAATGGCTGCGCGTCCGGCGGCGCACTCCGATCTGAGAACAGAATCTCAACCGGCATCCCCCGCATGGGTGCAGCAGTTTCTTCTGTTCGCGTTGTTCTTTGCCGGATTGATGCTTCTGCATGCGCCACTTCTGTGCCTTCCTTATTTCTGGGATGAGGCTGGCTATTACGTTCCGGCCGCGCGTGATCTATTTCTGACCGGCACGCTCATTCCGCATTCCACGCCATCGAATGCGCACCCTCCGCTGGTGATGGCGTGGCTGGCGCTGGCCTGGCGCGTTGCTGGATACTCCACGCTAGTCACGCGCACAGCCATGCTGGCGCTGAGTGCATTCTCGTTGCTGGGACTGTTTCGACTTTCGCGGATCGCCGCCAATTTGCAGGTGGCGTGGGCGACCACCGCGTTAGTGGCGCTTTATCCCGTGTACTTCACGCAGAGTTCCATGGCGCAGGTCGACTTGCCGGCCGCCGGATTTACGTTCTGGGCGCTGGCCGCTTATATAGAGGACCGTCCGTGGAAGCAAGTGCTCTGGTTCTCGCTGGCGGCGCTGGCGAAAGAGACTGCGATCCTGGCTCCGCTGGCGCTGTTTGGCTGGGAACTGATCGGTTATTTCATTCGGCCACTTTCGAAAGAAAGTTTGAAAGAAAGTTCGAAAGAAAGCTCGAAAGAAATCCGCTGGAAAGAAATTCTTCCACCCGTGGGCAGACGCACGCACGCGCTTTATCTGCTGCTTACTGTCGTGCCGCTGGCGGGCTGGTACGCCTACCACTACGCGAAGACGGGCTTCCTGCTGGGCAACCCCGAATTTTTTCGCTACAACGTTGCCGCCACGCTCAATCCTCTGCGCGTCCCGCTGGCTCTCGGAATGAGGCTCTGGCAGCTCTTCGGATATTTCGGTCTGTATCTGCTCACGCTGGCGGGAGTCATGGCCATGCTTCGTCCGGCCCAGTTAGAGGGAAAGACGGAGAACGCAGTTGCGCGGCCGCGAATTCCATTCTCGACGCAGGCCGCATTTCTTTCCGTGCTGCTTGCCTACCTGGCCTTTATGTCGGCAGTGGGCGGCGCCGTGCTGGCTCGCTACATGTTGCCGGTGGTCCCGCTCGTGATGCTGGCGTTGGTCGCGACTCTCTGGCGGCGCGTGCGATATTGGAAATTGATTGTGGGAGCAGTCGCACTTACATTTGTCGTGGGCCTGTTCAGCAATCCGCCGTATGGATTCTCTCTCGAAGACAATCTGGCTTATCGCGACTACATCGTGCTGCATGCGGAAGCCAGTCGTTTCCTGGCGATGCGATATCCGGGCGAGTGCGTTCTCACCGCATGGCCCGCGTCGGACGAACTCACCCGGCCATGGCTCGGCTATATTAGTGCCAATGCCAATGCCAGTCAGCCTTTTCGCGTAGTGCGCATCGAGGACTTCTCAGTTTCCCAGATCGACGTGGCGGCCAGGGCTCGCGACCGCTTCGATGTCGCTCTGGTCTTCTCCACAAAGTACCAGCCGCCGCATCCGCTGCTTGAGAATTGGGAAGCGTGGCAGCGCGTCAAAGAAAAGTTCTTTGGCTACCATCGCGACTTGCTGCCCGAAGATATTGCCGAGCGTCTTGGCGGAACGATTGCCTATCGCAAAGAACGAAACGGGCAGTGGATCGCTGTGATTGCGCTGGCAAGGTAGCCTCGTGTGGGGACGGGGCTCTGCCCCGCCCGGGGTTGCGTAGGGATGTGAATCAGACCAGGATAATGGTTCCTAGCCTGCCCTTCGTAAGAAACGCGAAGGATGGGTCATAGCTTTTCGCCCGCGGCGATCTGGCCGGCAAGAAGAAAAGTCTTACTTGCCGTCGCCGCACAGTTTGAACGAGCCGAAGTCCTTGAACCACGGCCCCGTGGGGACGTTCGGTCCGGTTTCCAACCAACGACGGAGCCGATTGAGGTCGTCGAGGCTGATGTTGCGGTCGCGCATTCGATCGATCAGATGGTCGCGGAGGGCGGCGGGAATGCGCGGCCAGCTTTCAATCTGCGGCATTATTCACCGAAAACCAAGCGGCCTAGCTGGTCGCCTAGCTGCTTCGCTTCTTCGGGATTGCTCGCGCTCCGAAAGCGTTCGGCGAGATCGAAAAACGCCTTCTCTTTCTGTTTCCGCGCCTCGATGCCTAACTCAATGAGTTCCACCAGCACGCGGTTATCGCTCAAGCGCTGGCTCTTTGCCATGCGATCTACTTGCTTGGCAATCGGAGCGGGAAGGGATACGCTCCGTCGGACATGTTTTGTCACCGGCATAACATCATTATACACCAGTGTGGTGCATTGCCTGCCAGCCCCACTCATTCGCAAAAAACGCGAATGAGTGGGGCATCCGGCGAGAAAAGCATCCCTTAGCGATTAGCTTCAACGGGTAGGCTTTCACGCTATACTGCTGAACATGTCCATCGACGTCGCTGCAATTTCGATCATCGATCGGTTGATTCAGCTGCTCACTACCCGAGAACGGAATAGAGAGAAATACTTCAATAATCTGATCGAGCCGCTGTATCGGGATGCTGAAGTGGTTGCGCGCGATTACATGGCTCTGTTTGCCGAGTTCGTTCAGCGCCTTCAGACTGCTGCGACATCCAAAGAGCTAATTCTCTGGCTTGAGCAACGCCGAGCGGCTTATCAGCCCGTGAGGATGAAAATCAGGGCTCTTCTTGCTGATGAAGCTCTTCAAAAGCTGAGTGAAAAGAAAAGCACAGCCGCTCGAACCCGATTTGCCAAAGGCCTATGGGGATTGCTAAAAGGAACTTTCTTGCTCGGTCAAGATGACGATGAGGGAACGTATGCCTACCTCAGGGAATACGGCTACGGAGATCACGCAATCTTGCCTATTCTCCAATATATGCGGGGTTCCCATCCAGCACGGGACCTGGACGAGACACGAGGGTCTCTGGTCCGGTTTGCGCAAAGACAGCAAGTTGCCATTGAGTCGGCATGGAGCGACGTTGTCGGTGCCTATGCCGAACTGAAGAGGCACTCTCTTTAGTAATTTCGCTATCCTCCGCGCAGAACTGAAACCAGCCTCCTTTTGCGGTCCCGACCTCGGAAAACCTTGGCAACAAATTGCCCTTTGATAACGACAATAGCGGCCTCAACTACCTCTCGCCCGACGCGATTCCTTCGATTGGGGAATGCTGTTTCCATTGTAACCGGGGCAGTATAGGCCACCATAGTTGACGAAAACAGGCGTTAGCGCTCACTACCGGGATCGCCTAGTCCGGGTTCTGGTGGAATCACGGGCGACTCTGAAGGAGGCCCGCCCCAAGCTAGCGCCAATAGGCCAAAGTCGGGCTTCCACCCGTTCTGCAACCATCGTGCTCACATCCCCATCAAGTGGCACGAATGCGTCTTGACCACGACCCAGACGCTTTTGCCGGGGCCAAGTTGGAGAGCATCGCGCGCCGCCAGCGTTAAGTGCACCTCGAACTTCGTGCCGCCGCAATCCACCATTGCCGAGACGATCACGTCTCTCTGCTCGAGCCGCCGGATAGTTCCCGGCAAAACGTTACGAGCACTCAGCCCGCGTGGGTTTTCCGTTGCCAGCAGCAGATCGCCAGCGCGAATGCCCACGCGCAGGCGCGAGCCAACCTCCGCCCGAACCAGCGGCGTTTCTAACTCCACCGCACTCTTTCCCAGGCGGCAGGTCATCAGTAGGCAAGTCATGGTGCCGCGATCTTCGTGCAGCGCCAGCACCGTGGCGTCGAAGACGTTTTCGAATCCTGACAGGTGCGCGACGGTTTCCAGCCGCGGAGCGCGCATGACTTCGTGCGGCTGACCTTGGGCCACGATTTTTCCGGCGTCCAGCACAATGACCTCGTCGCCGAGGGCAAACACTTCCTCACCATTGTGGGTGACGAAGAGAATCGGGACACGGTGATGCTGGTTCCACTCACGCAGATCGCCGACGAGAAGCGACTTCGTCGGACGGTCCAGCGCCGCCAGTGGCTCATCGAGCAGTAACGCGCGCGGTTCGATCACCAGAGCGCGCGCCAAGGCGACGCGTTGGCGTTCGCCTCCCGAGATTTGCGCCGGCCGCCGGTCGCGCAAGTGATCGGTGCGGAACAACGCAAGAATCTCGCGGCTGCGCGTTCGCCGTTCCGCCGCGCTGAGCGTTCGGAGACCGTACGCGACATTCTCCTCGGCGGTCAGGTGAGGGAAGAGCGCCAGGTCCTGATGGACGTACCCGATGCGCCGTTTCCAGGCGGCGACGTTCCGCTTCTTCTCCGAGTCGTAAAGGTCTTCGCCGCCGACAGCAATGCGCCCGTCGTCCGGATCGGTCAGCCCGGCAATGCAATCCAGCAGTGTGGTTTTTCCCGCGCCCGACGCGCCAAAGAGAATCGTGAAGCCGGCAAGCGCGCGGAAGTGGACGTTCAGGATAAAGGTGCCCTCGGGATTCGGAAAGCGTTTGCGGATCCGGACTTCGAGCTCGGAAGAGATTGGCTGAATCGATGATTGCGGTGCGGGTCGTGCTGGGAAGATAATCTTCACCGCCATGGACCCACCGCCCACGGACGCCGGTTCAAGCTGTACACAATCGACAACACGACGAATGAGATGATCAGCAGCACGAGTGCCGTCTGGTTCGCGCTGGAATAATTTGCAGTCTGCACCTGATCGTAAATATCAATCGAGATGGTGCGCGTCACACCGGGAATGTTGCCTCCCACCATGAGCACCACCCCAAACTCGCCCAGCGTGTGCGCGAAGCTGAGCGCAAATCCCGTGACCAGCCCCGCTTTTGAGAGGGGAAGCACGACACGACGAAAGGTCTGCACCGGCGAATGTCCAAGCGATGCCGAGGCGCGAAGCAAACTGGAGTCGACCGCGCCGAATGACGCTGCGAACGGTTGTACGGCAAAGGGCAGGCTGTATAACAAGGACCCGATCACCAGCCCTTCAAAAGTGAATGCCAGCGTGTGGCCGGTGAGCGACTCGCACCAGCGGCCGAGCGGGCTCCGCGAACCGAGAGCCACCAGGACATAAAAACCGAGCACCGTCGGCGGCAGGACGATGGGAAGCGCGACCGCGGCCTCGACCAGGAATTTCCAGCGCCAGCGCGAGTAAGTCAGCCAGTAGGCGATGGGAATTCCGATCGCCATCAGCAGCGTCGAGACGATGGCTGCGAGACGCACGGTCAACCAGAACGCCTCCCAGTTCATTTCAGAGTTTCTCCATTGCAACGCTGCTCCATGGCTCGGCTTTGTGCCGGAATTCCACTTTTACTTTTGCCCTACTCCCAGTTCTTTCCAAACAGCAGGGTCATCCGTTATATAAAATATCGGCTCCGGTTTTCTATGTTCGATAATGTCAGTTATGCCGTTTACAGTGATTACTGAGTAGGATGGATAACCTGGAGAAAATCCAGGTGGAGTATGTTTCAGGTAGTTAGTCCCTCTGCCTCTCGTTTTGCCATTTACCTTTGTTCGTATTTTCCCTTTCGTGTCTTGTAATATGAATGTCGCATCATTACCCCACATCACAGAGTAGTAGGTCATCGTAATCGAAACGTCGGCGCGCGTAAGTCCCGGCGGGATGGTAATCCATTTCGGCAACCTCGACTCACTCGCTAATTCAAAGGTTGACTCAGGGATCCACTCGGACAGGACTATCACCGAACCTGCAATAGCTAGCATGACAAGAAAGAGCAGAAACATATTCTTGCGCGAAATTATTTTTGGCATTTGCAATCACCTCCACCGGGAGATTTATCTGCAAATAAAATACAATTCTCTACTGTGTAATTACAGAATTGGCATGGGCCAAAAGGCATTCCTCCGAGAAATGAACTCCAATTGCAATTGTATTTTGTATAGCAATCGTCGTGTTCTTTACAGCATTTCTTGTCGCAAGGCCTGCTATTCATCTTCAGTGCTTCTCCATGTCAATGTTTCTCCGCGGGCAGGCTAAAACCGTAACTGGTGAGCAGGGAAGTGGCCTCGGGGCTGCGCAAAAATTCCAGAAATCGGCGGGCCGCATCCGTCTGTTTTGATTTTGAGAGCACGACCGCAGCCTGGTTCAGCGTGGGATAGGCATCGAGCGGAACCGTCCAATAGCGGCCTTTCTCTTTAAGCGCAGGTGCGAGCGCATGGGAGAGCGCGATCAATCCAGCCTGGGCATTGCCCGATTCGACGAACTGCGCGGCCTGCGATACGTTCTCTCCCACGACAAGCCGGCTGGAAACCTGATCGTAAATTCCGAAATGCCGCAGCGCGGCCTCGGCTGCGCGGCCATACGGCGCGGTCGCGGGATTCGCAATCGAAATCTTCTTGACCGAAGGGTCGAGCAAAGCTTGCATGCCCAGCTTCGACAAGTCCAGTGGCGAGTCGCCCGGCACCCACAGCACCAACCGTCCGACCCCGTAACGGTAAAGCGTATCTTTCGACGCTAGTCCCTCGGCAATCAACTGTTGAGGATATTGCTCATCGGCGGAAAAGAAGACATCGAACGGCGCGCCGTTTCGTATCTGATTGGTGAGATTGCCGGACGAGCCGAATGAGAGCTTCACCGCTTGCCCGGTCTTCTTCGTGTAGGCTGCGGCGAGTTGCGGAAGAGCGGCACTCATGTCTGCCGCCGCAGCCACGACAAGCTCCTGGGCGGCTGCGAAAGATCCCGAGAACAGCAGAAATAGCGCCAGCAATTTTCGCATCGCGGATTTTTCGGCCCTATAGCTTCAGCGCCTGAAGGCGCTTCTCATGGGACAACAGTTGCGGCATGCCTGAAGGCATGCCCTGATACGAATCCTACTTACACCACGAACTGCTAACGCGCGGTCTCGCGAGTTCGCGGCATAAATCCCAACTGTCATCCTGAGCGAAGCGAAGGACCTATGTATTTGAATCCGCCTCAATGCATAGGTCTTTCGCTTCGCTCAAGATGACAGCCAAGAACGTATGTCGCGAATTTGCAGGAAACGACGCCGTCCCACTTACACCAGTTTCGTCTTCGACAACGGAAGCTCCCGCACCCGCTTGCCAGTGGCCGCAAACACCGCGTTGTACAGCGCAGGCGCGAACGGCGGCAGGCCGGGTTCGCCGACGCCGGCCGGCGGCGCTTCGCTCTCCACAATGTGCACGTCGACGTGCCGCGGAGCGCGGTTCATGCGCGCGATCTGATAATTGTTGAAATTGCTCTGGTCGATCACTCCGTTGGTCGCCGTAATCTCGCCGAACAACGCCAGGCTCGTTCCAAACACAGCCGCTCCCTCGAACTGGTTGCGGACATTGTCAGGACTGACGACCGTGCCCGCATCGACCGCCGTCCACACATTCGGAATGTGCACCTGTCCCTTGCTGTCGACCTCGACCTCAACCACGGTCGCGACATAAGTGAGGAAGCTGCGATGAGCGGCGATGCCCATGCCGCGGCCTTTACCCATGGGCCGCTTTGCCCAGCCGGATTTCTCCGCTGCAATCTCGACCACATGCCGCAATCGCGCGGTGTCGAGCGGGTAGCGCTGCTTCTCGTCGGCCTCTTCCTCTTTGTATTCAAGGGGCACGATGCGCGGCGGCCCGATCAGGTCAAGCAGGTAGTGGACCGGATCTCTGTTGGCGGCGTGGGCAAGCTCGTCGGCAAACGAGTGAATCGCGAACGCATGATAGATGTTCGCCACGCTCCGCAGCCATCCAATGCGCACGTGGTAGTCGGCGGGGCCATTCTCGGCGCGATGGTTGGGAATATCGAAAGGAAGATTGTTCCATCCCAAGCCCATCTCGTCGTCGGCATACTTAGCGGAAGCATCGAAAGTTGAATTGATTGGCGGATACACAGTGCGCTGTAGCCACGCGGTCGGCTTGCCCTCAGGTGTGACTGCGGCCTTCATATACATTGCCGCAACGGAGTGAAAGAAATCGAAGCGAATATCGTCTTCGCGGCTCCAGACCACCTTGACTGGCTTGCCGAGTTGTTTGGAAAGAACGGCGGCTTCCGCAACCTGGTCCGGCTTCGACTTGCGCCCGAAGCCGCCACCAAGCAGCGTGACATGGCAAGTCACATCTTCTTTCTTGATGCCGAGCACGCCGGCAATGGTCTCCTGCACCGCTTGCGGATTTTGCGTTGGCGCCCAAGCCAGCACTTTTCCATCGCGATACTCAGCGACGGCGACCGGCGGCTCCATGGAAACGTGCGCCAGATGCGGAGTGTAGTACTCGGCCTCGATGATCTTTCCGCCCTTGGCAAATGCCGCATCCACATCGCCGACGTTGCGCGCGACTTTGCCCGGCTGCCGTGAAGTTGCTTCGAGTGTTTTGCGGAACGGTGCGGAGTTGTATACCGAGTGCGGACTGCTTTCCCATTCGACCTTCAGGCTCTTGCGCCCCTTGAATGCCGCCCAGGTGTTGTCGGCAATCACGGCGACGCCGCCCAAAGGTTGGAACATGTGCGGCGGTTTAAAAGTCTCGATGGTCAGCGTCTTCTGAACGCCGGGCACTTTGAGCGCGGCCTTGTCATCGTACGACTTGATTTTCTGTCCGAGCACGGGCGGATGCTCAACCGACGCGTAGACCATGCCCGGCATGGTTGCGTCCATGCCGAAGACAGCTTTGCCGGTGACGATCTCGGGAAGGTCGAACAGGGAATTGCTTTCTTTGCCGATGTAGCGCCACTGGGAACGCGGCTTGAGCGGGACGTCCTCTTTCTTGGGGACGGGCAGCTTGGCCGTGGCGCCGGCAACTTCGCCATAGCCGAGCTTGCGGCCGCTGGCGCGATGCACAATGAAGTGGGGCTCGGTGGTGCAATCCTTGGGGGAAACGCCCCACTGCGCGGCGGCGGCAGTGATCAACATAACGCGTCCGGTAGCGCCCACCTGTCGCATCAGGTCGAAGGAACTGCGAACCGAGTGCGACCCGTCCGTATCCTGCTCCCCATATTTCGGATCGCCAATTGCCTGGTCAATCTTGATCTTGGACCAGTCGGCGTCAAGTTCGTCGGCAACCACGAGCGGCAACGCCGTGCGGCTGCCGCATCCCATCTCCGAGCGATGGGCGACGATGGTGACGGTGCCATCCGTAGCGATCGACATCCACAGACTGGGTTCGAACGCCGTCGCGGCCGCTTCGCCCTCCGCGGCCCACAGCGGCTCGGGAATAAAGCGCGCGCTCAGCACAAAAACGCCGCTCACCAGAGCGCCGTGCAGAAATCCTCGACGGCTGACATTGGCGCTGACATTTTCGATGAGCTTCATGCCGTCTCCTTCGCAGCCTGATGGATGGCCGCGCGAATCCGCTGATAGGTGCCGCAGCGGCAGAGATTGCCGGACATGGCCGTATCGATATCCTGATCGCTCGGATTTTTGTTGTCCTTAAGAAGCGCGATCGCCTGCATGATCTGGCCGGTCTGGCAGTAGCCGCATTGCGGCACCCTTATCTCCATCCACGCCTTCTGCACGGGATGCATGGGCGCGATGCCTTCAATCGTAGTAATCTCGGCGCCACTGACCTCTTTCATGGGAGTCGTGCAGGAGCGAATGGCCGCGCCATTCTGGTGTACGGTACATGCGCCGCACAACGCCATGCCGCAGCCGAACTTCGTTCCTGTGAGCTCGGCCACGTCGCGCAAATACCAAAGCAGCGGCATATCGGGATCGCCGTCAAACGTTCTCTCTTTCCCGTTCACTTTAAGACGGATCATTTGTCCCTCGGTCAAGCTCAGGTGCTGCAGAATTGATTCCCACATATCCTAGTCGCTGAGCGCGAAATGTGGAAGAGTGGAAGCGGATTTCCCCCGTGGTCCCCTGTGCCCTCTGTGGTTGACAAGGTTTCCGTCAGCGCCCGTCATATAATCGTCTGTCATTCCGGGAGGAATTTTGGCCTACGACGATCTGCGGGACTGGATCAAAGCACTCGACCGAGCGGGTGAGCTGAAGCGTGTCCGCACGGAAGCGGACCCAATTTTAGAGGTTACGGAGATTACCGATCGGGTTTCGAAAAGCAGGGACAAAGAAAAAGACCGGCGGGGAACTGTCGGCGGCAAAGCTCTTCTGTTCGAGAACCTTAAGGGCTACCCCGGCTCGCACCTTCTCATCAACCAGTTCGGCTCCGCTCGCCGTATGCGGCTTGCGCTCGAAGTCGATGCGCTTGACGAAGTCGCCGAGCGCATCCGCGGCTTCATGGATGTGAAGTCTCCGCAAGGCTTCCTCGACAAAGTGAAGATGCTGCCGATGCTCGCCGAGATGGGCAAGTTTTTTCCCAAGACCGTCGCCACCGGCCCATGTAAAGAAGTGATCAAGCGCGACAATTTCTCGTTGCTCGATTTCCCCATCCTCAAATGCTGGCCAAAGGATGGCGGACGCTTCATCACGCTGCCCTGCGTGATCACGCGCGATCCGACGACCGGGAAGCGCAACGTCGGCATGTACCGCATGCAGATCTATGACGAGCGCACCGCCGGCATGCACTGGCAGCGTCAGAAAGTAGCGGCAGAACATTATCGTGACCACATGCGCGCAGCAGTCTCAGAAAATGGTGTGGGGACGGGCGCCCTCGCCCGTCCAGCCGGGCGAAGCTCGGCAGCTGCGGCGGTCGATATCATGGCCCGCTCATCAGGAGGAGCAATGCTAGCCTCCGGAGATCGTCCCGCCGGCAGAATGGACGTAGCCGTGGCCATCGGCACCGAACCCGCGCTAACGTTCTCCGCCATAGTGCCCGCCCCGCCCGACGTCGAGGAGTACATCATCGCCGGGTTCCTCCGCCAGAAGCCGGTCGAGTTGGTGAAGTGCGAGACCGTCGAGCTGGAAGTTCCCGCCAATGCCGAGATCGTGCTCGAAGGCTACGTCAACCTCGACGAACTCCGCACCGAAGGTCCGTTCGGCGATCACACCGGCTTCTACTCGCTGGAAGACGAGTACCCGGTATTCCACGTAACCTGCATCACGCACAGAAAAGATCCAATCTACGCGACGACCGTAGTCGGCAAGCCGCCGCAAGAAGATGCCTGGATGGGCAAGGCGGTCGAACGCATCTTCCTGCCGCTGATGAAGCTGACCATCCCCGAGCTAGTGGACATCAACCTCCCCATAGAAGGCGTCTTCCACAACCTGATGATCGTCTCCATTCGCAAGTCGTATCCAGGACAGGCGCGCAAAGTGATGAACGCCATCTGGTCGCTGGGGCAGGCGATGTTTACCAAGTGCATCATCGTAGTAGACGAAGACGTGGACGTACAGGATGTGGCCGACGTCACGTTGAAAGTGCTGAACAATATCGATCCCGAACGCG
>OBLU010002220.1_pt1 | contig 17997 bp, 28 predicted proteins | sample 1518681 | NCBI WGS metagenome assembly OBLU01 (sample SAMEA3539304, study PRJEB22396) | soil metagenome | biome: tundra; feature: field; material: soil | place: USA | collected 2010-05 | depth 0.15 m | reverse complement strand
AGAATTCTGATGCCGTACGGACTCAATCGCGGGATGGGCGTGACGACGTACGAGTTACAAAAACAGAAACAAGATGATAGCGTAGAATTGGAGGTAGCATGAAAATCCTATGTATCAAATGTGGAGAGATATTTGAATCCCTGATTATAGATAAAGCGATGGCAGAAAAGGAACTATTCGGAGCAACTACCAGACATGTTAAAACTAAGCACCCTGCTATGTTTCAGGAGATGCAGAAAGCTATAGGGACTTGTGTTTTAGCTCTTACAACCTGTATGCACTTTAACGAGTTTGTTACTATACCAGAGGATGAGACAGAGATGCAAGCAGCTATTGATACTACGCTGGAGATTGTATTGGCAGGGTTAGGTTATGATCCTGATGAAGAGTTTGAAGATGAGGATGAACCAGACGGCGAGGAGCAACCTAACGTAGGAGTTATTGAGATGGAACCAACAGAAGAGAGAGAAGAGTCTGATAAGCAGGTAGTAGAAAGTTAACGCGAGAAGTTAACGACCTTCAAAAGGGGGGGGGGTGCAACAGTTTCCACCCCCCTATATCTCTTACCTATATCTCTTTTTTTTTTAGAGATATAGTAATAAAGAACTCTGTGCACAGTAAAAAGGTTGAGGTTTTTGATATCTCATTGCACAAGACTTCTTTTTTCTTCCTCCTCTGTCATTACTCTACTCTGCATCAAAATTGCTTCATCACTTATAAACCTAATCCCCATAAAGTGAGGGGTTTGTATTCCATTAACTCTAGGTCTTGATTTAGTTATGGTAGGAAATAGTTGGGCTAGATACCTACCTACTCTTTCTCTGGATATACTAGTTTCCGCGCATACCCAAAACACACAATAAAATTCTCTACAAGATATTTTACTATTAACATCCTCACCTACATTAATTCTTAGCCATTGTTCTATATCTTGTGAGATTGGATCGTAGCTATTAACTAGTGTCTCTGCTCCCTCCGGAATAATAAATCCTTCTTCACAAGTCTTAGCTAGTCTCTCCCTAATCTTATTAAACACCCCACTCTGTTCTTGTGGATCATCCCACATAGCCTGTAACTCTACCTCCTTCTTAGGATCTTTAGCAAATGTCCTATCAAGCGGTATGTGCATAATCCTTCTAACAAATCCTAGTGTATCATCACTAGATGTTAGTCGATGATTAGAAGCAAACACCAATTTACAAAATGGCTTATAAGTAACAGAGGTTCTAAACTTAGCCTCTACAGAGATAGGATTACCAGAGATAATAGACTTAACATTATTAGTCTCTAAAATCTTCTCCTGTCTAGTATCATCTGAAACATTGGCTAACTTGCCCACGATATCATTATTTGCAAACCTGTTATTGTGGTCTGCCAAAACGTGCATAGGAGTTGCGCTACAGTTGCTAAACCCTATCATGGCTCTAAGACCATAGAGATATATGCTCTTTCCGTTGCTTCCCTTCCCTAGTAAAATTATAGCTGTATGATGCGCTGTAACTGAAGTCATACATATACCAATAGCATCATATAGTAATTCATACCCCTCCGGAAAAACATCTTGCATAAACTTATCCACTTTGGGGCATGTAGCACTAGGATCATAAGTAATAGGTATTTGTATAGTAGTCTTATACCATGAATGGTCTACTTCAGAGTGGGGTTCAAATCTATCTTCATATATGAAATACAAACCATTCTTAAAGTTAATTTTATCTACATCAGGCTTTAGTAACAATAGTTGACTAGTCTTGCCTAAATAATTATCAACCTCATTATCTTTCCTACTACTCCATGAGAGTCTATATTTAGAATAAACAGCCATGCAACATCTATAAATATCATCCTCTACTGTTCTATATACTCCATTCTCAAACACATATAGCTTACCACCCTGATCTTTTGCGAAGTGTAAGTTATTCTGCAACAGTTGACACATTAATACTGTTGTACTAGGTACTATTATGTTTCCTGTCACAATAGGATCTGGTAATGGTTCTAACTCAAATCTACCAAACTTCTCTTTAGCCATGCCTTATCTCCAACCCTCTTAGTGAGAGGGGATGAGATGAGTATATAGACATTTTGTAAGGTGAGTCAAGAGAATACTTCCGATATACAATGAGTTACACGAGTCTCACTATCTCATATACATTTGATATACAACCACCATACACTCTTGTATGCAACCTGTATGTCAGACACAATATTTTGTACTTGACACTGACATACAGAGGGTGCATACTCACTATAGCCCCTGCTGGCATGGCAACCCAGGAGCATCAGGAGATAAGTTTAATGAAATTCGCGCGGGTGTCAAATTTAAGGAGAGGTATAGGTAGACCACATATTGTAGCTAACAAACATGCGATATATAAGCTAGGGGTGTTAGCTGAAATGATGGATATACCCTGGAAGGATTTAGCAAAGATAGCAGAGGAGGAATTAAGGATAGAAGTTAGAGATGTTAGGGAGTTGAGTTTGAAAGAGAATGAAGCACTGAGGCATTATTTGAAATGTAATCAGGCAGAGTTAGGAGAGAGGTATAGGAAAATGAAATGGAGCAAATAGGGATGGCAGAAACTAAGAATACTACAATGAGATTTAATGAGGAAACACTAGAACAGTTGGAAGAGATTAGAAAGGAGTTGTATCCCAGGGCGGAAGATAGGAGTAAGGTGCTTAGATGGTTGATTGAGGATACTTATAATAGATTGAAGGGGAAGGAGATACCAAATGGATGATAGATTCCTAACTAGTAGATCCGCGGTTGAGTGTTTTCAAGATTGCTCCAGGTATAGGTACAACCAATACTACCTAGGGGGAAAAGGGTTAGTTGGGGTTCAGAAGAGTGTGCCACTGGTAACTGGTGGAGCTATCCATGCGGGGGTAGAGCATTTGATGAATAGGATTAGGATAGGAGAGATACCAGGGGTTGACGCGGGGGTTGAGGTAGCAGTTAGGAAATATAGGAATGATGTAGAGGCAGTTGGTTTTTTGGATAAACAGATTAAAACAGATAGACAGCAGTTATTTACATATAATGAGCAGATGGCATTGACAGAAGCACTCATTAGAGCATGGGCCATTGTAGAGATGCCACGTATTATAGAGAGATACAAGGTAATTCATGTAGAGAGGGAGATAGAGCCAATAGAGATGACACCGGGGGTATGGTTACAAGCTAAGGTAGATGCGGAGTTACAAGATTTACAGACTAAGGATTATCTTAACTACTCATTGAAGAGTTTGAAACAGTGGGATGAGAGAAGTGAGAATAGTTATAAGTCAGACTTGCAAGGGATTACAGAGATGTGGGCAGTTGAGCAAGACTCTGCTAGGGGGGATAGAATACTAATTGATTTGGTTGATTTGATAAAACAGTTAGATACTGAGGCTAGAGGGAGGGTTATACTAAGTACTATTGAACAGACAATAGGATACTTTAATAAGAAGAAGGAAGGAAAGAAGGTATCAGCAGTTAGGTTTTGTATTTTGATAAAGGGGGCGAGGTATAAGTCAGTATATGATACCAATGTGGAGGACTTGTTTGTAACTCATAGCCCATTGATTAGAGGGTATAAGTTGATTACTCCTACAAGTGTTGAGTTTGCTCATAGCTTTAATTATCCTAATCCGGATAATAAGAGTGGAAAGGGGAGGTTAGGGAAGGGGTGGGAACCTTTTAATGTATGGGAGCAGATGGGGGTTAAGACTTGGATAGATATGTTAATGGGGGGTGGGGTACAGCCTGAATGTGGGAAGGTGATAGAGGGGCAAGTTATTACTCCGGTGGAGTATTTCAGAAGTCAAGGGGAAATGGATGAAGCGATAAGAGAGATAGGATATCAAGAGGCTGAGATTAGACTTGGACTTCATTATCTTACTATGAAAGATACATGGCAGGAGGAATCAGTAATAGCTAAATGGTTCCCCCATATACGTAAACATTGTGAGTTTCACTTTGGGGGACCATGTGAGTATAAGGCGCTATGTTGGCGTCCAGAGGTAACAGCAGACCCTATAGGGAGTGGATTGTATCAGATTCGTACAGCGCATCATGAGGCAGAAAGATTACAACAAAGTTAAAGGAGAAAAAGATGGATCAACTAAGACAAGCAATGACTGAGGCAGGATTTAGTCAGAAACAAATGGATTTTTTTGAAGAGTGGATGGCAGTTAGTAACCATACATACAGAGTAGTGGATACAGATAATTATAGTAATGATTGCCCCGATGAAAGTTTTGCTAGTGAGGTTGTTACACTAGAGGAGGCAGAAAAGACAGCAGAGAGATTAAATGTTAGGAGAATAGATCATGATAGGTGGTATAAGGTAGTAAAGGAAGGGTACCAACTTAGTACCAGAAATTTCAAACCATAGGGGGTAAGAATGTGGTTACTTAGATATTTGGATGATGACAAGATGAGGCAAGAATATCTTTTCTATAGTCACGTAACGATGTTAGAGTATTGTGATAGAAGAGTTATAGCCTCATACAGTTGTAGGTTTGTTGAAGTGTGGGGAGTAGAAGGAGAGAATGATAAAACCTAGGTCTGTAATGATGTATGGAATATCAGGGAGTACTAAGACTAGTCAATTGTACCATCTGGTTAAGTGGTTGATTAAACAGAACCCAGGTAAGAAGTTTAGGATGGTACATTCTGATGGGGGAGGTTGGGCACCCTTTGAAGATAGTGGAATGATTGAGAGAGGAGAGGTTGAGGTATTTGACTTATCAGCTAGTAAGAACCCTTTTAATGATTATCGGAGGTTAAGTGATGGCTATTGGCCTAGGCCGATAAAGGGCGGGGGGATGTTTTTTCAAAAGGTGGAACAGTGTTTAACTACCCCCCAGGAATGGGAAAACATACTAGGATATGTTGTAGAGGGGCTAGCCTCAACAGGGGAAGCTATTAAGGCTTATATCTCTAATCAGAAGGAGGGGGCAGGGTTTAAGGAAAGCTGGAGCATTATAACAGAGGATGGAGATACTATCTTAGGGTTGCAGCAGGGGCATTATGGGATAGTACAGAGGGAGTTGTATGAGAGGCATATGTTGTCATTCAACTGCCTTCCTATTAAGTGGTTGTTGTACTCTAGCTTACTTGGAAAAGGGGAGGATAAGAATAATAGAGAGACAGTTTTTGGGCCACAGGTATGTGGGAATGCGAGTACGCCAAGTGTGCCTACTTGGTTTATGGATTGTTTACACTTGAATAAGGAGAAATATGCGATAGGGAAAAAGGATGAGTTGGGGAATGTAACGGAGATAGAGACAGAAGGGATGGTAGCTTGGTTCGCCAGACATAATGATACTGTTACGGGAGTACCATGTTTATGTAAACCTAGGGTTATGCCAGAGTTATACCCAGGGCTGTTGAAGTATTTCCCTAGAGGGTTTGTACCTCTTAGCTATGATAGAGGGATTACAGATTATTTTAGAGTGTTAGAGAGTTTGAAACAAGGTATACCACAATAAAAGGAAAAGGATAAAAACGAGTATGGCTAAAGTAGAAATGGCAGAATTGAAAGTACTAGCAAGTGTAGCTGATTTGTTGATTGAAGGAGAAGCGGTAAAAATGGATTATACGGAGGATGCCTGGAGTTATGGGGCACCCCCGCCGTTTGGGGTTTATGACTTTAAGTTGTTTCTGGATAAGGATGGGATTAAAATGTCCCAAGAAGACCCTAAGAATGATAAGTCTGTTTATATCCAGTTTAGTCTTATTGGGAAGATTGTAGGGGGGGATTTTGATGGGGTACCGTGTTATAGTAGGGTGAATACAAGGATCTTTAGGGGGAAGGATATCTCTACTATGGCAGGGCTGTTGAGTAAGTTGGTTAAAGATCCTAACCTTATTCCTAATCCGATTACACCTAGGAAACTTGCTGGTTTGCTTGAACAGGTTTTGAAGAAAGAGCCGATTGTTAAGGGGGAATTGGATTGGAGAGGGAGTTATAGTTATAAGGATAAGGATACAAATAAGGATGTTTATGAGAATGTGTATAGGCATTACTCTGAATTCCCTGATGATCCTGAGAACAAAGGACAGAAAATTCACAGTATCATGGTGAATAACGTTCATACGGGAGGGAAGGTTGAAGTTAGGGCTATGACTCAGATTAATAGGTTCTATGGGAAAAATGAGAATCCTACCTTGACTAGTCAACCTAGGTCTGTTGGAACTGTAGCTATTCCGCTTGTTCCTGAATTGGAGTTACCTGGAGGGGGAGTTGCTACCCCTGCCACGGTAAAGGCTGAGGTTAATACGGATGAGGCAGATTTGGCGCTGTTGATGGCATAGAGCAAGAGGAAAAGAATGGTAATAAACTTGATCTGTGTTGCTATTCTTATTCTTGTGTTTGTAGTTGTAAGATCACTTGATGATTGACAAAAAGGGTAGGTTGGTTAAGAAACTAGCTTACCCTTTTTTGGTTTGGAGAGTTATGGCTAGTACGATAAGGATATTATACATAGAAGAGCATTGGCTAGATGCGTTACCGTTTCTAGGAGGTAAGATTGAAACTAAGTAACCAGAAAGCAGGGGAGGGAGTAGGGGATAAGAAACAGACTAAGTGTATGCGGGGGCTACATGAGTTAGTAGAGGGTAACTTGCTATTCAATAAAGAGGGGTTTAGGTGCTGTAGGCTATGTAATAATGCGAATAGGAGATTCAGGGCAGAGGGGAAGAGATGGATGGGACTTATTAGGAAGGTTGGAGAGAGGAGAGTAAAATGGATAGGAAGATAGATGAAAAACATCACGCAAGTGTTATTATGTTTAGGGGGAACCCTACAGTTGTATTAGTTAAGACTACCAATGGTAGTATCATACCAGAAACGGAGCCTACTATTTTGTTTAGGGGGAGGGATAAGCTAGCAGTTCCTATGTTAGAGTATTATGCTCTATTATGTAGGAATGATGGAGCCACAGACTATCAGTTAGATACTATGCAAATTATGATTGATAGGTTTAAGAAGTTTGCTAGAGATAATCCAGAGACTATGAAACAACCGGGGATTACTAAGGGGCTATGAATGAAAGAAGAGACTAAGGTTTATAAGAGTGGGGCAGGGAGTAAGAGACAAGCTAGATTAGATTTGATTCCACACCAGGGGTTGATTAATGCGGCAAGGAGATTTGAGTTAGGATTAGAGGAGTATAAGGATAAGAGTTATAATGCGTTGAGTAAGGATCAAACGCCATTGGATGATAAAGAGTGGTTGATTGATAGGTGTAATCATGCGATTGAGCATTGCTATAGAGTTATTGATTATTTGAGAGAGGGAGAGATACATCTTAATCCACCAACAGTGTTAGGAGATGCGGGGGGGATTGCGTGGGCAGGGTTGGTACTGGGAGAGAGCTTTAGTAGGTTTGTTGAGAAGAAGGAAGGTATTTTATTTGAAGGTGTGAATGCGGAGTTAGTTAGAAAGAGAAAGTAATGTTAAAACCTCCTAGTTGTGATGGTTGTCCTATTGCCTTGTTCTCCCCTGGGTTTATGATGCCAGAGGGGGATGGCACGTCCGGTGTTGCTATCCTGGGAGAGAAGGGGGGGTATAATGAGCATCTAGATGGGCTGCCGTTTAGACCCTATGCCCAGGCGGGGGCCAAGCTGGAAGAGGTTTTCAAGCTGGTACAGAGAGATACAGGGCAACCATGCACTAGGAAAATGTTTAGGATTTATAACTCTATCAACTGCTGTCCACCAGAGTTAAAGGATGATACAGAGAAAGCAGCGATGGAGTATTGTAGGCCGAACGTTGATAGGGTTATGGAAGAGTTTCATACCCCTATGAATAAGACGGTGTTAGCAGTGGGGAATGTACCCATGATGGAGTTGACTGGGTTTTCAGGGAATTTTAAAGAGAAACAGTCTATATCATATTTGAGAGGGTTTGTATTTGAGTCTAAATACGGGTTGGTAGTCCCTTCCTACCATCCTGCCTTTATAAAGAGGGGAAATAATCACTTGACGCCGATGTTAGTAGAAGATATGAAAAGGGCGTTATTAGTGGCAAAGGGGTTGTATACTAATTATCCAAGTCATATAGGGTATAAGGCCCCTTTGTATCAGACTAGTCCCTCTATAGATGAGGCATGGAGTTTTTACTATAGAGTGAAAGATAGTCCTAAGTTGGTATTGAGTTATGATATTGAAACTCCTATGTCGGGGAGTATAGATGAGGATGAGAGAGATGAATTGGAAGAGGCTGAGATTATCCTTGTACAGTTTAGCGTGGGGAGGGGTACAGGTATTGCGTTACCTTGGAATGATACTTATCTACCTATTATTCGGGCTTTATTTGGTTTACCGAACGTTAAAGCAAACCACAATACGTGGAATTTTGATAATCCGAGAATTAAGGCGAAAGGAGTTATAATTGCGGGGAAGGTACATGATACTATGTGGATGTTTAAGCATTGGCATCCCCGATTACCTAGAGGGTTACAGAGTGTCGCAAGTATGGCTGGATTTCCCTTCCCTTGGAAACATCTTTATGGTAGTAATTTGCAATGGTATGGGTGTGCGGACGTTGATGCCGTACAGTGGATATTACACCTATTCCCTAAATTGATGCAAGCTAGGGGAGTTTGGAGGGGGTATATTGAGCATGTATATGAAGTACATCCGATATTGGAAAGGGCGAAGGAGGTAGGGATTCCGGTAAGTGAGGAGAAAAGGTTAGCGTTAGAGATTGATTTTAAGGAGAGAAGGAAGGAGATACATAAGGAGTTACAGAAGGTTATACCGGATGAGTTGAGGAACATTAGACCTAAGAGGAAGGATAAAGAGACAGGGGAGATAGATTATGGATATATCAGAGAACCTAAAGCAGTTGGAACTGCGCGTGATGATTATGCGAGACTCAGTGAGGGACTTATCAGGGGAGGCAGAGCTATTGTTACCTTTGAAGAGTACTTGTACCGAAAGTATGGTCTTGCATATGCGGAGTTTGAGAGTGTGGATGGTACAACTAGAGAAAGGACTAATTTTAATAGGTGGTGTGTAATTGAGGAGTTTAAGGCATCCTCTCAGCAGTTGATTAGGTATCTAAAGTGGAAACAGGAGGGACTTAGGAAAGAGGCTACCCTGCTTAGAGAGACGAGGGAGTTGTTAGGGGGGAGAGATGCGGAGTTAGGAGCTAAGATAAAAGAGTTGGAAGAGTTGGCAGATGATTATGAAGTACCGATTAGTCTGAAGACTAAGAATGAAACAACCTCTAAACAAGAGTTAGAGGAGATGTTTATAAACACCGGGGATATAGTTTTAGAACAGGTGGTGAGGATTAGAAGCTATGACACCAATATTAACAATTACATACCAAATTGGAAACCGAGTAAAGATGGTAGAGTTCATACTACCTGGGGATTTACAGCGCCGTCTGGACAATTTGATGCTAGAAGACCTAACATCCTCAACTGCTCTAAGCATACAGAGTTTGGCAATGAGTTTCGGGGCATCATTGAGGTACCAGTTGGAAGAGTATTTGTTGAATTTGATAAAAAATCGTTCCACGTAGGAACAATGGGGTATTGCGCGAATGATAAGAATTATATTAGGTTTAGCCAGATTGACCCTCATAGCATTCTTGGTAGCTATATTGATACCTCTATCATTGGTCAGAGTATTAGTCTTAAATGGAGCGATAGTGATATCTTGTTGGCAGCCAGTGAGTTTAAAAAAAGATGTAAACAGCATAAGGCGAAAGACCCACAACATAATGTTGATGTTAGACAAGAGCTTGCAAAACCTACTGTATTGGGTAACCAACTTGAATTAGGACCTAAGAAGTTACAGAGGCAGAATAGGAGGTTTATAGAGTGGGTTTATATGAGACAGAGGATAGCTCATGGTGGGAGGGGGCTAAGTGCAGAGGAGTTGCAGGCGATTATTAGTGATTTGTTTCCGAAAGAGACATTGTATAAAGGGCAAATTAAGGAAAAGGCCCATATTGAGAAATATTTGGTGAATGAGTTTGGTAGGATACAGTATTTCTATGACGTGTTTAATTTCTCTTACTCTAAGAAGATGGGGAAGTGGATAAAGAAAGATGGGGATGGGGCAAGAGATCCGATAGCGTTTAGGGTACAAGGGTGTGCTTTTGGATTCATTACAGATGAGATTAGAGAAATGGAAAGACAGGGGATATGTGAAGAGTATCAATTTGTGAATACAATTCACGATAGCGTTATTTTCTTGCCAGAGGTAGGAAAGCTAGATAGGTGTATAGAGTTAGTATCTAACATAATGAATGCGCCATGTAAGAAACTAGTTAATGAAGCTACTGGCCCTGAAGGATTACAGATTAAAGTAGAAGTAGCAGTAGGTAAGAATTGGAAAGCATGGGATAAGAATGCTAATCCAGAGGGTATGAAGGAAATATGATAGGAATATGGATGGAGGTATTGAAAGGGTATACTGAAGTAATAGGCTATACTTTGGTTGATAGAGAGTTATACTCAACCTTGTCTAAATATCGCTGGCATATGTGGAATAACTTTGGTAGGTTCTATGTTTATAGATATACAGGAGGGAGGAGTAACAAACGTAAATTATATCTGGCAGATGAAGTTAGCCCAATTCCGCCAGATAAATATTACAATGACCATTGGAACAGAGACACTTTAGATAATAGAAAAGAGAATCTAAGACCTGCAACAATGGGGGAAAATAGCTGTAATAGAGAGAAGTATAATAACAATGGTAGCAAATATAAGGGGGTTGAGCCAATTGGTAGACAGTGGAGAGCTAAGATTACACACAATAAAAAGTTTATCTCTATAGGTTATTTTGCTACAGAGATAGAAGCAGCTCTAGCATATGACAAAGCAGCAATAGAACTACATGGAGAATTTGCCAGTGTAAATTTTCCTGAAGGGATGAAAGAGGTAGCTATATGAACGATCAAGGCGATAAGGGCGGTAACGTTATGCAGTTGATTATGGATCTAGAGGGAAAGGTTAGAGAAAAGAATGAAGAGATAGCAGGGTTGCGGAAGACAGTGATTAAGTTAGTAGGGTATAAGATAGTTAGTAGTCATATGTTTTGGTTGGGTTGGATTATTGGAACAGTAGGTTCTTTGATAGGGACAATACTAATTGTAAAGGGGATATGATGGAATTCAACGGTAGGTTTATCACTAGAAATGGTACGTTAGTCGCGGTACATAAGAATCCAGGGGCAACGGAGGGGAATAGGGTGGAGAGATATTTGGGGCATTCGATACCTATTCCCTCACAAGAGCGTACAGGAGATTTTAATAAGGATATTGAGTTGATCCCATTTAAGATATGCTGGAATGAGAATGGAGAGGCAGTATGGTTGCAAGGGATTGTTGATAGTGTTAGTAAGTATGATTTGATGCAGAGTATTGAGGGGAATGATAGTTATAGATGGGAAAAAACAGTTAAAGCGGATTGGTGTAAGGAGTGTAAGGAGAAATGAGTAGGCCAGCGGGTGACCCACTAGTTAGAAAGTATGGGATAGGTGGGTGTGTTACAAAAGAGACTAAGGAGAGGATTACAAGAGACGCGGCAAAGTGGGGGGTGAGTATAGGCAACTTTATAGGGGGGATATTGGAGAAATGGGCTAGAGAGACTAAGGAAAAAGAGGGAGAATTGGTAAAATATCTCCCGTATAGGCCAGATCAACTACCAAAGGTGATTAGGCCCCATGTGGTAAGGGATGGACCGTTGGGGAAGGAGAAGAGGGAAGAGGTTATATTGAGGAGAGAGGGAGCTAGACAGGGGGGGAAGTTTGGAAAACAGGCGGGAAGTGTAGCAAGTAGAGTGTTGAGGAAAAGTATTTTAATAGAGGGTGTAAAGTATGAATGAAAAGATGGAACGGCCAGGAGAGGTAGAATTTACAACTAGAGAAGTAGCTATGCAATTTGCTAAGGCTAGGGTGGAGGAAAATTGGATAGTGCATTGCTACTGCCCAAAGGGAGAGAAATGGGTAGTTAGCTGGTGGTGTCAGTAGAATAGTTTGGTATTCCAATTGCTAAGGAAAAATAGATTTGAGGGGGAATAGGGGGAAGTACTAAGGAATTAGTAAAGGATTAGGGAATAGGGGCGCTATGGGGCCTAGAATGGCGTAGAATCAATTGGAGGAATGGGAGGGGGTAAACATCCTAGGGGGTATTAGCGCGAGTTTGGCTATTGAATTGCCTCCCCCCTTTATCCACAGGTTTTGCACAGGGTAAAGTATTGATAGTTGATTTTAGGAGAGTGGTTATGGAATTGCTAAGGAGATTTTGGTTACGGGGAATGTGTTGGTTTGGGGGGCATTATTGGGCAGTAGAGGAGAGGGGGTGGTATTGTAGGGAGTGTGGGGTATTTAAGAGGATACCAAAATGGAGAGGGAAAAATAATTGAAAATAGTTGTTGACAGTGGGAGAAGGTTGGATTAGAGTAGATAGTGTAAGGTGGTTGGTTGGATAGAGAACGGATCACAGATAACAGGCTTTCGATGCCTTCCTCTCTGTCTTAAGCGTTACTAGAGTCCCCCTAATAAGGGGATAATCGCATAACCAATCATGTAGCTGGATAAAGCTAGCGCGATGTTAGCAGAAGACACCTTATGTAGTGGTTGGTTGATCCAACCGAATTGAAAAAATAAATGAGCTAGTTGGTTTTGGGGGTAGCAATACCCCCGCTCATTAGGGTACTCTTTTATAGGAAGTCTTCGGCTTTTTAGCGTGAGAACTCACGTTTAAAGAGCTATGGAAGAGTACCCTAATGGACTTGCTAGCACGATATAAAGTTAGTCCTGAAAACCCCTGCGGGGGTAGAAGAGGATAAGACAATGGCACAGATGATAGACGCGCATGAACAGAGAATTTTGATTCCCGCTTTCATGAAAGAGGGTAGAGATACCTATGCGGGAAGGTTGGACGCATGGCATCAGATGGGGCAGGTTAGCGGAGTGTTTCAGACCCTAGCAGCTATCACGTTAGCTGCGGGGGCAAACTTCCAAGTACTCAAAAAGCAGTTAGACTGGGCAGGGGTTAAGGTTGCAGCGTGGGGAACATTTCGGAAAGATGCGGGGGTTGTGAAGGGGTTGGAACAGAAACAGATTCGCGTTAAGGATAGCGCGGAGGTTGTTTCCTACCTAACCTTTCTGGCTTCAGTGGGAGAGGGATATACGGTTATACCTCACCAATCAGCAGGGGAGTTGTTGGATAGTCTGGTGGCGAATATTGGGGGAGCACACTACGAAACAATGGGTACGCTAGATTTTGGTAGGAGGGTATGGGCACAGGTTAACCCCAACTATCAGATTAGGGTGGGAGAAGACGTGACGGACGTTTACCTATCCTACCTCACGAGCCACGATGGAACCACAGCAACGGAAGTTTATGAGACTGGAACACGGCAGGTATGCAGGAATACCGTGCGGATTGGTCGTCTCAACAAGTTGAGCAATACCTTGCGGTTGAAGCATACGAAAAACGCCAACAAAAAGATGACGGATTGGAAAATGGAACTGGCAGAGATTAAAGACACTGCCGTTCGGATGCAGGACAAGTTTGTTTTCCTCGCAGGGAAAAAGGTTACCAGGGAGAGCTTAGACAAGATTATGCTCAAACTGTTCCCGGTGAAAAAAGATGAGGAAGGGAAAGAGACAGACAGCAGCACCAGACGGACTAACATTCTGGCGGACATTCTGAGCTTGTACGAAAAAAACGATGGTGATACTTTCCCCGAACAAAGGGGAACGGCTTATGCTCTCCTCAACAGCATTACCAACTATACGGATCATGTAAGGTCTAGCAAGGGTGGTGCAAGGGCTGAGAGTGCTTTATTTGGATCTGGCGACAAGATGAAGACTTCCGCGCTAGAGATGATTTTGGAAGAGGCGGAAGAGATGCCAAATATGAAAATTGGGTATGGTAGGGGGGTTTCGCAAGCTGATATGGTGCTCCAAGTAGGGGCAGATGGTAAGGTGACGCTGTAGGACAGCACAGAGCTAAGGGGAGGGGTTTTAGACTCCTCCCTCCAGTGGAGGAGAGAAAGGGGTGAATTATGCGGTAAGGGTTAATAGCCCTAGGGGGAGTTTAGTTGGTGGTCGCTCAGAATGTCTGGTAAATCGTGGTTGGGGATAAACTGAGATTAGCAACTCAGGTGAGACAGGACTAGACCACGTACCACCAAAAAACCCCCCTCCGTTAGTTGGTAGCAAATTACCAGAGGTAGTGCTATCAGCTAGGGAGATAGTATGAAACAGTTTATTTTGGGCAGGATAAGAGTATCAGACACCGTAGCTATGGAGTTACACCCTACCCCGTTTGGGGTTTGTTGTATTTTCTTCAGGGGTGGGTTGAGGGTTGCTAGCCTTTCGTGTGAACCTAGAGGCTTAAATACATTCTGTTTAGAAAGTAACCCTGATGTTTATGAGAGGTTTACTGGTTCATTTTTAGAGGCTGTTGAGAGAATTGGATAGGGAGGAAATATGGCAACATCGCAGCGTAAAAAACATTGTGGTAATTGTAAGGAGAAAGGACATTCTGCTAGGACTTGCCCGAAGTTGGGGAAGGGGGGGAAGTGATACTAAACATTGCAATCGCCTTTGCTTTCCTGATTGCGGCGAATTTTGTCCTGTTTGTTGCTGCCCGGAGCCGAAATCGCCGGATTGCCAGGGAGAGGAAGTTAAAACTACGCTGGTGGTTAGATCATCCATCTTAGGTTAGGATAAGAAAAAAGCTTGACACTCTCTTGTCATCCCTTTTATAGTGAGAGTGGAAGGAGGTAACGAGATGCAGACTCAAGCGATTTATACTAATGGACGGTTTCGGGTTATGCCACTCGTAACCCTTCTGTCTGTTGAGGTTGACGGCAGGCGGCTTCAACTATTTGATGTAGGCGAGATTGAGGACGCGGTGGCGGAGGTTGATACGCTTGCGGAGCGTGACGGGGTTACCGCGCATGTGGGTTTTGGTGATTAGCCCCCTCTGTTTAGGCGAGACATGAGGGGCTAGGGGCTATCAGGTTCTCACGCTTTTCTGGTGGCCCCTTTTTTGGTGAGAGAGCTAGTAGAATGATTAGGATATCTGGTAATCTAGGGGAACCTCACTTTGAGCGGTGTCTTCTAACCTAGAGGATTAGGTATCCTAATGGTTCTAAGGTAGTTCAAATAGAGGATAAGAGGAGAAAACGGTATGGCATTGACATTTGTTAAACGGAGCACGCTTCCGGCGGCAATTAGGGGTAAGGCTGGTACATTGTCTGTATCGGTTACGGTAAATGGGCAGATTGTTCTTTCTGCTCTGAGTACGGCAGCGTTGAATGGAGCTACTAAAGTGGTTATGGCTTTTGAGGGAGCTAAGGCTTACGTATTCCCTTCCACGGCAGCAGCAGTTAAGAAAGTCGCAGAAGCGGATATGATTGGACTTAACAAAGCGAAAAAGGGTGGAACAGTATCATTTAGTGGGGCTGCTATTCTCAGGGCAGCTATGGGGTTTGGCGCGTCCCACGTTTACGATTTCAAAACTAGTGGGAATCAGAGCTTTCCTGTTACGGTACATGAAAAGGAAGGTTGCCTAAGTTTTGAATTGCCTACTCATCTGACTAAGCGCCCGGTAACAGCGCGGAAACCTAGGGCTAAGAAAGTAGCAGCAGGAACACAAGCTAACCCTGGGAGTACGGATGGAACCCCGGTTGGTCAGAACGCGCAGAAAGAGCCCGAGTTGCAATTGGCGTAAGAGTTTTCTAGTTTGAAGGAGCTAGGAACTAATGAGACACCCCCCATGGACTATACGGGGGGCATTGGGAACAGTTAGTTAACTGAAGCGAAGATAACAGGCTAGGAAATAAGCCCCTTGGTAACCCCTAAAAAGGCTATCAGGGGGTTTTCTGCGTTTAGGGGGGTTGGGATGGTGGGATATTGGTAGCATAAGCGTGGGAATACCCCTACAGTGGAACGGATAGGGGGGTAGGGTCGATTGGAGAGGGAGAGGAGGTAGGAGAGAGGGGGGAGAGGGGATAGAGAGGGTTGTAGGGCATTGGGAGAGGGTTTAGCAAGGTTTAGCAAGGTGGCCCCGAAAAACCCCCTCCCAGGTTTCGTTAAACTTTATCGGGTGGGGGTGGACTGTACTATTTCACTTTCCCCAGGTTGACTGATGGCTAAAGCCCATTCCACTTTACTAATACTTGCTACTACCTTTCCATCCTTTGTAAAATACAATCTACTATCCCTCTTATCCTTTGAAACCATCATTATGCTTTACCCCATCTATCCTCATATTCATTCATCATCCAATCTGCTATTTCCCTTGCATCCTTCACTACATCTCTAATACTCTCCGCGCTAGCATCAGCATAAGCCCCTAGCATAGCATTAGTAGCATCCTGAAAAAACTCTAACCATAACTCCTCTCTATCCGCCACCTTATGCTTTAGTAGTCTCAACGTCTTATTGAGATTAGCTTTCATAATCTCTTCTGCTGTCTTAATTCTCTTTCTTGTTGTTTGCATAGTATCTCTCCCTTATGCTAGCATTCTGAGTTAGTGCAAATTCAAACCTATCACTCATACCAGCATCAATAATTATCTGCCTCTGATACATCAAAACACTAGTAATACTAATATCAAGTGCTTCTGCCATTTGCCCCGCTGACATCCTCATACAGATACCTAAAGAAATTTGGCGCCTACGGGTTTCGTATGTATATGGTCTTTTTACCATTTCTCTCTATACATCCTTACTAAGCAAATTATGTATTATCCCTTTAGGTTCTGGTTTAACCCAATTCATAATATCCCCATACTGTTCTAACATTCTATCAAACTCTTCATGCTCTTGTTTTATTTTATAAAGCTCTGAATCTAGTTTAAGTGTTTCAAACATGTCAGAGTCTCTATCTGTTTTTCTATTCTCAATTGCATGTATCTCTGCATGGCATCTCTTACATACCCAAACCACATCTAATGGTTTATCATAATCAGGGTGGTGGCCGTCTACTAAACACTCTTTACTACATACAGAGCAAAAGCTAGGTCGTACTAATTCTCCATACTTTATTGCTTCTCTATAAACACTTCTAGCTACAATCTTCTTATAAAACTCCATAACCCTGAAAACTTTGGATACTGAGGTTTTACACTCTTTAGCTATTTCAGTGTATGTTAATCCTTCTCCCCTAAGTTTTATTACCCTAACTTTATCTATAACTGTTGGTTTTCTACCTAACCTTACTCCTTTAGCTCTAGCTCTATCCAACCCTGCATTGGTTCTTTCTATAAGTCTAACTCTCTCTTGTTTAGCTAGTGTAGCCATTATACCAATAATCGCATCTTTGAATATACCGCATGAATCAAAATACTGTTCTGTATAACTCTTATATCCTACCCCCCAATTCTCTAGCTGCCTAAGATACTGCAAAGTCTCAAGTGCTCCCTCTCTGCTAAATCTATCCAAAGCCCAAAATAGTATAATGTCAAATTTCTTCTTACTAGCTGCTTCCATCATTGCTAAAAATTGTGGTCTATCCTTTCCCTTCTTAGCTCCACTAACTAGTATATCTTTATAAACCTTTATTACTTCCCACTTATTCCTATTAGCAAATTCTGTTAGGTCTACCTCTTGACTAATTGTATCATCCTTATCAGGATTAGGACTTAATCTAGTGTATATAGCTACTCTCATGGTGTAAGTAGAATATCATAGTCGGGCGATTATGACAAGAGTTTTGGTGAGAGGGGTAACAACGTGGAATCAACAACTTACATAAAGAGGGTGGGAGGGGGTTTTGAAACACCCCCTTTCGCACTATAGGGTAGAAAGACGAAAGGGGGGAGAGGCTAACGAGAAATCTTACCACCATTTAACACTTTGCCGCCGAGGACAGAGATACCGTTGTTTGCTAAAGAAGGGGCTACACCTACTCCCGCCATCATATACGTGTTCGACGCATCTCCTGGCCCCCATGTACTCCTGAAAAATAGCTTTGTACCATCCAGGTTTTGCGTGGTTTGCGCTTGTCCCCAATACGA
>OBLU010002217.1_pt1 | contig 18006 bp, 18 predicted proteins | sample 1518681 | NCBI WGS metagenome assembly OBLU01 (sample SAMEA3539304, study PRJEB22396) | soil metagenome | biome: tundra; feature: field; material: soil | place: USA | collected 2010-05 | depth 0.15 m | reverse complement strand
CGCTGGCTCCATCGCTGTGCAAGATCGTCGGCACTACCGGGGGAGGAGGATACTATGGCTACAACCGGTGGGGCACAGGCGGAGGTACAGGCATAGGACTTGGCACAGTGCTGGTCATTCTCCTAGTGTGCTATTTGGTGGGAGCTTTCCGATAGCGCGATTGGTGGAAGATTCGTCTCGCTGAAATGAGATTGGTTCCGAGAGTCTGGTTCTGGTCGGATGGTGGGCAGCTCCGACAATATCTGACTGCGGTTGGGCTCTGTCCGAAGCGGGCATCTTTATTCCTCCGGGAGTTTGTCTTCGAGATCATCCGCCAGCTTGCGTACGTCTGTCGTCGCACTAAATGACCGAACTTCTTGCACTGAGGAGTCTACGTTCACTCCCATGTGCATGCAGAGTTTCTGCAACATCTGAAGGACGACGGTAAGCTCCTGCTCAGAAAGCATGCCGACTTGGAGATCTAGATGCGAGCGGCGTTCGGATTGGCGGGCCATTCGACCTTGACTGATCAGCACGAAGATGGTTAGAAACACGCTCTCGGAAGAAATGAAGAGCGATAGGACGCCGAAGGGAAATGGATCAAATGCTTTGAGTGGTGGGATTAGATGTAGATTGACTAAGCCCCAGCCTGAGATGAGAGCCAATTGAGCGAGCAAGAATCCCACGTTGCCGACAATTTTCGTGATTACCTCACTAACTCGCTCAGTGGAAGTTCGGTGGCTAAGTGCGTCATGCTCCAGTGCGGCGATTGCGTCAATGTTGAATTGAGTAGGATTCGCAGCTGCCTGGGGTGGTAACGGATGTTCCATGGGGTAGCTCCTAGAACGGTACTTTGTGATGCGTCAGCGAGGACGCTACGGACGTTTATACACGAACGATCGCCTGGGAGCAGCCCCGGCCGAGCCCTGTGCTGAACCATTGCTGGGAAGCCGCTTACCTACAGGCATGCAATTCGCCGTCGCTAAGTTTCAACGGAATTACTGACGAGTTACGTATGGGCCTTCGGCCCACCCATAGGGATGAAACTCGACTGGGAGCCGATGATTATCGACAGTGTTGCCAGCAATCCATCCAGAATTGGGCTGCTCTCCATAGAGATGAGCGCATCGAAGGGACGAAGTTGCGGCGATGACGAGGTCATTCAGGAGGCCATGGCCTCCTTGTGCTTCGGCGCGATTCAGCTTAGCGGCACGAGCACTTCGCTTTCCAATCCGTCCCTGCATGTCCATGTATCCAGACCCCAAGATGCTCAGCGTGCCAGATATCGGCTTCAAGAACCCACCACGTGAAAAACGATAGCGTTTCGTCTAGGCGGATGATCAAAGCTCGATAACGTTGTGAACAGCTATTTTCGTCGCCTCGCCGCTATTGACCGCTCTGTAACCTCATGTTCAACTGCCGAGGCATCCGACTCTATAGCGGGGGCCTGATGCCGAATTCCACCACTTCTGATTTTGCAGCTATGGACAACGCCGGGATCACAAGTCATCACTGGAAGATCATGTTGATCTCGGGCATGGGTTTTTTCACGGACGCCTACGATCTGTTCATCATCGGCGTCGTCATGGCGCTGCTGAAACCCATTTGGCATGTCGGCAAACTCGAAGAGAGTCTGGTGGCATCTACGGCGCTGTTGGCAGCCGCATTCGGGGCACTCCTCTTTGGCCGTGTTGCGGACATGGTTGGCCGTAAGCGCATCTATGGGGTCGAGGTCTTGGTGCTCGCCGCCGGCGCCATCGGCTCAGCGTTTTCGCCGAACATCTGGTGGCTCATCGGACTGCGCTTCATTCTGGGCATTGGCATCGGCGGAGATTATCCCGTGTCGGCCACGATTATGAGTGAATACGCTGGGAAAGCTTCCCGTGGCATGCTCGTGACTCTTGTCTTTGCCATGCAGGCTGCCGGGCTCATTCTTGGACCGCTTTTCGCCTCTGCCCTTCTCGCGACCAGCATGTCCCACGACCTGATCTGGCGTCTCCTGCTTGGCTTTGGCGCCTTACCGGCTTTGGCTGTCTACTGGCAGCGACGTCACCTAAAGGAAACTCCGCGCTTTCTCGCGGCGGCAGCGAAGGAGGAAAACGAATCGGGCAGGCTCTCGAATGCCAAGCATTTCGACAAGTCCCAACACTCCATATCCTTCTGGGACGGGTTTCATCGGCTGGCAAACGACAATAAACTGCTTCTTCGGCTCGTGGGTGCTAGCGCAGCCTGGTTCCTGATGGATGCAGCCTATTATGGAAACACCGTTTCCACCCCACTTGTCCTTTCCGCATTGAAGGGCGACCACACTCTGCTTGAGAAGACTCTCACTCAGCTTGGCATCTTTGTGGTGTTCGCGGCGCCAGGTTATGCAGTCGCTGCTCTTACCATGGACCGCCTCGGGCGCAAAACCATTCAAGCTTTGGGCTTCGGGATGATGGCGGTCAGCTTTGCCCTTCTCGCGCTGATTCCCAATCTTGAGAAAATGGTGATTCCATTCCTGATCATTTATGGCTTCAGCTTCTTCTTTACCGAGTTCGGTCCGAACGCGACAACATTCGTCTACCCATCTGAAATCTTTCCCGTGCGCGTCCGTACCACCGGTCACGGAATCGCCGCGGCCGTGGGCAAACTAGGGGGCTTTGTCGGCGTCTTCGTCTTTCCCTACCTGCTTGAATGGAAAGGATTGTTGGGCGCGGAGTCGGCAGCCGCAATCGCCAGCGCCCTCGGCCTTGTCGTGACCTTGACGATGCTCCCCGAGACAAAAGGTAAAAGCCTTGAAGAAATCGAGTCCGAGACCGGTACGCCAGCAGAAAAGATGGCCGCCTAGCATTCCGTTTCAGGCGGGGGATTCTATGAAGGCTCGGCGATGACCAACACCTTACTCAATCGGGTACATCTTCAATTCGCATGATCCAACTACCCAAAATCCACGGAAGGCAAGGAAGCACATGACCATCGAGAAAGCTGATCTCGACCAGATGCAGAGCAATTACAAGGCGGCGGTGGACGAGTGGGTCACCGCTATTCGGCTTGAGGAAGCACTGGCCTCGGCGAACCATAGCGTCGCGGAGATCGACAAATGGGAGGCCGCCGCCAATCGGGAAGAAGAGGCGAGAAACCAAGCGAAAGCTGCCAAGCAGGCCTACGAGTCCGCACTACGGCAAGAATTTTTCGATTTCTGATGCAGCAGGCCCGTGGCGGGTGCAACAAATGAGCCGATGCGTTGCCGGCTTTGCCAGAAATCCGGAGTTGATCGGGATACGGAATGACGGAAGGATGGGCGCACTACACAACAAACATCGCTATACCGGCAATAAACATGGCCACTGTTGTGATTACCACGACAATCCAACCCAGGCGGGAACTCGGTTGGCCCTGCATGAGTTTCTTGTCCGCTGCAACAATGAGGATTGCGACGAGAAGAAATGGCGCTAACAATCCGTTGATTACAGCTGTCCAATAGAGCGCTTTCACAGGGTTGATGCCAATGAAGTCCAACCCGACGCCCACTCCCGTTGAGACCAAAATCAGCCCGTAAAACCATCGTGCCTGTCTCAGTTTCTTGTTCAGGCCCTGGCGCCAACCTAAGGTCTCAGCAAATGCATATGCGGTCGAACCTGCCAGCGTGGGGATGGCGAGAAACCCGACGCCGACAATACCCAAGGTGAACAGCGTCGCAGCGAAATTGCCTGCAAAAGGCCGAAGGGCTTCAGCTGCCTGGCGAGAAGTTTCGATGTTCACAATGCCGTGCCGGTGAAGGGTGACGGCTGTGGTAAGGATGATAAAGAACATAACCATGTTCGAGAAAAACGTGCCGACACCCACATCAATGTTTCTCAGATCCAACTCCTGGGATGTGGCTCCTCTTCGCAGATCGAGCGAACTCTGGCCTGCCGATTTCTCCTCCTCAACTTCTTCACTCGTCTGCCAGAAGAAAAGATAAGGACTGATTGTGGTGCCGAGGATTGCGACCAGCGTTGCCCATTCATTGCTGGTATGTGGCATCGAAGGCACAAGAGTATCGCGCAGCACTTGGCCCCAATCGGCTCCCACCACAAACGCAGTAACTGGATAAGCGAAAAGCACAAGGACCAGCCACTTGAGCACGTTCGCAATCTGGTGATATTGGAGCCGGACCGTTGCCCACGAAATGAGCAGCGCAAACACGACCACAAACCAGTGAGAATTGATCCCTGACAGCATCGCAGCCGCATCCGCCATGCCCGCGAGGTCCGCGGCAATGTTAATCGTGTTCGCAGCTAAAAGGGCTACGACGAAAACGAGCAAAAGCCATCTTGGAAATCGTTGCTTGAAATTCCCGGCTAGGCCCCGTCCCGTCACCTTGCCGATGCGGGCACACATGATTTGAACCGCGGCCATAAGGGGCCACGTTAAGAGTGCGGTCCAAAGAAGCTTGGTTCCGAGTTGCGCGCCGGCAATAGAATATGTGGCGATTCCTGAGGGATCATCGTCGGCAGCCCCAGTGATTAATCCGGGCCCGAGGGAGTTAAGCAGGGGTCGAATCCAACGAGATGGGGCGGAAGTCGGCACGAATAAAAGGCGTACACTCCCTTCGAATCAAAGCACAAGCTGGCGCCGAGTGGTAACCGTCCTCATGCCAAGGGAATCAAGAGGGAAGGGCAGGCGTATCGGGTGAGTGAATTCGGCTTAAGTGCATCCCACCCGCAGCCTATTTTAAGTTACTGGGACTACAAAGAACTTGATTCCACGCATGGATTCTCCTCACCATCGCCGGGGCCACCAACTGCCAGGAATGCGGGCACGGCTCTCGTTACGAAGGAGATGTCTGCAAGGTAGCTATGACGGCGGAGGTCGCGGGTTCGAGCCCCGCCGTCCCCGCCGCACATTCCAAAAGACTTTCTTGGAATTGGCGAAAACTAAGTGAGGTGCAAAAGGACACAGATTAGTGTCCCGCCGCTCGCGGAATTTCCGCCATGTGCGGCGCTGTTCCAGAAGCTGTTTGTAAGGGAACGGACCAAATCAGGTTGATCAACTAGCGCAATTTCAATGCCTCGTGAGGTGCTTTGGTCCACCCGATTCCCCGAGAGCAGGCAAGTAAATGCACTACGATGTTTGTCAGTGGAAGCCGCATTGCGTTCCGAATCGCAGCTTGCTTGGAATCGTGCTTGTTCCGATCAGGTAGTTGGGGTCGATGCGCTTCGGCAAGCTGTCGGCGCCCGTGGCCGGTCAGCCGATCTCTCATGGGCAGTTAATCACTCGGATTTAGCCACGTTACGCCGGGAAGTGGTGTAGATACCGCGGTCGGACCTCTAGGGCAAGTCGCCGTTCATCTGCTTGCAGAGATGTCAGTTGGCATTGGCAGCTCTGATATTTGCGCGGCGCTGGCCCCGAAGGGAATTCACACCCCGGTAGTGTGAGCGGACCCAAAGCGAATTCCCTCAGCATTCCACGAAAGAGGAGGCTGTCATGGCGAAGAAAAAAGTAGCGGACGTGTTGGTGGATGTTCTGGCAGAAGCTGGAGTTCGGCGAATTTTCGGGGTCTCGGGTGATTCGCTCAACGGCATTACCGACTCGATTCGAGCAACCAGAAAACTGGATTGGATTCATCTACGCCATGAAGAAACGGCAGCGTTTGCCGCGGGCGCAGAAGCCCATCTCACCGGAAGGTTGGCAGTTTGTGCCGGAAGTTGCGGTCCCGGAAATCTGCACTTGATCAACGGACTCTACGACTGTCACCGCAGCCGGGTGCCCGTCCTCGCCATCGCGGCGCAGATCCCGAGCAATGAAATAGGAAGCGGATACTTCCAGGAGACCCATCCGGAACATCTTTTCGCACAGTGCAGCCACTATTGCGAACTGGTTTCGCAACCCGAACAGATGCCCCGCATGCTTGAGATCGCCATGCAAACTGCGATCTCACGGAGCGGCGTTGCCGTGATTACCCTGCCAGGCGACGTAGCTTTGCGTGATGCCGTCGAACCCGGGCCGCGCCTCCATCTTCATGAGCCGAAACCCACCGTGTGCCCGTCCGGGAACGAGATCGTAGCCCTGGCAGCACTACTGAATAAATCGAAGAAGACGACGATTCTTGCAGGAGCTGGATGCGCGGGAGCACACAAAGAGTTGATCGAACTCGCGGGCAAGCTGAAATCCCCCATCGTGCATGCCTTGCGCGGCAAGGAGTTTGTCGAATACGACAACCCTTTCAGCGTCGGCATGACTGGCCTTCTGGGATTTTCCTCGGGCTATCACGCAATGATGAATTGCGACACGCTCCTAATGCTCGGAACGGACTTCCCGTACCAACAGTTTTACCCGCCAGACGCAACCATCATCCAGATCGACATTCGGGGTGAGCAGATTGGCCGCCGCACGAAAGTCGATTTGGGTCTGGTCGGTGACGTAAAAGCCACTATCGCCGCGCTCAGCCCCCAACTCCGTTCCAACCCGGATGAGGCTCATTTAAGTGCCTCGCTCAGCCACTATAGCGAGGCCCGTCAGGGCCTTGACAATTTAGCCACGGGGGAATCGGGAAGAAAGCCGATCCATCCCCAATACATTGCAAAGATTCTGGATGAGCTTGCGGCAGAGGACGCGGTTTTTACCTGCGATGTCGGTACGCCTACCATCTGGGCCGCCCGTTATCTCCATATGAATGGCAAACGCCGGTTGCTCGGCTCCTTCACGCATGGCTCCATGGCGAATGCGCTCCCGCAGGCGATTGGAGCGCAGGTGAGTCATCCTGGCCGACAGGTAATTTCGCTGTCCGGGGACGGTGGGCTGGCCATGCTCATGGGCGATCTGCTCTCGCTTCGTCAGTTGCAGCTGCCGGTGAAGTTGATCGTCTTCAATAACAGTTCGTTGGCCTTTGTTGAGTTGGAAATGAAGGCCGCGGGTATCCTCGATTTTGGAACCGATCTGCACAACCCTGACTTCGCAAAGATGTCCGAGGCTGCGGGTGTCCTTGGGCTCAGGGCCGAGACGTCGGATCAAGTCAGGCCGATGATCGAGCAAGCACTTCGTCATGACGGGCCGGCCCTGGTTGAAGCAGTTGTGAGCCGGCAGGAACTCTCCATGCCCCCGACCATTACCGTCGACCAGATTAAGGGCTTTAGCCTTTTCATGATCAAAGCCGTTCTCGACGGACGCGGGAATGAAATCATCGACCTCGCCAAGACCAACCTGGTGCGCTGATGGGTGGGCCAGCGGACTAATCGAAAAGTGCAGACTGATCGAAAAGGGCAGACGTTCGGGCTGAGGTACGCTAGGGCAGAGGACGTGGGAACAATAAGGGCACAATAACGGTTCCTTGCCGTTCCCATCAGCGCCAAAAGGAGCCATCCGTTACGCTTATTTTCTATAAGTTAAGGTTTTCCACTGACTGTCACGGAAGAGGTCGTGGGTTCGAGCCCCGTCGTCCCCGCCACATATTCCGAAAGACTTACGAGACGTATAGACCTATAGTGACAACGAAATCTGGGTTCGATATGGGTGCAAGTAAGATTCCGGATGTGTTTTCATCCTTCATTTCACCCAGATTTGGAATCCTGGCATCCAATCTTGTGAAATATGAAGAAGGAAGAAACCATGACGAAAGAGAAGAAGGGCAACTCCGGGCCGGACGCCGTCGCGGATTTGATCGACGCATTGAATGAAGACCTGTCTCGCGAATACCAGGCCATCATCGCCTACACTGTCTACAGCAGCGTCCTCACCGGCGCCCAATGGATGAACATCGCCGCCGAACTCAAACTCCATGCCGGCCAGGAATTGCAACACGCCCTCATCATCGCAGACCAGATCGACTACTTAGGCGGCACACCGACCGCCACTGCCAAACCGGTAAAGCTGTCTAAGAAGGCGGAAGAGATGCTTCGCTTCGACCTGGACAACGAAACCGAAACCATCAAAAACTACCGCCAGCGCGTCAAACAGGCCGAAGCCCTCGGCCACTACGCCCTCGCCGAGCAACTCCGCAAAATCATCGTCCAGGAGCAGGAACACCAGCACGACCTGGCCACAGCCCTCGGCATAGACGTCCCCAAAGTCCTTGAAGGTGGCGCATAACTAACCTGAAGTGTTCTGCATAACAACCACATGTGTGACCCCGGGTCTCGACCTTGAGACCTGGGCGGACAGGATCCCGGACAAGTCTTCGTCCGTGAGGCGGAGGAGATGCGTTCAGCCCTAATCTTGCCCACCAGCCAGTCCGCTCACGGCACAGCGCCGCGGTGCGCCTGTACTCATAGTGCTCATATTCGCTAACTAACAAGAGATGGCGTGGGTCAATCGATCTTCGTCTTCACCCGCCGGCATTTCATTCTTCCCGTTCTTCAATCCATCAACACGCGCCATACTTACTCCGGAATCGCTCGCCAACCCATGCGCAGATGCGCCTTATAAAGAAACATGTAATGCAGAATCACCTTGATCCAATGGCCAGCCAGGCCGATTTCCCCTGTGGTGTATTTGAGGTCGCGGCCGTATTTCGGATAGTGATCCGTAATCAGGCACGATGGGAAACACGGTCATGGAAGCCGCAGTGCCCTTGAACAGGCTCGCCCCTGAGGAGGCTACGCAGGCAGCACCCAATTCAGCCATCGATGCGGCATGGAGTTGGACCTGTCTTTCCCAAAACCTTGTCCGCGATGCTCCGGGCAACCACCCTGCCGATGGTGGCGGAGGGCATGCCAGTACGCGGGGCCGTAGCATAAATCGGCGTGCCGCTCGGGCTGGTATGTGGGCGTGAGATGGGGTGCGGCGGTGCAAATGCGATACCCGCGGCAAAGATGTTTGCGTACGCCAGGCACTGGTAGGTCCGAGGCCAATCCGCCGCTTTCCATTCTTCATACGGCTTCTGAGTGTAGTTCGCATCCACCTTCATGAATCCATTAGGCGCGAACAGCTGTGCGGTAATATCTCCGCCTGAACTGTCGAATGCCTGCAGACCCACACCTGCGAAGGGCGGCAGGAGCATTGCCATGTCGAAAGTCAGCTCATGCTCCTCACCTGTCAGTGTTTCGTAAACCAGTCGTCCATGCTCGACCTTGCGCACATGCGCGCGGGTAATGGACCAAATATCGCGTTCTGCCAGAACTGACTCGGTGAAGATATTTGTGGGGGTGATATATCCATTGCGGCGGATAAATGCGCCATCCATTCCGAAGTCGCCCAACTCATACTCATTGGTCAGGAAGATGACCTCGGCTTTATCCCGCACGCCATGCTGCCGCAGTTCGAACTCCAGGTTCACCACATACTCGAACGCTGCTCTCTGGCAGGTACACATGCCGTGACCGGTTCCGATGACGAAGCGACAGGGGTCACCCTGCTTCATCCGATCGACCAGCGCGAGGAACCTTCTGGCCGCCTCAACAGCATGATCCGGCGTGCAGACAGATACGGTGTGTTTACCCGGCCCCAGCCCTTCCGTAGCTGCAAAGTTCAGCTTAGGACCGGTTGCGTTGACCAGATAGTCATAAGTGATTGTCTTGCGGTCCGCCGACTGTCCCGGCAGTGTCTCTTCGACCACAACATACGGACTGGCGATGTCGGAGCTTCCTTCGGGATGAATCTCGATGGCGCGGGCCTGCTCAAAGCGAATACCTGCGCGACGGTAAACCGGCGCCAAAGGGAAAGTAACCTGCTGCTCCGTCATGAGCCCGAGGCCGAGCCAGATATTGGAAGGAACCCAGTTGTAATAGGTCTGAGGAGAAACAACCACTACTTCGTGCGACCTGTCCAACCAGGTACGCAGGTAGGATGCTGCAGTATGACCGGCAATCCCGGCTCCCAATACGACCACTCGCGACATGCTTTCGTCGTTTCTGGCATCGTTGCATTCGCCGCGAGGGTCCGGTTTGCTAAGGCCGAAGCGATTGCGACGCTGCTGCGTCCGCCGAAGAATTTTTGCTGCAGAGTAGTCTGAGAGAGATGCGCGCTAATTGTCAACTTCTCTCCACTGCAGATGGAAAGATTACGCGTTGCTCTTGCTCAAGACGACCTTCCTGTCTTGACTGCCGGCTTGCGTCGTTTCTTTCGCGTCTCTTTTACAAAGTGTGCCATCGACTCGGAGAGTTTCTCCAGCACCACTGCCCATTCTTCCAAGTGCTTCTCGCCGTCATTGGTTAGCTTGTAGACGCGACGCGCCGGACCGCCATCCCCAGTTTCCCACGCCGACTTCACATTCCCGTTCTGTTCCAACTTCCGGAGAGTTCTGTACAGAGCCGCCTTATCGATTTCGGCATCCGTGAGTGCATTCTCTTGTAGATCAGCGCAAAGATCGTAGCCGCAAGAGCGGCCCTTCTTCTGGAGAAGAAGCAATATGACTGGCTCCACGAAACGATACAGATTACCCATGCCACAGGAGCAGGGATAGTCCTTGCCGTGACGCACACAGATCTTTCGTTGCACTCTGGCCCTCCCGTTGGCCCGTCTACCCCGCCTTATCGGGTCACCTTATCACAAATCGCCAGCATCTGCGAGACGCGTTGATTGGCTCCGCCTCGCCGCTTGCCAGCGTCACTTGGTGTGAGTAGTATATAGATGTTTCTTACATCTTGTTGCCTTGATTGCAAAGCAGGCAGCGGGCAGCAATACCTTGACGATTCCAGTGCGGTACCACTGATCTGTTTGGGTGTGACATCGGCCGAGATTGCCCGGCGCGCTTGAGTAAACCGTCCACCCGTGGAACTGCTTCTCCAATCGATCGGTCTAAAGAGGAGATTCTCCATGCGAATTGCCATTCCCATTACCGGGGACTGCTTGGAACAGCACTTTGGGCATTGCGCGAAGTTTGTCCTCGTTGACGTCGATCCCACGACGAAGAACGTGATCGCGACGATAGAGGCGCCGGCGCCGGAACACCAGCCGGGCCTGCTTCCGCCGTGGCTCAAGGAACGCGGTGTGACCCTCGTCATAGCGGGCAACATGGGCGCTCGTGCACGCTCACTATTTCAGGAAGCCTCGATTGAGGTCGTCACCGGCGCACCCGCGGAAAGTGCTCCGGTTCTCGTCCGCCAGTACCTGGATGGAACGCTGGCGACCAGCGCGAATACTTGCGATCACTGAGTCGCATTCTGTGGAGAACCATGACGAAGAAACGGGTAGTTATCGTGGGAGGAGTCGCGGGCGGGGCAACCTGCGCGGCGCGTGTGCGGCGGCTGGATGAATACGCGGAGATCGTCGTGCTTGACCGGGGCCCCTACGTCTCGTTTGCCAACTGTGGTCTGCCCTACTACGTGGGTAACGTGATTCATGACGAAGGGAAGCTCGTGTTGGCCACGCCTGCATTGTTTGGGGAGCGGTTCAACATCGAGGTTAGGACGCTAAACGAAGTCACCGGGATCGACCGGGAAGCCCGAACCATCGCGGTTCATGATCTGTTGACAGGACGCGAGTATTCCGAGCAGTACGATGCTCTTGTGTTGTCGCCAGGCGCATCCCCAATTCGCCCGCCGTGGCCCGGGATCGATCTGCCAGGAATCTTCACGCTGCGGACCATTCCCGACAGCCGGGAGATTCGCGATTGGATCGAATCGAGGACCCCCCGCAGAGCCGTGGTTGTCGGCGGGGGCTTCATCGGTTTGGAAATGGCGGAGAACCTCGCGCATCGCGGGATTAATGTCACGATCGTCGAACTGGCCAGCCAGTTAATGCCGCCGCTCGATCCGGAAATGGCGGAGTATGCGCGTCAGCAAGTAGAGTCTCGCGGAGTGGCCCTCCGGCTGGGCGACGGCGTGGAAAGATTCGAGCAGAGCGGTGACGGAACTCTGATTGTCCACACACAAGGGGGAGCAGCATTTGACGCGGACCTGGTGGTTCTTGCTGTCGGTGTGCGCCCGGAGACTAAGCTCGCGCGTGATGCCGGCTTGGAGATTGGTGAGAGGGGAGGCATCCGCGTAGATAGCCAGATGCGCACCGGCGATCCTCAAATCTGGGCCATTGGAGATGCGGTCGAAGTCAAAAACCTCCTGACCAAAGAGTGGGAGTTGATTCCTCTTGCGGGACCGGCCAATCGGCAGGGTCGCGTGGCCGCTGATGCAATCTGCGGACGCGATGCACATTTCGAAGGAGTCCAGGCCACTGCGGTCTGCGGCTTCTTTGGCCTGACGGTGGCGCTCACGGGCGCAACGGAAAAGGCCGTGCGCCGCGCCGGAATCGAAGACTTCCAGACCGTCTATCTGCACCCCAATCAGCACGTCAGCTATTACCCCGGAGCACAAGCCATCCATCTGAAGCTGCTGTATCGCAAGTCGGATGGACGTGTGCTGGGGGCGCAGGCCGTGGGCGAATCAGGTGTGGAGCGCAGGATCGATGTGATTGCCACCGCGATTCAGCTGAAGGCCACGGTGTTCGATCTTGAAGATGCGGAGCTCTGCTACGCGCCTCAATATGGCGCCGCCAAAGACCCTGTAAATCTCGCGGGCATGATCGCCGCCAACGTGCTTCGCGGAGATGCAGAACTTGCGCCATGGGCAGATCTGGGCTCAACCCACGCACTTTTGCTCGATGTCCGCGAGCCGCACGAGTTTCATGCCGGATCCATTCCGGGCTCGGTCAACATCCCACTTGGTCAATTGCGCACAAGGATCAGCGAGCTGCCTCAATCCGCGGAGATATGGGTGAGCTGCGGCGTCGGACAGCGCGCTTACTACGCATGCCGCATCCTTGCTCAGCATGGGCTTCACGCCCACAATCTTTCCGGGGGATATAGCACGTATCGTGTCCTGCATCCGGGAAAAGAGCAACAGACAGATACGCACTTAGATGCCGGAAGTCTGGCTTCAAAGGGATCACTGGCGCAATGACGATTCACAAAAAGGGAGCCATGCCTCAAGAGACAAATGACGGCACATCAGTGGCGCGAATCGGCGCGCGTGCGCAGTCATCGTGCTTTGCCTGCGGACCAGACAACCCGCACGGGCTGCGGCTACGTTTCGAGAAGAACCAATCCGGAGAAATAACTGCCGAGTGGATTCCCGAATCGTCCATGGAAGGATTTGACGGTATCGTGCATGAGGGAATTGTCAGCACTGTGCTGGACGAAGCCATGGCCAAGGCCGTCGTTGCCGCTGAAGTGGAGGGGCTTACTGCCGAGCTTCGCGTCCGTTTCCGCCGGCACGTCGCATCAGGGAAAAGGGTGAAAATCCGGGGATGGATCGAGAGCCGGAACAAGCGCGTGATCAAGACAGAAGCAGCACTGACCGGCGCCGATGGGGCAGAACTCGCTCATGCGTGGGCATCTTTCCTGTCGTTGAAGTAGCTGGGCGCCCTGCTTGCCCTCCGAGCGTACACCGGACTAACTTCGAAGGCTATTGCTGTTCCACGCTAGACTGCGCCGCCTCGACGCATAATGGTCTGTCACGCCCCAATTGCCTATTACGCGTTCCGGCACACGTCCAATCTACTCGAAGGTAAAGGCTGAGAGAGAATGCACTTTCATCAGCCTTCGATTGGGATCGACAAGTAGTCAGACATCGCACCCACCAAAAAGGCCCAACAGAGGACAAGGAAGTCCAAGTCAATGGAAACGATCCTGCCAGTGAAGATTGCCAGCGTTGGTACCAGCTCGCACAATTTTGACTGGCGCTCTTCGCCCTACGTCGGCGGTTTAGGCTGGAGACACGGGCTGGGTCTCTATTCTTCACCGCGCCCGCTGGAGGATGCATGACCTGGTTGATCCTGCTCATTGGACTCGCGGTCGGAGTCTTTTCCGGTGTGGTGGGCATTGGCGGCGGCATCTTGTTCGTTCCCGCGCTCGTTTGGCTGCTGGGGATGGACCAATACAAAGCACAGGGTACCTCGCTGGGAGCATTGCTCGCACCTGTGGGAATTCTGGCCTTCCTTGAGTACTATCGCAAAGGCCACGCTGACCTCCGCGTGGCGCTTCTGCTGGCCGTGGGCTTCACGTTGGGTGGATACTTCGGCGCGGTCGGCGCGGTACATCTTCCGGAAGTGTGGCTGCGACGCATCTTTGCCGTAACTCTGGTCGCCGTGGGCGGGCGGATGTTCTTCTACAAATAAAGACGCCAGCGTCGGGCTCGTGCTAGACCTCACGATTCGACAGCGCCATATTCTTCAGGCATCCGCAGGTGGAATGGATTCCCTGGTTGCCAGTACCCCCGCGCAAATCGATCCGATTTGGGCCGACATGTGAGCAGATGACCGCGTTGAATGTTTCGGAGGCAAAGGGAAGGCAGCCTGCATCCGCTTGAACGAGACTGACGTTGGCCAGACTCATGATCTTCTTGTGAGCCATTTTCAGCATGCCGGGGGAGAAATCGACGCCAACGACTCGGCCACCAGTACCGACTTTCGCTTGCAGGTGCGGGAGAAGCGTCCCGGTACCGGTGCAGAGGTCGAGAACTGAACCGCCTCGCTGTACCGGAACTCTCTCCACCAGAATCGTCCTTGCCGAACCTTGTCGGTCGCGAGAATGCAGGGCAACGAAGCGATCGTAAAATCTCGAAAAGATATCGTAGTAGACCCGTCGTGCGCGTCTCATCCCTCTCCACTCGCTTACAGATCAGATTCTCCCCCCGATCATCGCCCGGAAACCTGCATGGTCAGGCCAGCTCGGCTGTCTCCGCTCGGCAGCCAGACCAATTATGCACCTAGCCAGTAGCTTCCAGCCCCGAGCCGTGCTCCGCCGATTCCTATTCCGCCTCCTTATGTGATCACAATCACATTCCGACGCACTCGGAGACGCATTCAATCATTCGTTGTAGGACGAGCCATGGGTCCGCCGGGACAGGGCTTGTCTTTCGGCCGTATCTGCGCCAGGACACGAGACTTCGATTTGAGGGGAAATCTCTTTATGACATCCAACACTCTTACGATCACCGACGATCGCACCAATCGCAGTTACACCCTGCCCATCGAGGATGGGACCGTACGATCCATGGATTTCCGACAAATTCGGAGCAGCGATGAGGACTTCGGAATCATGATGTACGATCCCGCATTCATGAACACTGCATCCTGCCGCAGCAATATCACATATCTCGATGGCGAGCGTGGCATTTTGGAGTATCGCGGCTACCCGATCGAAGAACTGGCAGAACGCTGTACGTTTCTCGAGGTTGCCTATCTGCTGCTTTTCGGAGAATTGCCGAATGAAGCGGAGCTCAAGAATTGGGTATATGAAATCACCCACCACACTATGCTGCACGAGACGACCAGAAAATTCATGGAGGGCTTTCGCTACGACGCCCACCCAATGGCCATGCTGGTAAGCACCGTGGCCGCACTCTCTGCGGTTTATCCAGAGGCCAAAGAGGTTCACAATCCCGCCAACCGCCTGCACCAGATCAAGCGCCTCATAGGAAAAATGCCGACCATCGCCGCCATGTCCTATCGCCATAGCGTCGGATTCCCCTATGTTTACCCCGACAACGATCTGAGCTACACCGAGAACTTCATGAACATGCTGTGGAGGATGGTCGAGCCGAAGTATGCGGCTAACCCAGTGCTCGCTCGTGCGCTCGACGTTCTGTTCATCCTGCATGCCGACCATGAGCAGAACTGCAGCACGAACACGATGCGTTCGGTGGGCAGCGCTCTCGCGGATCCCTACCTCTCCGTTGCCGCTGCCGCTGCTGCGTTGTCGGGGTCCCTGCACGGAGGCGCGAATGAGGAAGTTCTCAAGATGCTCGACGAGATAGGCACAAAGGAGAACGTGCCGGCCTATATTCAACGAGTTAAAGATGGACATGGCAAGTTGATGGGCTTCGGGCATCGGGTGTACAAGAACTTCGACCCGCGCGCCACAATTATCAAGAAGACGGCCGAGCAGGTCTTTGAAGTTACTGGAAACAACCCCAAGCTCGAAATCGCCCTGGAATTGGAGAAGATTGCGCTGCAGGACGAGTACTTCGTCAAGCGGAGGCTGTATCCCAACATTGACTTCTATTCAGGAATCATCTACCAGGCCGTGGGATTCAAGCCTGAGTTATTCACGGTGCTCTTTGCCATCCCTCGCACGGTTGGCTGGCTGGCGCAGTGGCAGGAGCTAGTTACAGACGCAGAGCAGAAAATTGCTCGGCCGCGGCAGATCTACACCGGGCAGCGCGCACGCCGCTTTCTTCCGATGGAGGAGCGCGAACCCGCCGTCCTGGCTGGGGCATAACTTCGGATGTGTTTGACCCTGGTTCCAGGTCGCAGATGAACGGGCAACTGAAGAAGGAGGAGAAAGGCGATGAAAAATGAGGGCTCTGCTGACCGCGTGATCCGCGTAGTGATAGGGATCGCCTTGTTGTGCCTATTGTTCCTGCTGCATGGGAATGGAACGCAGTCCTGGTTCGGCTGGGTTGGCCTGATCGGTCTGGTGCCGCTGCTGACAGGACTGGTGGGGGTCTGTCCCATGTATATCTTGCTGGGCATCAGCACCTGCCCGACGAGCAAGTCGGGCAAGTAACGTACCGAAGCGCGGGTGGACAGTCCGGCAAATCTTGTACCGGATGCAGCGAGACAAACGGGTATGGTGAAGGGCCGCATCAAGTGGCGCACGGCAACGGGCATGAGAGCGTTCTCCAGCTTGCTCACGGGCATGGAACGTATCATCCAAGCCAAGAGTGTGGATGGCTTCCGGACCTCGCGGGGTCCTGAGCGGCCATCCGGTTTATCACTTCTTGCCGATGCGACTATACTGGCCTTGTTTTTCAAGGCCTCTCTTTCGCCGAGCCGTGTCTTGTCAGGGCAATACGACTGTAAACCGGCTGCCTGATCCGCAAGACGCAAGCCCCTTGTTGCGTTCCGGTGCGCGCATCATTGTTGACGGCATTGGTATCGCCTTTCCAACAAAGCAGCCGGTCGATTGCAAGGTCTAACCAGTACACGGCAAAGGAGGAATGCATGTCCGGCCAACAACCACCGCACAAGGAACTTCCCAGCGCATCATCCACCACCACAGCAACCAAGAGCATCACCCGGCGCGGCTTCTTGAAAGGCGCGGGCATCACCGCGGCCGGAACCGCGCTGCTGGATGGGGTGCAGGGGCTGCAGCAGGAAGCCCATGCCGCCACGCCCAAAGACGTGAAGGAGTATGGCCCCGAGCCATTTCCGGTCGCGCTGCACATCAACGGCAAGGAGCACGCACTGCAAATCGAGCCGCGCACCACGCTGGCTGAGGCTCTGCGCATCCAGCTCAACATGACCGGCACCAAGGTCAGTTGCGACCGCGGCGTCTGTTCAAGCTGCACCGTCTGGCTGGACAAGATGCCCGTGAACAGCTGCATGACCCTCGCTGTTGATGCTATCGGGCACAGCGTCACGACCATCGAGGGTCTCTCGACAGATAACGAGGTGCATCCGGTACAGGCTGCCTTTGTCCGCCATGACGGCTGCAATGTGGCTTCTGCACCCCGGGCATGGTGATGAGCTGTGCGGCGCTGATCGAGAAGAATCCGCATCCCACTGAGGCTGATGTGCGCGCGGCGGTCAGCGGCAATCTCTGTCGTTGCGGAACCTACCCCAAAGTTTTCGCGGCGACTTTGGACGCGGCTGGCCAGCCTGCAACCAAGGCGTAGGAGAACAATTCCATGGCAACCCACACTCCGCACTCCATTCCCGATGCCCTTCTGAGCGGCGCTTCCGATGCGGCCGCGACGCCGATGAAGACAGTCAAAATGCCCATCGGCATTCCCGACTATACCCTGCACGAAGAGGACCGAATCGTACCCGCCTCGGAGCCGCCGGTGCTCCCGGTCAACAAGGATCTGAATTACATTGGCAAGACCGCCGAACGCTGGGATGGCCATGCCAAGGTGACAGGACGCGCCCGCTACACAGCGGATGTGCAACTTCCTGGCATGCTCTATGCGCGATTCGTCAACTCGACCGTACCGCACGCAAGGGTTGTTTCCATCGACACCTCGGCGGCCGAGAACCATCCCGGCGTGAAAAGCGTGCATGTGATTGAGAAGCTGCTGGGCAGCGCCGTGCTGCGCGACCCGTCGCTGGAGCAGAACCGCTATCCCATGGTGCGCTACGTGGGCCAGCCCATTGCCGCAGTAGCAGCCAGCACGCCCCAGGGCGCGGAAG
>OBLU010002214.1_pt1 | contig 18028 bp, 16 predicted proteins | sample 1518681 | NCBI WGS metagenome assembly OBLU01 (sample SAMEA3539304, study PRJEB22396) | soil metagenome | biome: tundra; feature: field; material: soil | place: USA | collected 2010-05 | depth 0.15 m | reverse complement strand
CGCGGTCGCGCTGTTTACGATCGCGTTCAGCGTGACGATTCTGCACCTTGTCAAGACGTGGCTGGAGGCGCAGGACCCCATAGCGATGTCGCGCATCAGAACCACCGTGAACGCGGCCCTTCCTCCTTCGCGGTCACTGGACCGGACGGCATACGGGATGCATGCCGTGGCATTCCCGCTGTGGACCTTCACGCTCATCGCGGGCGCGATCTGGGCCGAGCAGGCGTGGGGCCACTACTGGAACTGGGATCCCAAAGAGGTGTGGACGTTCGTCATCTGGGTCGTCTACGCTGCCTACCTGCATGCGCGCGCGACGACGGGGTGGTCGCCGCGGGCGGCCAACTATCTGGCGCTCGCGGGCTTTGGCGCCATCCTGGTCAACTACACGGTCGTCAATCTGTTCTTTGTCGGCCAGCACTCGTACTCGGGGATGTGAGCATGGCGCGCTACACGGTGTTGCGGTTGATGATCTTCTTCGGGCTTCTTTGCGCCTTCTGGCTCTTGGGCCTGCGCGATCCGGGCCAGCGTTGGTGGCTGCTCGGTCTTTCTGCCGTGGGCTCGGTGGCTGTCTCATACTTCGTTCTGCAGGGCCCGCGGGCACAGTTCAGCGCCAGCATTGCGCGCCGCGTCGATGAGCGTGCCCGACGGGCAGACCTGGCGCCTACCCTTCGCATGGACGAGATTGCCGAGGACGCCGAGGCTGACGATGACTCCGCCCGCCCCTGATGCCGTTCAGCCCAGGTTGGGGGCTGCCGCCAGGCCGATCGCCAGCAGTGCGCCGTAGAGCAGCTCGAGGCGGCCGGTGCCTGACAGGACGGGGATCAGATCCTTGCCGAGGGCGCCGCCCAGGACTCGACGAAGCAACGGGATCGCCAGGACGAAGGACAACACGGCGATAAGGGCAGTCCGGTAGATGGTGCCAGCCACCAGGACGCAGCCGAGCGAGACGACCAGCAGCGCCGCGTACAGCGCACGTGTCCGAGTCTGGCCCAGCCGCACCGCCAGCGTCTTCTTGCCGCTTGACTGATCCGTGGGGATGTCGCGCAGGTTGTTGGCGACCAGGATCGCCGAGGCGAGGGCGCCCACGCCGACCGCGCCTGCGATCGAAACCGGGCTGACGGACAGTGTTTGGGTGTAGGTCGTGCCTAAGGTCGCCACCAGACCGAAGAACACGAAGACGAAGGCCTCACCCAACCCCGAGTATCCGTACGGCCTTCTCCCACCGGTGTAGTACCAGGCCGCCGCGATCGATGCGGCCCCGATCAGCAGCATGACCCATGCACTGCTGAGTGCCACAAGCGCCAGACCGAGCAGGGCTGCGCTGGCGAAGCAGATCATCGCCGCGAACTTGACGTTTCCTGGGTCGGCCAGCCGCTGACCCACGAGTCGTACCGGGCCGACCCGCTCTTGATCGGTGCCGCGGATGCCGTCGGAGTAGTCGTTGGCGTAGTTCACCCCGACCTGTAGCGCCAAGGAGACCAGGAGGGCAAGGAGGGCGTACGCGGCGTTGCCTGAGCCGACTGCATAGGCGGCGCCGGTACCGACCAGAACAGGTGCGACAGCAGCGGGAAGGGTGCGGGGCCGGGCGCCCTCGACCCACTGAGACATCGTGGCCATGGAGTTGCTTCTCGCTCACTTCTTTGTCTGGTCAGCAGGGGGAGATCACAGGTTACGAAGAAAGTCCGGGTCGTCATCTGGGCCACGCGGTGCCGCCGGATAGCTGGACCCTCGGCGCCCGCTTCGTGGGCCGCGCTGGCGGCCCGTGACGAACCAGGCGATGGCGCCAACGGTCGGGAACAGCAGGATCAGCAGGATCCAGATGATCTTGGGCAGGAATAGAACGCGGGTGTCCTCGGTCTGGATCGCGTCAATCACCGCCCAGATGCTCATGGCAAGAGGAACGAGCACGAGCAGCACATCACCCATCCCGACCTCCTCGCGTGATTGCCTCACCTATGTCTTCTGCTGATTTTGTCACGGGTTAGCTGCTGTGGTCGAAAAGCCTCCGAACTGCTGCGCGGTCGGGCTTGCCGGGGCCGCGCAGAGGGAGCTCAGGAAGGGTCACCAGCTGCCTCGGAAGCTGATGATCCGGCAGCTTGCCGCGAAGCTGGTCGCGCACCTCGTCGAGCGTTGGAGGCGCACTGCCCGGTGCGACAACGACTGCCGCACTGACGACATGGCCCCACTCGGGGTCGGGGCTGCCAACCACGATGGCCTCGGTGATGGTGTCGAGCTGGACCAGTGCCGCCTCGACCAGACGCGGAACCACCTTGAGGCCGCCGGTGTTGATGAGGTCATCGACCCGGCCGTCAACGACCAGGGCACCCTGGTCGATGTGGCCGACGTCGTCGGTGCGGAACCAGAGCGTGCCATCCATGTCAGCGCTGAAGGACTCTGCGGTGAGCTCGGGCTCGCCGAGGTAGCCCTGTGCCAGGGTGTCGCCACCGAGCCGGATCCGGCCGTCGCCCTCGAGCTGCACCCGGCTGACCTCGAGAGCCCGACCGTCATAGACGCAGCCACCGGCCGTCTCGCTCATGCCGTAGGTGGTGACCACTTGGACCCCGAAACTCCTTGCCCGGGTGAGCAGGCTGGCGGGGGCTGGCGCACCGCCGAGCAAGACGGCGGTAAACCGGCCAAGCGCCTGGCAGCCATCGGCCGAGGCGAGCAGTCGGACCAGCTGGGTAGGTACGAGGGCGGTGTAAGCCCTTGCAGGGGTACGGATCTGGGCGGTGGCGTGGGCGAACGATGCGATGGTGAACCCTCCCGCCAGATCCATGCACACCGGTGTCGTACCCGCGACCAACGACCGGACTAGGACCTGGATGCCGGCGATGTGGTGGGCAGGCAGGGCCAGCAGCCACTGGCCCTGGCCTCCCAGCCGCTGATGAGTGGCGTCGGCGGAGGCGTGCAGCGCGCCGCCGGTCAGCATTGCCAGCTTGGGGCTTCCCGTGGAGCCGGACGTGCCGATGGTGAGGCTGAGGCCCGGTGGGAGGTCGCCTAAGGAGTCGGGGAGGGGCTGTGGGGGGCCGTTCGCGGCGTGCGGGGCTACGGCGGGGCCTGAACCGTCCAGAGCGCTCTGCAGGTCCGCCAGGACGCTGAGCGCGGCGACACCTGAAGGGACGGGCAGGGCACGCAACCGGGACCCAGAGGACTTCATTGCAGCCTGATCAGTAGTAGTAGGGGAACGGTGACCAGTCAGGGTCGCGCTTCTCCAGGAAGGAGTCACGGCCCTCGACGGCTTCGTCGGTCATGTAGGCCAGTCGTGTCGCCTCACCGGCGAACACCTGCTGGCCCATCAGGCCGTCATCGGTCAGGTTGAACGCGAACTTGAGCATCCGCTGCGCGGTGGGGCTCTTGCCGTTGATCTCCTGGGCCATCGCGAGCGCCTCGGCCTCGAGGTCATCGTGGTCGACCACGATGTTGACTGCGCCCATCCGCTGCATGTCCTGCGCGGAGTACGTCCGCCCCAGGAAGAAGATCTCCCGGGCGAACTTCTGCCCAACCATCTTGGCGAGGTAGGCCGAGCCGTAGCCTGCGTCGAACGAGCCCACGTCCGCGTCTGTCTGCTTGAACTTCGCGTGTTCGCGGCTGGCGACGGTCAGGTCACACACGACGTGCAGAGAGTGGCCACCGCCTGCCGCCCAGCCGTTGACCACGGCGATGACGACTTTAGGCATCGTGCGGATAAGGCGCTGTACCTCGAGAATGTGAAGGCGCCCGCCGTGGGCCGCAACGCGAGCAGTGTCAACGGTTCCGGCGGTCTCGCCGTCGGCATACTGGTAACCGCTGCGTCCCCGGATCCGTTGGTCCCCGCCGGAGCAGAAGGCCCGGCCGCCGTCCTTGGTGCTGGGGCCGTTGCCGGTCAACAGCACGGTGCCGATGTCAGGGGACATCCGTGCGTGGTCCAGTGCGCGGTACAGCTCGTCGACAGTGTGCGGGCGGAAGGCGTTGCGCACCTGTGGCCTGTCGAAGGCGATGCGCACGGCCCCCGTGCGGACCGCCCGATGATAGGTGATGTCGGTGAAGTCGAAACCCTCCACGAGGGTCCATGCCGCCGGGTCGAAGATCTCGCTCACGCTCTGTTCGCTCACGTCAGCGACAATATGCCGCATGACGACTGTGCTACTGCCCGACCTCGCCGAAGTGCTCGACACGCTGTCGGTGGTACAGATCCCGATGAGGGTCAGGTTCAGGGGAGTAACGGTGCGTGAGGTGGCGCTGATCCACGGTCCGAAGGGGTGGGGCGAGTTCGCTGCCTTCCCGGAGTACGACGACCTCGAGTCCTCTCGATGGCTCGAGGCCGCACTCGAGGCAGGATGGGTCGGCTGGCCGGACCCGGTCCGCAACGCCATCCCTGTCAACGCGACAGTGCCTGCGGTCCCCGCCGCCGAGGTCGCCGCCATCCTGGCGGGGTACGACGGGTGCACGACGGTCAAGGTGAAGGTCGCCGAGCGGGGCCAGGCTCTGCGTGAGGATCTCGACCGGGTGGCCGAGGTCCGGGACGTCATGGACCCTGGGGTGCGGATTCGGGTGGATGCCAACGGAGCCTGGACCGTTGCTGAGGCGGTGGACGCCCTGCGCAGGCTGGCGACATACAGCCTGGAGTATGCCGAACAGCCGTGTGCCAGCGTCGAAGAGCTGGCTGCGTTGCGAGTTGCCCTGGCACGCAACGGCACTGACGTCTTGGTGGCAGCGGATGAGTCGATCCGGCGAGCCCTTGACCCGATGCGCGTCGTCCGGCAGGAGGCTGCCGACGTCATCGTGGTGAAGGTGGCGCCACTGGGTGGGGTGCGAGCCGCGCTCGCGATCGCTCAGGAGTGCGGCCTTCCCACCGTGGTGTCCAGTGCGCTGGACACCAGTGTCGGCATCCGGGCGGGCCTCGCCCTGGCCGCAGCTCTGCCAGAGCTGCCGTTCGCCTGCGGTCTCAGCACGGTGGAGCTGATGGCGGGGGACGTCACGGATGACTCTCTCGTGCCTCACGCCGGCTCGATCGAGTTGCGGGAACCCCAGGTGGACGCGGAGCTGCTGAATCGCTGGCAGGCGCCTGCGGATCGTCAGCGCTGGTGGCGCGAGCGGGTCGTGCGCTGCCATGCTCACTGCGCCATGTGGCCCAGCGGCCGCAGTGCCAGGTAGTCAGGCAGGCCGCACGACCAGGCATACCTGCTGGTTCTTGACCCGAGTGAGCACCAGCGTCATCTCCACCGACCCGGACAGACGCAGCTGACGACGCAGCTCATCGGCATCAAGGGCCACCCCACGCTTCTTCATGGTCACGCGGCCGACGTCGCGGTCGCGCAGCCACGCACGGAGAGCCTTGACGTTCAACGGCATTGACTCGGTCACTGAGAACCTCCGGGCATAGCCGACGTCGACGAACCTGTCCGAAGTCACATATCCGACGCCTGAGTCGAGCTCGAAGCCGTCCACGGCGCAGGCCAGCGCCCCGGTGAGTCCGGCCCGGATGACGGCGCGGTCGGGTTCGTATAGCCAGGTGCCGACCTGCGCCAGCGATGACGCAACTGGAGCGGCACCACCGGCACTGCCCGCGTCGGCCTCACGCACCGTCCAGGACCGTCCCTGCGAACCGATCACTAAGGCTGACCGGCCTGCCCGGTTGACCAGGGGACCCCACCAGATCGCACACTCCAGCACCTCCCCGCGCAGCGACGTCCACTGTGCCTCGGTGCCGGCCGGGATCGCGGAGTGGGGAAAGGACGGTGAGAGCTTTGCCCCGGTGGCCGGCAGCTGCCGTGCAATGGACTGCACCGTGGACCAGGTCGGCGAGATGAAGTCCAGGCTGAACACCCGGCGCGTCTTGCCCCGTGCGTCGCTCACGCCCGGTGTGCGCCGGGCCGGGTCGAGCCAGGCGCCGGTATACCGTGCGCCCTCCCCGCTGGGCAGCTGCGTCCCCTCCGCGGTTCCGATGAACGCCGAGGCTCCGGGCCAGTGCCGCAGGTTGACCCCTGCCAGTGTCGCGGTCACCTCGTCGGTGTCGACGGCAGTCACCTTCAGGTCCAGCCCCGCGAAGGCCATGGCATCGGCGCCGATGCCGCAGCAGAGGTCGAACACCTGACGAATCCCGGCCCCGCGGAAGCGCTGGGCATGGCGGGCTGCGATCTCCAGCCTGGTGGCCTGCTCCAGGCCGTCGGCGGTGAACAACATCCCGTCGGCGAACTCCCCGAACTTGTCATGGCCCTTGGCCCGCAGCCGGGACTGCGTCAAAGCCGCGGCGACAAGGTCCGCGTCGAAACCGGCCAGGCGCAGCCCCTCGCCCAGCGACAGGGCGGACGACTCGTCATACGGGGGAAGGGACTGCAGAAGTCCCCAGCCCTCGCCGGAGACCAGTTTCGTCACCGAGGCGAGGTCCATGACAGCCATCCTCCACCATGAGGCCTGGTGCCCCTTCGCCGGCGACCCGTCGGGGGACCGTCGCATGGTCCCTTCTGGCACTCAAGTTGACCGAGTGCTAACCGGCAACCTAGATTCTGATTAGCACTCGTCATGTGCAAGTGCTAACCGCGAGCAGTGAGCAGGTCGACCCCGCGACGGAGGCCGGCTCATCAATCGCTTGATAGATCGCATCACAGATCGCACTCAGCAGTTCTTTCCTGTCCATCTTCGACATTCCCGAAGGGAAGGTCACACGTGTCGGTTTCCATCAAGCCCCTCGAAGACCGCATCGTCGTCAAGTCCAGCGAGGCCGAGCAGACCACTGCGTCTGGTCTGGTGATCCCGGACACCGCCAAGGAGAAGCCCCAGGAGGGCGAAGTCCTGGCGATCGGTCCAGGCCGGATCGACGACAACGGCAACCGCGTTCCCCTTGACGTCGCCGTTGGCGACAAGGTCATCTACAGCAAGTACGGCGGCACCGAGGTCAAGTACGACGGTGAGGAGTACCTCATCCTGTCCGCTCGTGACGTCCTCGCGATCGTCACCCGCTGATACTCAGCCTGCGCGTTTGACGCGCCCCGGCGGCGCGCCTCCAGAGGTTCGTGCCGGGGCACCGTCATCCACCCGAGTTCAGTGGGCAATCCTTAGACTCTGCAATCCGCAGGAACGGCATACCAGCCGTATGCCGACCCGTTGCCTCCGGCAACGCACCAAGAACCGTTACTAGTTAGGGAAGGCTCATGGCCAAGACGCTGGAATTCGATGATGCGGCGCGCAAGTCGCTCGAGCGTGGCGTGGACAAGCTCGCCAACGCGGTCAAGGTGACGCTCGGCCCAAAGGGTCGCAACGTCGTCATTGACAAGCAGTGGGGCGCCCCGACCATCACCAACGACGGCGTGACAATCGCCCGTGAGGTGGAGCTCGAGGACCCCTACGAGAACCTCGGTGCGCAGCTCGCCAAAGAGGTCGCCACCAAGACCAACGACGTTGCCGGCGACGGCACCACCACCGCGACCGTACTGGCTCAGGCCATGGTCAAGGAAGGCCTGCGCAACGTTGCCGCTGGTGCCGCCCCGTCCTTGCTCAAGCGCGGCATCGACGCCGCCGTCGAGGCTGTCAACGCCCGTCTGCTCCAGGCCGCACGCGAGGTCGAGGGCAAGGAAGAGATCGCTCAGGTTGCCGCTCTGTCGGCACAGGACCCGATCATCGGTGGCCTGATCGCCGAGGCGTTCGACAAGGTCGGCAAGGACGGTGTCATCACGGTCGAGGAGTCGCAGACCGCGATCACCGAGCTCGAGTTCACCGAGGGCATGCAGTTCGACAAGGGTTATCTCTCGCCGTACTTCGTGACCGACCCCGAGCGCATGGAGGCCGTCCTGGAGGACGCTTACGTGCTGATCACCCAGGGCAAGATTTCGGCCGTTGCCGACATCCTCCCGATCCTGGACCAGGTTGCTCAGGCCAAGAAGTCCCTGCTCATCATCGCTGAGGACGTGGACGGCGAAGCGCTGTCCACTTTGGTGGTCAACAGGATTCGCGAGATCCTCAAGGTCGTCGCCGTCAAGGCGCCGGGGTTCGGTGACCGCCGCAAGGCGATGCTGCAGGATCTCGCGGTTCTCACCGGCAGCTCGGTCATCAGCGCAGAGGTCGGCCTCAAGCTCGACTCCACGCAGCTTGATGACCTCGGTACCGCTCGCCGCATCGTGGTCACCAAGGACAACACGACGATCGTCGACGGCGCCGGCGACAAGGACGAGCTTGCCGGTCGCGTTCACCAGATCAAGAGCGAGATCGAGCGGACCGACTCGGACTGGGACCGTGAGAAGCTCCAGGAGCGCCTCGCGAAGCTGTCCGGTGGTGTCTGCGTGATCAAGGTCGGCGCGCACACAGAGGTCGAGCTCAAGGAGAAGAAGCACCGCATCGAGGATGCCATCTCGGCAACTCGTGCGGCCATCGAAGAGGGCATCGTCGCTGGTGGCGGCTCTGCTCTCGTCCACGCTGTCTCGGTGCTGGACGACCTCGATCTGGAAGGTGACGAGGCCACAGGCGCGAACATCGTGCGTAAGGCCTCTGCCGAGCCGCTGCGCTGGATCGCGGAGAACGCAGGCCTTGAGGGCTATGTCGCGGTGTCCAAGGTCGCCGACCTCGAGCCGGGCAACGGCCTGAACGCGGAGACCGGCGAGTACGGCGACCTGATCAAGGCCGGGATCATCGATCCAGTCAAGGTCACCCGCTCGGCGCTTCGTAACGCCGCATCGATTGCCTCGATGATCCTGACGACCAACACGCTGGTCGTCGAAAAGAAGGTCGAGGAGTCGGCTGACGGCGGCCAGGGTCACGGCCACGGTCACTGACCAACACCTCACAGCGACGAAGGCCGCAACCCCCCGAGGGGATGCGGCCTTCGTCGCGTTCGGATGCTCAGCGTGCGGCGACGGTCAGGGCGAGGTCACCAGAATCTGTGTCTGGCCGACTTGGACCGACGAGCCTGGCCGGACCTGCCGCCCGCGCCGACGATCGACCTCGCCGTCGACACTCACCTTGCCGTCCTCGATCAGGGTCCTGGCCTGCCCGCCGTCATCGACGACTCCTGCCAGTTTGAGCAACTGACCGAGCCGGATCATCTCACCGGTGATGGGAACCGCAATGGCATGGCTCACTGGGTTGATGCGGCTCAGCTTGCGGCAGGCAGTACCGGCGAAGGGATATACGTCGCATCACGTTCGTACTCCGTCATGGCACCCCACACGCCGTAGGGCTCACGTACGTGCAGTGCGTGGTCACGGCAGTTCTGCAGAACCGGGCAGCCCAGGCACACGGCCTTGGCTGCGCTGTCCCGGCTGCGACGGGCCGGCCCACGCTCGCCCTCGGGGTGGAAGAAGACGTCCGGATTCTCACGCCGGCAGGAGCCATCGAGCTGCCACTGCCACAGGTCTGCTACGGGTCCAGGCAAGCGAGAAACAGTGGCCAACGGGTGCCTCCTTCGTTGATCCGGCACGAGTGCCGGTTCGCGGAGTCGTCCCAGGGGAGCATTGAGCACAATGAGGCTTTTGCCCGCGCAACCCGGAGGCTACGCGCGTGATGGGGTGTGAAACAAGGGTGATCCGTGGTGACTTCGGTTATAGCGCGAACAAACGGCGTGTGCGTCCAGCCTCTCGGCCTGCCGTAGACTCGGGAAATGAGCTCACCGGCCGCCTGGGAGTCCGCAGTTCCTTCCCCTCTAAGCGTGCCGTTTGCCGCTCTGGGCCTTACCTTCGACGACGTGCTGCTGTTGCCTGGAGCCACCGAAGTGATCCCCAGCGAGGTCGATACATCGGCCAGGCTGTCTCGCAGCATCTCCCTGAAGCTCCCGCTTGTCTCTGCGGCGATGGACACGGTCACCGAGGCCCGGATGGCGATCGCCATGGCCCGCCAGGGTGGCTTGGGCATCCTGCACCGCAACCTGTCGATAGAGGACCAGACCCGTCAGGTTGATCTGGTGAAGCGTTCCGAGTCCGGCATGGTCTCGGATCCGGTCACCACGACTGGGGACGCAACCCTGGCTGAGGTCGATGAGGCCTGCGGGCGGTTCCACATCTCGGGCCTGCCCGTCATTGACCACGACGGTCTGCTGATCGGCATCATCACCAACCGCGACCTGCGCTTCGAGACGGACTTCGGCCGCCCAGCCTCTGAGGTCATGACCCCGATGCCACTGGTCACTGCGCGCGTAGGCGTCGACAAGATCGAGGCACTGGCGCTGCTGGCGAGCAACAAGATCGAGAAGCTTCCGCTGGTCGATGAGGCCGGGCGGCTCAAGGGCCTGTTCACGGTCAAGGACTTCGTCAAGACCGAGCAGTTTCCCATGGCCACCAAGGACGGCTCTGGGCGGTTGCAGGTCGGGGCTGCCATCGGGTTCTTCGACGATGCCTGGAAGCGCGCGATGGCACTGGTCGAGGCCGGGGTGGACCTGCTGATCGTCGACACCGCCAACGGCCATGCCAGGGGCGTGACCGACATGATCCGCCGGCTCAAGTCCGACCCTGCGCTCGCGCACGTCGATGTCGTGGGAGGCAACGTGGCCACTCGGGCAGGTGCTCAGGCTCTGGTTGACGCCGGTGCCGACGGCGTCAAGGTCGGCGTGGGTCCCGGCTCGATCTGCACGACCCGAGTGGTGGCCGGTGTCGGGGTCCCCCAGGTCACTGCCATCTATGAGGCCGCCCTGGCCTGCAAGGCCGCTGGGGTCCCGGTGATCGGTGACGGCGGACTGCAGTACTCGGGCGACATTGCCAAGGCGCTCGTTGCCGGCGCAGACACTGTGATGCTCGGCTCGCTGTTGGCAGGGTGCGAAGAAAGCCCCGGTGAGCTGGTCTTCATCAACGGCAAGCAGTTCAAGACCTATCGCGGCATGGGTTCTCTTGGTGCGATGCAGTCGCGCGGCCGAGGTAAGTCTTACTCCAAGGACCGCTACTTCCAGGGGGACGTTACCGACGACGACAAGGTGGTGCCCGAAGGCATCGAAGGGCAGGTGCCCTACCGCGGGCCGCTGGCGGCCGTGGCCTACCAGCTGATCGGTGGCCTTCGTCAGTCCATGTTCTACGTGGGCGCGCCGTCGATCCCTGAGCTGCAGGCCCGCGGGAAGTTCATCAGGATCACCGCGGCGGGGCTCAAGGAGAGCCATCCGCACGACATCCAGATGACCGTCGAAGCGCCCAACTACAGCCAGCGTTGACCGTAGCGCGGTCAGGGGCCGCTAGCCTTGGCGCGTGAACCAGATCGAGATCGGGCGAGGCAAGAGGGGCCGCAGGGCCTATTCCTTCGACGACATCGCGGTGGTGCCCTCACGGCGCACCCGTGATCCCGAGGAGGTGTCGGTCGCCTGGCAGATCGACGCCTACCACTTCGAGCTACCGGTGATTGCGGCACCGATGGACTCGGTGATGTCCCCCGAGAGTGCTATCGCCTTCGGCAAGCTCGGCGGGCTGCCCGTGCTTGACCTCGAGGGCCTGTGGACGCGCTATGAGGACCCGACGTTTCTGCTAGCGGAGATCGCCTCACTCGACTCCGCCTCTGCCACGGCCCGACTGCAGCAGATCTACGCGGAGCCGATCAAGGCGGAGCTCATCACCGAGCGACTTCGTCAGGTGCGTGAGGCAGGCGTCACCGTGGCCGGGGCTCTCTCCCCGCAGCGGACCCAGGAGTTTTGGGAGACGGTTGTGGACGCCGGCTGCGACCTCTTTGTTATCCGCGGCACGACCGTCTCGGCCGAACACGTCTCGAGCCGGGCAGAGCCCCTGAACCTCAAGCGCTTCATCTACGAGCTCGATGTCCCCGTTATCGTCGGCGGCGCCTCCTCGTACACGGCCGCGCTGCACCTCATGCGCACCGGTGCGGCCGGCGTGCTTGTCGGGTTCGGCGGTGGTGCGGCACATACGACGCGCCTCACACTGGGTATCCACGCGCCAATGGCCTCGGCAATCGCCGATGTGGCCTCGGCGCGGCGGGACTACATGGATGAGTCCGGCGGTCGTTACGTGCATGTGATCGCCGACGGTGGTGTGGGGCGCAGCGGTGAAATCGTCAAGGCCATCGCCTGTGGCGCAGACGCGGTGATGCTCGGGGCTGCGCTGGCACGGGCGACTGACGCGCCCGGGCGGGGTTTCCATTGGGGCTCCGAGGCACACCACCCGCTCCTGCCGCGCGGCGAGCGGGTCGAGGTCGGGGCCTTGGCGTCGCTCGAGGAGATCTTGCTGGGCCCTGGTCGGATGGCCGACGGAACGACCAACCTCATTGGTGCCTTGCGACACGCCATGGCCACGACCGGCTACTCCGACCTCAAGGAGTTCCAGCGGGTTGAGGTTGTCGTAGCTCCTTACCAGCGAAGCTGACGGACCCACCAGATGCGACCTTCGGCTACGGCGGCGCTCTCACCGCATGACCGCACCCGGGCCCTGTCGGCGATGCAGGAGGAAGAGCTCGACCTTCTCATCGTGGGGGGCGGGGTGGTGGGCGCGGGCGCCGCGGTTGACGCCGTGACCCGTGGTCTGTCGGTCGGGATCATCGAGGCCCGTGACTGGGCCTCGGGTACGTCAAGCCGCTCCAGCAAGTTGATCCACGGCGGGCTGCGCTACCTGGAGATGCTCGACTTCCGCCTTGTCCGCGAGGCGCTCAAGGAACGGGGCCTGCTCTTGCAGCGCCTTGCACCGCACCTGGTTCGACCGATTCCGTTCGTGTACCCGCTGACCCATCGCGGCTGGGAACGGCTGTATGTCGCGGCGGGGCTGACGTTGTACGACACCCTCGCGTCAGTCTCGAGCACGACCAGCGGTGTCCCCCGTCACAAGCACCTCACCAAGCGTCAGGCGCTGCGTCTGGTGCCGAGCCTGCGCAAGGACTCACTGGTCGGCGCGGTCCAGTACTACGACGCCCAGGTCGACGATGCGCGCCATACGATGTTCCTGGTCCGCACCGCCGTGGCGTACGGCGCGCTGGCCGCAAACCGTTCTCGCGTCACGGGTTTCATCCGCCAGGGCGAGCGCGTCACCGGAGTCAGGGTCCGCGATCTCGAGACCGGACAGAGCCTCGAGATTCGTGCCAAGCAGGTTCTCAACGCCACCGGCGTCTGGACCGACGAGACCCAGGCGATGGTGGGCGAGCGGGGGCAGTTCCGGGTCCGGGCCAGCAAGGGTATCCACCTGGTCGTGCCGCGGGACCGGATCCAGTCCCAGAGCGGCCTGATCCTGCGCACCCCCACGTCCGTGCTGTTCGTCATCCCCTGGGGTCGGCACTGGATCATCGGCACCACCGACACCGACTGGTCCCTGGACAAGGCACACCCGGCCGCCAGCAGCAGCGATATCGACTACATCCTTGACCACGTCAACACGGTGCTGGTCACCCCGCTGACGCGGGAGGACGTCGAGGGCGTCTATGCCGGGCTGCGACCACTGCTGGCAGGCGAGAGCGAGACGACATCTGCGTTGTCGCGCGAGCATGTCGTCGGCCATCCGACGCCTGGTCTGGTGGTGGTGGCGGGCGGCAAGTACACGACATATCGCGTGATGGCCGCCGACGCGGTCGACGAGGTCGCTCGAGGGCTGGACGGTCGGGTGCCGGCGTCGTGCACCCAGCGGATCCCGCTGCTCGGGGCTGAGGGTTACGACGCGGCCTGGAACGCCCGCCATCGCACCGCCACTCGTTACGGCATTCACGTGGCCTGGGTCGAGCACCTGCTCCAGCGATACGGCTGTCTGGCCACCGAGGTGCTGGACCTGTGTGCTGCTGATCCTGTTCTGGCAGAGGCAATTTCGGGTGCGGACGACTATCTGGCTGCGGAGGTCGTCTATGCGGTCAGCTACGAAGGTGCCCGTCACCTGGATGATGTGCTGACCCGGCGCACCCGGATCTCGATCGAGACCTGGGACCGGGGGGTTTCGGCTGCCGGTGCGGCTGCCGCCTTGATGGCAGATGTCCTGGGCTGGAGCGACGAACAGCAGGCCAGGGAGATTGAGCACTACCTCGCCAGAGTCGAGGCTGAGCGGGTTTCCCAGCAACAACCCGACGACGAGACTGCTGACAGCGCACGCATGCGAGCCTCTGAGATCGTCCCGCTGGCCTGATCCCGGGGCCCGTCCTGTTGTCCTAGCCCTATTGCTCTCTGACACCTCATTTGGGACACAGTCTTGGCAGCAACTTGGTGACAGGAGTGCGCCCGCCGCTTAACCTGACATCCATGACCTCGGACGTGATCGCCGATCCCGAAAGAGACTCCACGGCGACGTACGCCCTCGACCCGGGGCTGGCGCGCCGCCTCACGGCACGCGTGGTGTGTGCACCGAGGCCGAAGACGGTGCTCACCCGTACGCCGATGACCGGAGCTCCGCTCGCGTCGCTGCCCCAGTCGGCTCCAGCCGACGTCAAGGTGGCCTACGCGGCGGCCCGCGCCGCCCAGCGCTTCTGGTCCCGGATGCCGATGGGCCACCGGGCCCGGATCTTCCTGCGGTTCCACGACCTCGTGCTGGCGCGCCAGGAGCAGCTGCTCGACCTCATCCAGCTCGAGTCGGGCAAGGCCCGGGTGCATGCTTTCGAGGAGGTGGCTGACACCGCGATCGTGAGCCGTCACTATGCGCGCCGCGCGGCGGGTTATCTGCGTCCGCGTCGCCGCACGGGGGCCTTTCCGTTGCTCAGCCAGGCAGTGGAGCTGCGCCACCCCAAGGGTGTCGTCGGCATTGTCGCCCCCTGGAACTACCCGTTGTCGATGTCGATCACTGACGCGATCCCGGCGCTGCTAGCCGGCAACGCAGTGGTGCTCCGGCCCGACAACCAGAGTGCTCTGACCGCCTTGGCTGCGGTGGCTCTGCTCGACGAGGCAGGGCTGCCCGAGGGGGTGCTCCAGGTCGCGCTCGGCGACGGTCCCACTGTCGGCAGCGCGGTTCTGGACAACGCCGACTACGTCTGTTTCACCGGGTCAACCTCGACCGGGCGCGCGGTGGCCCAGAAAGCAGCCCGGCGCCTCGTCGGAGCCTCACTGGAGCTCGGGGGCAAGAACGCCATGTACGTGGCGGCGGACGCCAACGTCGCCAAGTCCGTCGACGGGGCGCTGCGAGCATGCTTCTCATCGGCCGGACAGCTCTGCGTGTCGATCGAGCGGCTGTACCTGCACCAGAGCATCGCCGATGAGTTCCTGGAGACCTTCGTGGCCGCGACGCGCTCCATGCGGATGTCGCCGGACCTGACCTATGGCGCGGACATGGGCTCGCTGGCGTCGGCCACTCAGCTCGAGCGGGTTAGGGCTCACGTCGAGGATGCTCGCGCCAAGGGCGTGCAGGTCCTGGCCGGTGGTCGGGCCCGGCCCGAGATCGGGCCCTACTTCTACGAGCCGACCATTCTGACCGAGGTGACTGCGGCCATGACCTGCCGAGACGAAGAGACCTTTGGCCCCGTGGTGTGCGTCTACCGGGTGGGCAGTGACGACGAGGCCATCCTGCAGGCCAACGACAGCGACTACGGCCTCAATGCCTCGGTGTGGACCCGCGACGTGGCCCGCGGCCGACGGATCGCTCGCTCGATCAAGGCTGGAACCGTCAACATCAACGACGGCTACGCCGCAGCCTGGGGCAGCGTCGGGGCCCCGATGGGCGGCATGAACAGCTCCGGAGTGTCGCGCCGCCACGGCGCGGAGGGGATAACCAAATACACTGAGACCCAGAACATCACGGCCCAGCACGTCATCGGATTCGCTGCCCCGTTCGGGCTCTCCGACCAGCGGTGGGCCAGGACCCTCACGGTCGCGCTGGGCGCAATGAAGAGATTCGGGGTGCGGTGAGACGATGAACGACAGCGAAGTGAACGGCCGAAGATACGACTACGACGTGGTGGTGGTCGGCTCTGGGTTCGGTGGCTCGGTTGCGGCACTGCGGCTGGCGGATAAGGGCTATCGCGTCCACGTCATCGAGTCCGGCCGCAGGTTTGCCGATGAGGACTTTGCCAAGACCTCCTGGAACCTGCGTCGCTACCTGTGGGCTCCGAGGCTGAAGCTATTCGGGGTTCAGCGGATCCACCGCTTGCCCGACGTGATGATCCTGGCCGGTGCCGGAGTCGGCGGGGGCAGCCTCAACTACGCGAACACCCTTTACGTCCCGCCGGCGGCGTTCTTCCAGGACCAGCAGTGGGCCCACATCACCGACTGGCAGTCCGAGCTCGCGCCGCACTACGTGACTGCCACGCGGATGCTGGGCGTGGTCACGAACCCCTGCGAGGGCCCGGTCGAGCAGATCATGCGCCAGACGGCTGATGACCTGGGGGTGGGCGAAACCTTCCGCAAGACGCCCGTCGGCGTCTTCTTCGGCAAGCCTGGTGAGCGGGTCCCCGACCCGTACTTCAGCGGCGACGGTCCCGCGCGCACAGGCTGCACGCAGTGCGGCAACTGTATGGTCGGCTGCCGGGTCGGAGCCAAGAACACCCTGGTCAAGAACTACCTCGCCCTGGCCGAGCGCCTCGGAGCCACGATAGAGCCGCTGCGCACCGTTGTTGGCGTCCAACCGCTCGACGATGACTGTCGAGAAGCCGGATACCGCGTCACGACCGAGGCGACAGGGGCCTGGTTTCGCAAGGCGCGCCGTACGGTCACCGCGTCTCAGGTGGTCTTCGCGGCGGGTGCCTGGGGCACCCAGCGACTGTTGCACCGGATGTCGCATGACGGGCAGCTCCGCGATCTGTCACCTGCGCTCGGCGGGCTGACCCGCACCAACTCCGAGGCGCTGGGCGGCGCGATCAGCATGCGGGTGCCGCGCGACCTCGACCTGACCAAGGGTGTCGCGATCACCAGCTCTTTCCACGTCGATCCCAAGACGCACGTCGAGAATGTGAGGTACGGCAAGGGCTCCAACGCCATGGGTTTGCTCGGCACGATCTTGGTCGAGGGCGGGGGATCCGTGCCGCGTCCGGTTCGCTTTCTCGCCCAGGCTGCCCGTCACCCAGGAGCTTTTCTGCGTTCGCTCTCGGTCCGGCACTGGAGCCAGCGCACCATCATCGGCCTGGTCATGCAGGACCACGACAACTCGATCACCGTCTCGGCGAGACGGCGTCTTATCGGCGGGGTCGGCCTCACCTCGAAGCAGGGACACGGCGCGCCCAACCCAACCTGGATCCCCAACGGGCACAAGGCGCTTCGTCAGCTGGCCATCCGGCTGCAGCAGCGGACCGGGATTCCGGCCATGGCGGGCGGCTCACTTGGCGAGATCGTGGACATCCCGATGACAGCCCACTTCCTCGGCGGCGCGGTCATCAGCGACGATCCGGTCAAGGGTGTGGTGGACCCGTGGCACCGAGTCTGGGGATACCCCGGGCTGCACATCGTCGACGGGTCGACCGTCTCGGCGAACCTTGGGGTCAACCCGTCATTGACCATCACGGCGCAGGCCGAGCGTGCTTTCTCGTTCTGGCCGAGCCGTGGAGGCCACGATCCTCGCCCGAGTCAAGGGTCGGCATATGAATGCCTGAGCGCAGTTCCCCCCAGACCGGTGACCTCCACCCAGGGGCCAGGTCTGCTGCTGTGAACCGCATCTGGAAATGCGGTTCACAGCGGGGCTCGGCACGGCGCAGGTGTGTCGGTAGCACCTGACCTCGTCCCGAAGATGTCTGCCGGTGAACTTAAGGCGCTCAATCCAACACCCGCACGTGGCACGACAAAACCTGTCCTGGTCAGTCATGGTTGCTCGCTGCCCTGGTTGCTGCTGGGGCACCGCTGGAGGAAATGAGCTGCGTCACTAGCATGACCACGGCCCGTTTCCGGCTTTGCAAGCCCAGGATGGCCGATCTGGACGAATGTCCAGGAGGGGACCGCCGTCCGTTGGGGTTCGCGGAGCCGACCGGGCGCCGATGCCAGTCAGATCTCCATGGCAATTCCCTTTCCGGTGAGTTGTGCCTGCGCCAGGCGCGTCACGGCAGAGCCGGATGCGGACGCGGCCCGGGTGAATTAGCCTGAGCCGGTGCTGCGGACCGCGTTGAAGCCACGATGGCTGGGGCTTTTTGCGATCATGGTCGCGGTGATGGTCGTCTTCGGAGTGCTAGGGCTCTGGCAGCTGAACGTTGCGCGCGATAAGGGTCGCGCAGAGATCGGAAGAGCACACGTCTGAACTCCAGTCACGCCAATATCTCG
>OBLU010002212.1_pt1 | contig 18029 bp, 17 predicted proteins | sample 1518681 | NCBI WGS metagenome assembly OBLU01 (sample SAMEA3539304, study PRJEB22396) | soil metagenome | biome: tundra; feature: field; material: soil | place: USA | collected 2010-05 | depth 0.15 m | reverse complement strand
GCGAAGGCGAGATCAACATCGCTGACTTCTCGCTGGGGCGGCGCAGCGCCGAAGCGTCCTCGGAGCCGCGCGAGGCCATCGCCGTAGTCCACGTGGATGGCCGCGTACCGGACGATGTGCTAAAGAAGCTGGAGAAGATTCCGGCAGTGCGGCAGGCCAAAGCAGTGCGGCTGTTTTGAGAGGATGCATTCCTTAACGGGCGGAAGGGCAAGCGATAGGCCGAGCCGTTACATGTGCCATGTGCGGGGGTCTGGGAAAGTCGAAATGAGCGTGCGCCCAGCCACGAAGCTCCTTTCCGTGCCTGGCGAGCCTTAGGGATACGCCGGAAAAACCACTTGTCCAGATGAGATCGACACTGTTGCGGTCCTGAGGCAGCCAGAACGAGGCGCGACGCGATGCCGTACCCAACGGAATCGTACGAATCAGAAGACCATTCTGTTCGAACCCATCCGTGCCGTGCTGAAGTTGGAGCTCAACGCGCTGCGGTGGTGTGGCAAACTGCGTGTCCTCGCCCATTCCCCATGGCCACCACCTCCCAAGCTGCAGCTCGTAGCATCCTGCAAAAGGAGCTACCGCTGACATCGAGATCGGCGGGCCGGAAGAGGAACTTTCCTGGCAAAGGCTGAGCGAAGCAGGAATAGCCAAAATCAACAGAACGCTCAGTGTAGTCGCGAGCCGCAATGCCGGTTCTGTCTTCTCCTGCATAACTTGGTTACGAGTCCGCGCCATCGCGCCGCAGCTTGCGGCTCTCCGCCAGCAGAGCCATCGAGTGCATCAAATTCTGCAATGTGACAATGCCCACCAGACGCTGATCCTCGACCACCGGAATAATGCTGAGATTGCGCGACGTGAGTTTGCGGAAGGCGGAAGCCAGCGACTCCTGCCGCGCAGAGACCTCGAAAAGCTTGTTCATTACGGCCTGGACATAGCCGTTGCCTTCCACGCGCAGCGCCTCCAGAATGCGCTGCCGGGAAATCACACCCACCATGTCGCTGCCCCGGACCACCGGGAAATCATCCTGCAGGGAATGCACTGCCTTATCCAGCGCGTCTTCGAGCGTGTCCGCCGGTGAGAGAGTGGCGAAGTCGGTAAGCATGACTTCTTCCAGGCGCACATTGTCCAAAACCGACTGGAAGATGACTGCCCGTTCCTCGAGCTGCGCCGCGGAAAAGATAATGACCCCCACCATGGTGAGCCAGGTATCGCTGAACAAACCCGCCACCATCAGGATCATTGCCAGGGCGTGGCTGATGGAGACGGCGCGGCGGGTGGCTGCGGCGGGATCAATGCTGCGCGCGAAAAAGGCCCGCAGAATGCGGCCTCCATCGAGAGGATAGGCCGGCAGAAGATTCAAACCAGCCACATAAAGGTTGGCCCATACCAGGCTGCGCGGCAGGTTGCCCGGCTGTAAAAAAGGCCACTTCCATAGATTCGCTCCCGGAACAGTGGCGAAGATCACGCCGGCCGCAAGCGCCGCAAATACAAGATTCACCAGCGGCCCGGTGAGAGCGATGCGGACATCACGCTTCCAGGCCGCGGCAGTAGACTCCGGCGGTTCCGCGCGCGATTCATCGAAAACGGTTACGCCGCTGAGCGGCAGAAGAATCACTGCCTTGGGAATCAGTCCGGCGCGCCGGGCCATGAGCATGTGACCGGCTTCGTGGGCCGCGACGCAGGCCAGCACGATTCCAACCAGCGCCAGGTCCCGCGGCCCGTTGGCCGAGCCGTGTACGTTGTATTCCGTCCAGAAAACAAACAAAGGCAGGATCAGGAACGTCAGGTGAAGTCGAACTTCGATTCCGAACAGGCGCCCGACGTGAATGGAAAAACTTCTCATGAGGTCTCGGCCACTACAGTTATTTTACATGGTCGGATATATTGGCTCCGGTACTCGAAGGTACCGAGCCATGCGCGTGATCGCCGGCAAATACCGGGGGCGTCCCCTGCGCTCGTTGCGCGGGACGGATATCCGTCCCACCTCCGACCGCTTGCGCGAGACGTTGTTCAACGTGCTCACCGCCGGCAATCCCGATGCTCTCGAGGGCAGCGTGTGGCTGGATCTGTTCGCAGGCACAGGCGCGGTGGGGATCGAAGCGCTCAGCCGCGGAGCCAAGCAAGCCTACTTCGTGGAGACCTCGGCTCCCGCGGCGAAGTTAATTGAGCAAAACCTGCAGAGCCTGGGAATTGTGGAGGGATACAGGATTCTGCGGGATGATCTTGCCGGAGTAATCTGGCGTCTGCGGCGGGAACACTTCGCCGCCGACATAGTATTCCTCGATCCGCCTTACCGGATGCGGCCTGCCTACGAAGAAACCCTTACGGCGTTGGCCGATTCATCGTTGGTGTGGGCTATGTCACTGGTGGTGGCGGAGCATGAAAAGAAGTTCGACCCGGGCGATGAATTTGGATCGCTGCGGAGAATCCGCAAACTGACTCAGGGGAACATATCTCTTAGCTTTTACCGCATCGGCGGACGTCCGGATTTGAACGCGTGAAGATGCAAGTTGCCTGGAATGAGCGGCCCAAAGCCTACATAAGCAGTTCGCCGCCGCGGCGCACGATGGGGTGCTGCATTTCCTGCAGATCGTTTTTCACCATGTTGAGGCCGTAAACGCAGCCCTCGAACTCGCGCGAAAGATGAGCGAACAGCGGCGCTACCTTGGCGTATTCGAAGTGCTCGAACTTCGACACGATGTGGTAGCTCTCCTTCCCTGCCTTGATCCATTCCACAAAGTTCTCCAGACGGTGGCGGCGCAGCCGGAAGTGATTGATGCTCTCGGGAAACATTCCGGTGAAAAACAACGCATAGTCTCCAATGTGCTTGCGCACCTGGCGTTCGCGATCGAACGAAGGCGCAGGACCGTAGATGGGATCGGACTCGAGCAGCATTTCACCCAAGTCGGTGAGAGGGCGGTCGGCCAGGTCGTGAATCTTGAATAGCTGATCGGTCTCGCAGAACTCCGTGAGCAAGTGCGAGACATAGGCGACGACCTGCGGGTCGCGGATACCGATCTCCTCGGCGTAATGGCGTCCGACCAATTCCTGGAAAAGCTGCCGCAGCGGATGAGATTCCGGAATCATGCCTCTTGGGCCCCCTGAAAGCCGTGTTGCGCACGGGCTTCCCAATGTTCGTGGGTAACTAGTTATCCCAGTTTCGACACAAAAGCAAGTAACTTTTGTTTATCGAGCGCATCATTTTCCCTAATCGTTGGAGGTGTGCAAAGGCTTGCAAGGTTGCAGGCGAGTTTTGTTGGCACACGGGCGCGTCGGCTGCTAATCACAACACGTTGGCAGCGAATAGAATGAATCGAGAGGAAATCAAAGCAAATGGAAAGAATGAACATCTCCAGCGGCACACCTTGGGAACCGATTGTGGGTTACTCGCGCGCGGTGAAGGTTGGACCCTATGTCCATGTTTCAGGCACCACCGCGACGGGGCCGGACGGCAAGATTGTGGGTGTGGGAGACCCCTACGCCCAGGCCGTGCAGACGCTGAAGAATATTGAGAGCGCCTTGCAGAAAGCCGGCGCCAGCATGAAGGACGTGGTCCGCACTCGCATGTTTGTGACGAACATTGCGGAGTGGGAGAAGATCGGCAAGGCGCACGGAGAGTTCTTTCGGGATATTCGTCCCGCAACCTCGATGGTCGAGGTGAGCGCGTTGATCTCACCGGAGATTCTGGTGGAGATCGAGGCCGATGCTTGTGTCTCAGCGAAGTGAGAGTAAAATTCCACCATTCCAAAGCCTTTGAGGGAACTTGGAGAGCCAAAAGTGAAGAACTATGGGTGGATAGTGCTTCTTGCAGTCGTGATGTCGGCGGCCGCGCAACAGAAAGACAATCGCGACTCCGAAGCCTGGACCGCGATTCGTGCAGGCTCGCTCATCGACGGCAAGTCCGACAAGCCGCGGCGCGACCAGGTGATCATCGTTCGCGGCAATCGCATCGAGAGTGTCACCGACGCAGCAAACGCCAAGATTCCCACCGGCGCGACTGTGATTGATTTATCGAAAGCCACGGTCCTGCCCGGCCTCATCGATTCCCACACCCATATCTTTTTGCAGGGCGAAGATCCCGCGCAGGGTGGATACGACGCCAACATCCTGAACGCCCCGCTCGCCCTGCGTGCGGCGCGGGCCACGGTTTCTGCGCGGCGGGCGCTAGAGCAGGGCTTCACGGCGCTGCGCGACGTAGAGACCGAAGGCGCGGGTTATGGCGATGTGGGCATCAAGCAGGCCATCGAGCAAGGCTATATTCCGGGACCGCGCCTGTTCGTCTCGACCCGCGCCATCTCGACCACGGGCGGTTATCCGCTGGAGGGCTACGCTCCCGAGCTCGACATGCCCAAAGGCGCCGAGATCATCGACGGCCCGGTGGAGGCGCGCAAGGCAGCACGGGAGCAGCTCGATCATGGCGCCGACTGGATCAAGGTCTACATGACGCATCGCTCGTGGGTGGGTAAGAATGGCGAACTGGTCTCACAGCCCACGTTGACCGTCGAGGAGTTGCGGGTGATCGTGGACGAAACTCACGGCTGGGGCAAGAAAGTCGCCTGTCACGCCTATGGTGGCATTGGGCTCCACCGGGCGCTGGACGGGGGATGCGACTCCATCGAGCACGGCCTCGATCTCGACGATGCCGCGATTGCCCAAATGCTGAAGCAGGGCACCTGGTACGTTCCGACGATCGGCGCCTACTACCACGATTGGGCTCCGGCGGACACTCCTGGCGGACAGCGCGACCGCCTGCGGGTCTCGTTGCACGAGCCGTCGTTCAGGAAAGCTCTGAAGGCTGGGGTAAAGATCGCCTTCGGAACCGACATGGGCGGAATTCCCTGGACCGAGCCAATCGCGCAGGAGTTCTCGCGCATGGTCCAGCTTGGCATGCAGCCGATCGACGCCATTCAGAGCGCGACCTCGCGTGCCGCCACCATGCTCGACATGGATGGAAAGATTGGCGTGGTTGCGCCGGGGGCGTTTGCGGACATTATTGCGGTCAGCGGCGATCCCCTGCACGACATCAAAGCACTGGACAATGTGCAATTCGTGATGAAAGACGGCAAGGTCTTCAAGAGCGAAAACGACCAAAACCGCGAGGCGGGGCGGTGAAGCGATGACCGTGGGATTAAGGAAGCAGATTGGCCGAAGTCCAAAGAGGAGCACTGACTGCAATTCCCGTTTTCGCCCATTTGAAATAAAGATTCCTAGTATCGCTTCAATTCCCTTGACATCGGCTTCGCCGCGAGCATAATTCATCAATCCCGTTCCTGGTGGACTGGGACCCGGCTCAGGAGAGCTGGGAAGCCGGAGGAGGTTTTTATGAGCGTGCTGGAACTTTGTGACCGGGAAATCGCGGCGGTTCCGCTCGAAGCCAGCGTAGCCGACGCCATCAACAAAATGCTCGACCACCACGTCGGAGCCGTAGCCGTGGTCGACTCCGAATACCGGGTTGCCGGAATTTTCACGGAACGCGACGTCCTGCGCAAGATGGCGCTCAACCGCACCGACCCGCAGACCACGCCGGTTCGCGAACTGATGACGACGCCTGTGGAGATGGCAACGCGGCGCACCGGGCCGGGCGAGGCGCTCACCACCATGCTGGAGCGCCACTTCCGCCATCTGCCGGTAGCCGACGACAACGGCAAGCTGCTGGGGATTCTCTCCATCCGCAACCTGCTGGAGTGGCGCGTGGAAGACCTGAGCCACGAGCTTGACGCGCTGGAACAGTATGTCTCCAACGATGGTCCTGGAGGCTAGGACGCGTCCGCGGCTTCTCATTCCCTACCTGATGGTGACCACTTCATCCGCCGCCGCGAAGGCGATTGTGGTGTGCGCATAGCCGTCCGCGATGCGCTTCTCAGGCAGCGCAGTTTTGTCGTCGCGCTCGCTCAATGACCCAGTCCGTCCACAAGGAAGAGGCTCCGCTGGCCAACAGGGGGGGCCTTCCCGGATACGGCATCCACAAAGTTCTCGATCCTCGGGTAGTCGCCTGAACTGCGGGATCGGATAGAGCTTCGTCGAGGGTGCTCCAAACCCGGGTGTTGTAAGATGCCGCTTTTGCCGGATCGCGCGTGACCAGGCCAAACAAGCGGCTTCTGGGCTCGGCCTGGATCGCGGGAATGACGCGACGGATCGAGATATCGCCAATTCCAATTACGGTCCAGTTCAGCATAGGCGGGCGAAATGCGCTGGCACAAAAATCAAAGGCCGGACTAAGCCGGCCTTCGGAATCACTCTCAACACAAACACTACGGCTTCTTGGGAGCGATCGCGTCCTTGGCGGCCTTGGCTACGCGGAACTTCACCACGGTCTTGGCCTTGATCTGGATCGGCTCGCCTGTCTGCGGATTGCGTCCAATGCGGGCTTTGCGGTGGGCTTTCACCAGCCGGCCCAGGCCGGGCACAACGAACACGCCGTTCTTCTTGGTTTCTTTCACAGCGACGTCGGCCAGTTGTTCGAGAAACAACGCCACAGTCTTATTGGGGAGTTCAACTTTCTCGGCCAGATGACGGACGAGTTGGGTCTTGGTCAAACCTGAAGCCATATTTCCTCCTCGGAAAAGATCGGATTTTAATTCCAGCGGGCTTGATCTTATACCACTGCCCTGTGGAAAACACCCTTATTCTACGCGGGTTCCATACAGATAGCACTCGAAAAGGGCCATTTTTACATGCTCATTTGCGGATGAGGATCCCGAAATGGCCCAAACACGCGTATCAGAACAGTTACTGGCAGCAGAGGCAACGGACCGGATCGTCCTCCACCAACGCAATCCTCCGCACTTCGTCGCCCCACGTTGCCACTGCCCAATGCCATAATGCTTAAAGGAGGAGAACTGCAATTTGAGCTGTGCGATCTGCGAGATTCGCAAGGAGAAACGCTTCTGTCCTGCCGTACACGGCCGCATCTGCCCCCAGTGCTGCGGCGAGCAGCGCGAGGTGACACTCGATTGTCCCAGCGACTGCCCGTACCTGCAGCAGGCGAGGGAACACGAGAAGCCGCGTCCCGCGGACCAGTTCGACCGCGCGTCGTTGTTCCTGCAGGTTGAGATTTCGGAGCAATTCACCTACGAGCGCGAGCACCTGCTCATGGGGCTGAGCTACGCCCTGGTCAAGGCGGCCCAGGCCGACCGCCGCCTCAACGATCGCGATCTGATCGCGGCGCTTTCGGCAATGTGTAAGAGTTATGAGCGGCTGGTTAACTCGGGGCTGCACTACGATCAGCCGCTGACCAGCGGCGCGCAGCATGCCGCCGCGGCGCAAGTGGAAGAAATGTTGAAGCAGTATCGCGAGGCCGAGCAGAAACAGCTGGGATACTCCACCCTGCGCGATTCCGACGTGCTCAAAGCTCTGGTATTCCTGGTTCGCCTGGGCCACGGACGCACATCGGGCCGGCCCCGATCACGGGCCTTTATCGATTTTCTCTTCGCTCAATTTCCCGAGAAGCAGTCGGCCGTGGTCTCGCCGGAGGACGCGGCCAGCCGGATCATTATGCCGTAGGGCTCCCGTGGACCGAAAACCAGCCTCGGATTTCACGGATGCCACGGATAACCCGGGAAGTAGACTAACTTCTCCCAAAAACGGGTGTCTTGATCCGTTTTAATCCGTCAAATCCGTGGCCGAGTTGTTCTGAGCTTTCGTACCGCCTGTCCTGCCGGTAGCGCATCGCGCAGTTCGCTAATTGTCTTCTTGAATATTGGGTGCAACAGTTCCGGCGCAATCTCCGCCAGAGGTTCCAGGACGAAGCGGCGCTGATGCATTGCGGGATGCGGGATGGTGAGTTCGTTCGAATCCATGATCAGGTCTTCGAAGATCAGAATATCGATGTCAATGGACCGTGGACCCTTTTTCTGGCCTCGCTGCCGGCCCATCTCCTCTTCGATGCGGAGAATCGCGGTCATCAGTTGCTGCGGGGTCTTGCCGGTTTCAAGTGCGACCGCACAATTCAGAAACCACGGCTGCTGGGTGAACTCCACGGGCTCGGTTTCATAGAAGGACGACACCGCAACCACGCGACCGGCTGCGCTCAGCCGAGCCTGGGCGTCTCGCAGTTGCGTCTCGCGGTCGCCGACATTCGATCCGAGAGAGAGATAGACGAGCTTGGGCATGGTCCGGGAGCTAGTGTCAGGCTTTATTCCCTTGGTTTCCACTAGAAAGTTCTCGCGCCATTTGCCTTCGCTTCGATCACGAGCACAGGTTCGCGCCGCTACGGTCCCCGATACCAATCCATAAAACCCGATACCTTGGTCACTTTCGGCGGGTGCCGCTGAACGCTAGAGTTAGAGGATGACGCTGGAGTCTCTACTTCTGAGCCGGGATGCCGAGGTGGTCCGGGTCCTCCGCCCGACGCTGGAAAAGTTGTCAATTGCGGTCGAAATCTGCCAGGAGGCGAAGAAAGCCAGCGAGATCCTCATCTCAGAAAAGTTCGATGCGGTGATTGTAGACTGCGACGACCTGCAAGGCGGCCTGGAGGTGCTGCAGTGCCTGCGCGCCACGCCCAGCAACAAGAATTCCGTAACCTTTGCCGTTCTAAACGGCAAAAAGACGACCACGCAGGAAGCCTTCGGCATGGGAGTGAATTTTGTTCTGCAAAAGCCCATCAGCACCCTGAATGCTTCGCGCTGTTTCCACGCAGCACTGAATTTCATGGTACGCGAACGGCGCCGCTATTACCGCCAGCCGGTCAAGATGCTGGTCAAGCTGGTCCTGGGCGAAAGAGAATTAAAGGCTACCAGCACGAATATAAGCGAGAGTGGGATCGCCCTCATGCTGCATCAGGCACTCCCCAAGAGCGCTGCGCCTCGTTTGCAATTCACGCTGCCCGAAACCAAACTGGCTCTGGACCTGGAAGCGGAAGTAGCCTGGGCCGATATCAAAGGGCACGTCGGATTGCGCTTTCTCAATGTGCCCCAGAGTTTCCAGGAACTCCTCGAAAAATGGCTCAACGAGCAGATGGAAAAGCGGCTTCCCGGCTCCAAGGAAAAGCTGGCAGGCTCAAGTTCCGACGCCATCCAATAAGCCTGTCGTCCCCCCGCCTCACCCCCAGGTATTCACTTTGTAACTTGCGCTTGTGCTCGCGCATGGCAATCTGATGGGATACTGGAGAGCCATTGCCATGCTTCCTGCCGCTTACCGCATCACCCGTGTACAGAAAACCCTGCGCTGGTTTGAGGAAGATATCCCTCTGCTGAACATGCGCGTGAAAGATCTGTCGGCTGAAGGCCAGCGCTCCGCCCGCCAGTTCGCCGCAGCCGTCATCAGCCAGACCCGCGCCGAACTGCATCGGCTACTCCAGGAACAGCCTGAGCCTGGCTCTGAATCCGGCGAAGTTCCCTGTGAGCCCGCCGACTAGCAGAAGCACCTTAACTGGTTGAGGAATCAATCACAGTGGGGATCAATCAGAACAGAGCATCAGAGCAGAGCATCAGCGCAGAGCGTCAAGCGTCACAGCGAAGATCCGGCGGCGGCCTGGGCGCTGTAGGGGCTCGCGCCTTCTTTCTCTTCCTCAGGCAGCGTTACTTCCTCCCACAGGGTCTTGTCGCGGAGGATGCGGGAGACCAGCGCGGTGTGCATGGCGTGACCGGCGCGATCGGCCACGATCTTGCCCAGGATTGGCTTGCCCAGCAGCGCGAGGTCGCCAACCAGATCAAGCACTTTGTGCCGTACAAACTCGTCGGGAAAGCGTAACGGGCCGTTTTCGATTCCCTCGCGAGTCAGCACGATGCAGTTCTCCCGGGACGCGCCGCGAATCAATCCCATGTTGCGCATCGCTTTCTCGTCCTCGCGCGAGCCGAAGGTGCGCGCCCCCGCGATCTTGCGCACATAGCTGCCGTTGGAAAGCTCTACCTGGAAAGTCTCTTTCCCGATCAGCGGGTGGAGGAAATTGATCGAATAAGAGACAGAATAGCTGCCCGCCGGATAAACCGAGATAAACTTGTTGCCCTCGCGCATCTCTACTTCTCGAAGAATCTTCAGATACTTCCGTGGCCGGCGTTGTTTGCGGATGCCGACCTTCTGGATCAGCTCCACAAACGGCAGGGCGCTGCCATCCAGAATGGGGAGTTCGAGGTTGTCCAGCTCCACGATGGCGTTGTCCACGCCCAGGCCGATAAATGCCGAGAGCAGGTGCTCAGTGGTGGAGATCAGCACGCCCTTTTTCATGAGGCTGGTGGCGTAGCTGACGCGGGCTACGTTGCGGCTGATGGCCTCGATCTCGAAGCCGTCCAGATCCGTGCGGCGGAACACGATTCCCGTTCCGGGAGGGGCCGGAAGAATTCGCATGGAGACCGGTGCGCCGCTATGCAGCCCTACCCCACTGCATTCCACGGCCGAGCGGACTGTCTGCTCCTGGGTCAAAGGCGTATGCGTATGTCTCTGTGAATGAGTAGATTACAGCCACCGCGCCAACCATGACTGTGGTAAAAAAGCCACAGTGCGTGGCGGAATGGGGATCGCGAACCGCCTTGATAAACGCCTTAGATGCCTCTAAACAGAGACCTGTCAGTGAGTTATGTTGGGAACCGGAAGGTCGGAGTAGGTTTCGGTACTGAGCTCGTTCTTAGTGTTTACCCGCAGGCTTATTTGGATCGTAGCCGGAATTGGGGTCGAACATGGCTGGGTTGAGTCCCTGATTGAAGTGAACTGAATTCACGAAGCGCTGGGTTTGCATATCCCCGTTGAAGTAGCGGGTGAATCCGTAGGGTGTCATCACGCCCTGCACGGGCCGGTAATTGTCAAAGATCTCTTCTTCCACGTTGCGAAATTTGTCCACCGGATCGCGCCAGGTATAGCTCTTTTTGATAGGCAGATGGGTATCGAGATCGAAGTAGAGACTGACGGCTTCGTCTTTCGAATTGATCAGCGTGACCTTCTGCGCCGGAAGGTTGCCGGCCAGAGCATTGCCTTCATAGAACAGAGCGACGGCTGGATCGTTGATCCAGGTGCGCAGCAACGTCTCCAGAGAAAATCTGCGGCGCCGCAGATAGTCTTCGAGATCCTTCTTCTCCACTCCGTGCGCGCCCTTGTACGTGACTTCGTAACCCTTGTCGGCGGCATAGATGTATGCCACATCCCTCTGTTTTGTGAGCTCGATCCGCTCTTTGTTGGGATACTCCACGAACCGCCAGAACAACACTCCGTTGCTCGTAGGCTGCCCATGATGAAAGCTGTAAGTGCGTCCCTCCTGTTGCATATCGTGGATGTTCAAGAAGGCCTGCCCGCCCAATGCCTGGATCGCCTGATCCAGCAGTGTGCGCGCCTTGCGGGAGTTTTCCTGATCGTTTCCGCGATCCCCGGGAATCGACGGGCCCGTGGCGGCGGCAGATTCTGAAGAAGCCTGCGCGCCTGCCTGGGCTGTAGCCACAGCCTCACCCCAGCCGGAGATCACCAGCGCAGACGCCAGCACAACAATGACAAGCAGATGTTTCATTCAGCCGGTCGCATTCAGCAGGTCAGGGTGATGCTCGAACAGGAAATTGTAGCTGCTGGCAGCAGAATTGTGGACTGCGGCGGAGTTTCTCACGGGGTTCCGCAATCTGTTGGATGCAGAAACAACCGGTGGCGGCACGCGCCGGCGGAATTTCGCAACCTGCCGGCTATCCCGCCAGCACTGCTCCGCCATTCACATTGAAGACTTCGCCCGTGATGAAGGCGGCGTATTCGGTACACAGAAACAGCACCGGGGCCGCAATCTCCTCCGGCTTGCCTACACGCCCCAGCGGAATCGTCCGCCGAATTTGGTCGCCGCTTTTCGGGTCATCCAGCGCGGGTCTCGACATATCCGTATCCACCCAACCGGGGGCGACGCAGTTCACGTAGATTCCTGCCGGGGCCAGTTCCGTGGAAAGTCCTTTCACCATGCTGATCAACGCGCCCTTGGTGGCGGAGTAATCGCAATGAAACGCTTCACCACGCTGGCCGCTGGTGGAACTGATGAGCACGATGTGGCCGGCGGCAGAACCGGTTCGCGGCTGCGCCTTCATCTGCGCCACCGTGTATTTGACCAGACCGAAAACTGCGTCAAGGTTGATCGAAAGAGTGGATCGCCATTGCTCGTCCGTCATCTTCTCGATGGCTACATCCTGCGCGGGCCAAACGCCGTGATTAGCGACGAGAATATCGAGCCGCCCGAAAATCTTGACCGCCTCCGCAACCAGGGCCCGGGCAGAATCCGCGCTGGCCAGGCTGCTGGCGACCGCATGACAGTTCGCTGCGCCACATTCCTTCGCCAGAGCTTCAGCCTGGGACCGCGCCTTCTGATAGCTGAACACGACCTTCGCGCCCGCTGCGGTAAACATGCCCACCGTGGCTGCACCGATGCCCCGCGAACCACCCGTGATCAAAGCCACCTTGCCGGAGAGAGAAAGAGGGATGGACATAGATGAATGGTACAAGCTCGAAACGGAAACCTCTAACGAACGTGCTACGTCCCCATGCTCGACGATGACGCCCGCTCCGACTTCAACTCGCGCAGGAGCAGCCGCACCAGCATCCCGTCGAAGCCAGTGCCGCTCATCTTGGCCAGCTCATCGAGAGCCTGCTCAGGAGTGCGCGCAGCGGCAATCGATTGTTCCGTCAGCATGTTGGTGTAAGCGTCCGCGAGGGAAATGATGCGCGCCCACAAAGGAATCTGCTCGCCTTTCGCCCCATCCGGATAACCTGTGCCATCGAAGCGCTGGTGATGATGCTCGATAGCCTGGCGCATCATGGCGCTGTGCGGCAGGATGCCGGCGATCTCGGCTCCGACTCGCGCATGCATCTTTACCAAAAAGAACTCGTCGTCGGTAAGCGGCCCCGGTTTATTCAGGATGCGTTCGGGCACGAAGATCTTGCCGACGTCGTGGATCCGAGCCGCATAGACCAGATCGGTGGTTTCCTCCGGGGGCAAATGGAGCGCCCGCGCCAGAATCTCGGTATAGCGCGCCACCAGATCGCCGTGGCCCGAGGTGCGCAGTTCGCGGGATTCGGCGGCCCGGCTGAGAACCTCAATCGATTCCTTCAGCAGCGCCACGTTGCAGTCCTCTTCGCCGCCACAGAATTTCACCAGCATCGAAGCCAGTTCTTCCAGATGCTCCGGCCCGTTGTGCTCGCGCTGCAGAAAGCCCTCGATATAGGAAGAAATCTGTTGCCGTTGAGCTGCGAACTCCTCGCCCTCGGCAAATTCCTCAGCCGCCGACACCAGATTGCCGCCGGAACGTTTCGAAACATACATGCCCGCATCGGCCACCCGGATGATGTCTTCAATGGAGAAGCCATGCGTCGGGAAACTGGCCACGCCGAAGCTGCCGGTGATGTGGTGCTCGCTCAGCATCGGGTCCGTCGTGATCCACTGCCGCAAGCGCTCGGCCAGCACCTGCGCCTGCTCCGGCCCGGTTTCCGGCATGAGGATGATGAACTCGTCGCCGCCATAGCGTGCCACTACGTTCGACTGGCGGGACTTTTGCTCCAACAGACGTCCTACCCGAGCCAGCACCAGGTCCCCTTCAAAGTGGCCCATGGTGTCGTTGACTTCCTTGAATTTGTCCAGGTCAATCAGCACGACTGAGAACGGCCGTCCGGAGCGCGAAGCGCGCTTCCACTCCGCCGAAAGCGCCTCCCAGAAGAAACGTCGTGTCTTGATCCCCGTCAGACCATCGGTGATCGATTGCTGTTGCAGCTTCTGGAACACGAAGGCATTGTGCAGAGCCGTAGCCAGCAGATCCGCCAGGGTATTGAGAATGAGAACGTCCTGTGGGGAAAACGCGCTCTCGTTGCGGCTTTCGATGTTCAGCGCGCCCAGCAGCGTCTCGCCGTAGGTGATTGGAATGCACAACACGGACCGCGACTCCGGCAGGATCGCGCCGATCTGGCCTTCCAAGCCGTTTTGTACCAGCGCCCGCTCGCCCGTGCGCGCCACCCTCCCCAGAATCCCTATCCCCAGCGGAATCCGCTTGCCCATGGCATGCGCCGTCGCCCCAGCCTCCGCCTTAATTTCGATCTCCTTGGTCCCGTAATCGAGCAGGCCGATGCCAATGTGATCAAAGCTGAAGTTCTTTTGGATTTCTCCCACAATCTGCCCCAGCATATGCACGGGGTCGTCGCTCGAAATGGCGGTGCGTGAGATGTTGTTCAGGAATGCCAGGTGCCGCGAGCGCCGTTGTTCCTCCGCGAACAGGCGCGCATTCTCCACCGCAACCGATACCTGCCCAGCGGCGGTCATCAGCACGTCCAGGTCCCGCTGTTCGAATATGAATTCCCGTTCGTTACTCATGGCGACCATGATGCCCGCCGGTTTGTTGCCCAGCAGAATAGGCGCCGCGCACAAGCACTTGGCGGGCTGCTCGGGCCGGTAGGTGACGCCTAATCGCGCCCGCGTCTTCTCCAGGTCGGACCTTATCAGCAGCGGTTGCCCCGTCCGGATCACATACTCGGTGAACGCATTCTCCAGCTTGCGGGAGCGCTTGGGCAGAGTGCGATCATCCTCCACTTCCAACTCGAAGCGGATTTCGTCTCCCTCCTGAAAGGCGATGTAGAAATTGCTGGTGTTGAAAATCTGCCCCAACTCGGTGTGGATGGTGCGCAGCACTTCGTCCTGGTCCAGTCGCGAACTGATCGCCTGCCCGATCTGGGTGAGCAACTCGTACTCCTGCGTGCGGCGGTGCGCGTCGTGCGCGATCAAGTAGTTGTCGAGCGTGAGCCCGAGTTGCAGCGCCAGTCCCACCATCAGACGCGGACCCGATGTACCGAACGCCTTGCGCTCCGCATGAGGAAATAAAATCACACCGAAGGCGTGTTCGCGGGTCTGCAGGCTCACGGCAGTCAGATTGCGGATCTCGGCTGCAATGAGCACCTTCTTGAAATCGGCGAATGTCCCGGCCGACGCTATCGGCAGCTGCTCCGTCATCTGGGCCAGGTCATGCCCCGTGAACAGCCCACCTTGCCGGTAGGCCAGTTCGCAGATGTATTCCCCCGCCCCGGTCCTGGTCAAGAGCTCCAGAAATTCTGGAGAAAATCCCCGCTCCACCGAGGGCAACAGACCGCGCCAGCGCTCCGAGATGTAAATGACCGCCCGGCGCGCGGACAAGGCGCCCGCCAGCCGGTCCAGCGCCGACTGCATGCTGGGCAGCAAATCGTCCGCCGAGAGCAAGCGCCGCGGATCCACTCCCAAGGTCGAGAGTGCGAGCGTATTCTCCTGCACCGCGTTGCGCTCGTTCTCAAACAGCACCATCACCATGGCGATGCCCAGCAGCATCTGCGGGATCGGGCCGAGGACGTGACCTACGCTGCCAAACATTTCCGCCCACGGGTTGCTGGACTGAATCGAAGCCAGCAACACCGCCCACAGCGCCAGCGAAAAAGCCAGCAGTTTGAAGGCACCTGAGCCTCTCCGGTAAGCGTGTAAGTAGAAAGCTGCCGAGCAATACAGCAGCACCGCGCTCAAGAAAACCACTTCTAGACTGAGCGGACGCACCCCCGTCCTGAGGGCGGCTCCTTGTAGATGAACCCGCAGATCGATGCAGGACGCCGCAGTTCCGGCTAAGGCCAAGGCCCCGTCATACCAGCGGAAGCGGAAAGGCCCACGCGTCAGGCGCGTCGAGACGAAGATGCTTACGCCCATCGCCACCGAAAACAAGGAACTGGCAAAGAACGCAGCCGGTGCCGGCGGACGGTAATAGCGGAATGCATCCAGCGCATAGTGGATGGAATAGCAGGCCCAGGCAATCTGCCACGCGCGGAAATAGGCCTGGCGGCTCTGCTGGTAGAGGTAGCTGAACAACAGGCAGAGCAACAAGGCAACAAGGCCCGGGATGATGACGATACTGGTCGCGATACTATTCATGAAGGCCCGGCGAAGGCTTCCCGCGAAGATCTCAAGTCAGCAACTTTGGGAGAAGACCGATAACTAATGTTTTCACAGCCGAGGGTGTGAACACAACAGGATTTAAGTACACTGTCCTGACCTTGGAATACTTAGAATCAATCACTTCACCGCGGGATCGTTTTCCCTGGTTCGCTTGACGATACTTTTCTCGCCCCCATACCATCGAACTTTAGCCACCTATGCCCGAATCCACATCATTCTCGAAGCCGCGCGTGCGCTTTGCGCCGTCGCCCACCGGCTTTCTCCACGTGGGCAGCGCCCGCACTTTCATCTTCAACTGGCTTTATGCCCGCCACAACGGCGGCGTCATGATCCTCCGCCTCGACGACACCGACGTCGAGCGCAACACTCAAGCCTCGGTGGATTCTATTTTCGATGGATTGAAGTGGCTGAACTTAAGCTGGGATGAAGATTACAGACAATCCGAGCGCATCGACCTGCACCGCAAGACCGCGTGGGCGATCTTCGAGAAAGGCCTCGCCTACCGCGACTTCACGCCCGCCCATACAGGGGACGTCGAAAAATCCGGCGCGCAGGGAACCTGGCTGTTCAATCCCGGCGCGCGCGAACTTACACAGGCAGAAAGTGACCGCCGCGCCGCCACAGGAGAGCCCTTTGCCTTGCGTTTTCGGGTGCCGCGCGAGGACGGGCAGTTCGTGCGATTTACCGACGCGGTTTACGGCGAACAGATGAAGTCCGCCGCCGATATCGAAGACTTTGCGCTTCTTCGTTCCGACGGCATGCCGACCTACCATCTCGCTTCCTGCGCCGATGACGCCGACCTGCGCATCTCGCACATCATCCGCGGCCAGGACCATCTCACGAACACTTTCAAGCACGTGCTCATCTTCGAAGCCGCCGGCTTCACGCCACCGCAGTTCGCCCACCTGCCCTTGCTGGTCGCACCCGACGGCACTAAACTTTCCAAGCGCCGCCACGGTCCCGTCGTCAGCGTCACCACCTACCGCGACGCCGGATTCCTGTCCGAGGCCTTCATCAACTTCCTCTGCCTGCTCGGCTGGTCGCCAAAAAACGACCGCGAGAATATGTCCCTGCAAGAACTCACCGGAGCGTTCTCGCTCGAAGGCATCAACCGCTCGAATGCGGTGGTGAATTTCAAGGAGCCCGCTACAACTCCGGAGGAAACGTTCGATCCGAAAGCGGTGTGGCTCAACGCTGAGCACATTCGCGCCCTGCCAGTCGAAGACCTGAGCGACCGACTGCTCCCCATCGTGCGCGCCGCCGGATTCGACGTCACACCCGAGAAGATGCTGCGGATAACGCCGCTAATCCGCGAGCGCATAAAACTGCTCCGCGACGTGCTCACCGCTGCGGACTTCCTTTTCGTAGACCAACTGCCGCCCTACAACCCGATCGAACTCATCCCGCAGAAGGGAGACGCAGCCATGGCGATGAAGGTTCTCACGCGAGCCCGCGAGGTGCTGGCGAATACCGAATTCAAACACGACCCGCTGGATCAGGCTCTGCGCGCCGCCGCCCAGGAACTGGGAGTCAAAGCCGGACAAATGTTTCAGCCTATCCGCGTAGCGGTCTGCGGGCGCAAGAACGCGCCGCCGCTGTTCGAAACGCTGGAGGTGCTGGGGCGGGAGACGACGCTGGCGCGCATCGAGCAAGCGGTGCGGCTGAACATCGGTTAGCGGTCTTCTGGGTACTGTTCCGTGGAGCCCCGGACGCCCTCGTCCGGGGTCTGCGCCGGGCGGACGAGGACGTCCGCCCTTCCGAGAGTCTGGACGGAAAGATCGAATACATTTTGCAGAATCCCGTGCGGAAGGCACTGGTCGAGGACTGGCGGCAGTACAGATGGATCTGGCAATTTACCGAAAGAGAATCCCTACGCCCCGGCAGCCTCTGTCAACAAACAGTCCTAGTGGAGCCCCGGACGCCCTGGTCCGGGGCTGCGGCGCAGATCTCTTCCCGCGGAAGGTTTGCCGCTGCCTGGGCGGACGAGGGCGTCCGCCGCTCCAATGCACCTTGGCTTTGCGATAAGATCAGAGAGTAATGAATTCATCTCATCTTCCAAGCAAAGCTGGAGAAAAAGCTGTGGCTGCCTCGCCCTCGCCCGCTCCGTCGAACTTTGTCCGCGATATCATTCTTGACGACCTCAAGACCAACAAGCACAATGGCCGCGTGCAGACGCGCTTCCCTCCCGAGC
>OBLU010002211.1_pt1 | contig 18033 bp, 16 predicted proteins | sample 1518681 | NCBI WGS metagenome assembly OBLU01 (sample SAMEA3539304, study PRJEB22396) | soil metagenome | biome: tundra; feature: field; material: soil | place: USA | collected 2010-05 | depth 0.15 m | reverse complement strand
CCGGCCAGACCATCCTGGCCGACGGCGGCTGGACCGCCCGCTAGGCTCCGCAGCCTCCGGCGTCAGCCGCACCAGCCCGGCCATATCGCCTGACGCCAGCGCTGAGGGCCGGCGACGGCGACGGGGACTGGCCAGGATGGCAGCACACTGAGTAGCAGGGAGCCCGAACAGGTATCGCCCGCCGAGCCGCCGTTCGGCGCGGTAATCGGGTGGTGGAAGCTCCGCCGCAGGGCCGCGATCGAACTGGACGTTCTGTGCCGTGCTGGCCCTGGTCACTGGTCAGGCTCGGGGCTCCTCTTTTCCGGCTCGGCGAAGAAGTCACGTGCTAGTGGCCAGCACAGCCTGAGCGTCCCGCCAGGGGGCACCGCCAGCCAGCGTTGCTCCAGGTCCCGGACGCCCCGGATGGCCATGGCGATCATCTGGTCATCGATCCGGGCGAGCAGGTCTTGCAGGGACGGGTCGTTCTGCCGGGCGGCCCGGTCGCGGACCCCTGCCGCGGTGTCCGGACCATCACCCCACCGGTTGGCCACGCAGTTCGTGATCGTCTTGGCCCGGCGGTGCCCGAGGGTGAGCCACTCGCCAGTCCGGGCGCCGGCTGCTGCCCCGGAGACGATCCGTCCCCGCTTCTGGCGTTCCGGGTCGCGAGCCGTGGCCGCGTGGCCGGCCACCGCGTGATCTCCGGCGGCCAGTTCTGCCCACAGCCCGTCATCAATGCCGAACAGGGACTCCACGGCCAGATGCGGAAGATCGTGGACGACATGAACGGGCCCGCGCCGGGTCACCCCGGCAACCGTCAGCCAGGCACGGTCGCGGTCGCCCGGCCCAGCGGCCTTGACCAGGGTCACCTCCATCACCGGCGGGCTCATCCGGGCACAACGCGGATGCCGTGACGCTCACCGATCCGGATGCGCTCATCGTCGCCGGCAGCAGCGTTGATCTCGCGGAAGTAGCCTTCGATGCCGCCCGGGACGGCGATCAGCAGCAGCCGGGCGGCAGGGCCCGCGGCCCAGAACCGGTGCGGCAGGCCGCGGGGCAAGAACACGAAGCTGCCCGCCGCGGCGTCGAATCCCTCGCCCCCGCAGCGGACAGACAGGGCGCCGTCCAGCACGTAGAAGCACTCATCGTCCCGGTCATGCACATGCAGCGGCGGCCCGGTGCCGATGCTGGTCTCAAAGACGCTCAGGGCGCCCCCCGTCGACTGCCGCGAGGCCTTCAGGCCGGGATCGCCCGCCAGGCCGGCGCCAGCCGCAACCACATAGCCAGTCAGGAAGTCGGTCATGGCATCCATGATCGTGCCCGCGCTCCAGCACTGGCACGCTAAACGCCCGGTGACAAGAACCCGGACTCACATCGCACGCTAATCCGCCGTTCTGGACGGTTCTCGTGCGGGGCGTGTCCGAGCTAGCAGCCGCTCCTAACGGGATGTTCTGGCGTGGTGCTGGCCCCTTGGGCCCAGGGTATTCGGGCTGCCGATGACAGACCGGTTGCGCTCGGCAAGCGCCGGCTTGGCAGACGTGCCGGCGTATCACCGATGTCCGCTACACGCTCTGCACTATTAAGCAGGAGAAAAGGGGGGACCATCATGGCTGTCCTGACTGCGAGCCAGACCGGGACGCCGGCAGTCGAGGAGCCTGGCGGGGAGTATGACGTCATGAAGCCGGGGGAACATGGGCAGTTGTGGTATGCCGTTCTTGCGTTCGGGATAGCGGTGGCGGCCTTCCTGGCGGCCTGGGGGCTGCATGGGAACACCTCAAGCACCTACCGCGTCGATGGCCAGTGGAGTGCCTTTACTGGCCTGTTCATCCTGGCGCTGGCGATCGAGCGCGCCCTTGAGCCGTTCAGCCGCAGGCTCGGGCCGGACACGACCAGGCGAAAGGAAGCGAAGGACAGGGTTCTTGCCAGCACGCGGGCGGAGGACATGAAAGAAATTGCCGTGGAGTGCCAGCTCGCGGTCGAAATGTGCCGGCGGCTGACGGCGGTCGTCACCTGGGGTGTGGCGACGGGTCTTGCCTTCCTCCTGTGCGCCCAGCTGAATATCACGCTCATGCAGGCTGTCCGGGCCAACGGCTCTGGTGCACCGCCATTCTGGGCCGACCTGCTGGTCACCGGCCTTGTCGTCGGCGCAGGTACAAAGCCGCTGCATGACCTTGTCTCCAGCATTGAGCGCGGCAAGCAGGGCCCCTCGCCGGGCAGCGACCGCACACGGTGAGGGTCCTTCCCCGAGCACGTCGGCTACGACGATCACCGCGGCATGGCGAGGCCCGCGGCGATCCGGATCCCGCCGATTTGCAGATCCCGTGACGCGACGCCGGCTGCCTGGCGGTGTGATCACGGTGCAGCCAGACTTGTCCGCACGGATGCACAATTACGGCTGGGTCATCAGGGACGGTGACCGACGCCATGTATGCAGCGTGCCAGAACCGCCGCCCGGTACGCCTGGGTGAGGTGACACCCGGCTGGCTACGGCCGTGCATAACGGGGCGATCTTTGCCCGCGGATAGTAAGGAGAAGCGCGTGCAGGACCAGACGATCCGGCTCGCCAGCGGCCGCACGGTGGGATTCGCGGACTATGGCATCCCGGATGCCAGGGCGGTGCTGTGGTGCCACGGCGGGCCGGGCAGCAGGCTCGAGCCGGCGTACCTGCGGCGCGTGGCCAGCGAGGCGGGTCTTCGCATCATCGGCATCGACCGGCCCGGCTACGGCCTGTCGGCACCGCAGCCGGGCCGCACGATCGCCGGCTGGGTGCCCGAGGCGCTCGCTGTCGCCGGTCACCTGGGCATCGGGCCGTTCGCCGCGGTGGGGACCTCGACCGGCGGCGCTTACGCGCTAGCGCTCGCTGCGCTCGCCCCTGAGCGTGTCCTCGGCGTCGTCGCCTGCTGCTCGATGACCGATATGCGCTGGCCGGAGGGCAGAGCCATCATGAGCTGGCCCCACGTCCGTGCCGTGTGGGAGGCGCCCGGCCGCGCGGCGGCCCTGGCTGCAGCTACCGACGCGCACGGCGAGGATGGCAGCAAGATGCGCGGCGAGATAGCGGCCGTGCTCGCTCCGTCCGACCTGGCGCTGTTCAGTGATCCCGAGTGGATGAAGGAGGCAACGGCAGGATTCCCGGCCATGTTCACCCACGGCCTGGAGGGCTACACCGACGATCGGCTGGCCGACGACGCGGGCTGGATCACCTTCGATGTCAGATCCATCCAGTGCCCGGTCACTGTCCTGCACGGAGGAAGCGACCGCATGGTCGATGTCATCCACGCGCATCACACCGCCGGACTTGTCCCGGGCGCGGAACTGGCCGTCTTCGCTGACCACGGCCATTTCAGCATCGTGACCGAAGTGGTGCCCGCGATCAGCAACCTGCTGCAGCGCTAGCACAGATCTGCCGTTCGTGTCAGGATCGCGCTGGTGCTCGATCTGCCTAGTCCGGGCCCGATCAGCGGGGGCTGTCCGGCTGCCTCAAAGGCGACCCGATAGCCCCATCACTCTCGGTCAGAAACTCTTGATTGCTCGACATACTAGAACCGCCGTTCTGTTCTGGAACAATCCCTTCGGTACGGGCCGATCGAGGCGTGCAGAACGGCATTTTCTGTCGCATTGGCTATCTTCTGGCGGATGTGCGGCGGAGTTCAGCGCCTTGTCACGACAAAATGACAGCGGTCTGCGGGGCCTGCGGGGTCGCCGCCGACCTGGAAGCGGTTCGCACCGCGTCGTCTATGACACCCCACAGGTCGCCCGGTAACGGGTGACCTAAAGCCGATGTCTGGGCTGGTCGGGAAGCTAACAGCGGATACGATCACCGCGTCGAGGCGTACCTGCGCGCTCATGGTCGCTCCCGTCCTGCTCCCAGAATCAGACACCACCATAAGGTTAGGGAGCTAGATGAGAGAACAAGTTGGCGGGTGTGGAACCCGCGGCGGGTGGCCGGATTGAACCGGCGGTCTCTTCGTCTGAAGCCAAGCTGCCATGCGGACTGTCGGCCGTGCCAGGGCCGCGCTCGCCAGCTCACCGGAGCCGTCCCTGTGGCCGTGACCCGCCCGTCAGCTTGCTGGACCGTTCCTTGGCGCCGTGCGGCGGGTGAGGACGCCTTCTTTGCGGGCCTGGGACTCTCGGAGTTCACCAAGATCCGTTCGGTGCGGTCCACCTATTGGACGCTCTTCGCCGTGATGATCGTTTGTGCCGGATTCGGCGCGCTCTTCAGCTGGGGCCGGAGGTCTCCGGAGGCGCGACGCCTGAGGAACTCGCCATAGGGTCGCGCGGCCATTCAGCTACCGCGAAGATGGACTGCCCGAAAGGCGGGCGCCACTTGTGCTCGACCCGCTTGAGGACCGGCACGAACCACCTGTCGAAAATCCTGACAGGAACACCCTTTGTTGGCGTCCGGTGCAAGAAGCGCGCTAGCAGCAGCCACGCCACGGCGCCCACGGCGTTGACGTACCGGACGTCCCGCACGGCGTACCCCGCGTTGCCGAGCCGTGTACGCAGCCCGGCTCTGGAGTAGCGGCGATGATGGCCGATCCTGCGGTCAAAGTCGCTGTAGAGGTACGACAGGGCGGGCACCCACAGCAAGAGCCGCCCGCCAGGCTTCAGCAGACCTGCGAGTTCCCGGAGCGCGCCCTCGTCGTCCTCGATATGCTCCAGCACGTTGATCAGAATTGCGCTGTCGAAGGGACCGTGACTGGCAGCCGCGTCGATGCCCCCATGAAGCACTTCCACGGACGGCTCATCCGAGAAACGCGCGTCCAGCTTGTCGGCGCACCTCTCGGACAGGTCCGAGGCGACGATCCTCGTGACATTCCGGGCCAGCATCTCGGTGAAAGTTCCATGCCCGGCGCCGACCTCCAGCACCTCGTCGCCAAGGTGCGGTTCGATGAGTCCGAGGATCCAGGCTGCGTAATTGCCGGCGGCATCGAGATTGTCGAGCGCTTCTGCCAATTCGGTATCTGCCGCCCCGAAATCCGCCGGGGCAGCCCGCCGCGCGTCACCTGGTTGCAATGATCCCGGCACGCCGTGCCGGGATGCGTTCCGGTCAGGAAGCAACTGCGCGCCCTTCCCCAGGCGGATCCTGGCCAGGATCCACACCGCCTGCAGGCCATCCCGCCCTGTGATCTTCTTCCCGGCCGCACGGCTGCGTGCCCGGTAGCTGATCGGCACCTCGTACGGCCTGATCCCGCGGGCCAACAGCTTCCCGGTTATCTCAGCCTCCATGCCGAAGCCGTTGGACGTGATGTCCAGACGGCGGAAAAGATCTGCGGGCATGAGCTTGAAGCAGGTTTCCAGGTCGGCAATGTAAGCGTTGAACAGGATGTTGGCGATCATTGTCACGAACTTGTTGCCCATGACATACCAGAAGGAATAGGCCGAATGGCTCCCGAAGATCCGGTTGCCGTACACCACCTCGGCCTCGCCCCGCAGCACAGGCTCGAGGATCGCGGGGATGTCCGCGGGGCTATACTCCAGGTCGGCGTCGAAAGGCTGCACATAGTCTCCGGTTGCCGCGGCGGCCGCCGTGCGGATGGCGGCGCCCTTGCCGCGGTTGACCGGGTGCCTGAGCTTGACCAGTCGCTCGTCGTGCAGGCCGTCAAGGATCTCCGACGTCCCGTCCGTACCTGGCAGCCGCAGACGCCAGCGCGCTGCTGCGCCGCGAAGGACTTAGCGGCGCCGACGCCGCCCGGGTCACCCGCTTCACCCACGGCCACCCGCTGGCACTGCGGCTCGCCGCCTCCGCGCGGGGTGCCCGCCCGGACCTCACGGTCCCCGACGCCGCGGTCGCCACCGTCGTCACCGAACTCGCCCGGGTCTATCTTTCCGGCCTCGACCAGCCGACCCGGGCCGTGCTCGACGCCGCCTGCACGCTGCGCCGGCCGACCCTGTCGCTCCTCAGTGCCCTGCTGCCGGACGTACCCCCGCACGACGCCTACGACATGCTGCGTCCGCTGCCGTTCGTGGAGTTCGGCCCGGACGGCCTGGCCCTGCACGACACCGTGCGCGAAGTCGTCGCGGCGCTGCTGCGGGTCAACGATCCGCCGGCCTACCGTGCCCACAGGATTGCGGCCTGGCGGCAACTGCGGCGCGAGCTGCGCACCGCCCCGCCGGCGGACCTGTGGCGCTACACCGCTGACCTGCTCTACCTCATCGAGAACCCGGCCGTGCGGGAGGCGTTCTTCCCCACCGCCAGCCACCGGTACGCGGTCGAGCCAGCGCAGCCGGCCGATGAAGCCCAGATCACCGCTATCGCCCGCGCGCACCAGCCAGCCGGGGCCGTCGCCATGATGCGGTCCTGGTGGGACACGATGCCGTCTGCGTTCCGCGTCGCGCGGGACTCCGACGGGTCCCCCGCCGCGTTCCAGTGCTTGTGCGAGGCGACCTCCGTGCCGGCCCGGCTCCTGGCCGCGGACCCGGTGGCCGCCACATGGCGCGAGCACCTGCGCGCCAACCCGGTGCCGCGCGGCCAGCAGGTGCTCTTTCTCCGCCACATGCTGGCCGCCGACGGCGGCGAAGCCACGACGCCGGCCCACGCCGCCCTGATCCTCGACCTCAAGCGGCGCTACCTGGAAATGCGGCCCAGGCTCCGGCGCATCTACTCGCTGGCCGCAGATCCCGCCGCGGCGCTGTCCCAGTTCGCGCCGCTCGGCTTCGCCCGTCTCCCGGACGGCGCCGCCGAGGTCGGAGGAACCACTTACCATGCCCTGTACAACGACTTCGGACCGTCCTCCATCGACGGCTGGCTGACCGATCTCGCCGCGCGGGAAATGCTCATCGACAACCACGCCCTGCTCGATCCCGACCGCCGCCAGCTCATCCTCGACGGCACCCGCGCCGATCTCACCAAGCTCGAATTCGACGTCCTTCAGTACCTGTACGAACGCGAAGGCCGGGTCGTCAGCCGGGCGGCGCTGCTGCGCGACGTATGGGGCTACGACTGGAGCGGCGGCAGCAACGTCGTCGAGGTCGTGATCAGCGCCCTGCGCCGCAAACTCGGTGACAGCGCCGGAAACCTGCAAACGGTGCGCGGCGCCGGCTACCGCTTCACCGCCCCGCCCTGACCCCGGCCAGGCGCAGGAGGTCACTCGTGGCCTAGAACCAGCCGACACTCCACTTCCCACGATCAGTGATCATAGCGAGTGCCGTAGCAGAGAACGCTGGCCCTGGTTGGTACCGGCCAAGGGCATGCGCCGACTGCCGATTCGGCGAGGGCGTGCGAATATGTTGGCGGAAGGTGGGTCCACACGGCGATTGTCCAGTTCTGCGCGTGCCGGACAGTTTGACGGGTCAGGTTGTGCGGGCGGGTCGCTGAGGTAGACCACCCAGGCGTCGACCGCGAGTTCGCCGCCGTGCTCGACCGGCCCGCTGGCCGGGAAGCCCGCCTCCTCCAACCGGCCTTCGCCGAACTCGTGTGGTAACCGGCGAACGCCAGGCCCGGCCGGGCCTGGCGTGTCGGCCGGCCGGGCCGGCGACGGCCGCGTAGGCGCCGCGTAGCCATGGTCCGACCTCGGCGGCGGTCAGCGTTGCCCTGGCAACCGCCGTCGCCTTCGTTTGCCTGGTCTCGGCTGGATGTCATCCAGCTTCATTTTCAGATCATGAGCATTCGCACGCGGGCGAGCCGCTGGCAAGGGCCGGGAGGTCCTGACGGTACGGGGCGCCCGTCCTGGCTAACCCGATGTGAAGGCGAGGCCGTCGACTGCACCGCGCGCAGATCGTCCGTTCGGGCACGACTCACGCCGCAGCGCGGACAACCGAAGGGCCATCCAGAACGGCGGGACTGTGCGCGGTTACCAAGAGCTCTTGACAGCCGCCCTGGCCGTATATTTATGCATCGCCGCGCTTGGAGCGCATGCCCGCTTCTGCCGCGAATCGAGCGTGGGAAGGCAGGAGACGGTCAAGCTTGACGTGCCGCACCGGGGAGAGCCTTGACTCATCTTCGAGGCGTCATGGGGCTCACCTAGCGGGTCGCCTCATTGAACGGCGCTCCCGATGCCGCCTCGGGGAGCGTGTGAGGGGCCTGCGGTCCGTGAGCGTCCTAGTCGCCGGGGGGCCGGTGACCGCGCTGGAGGAGAGGCGTTCCGTACCAGCCCCAGTAGATGCGGTGGCGGGCGATGCGTGGGCCGGCCAGCTCCATGACCTCGACTAGGTCGACCTGTTCCCCCTCGGGAGCCTGCCGGGGGTACTCCCAGATCAGGGTATGCCCGTTGAACATGTACTGGCCGGTGCGATACCACCGGACCAGGTCATTCGGCCGGCCGGCGGTGCCCAGCTCGAAGAAGCGGCGCAGTTCGTCATGGCCGCGGAGCACACCGCTGGGCTGCTCCAGGACGCGCGGGACAAGGGGGCTTTCCAGGATCGCATCCGCCAGGTACAGGTCGAGTAGTCCGTCGATGTCGTGAGCGCGGGTCCGGCGATCCCACTCGTCATGAACGAACTGAGTATCCGCCGCGGTCGCCGCCTGGAAAGCACCGGTCATGCTCCCCACGGTAATGTCTTATTGATTCGATCATCGCCGAAGTGTGAACGCCGACACCGTCCGCAATTGCCGCAGACAGGGTCGAGCGCCACGGTCATGGGGCGAGACCTTGGCCATGCCCACGTAGTCAGTCCGTAGTCGTGAACCCTGCCAGTCGAGGCCGGAGACTGACGGGACCTGTCACGGAGAGTAACCCGAGTTTTCGCGTGCCCGCGCAAAGAGCCGCCGATCTGTCCGCTTCGGAAGAAAGACGTCGTGGCCCAATCGGCTATCCATAACTGGTTCATCTGTGGAACGAATAGCCGTTGCGGCATCAGTCGACGATCGTCGACCGGTACGCTTAAGGTCAGCTTAGGTAGGTGCCTGGTGGCGGCTCGACGAGCACACCGGCAGCCGCCGCCGAGATTATTAGCTCTCCTAGGCCTGTGCCCTTGCTGAAGACGATTTCAGGGCGGAGGACGTCGATGTCGAGGTCGCGCGATGTAACTCGGTCACCGAACAAGACTAGAGACCGATGGGAGTTGAACTGTCTGCTCATCCAGACGAGTCCGTCGGCTGTGGCGTGACGGGAGTGCAAGGCGTGAGCCCATTTGACCGTGTCGGCGTAGTCCACCGCGTCGGTGTCGGTGAGCTGGTGAGCACGCAAGCCCAACGCCCGCAGTCCGTTATCAGCGAGTTTGATCAGTTGAAGCGGCCTTCGCGGAGCAACGGTCCCGTGCGCCCTGTCCAGGTAGATGCTGGCCGGCAGCACCGTGTCGGGACCGAGCGGCAGCTCGTGAAAGAGGGTTTCGGCGATTGCGACATCGAGATTTTCACCTCCGTACCAGACAGGCACCGTGACGCCGTGCGGATCGGTGAAGAACCCGAATCGGGTGGGGTTGCCGTATCCAGGGTTGAATCTGCGCGGGTCAGTCCCGGCCTCGTGCACTCTGACGATCGGCCGTCCCGCGGCCCAGATCTCGAACACGGCTGCGTCGAGGTGTTGCGGTGCGGGCACGGCTCCAGTCGTCGGGATAGGCGGCCGTCGAGGCATCGGGCCAGGTGCGGTGGTCATGCGGTGGTCGGCAAGGCTCGGTTCAGAGCTTCGAGGACCCGCCTGGGTTCAGTGGCGAGGATGTCGGCGGGCGCGCTCCTAGCCAGCCACCCGTTAGGGGCGTCAAGCCATAGCGCTGTGACCTCGGGTGTCCAACGCCCGCTGGTGGCGCTTAGAACGGCGGCCACTGGCCGGGAGACTTGTCCTGTGGGCTCGAATTGAAAGCCGGGCAGCCTGCGTTCTGGGTACAACGGAGTCCCGACCAGTAGAAGCTCATGTTGCCGAAGTTGGCGACCGAGTTCCGTAGCCTGAGGTGTATCGGTGAAGGCCGCGAGTTCGTCCGGCGCAATGGGATGATTGCGGCGGTATTCGCCGGTGTGGTCCGTGAGCATGGCTGGTCGGCGTACACCGACTCGCACCGCCAAGACATCGTCAGCGGTCAGAAGGCCCCAGCGGGTGTCGATTTCTCGCCACGCCTGTTCTTCGAGCACTCGTTGCGACTCGGAAGCCTGCTTGGAAATGGGGTCCCGGGCGAAGCGAACGGATTCTCTGGCCTGCCACCAGCCGAACGAGGTCATGGTCTGACGATAGTGCTGCGCTGCGGCCATCTGTGGAGTTGACTAGCGTACGTGCCTGCAGATCTCGTCTCGTTCGCCCCGCAATGGGCGAGAAAGTCAGCTGCTGCCGCATCGATGGTAAGGCCTGAGCACGCCAGAATGGCCACTTCGGAGCAGCGGGCTCGCTGGTTCCGGTCGTGGCTCGCGATCGCGGACGAATGCGTCCGGCGCGAGGGTCGCGGCCAGTGGGAAGCGAACGTTATCCGGCAGACTCTTGAAGCTGGAACGTTCGTCCTGGAACTGGACGCGGTGGCTGATCTCGACGAGATCGCGGGTCGGCTGCGCAGTCTGGCGGAGAATCTCGGCACCAGGATTGTTGCGCTTGATTCGACCGACGCGAGCCGCGCATGGCATGCGATAGCCGGCATATTCCGGATGTTCGTCGAGATGTCGCTGAGCGAGAACGCCGACGCTGACCTGAAGGTTGCCTTTGACGCGGCCGCAAAGTCCGCAGCGTCGATTCCGTCGCACTTGTCACCGGAAATGAGAGCGAGACGGCATCAGACCGTGCGGGTGATCGCCGTGCAGCTGGCCAAGCGCACCGGTGTACGAGCATGGTGGGATACGGCAGTGGAGCATGGTCGGCTCTCGGTTGGGCTATCTCCTTTGACCTCCTGGCTGCCCGACAGTACGGCGCCGGACGACGCTGGAAGTGTCACTGTGGAGCTGAGTGTTCGGTGGCAGGGCCTGTCCATTGCGTACCGCAACCGCGCTGAGGTAGACGGCGACTTCAATGACTTGACTGCAGCTGTACGCTCCGCGGAAATCGCTGTGTCCCTAGTGCCGCCTGGAAGCTCCTATCGGGGTGGGGCCCTCATGGCTCTAGGTGGTGCGCTGATGACGCTCGCTAACCATGTGGATGACCCGGCGCAAGCCCTCGCGCGCGCTACTGACGCATACCGGCTCGCGGTGGAGTTGCCTGACGTCGGTGCCGTCCGGCGCCAGTCGCGGCTCAGCGACTTCGGCGCTGCACTCCGACGCCGCGCTGACTTGACCTCGGACGACCAGGTTGCAGTGGCCTTGCTCACCGAAGCCATCAGGTCTCTAGCTGCGGCGCTGCGGCTCTGCCGGCCAGGTGCAGACTCAGCGCCGAGAATCATGTGCAATCTCGCGAACGCCGTCGATGACCGGGCTACCAGAACTGGGTCGCCTACCGGCGCAGCCCAGGCGTTGCGGATTTACCGACAGGCGGTCAGCCGTATGCAGGCGGAAGCCCCAGCGAATCTCGCTGACCTTCGGTACGGGCAAGCATTGTTGGCAGACCATCTTCTGCATATAGGTGAGCACGACCAAGCCCTCCATTTCTTTTCGCAGGCGCTCTCAGACGCGGCGCTGCTCGGCGCAGAGCGGTATGCGCAGACTGCCCGCCGCTACGCCAGTGCGCTGCTAGAAACAGACGACAGCAGCGGCGCAGCCGAAGCGCTCCTGCGCGCGGCCCGCGGGGTGCAGCTAGACCCTACCCTCGCCAGCTGGCTTCGTGACGACGCTGCGGTTCTCATCCTTACTCATGGCGGAGGCGCACCCGCAGCGGCCGAAGTCGCGGCCTGCCGCGACGCGCATCTGTCGGATATCCTCCTGATCCAAGGTGATTCGGGCGGGGCCGTGCTCACGTTCACAGAAGACGGCTGGAAAGTCAGCACGGCACCTGACCCGCGGCTGTCTCGTTCCGAACTAGGCCGCGCACGGGAATACCTACAACGATCGTTCCATGACGATCCTGACCGGCAACCCGATACGGCGACAGTTTCCGACGCGATCGCTGCGATAGACTTTTTCCTTCCCAGCCAGGCAAATACGGAGCAGCCTTCCGTTCCGCGGGCGATCTTCGCTGACTACCCGGCAGCGTTGCTGCCGTTGTCAGCTGCTGCTGGCCGACCGGTAACGGTCCGACCGAGACCCTGGGCACCGAAGTCCGTCGCCGCCGGTAGTGGTGACGACCTGCTATGGACCGGATTGTTCGCTGACGACGAAACACTCACGCAGATCACCGCCGAACGAGCCGAGCTCAAAAGCATCCACCAGCACCGACTCGTCGACAGATCTGGAAACGAGGCCCGATCCGCGCCTCCCACTAGCCGTGGACTGCACATCGCAGCTCATGGCCAACGAACCAAAGGGCAGTTCGGTTTCGTCCTGGATCCCTCTTCACCCCCGGTCACGGTCGTAGAACTAATAAGCGATGTATCGCCTCCCTCCATCGTCGTCCTGACCGTTTGTCCGACCGCGGCTGACGCCACACGCAGCCGTAGTCACTCGGCCGTTGCTCAACAGTTCCTCGCCGCCGGAAGCAGCGTCGTTATCTCGCCGTTGTGGCCAGTACGGGACAGTGCGGCTGCTTGGTTCGCTGTCGCGCTTCATCACAAACTCAGTTCAATCGCCGCCGGTGACTGCCTTATCAGCGAGGCATCTGTGGCAACGTCCGAAGCCCGCAATGAGATGCGAGCCGCGAGGTCACACTCGGGTGACGCCCGTATATTCGATAACGTCGACTGGGCGGCATGGACCTGCTGGAGTTAGCCGCGAAGCGACCTGCCTGCCGAACTGAGCAGTCTGGCCAGTCGAGATCTCGATCTCCTCGGCTGTTGGCTGGTGCGCTCTACGCTGAGCGACGAAGAAGGTTAGGGATAACGCTCGCCGAGCCGCCGTTCTGCATAGCCTCGGGCATTCCGCCGGTATGTCGCAGGCGGGTGCAGAACTGGTTAATCGGTGAGCCCAGCTACGCCGGGAGCAGTGGGGTGGACTGGTCGCGCGCTGGCGGAGGCGGGTCTGGCGCGTGGTCAAAGGCGGGTCCAGACCAGCAGGATGGTGGATGCGGCCAGCAGGGCCGCCATGGTGCCGTTGAGGACGCGCCGGGCGCGTGGTGTCCGGAGGAACCGCTGGAGCGCGGCGCCGCACGCCAGCCAGGGCAAGCAGACGGGGAGGGCGACCAGCGTGAACAGGACCGCGAAGATGGCAGCCTGGGCCAAGGCGCCGCCGGCGCGCCGGTCCAGGAAGGTGGCGATGGCAGCGACGCCGATCAGCCACCCCTTAGGGTTGATCCACTGGAAGGCTGCCATGCCGAGGAATCCGGCGGGTGCGTTCGTGCCCATCTCGGCATTTCCCGCGGTCGCGATCCGCCAGGCCATCCAGCAGAGCATCGCCGCCCCGCCCCACTTCAGGGCCTGGAGGGCCAGAGGATGAGCAAGGAGCACGTTGCCTAGTCCCAGGGTGATAGCGAACAGCATCGCACCCATCCCGGTCACCTGGCCCAGCAAACTCGCGAGACCCCGCCGGACGCCGACCCTTGCACCGACGGCGGTCAGCAGCGCATTGCTGGGGCCGGGGGTGCCAGCGACGACCGCTGAGAACGTCATGAACGCGATCAGCCGGGCGGGGTCATGTATGACTTCCACGCGCCGCTCCGTAGATTTGATCTATGGTCCCCAGCCTGGGTGACGCGGCCGGCGCTGGTCTTGAACATTCGTGCGACCCGGAGGAGTGGGTAGACGCCACCGGGCCGGTGGACGGGGTGGAGCTGTTCCGCGCTCGTCTGCGTGGCCGCCCGTTCAGCCGCCACCGGCACGATGTCTACGCGATCGGCGTCACCGAGCAGGGGGTCCAGGCGTTCGACTACAGGGGCGCGGTTGAGCGCAGCCTCCCGGGACAGGTCTTCGTGCTGCATCCCGACGAACTGCACGACGGCAGGGCAGATGGGCCGGGTTTGTTCGGCTACCGCCAGATCTATGTCAACCCGGACCGGATCGCCTCTGCCCTGCCGGCCCTCACGGGACGGCCGACGCCGCTGCCGTTCGCTCGCCCGGTGGCCGACGACCCGGTCCTCGCGCGCGTGGTGCGTACGGCCTTCGCGCGGCCGCCCGAGCCGCTGGCGCTTGACGCTCTGGTGCTCCAGCTGGCGGAGGGCCTGCTACGGTCCAGCGCCACGGGCCTCACCAGCACCCTGCGCTGCCGGGTCGACCTGCCCGCTGTCGAGCGTGGCCGCGATTTCCTTCAGAGCCGGCTGACGATAGTGCAATCGGGCGAGGTGGAGGCGGTCACGGGCCTAGACCGCTACCAGTTCGCCCGCCAGTTCCATGCCGTCTACGGGACCAGCCCGTACCGATATTCGGTGATGCGGCGCCTCGATGTGGCGCGGGGCTGGCTGCGCGACGCCCGGCCCCTGGCAGAAACGGCGCTGGAGGCCGGCTTCGCCGACCAGGCCCACTTCACCCGGACGTTCAAAGCGGCATTCGGCATGACACCCGGCCGGTACGTGAAGCTCTGCGCGGCCCGTGCCGGTGATGAAGCTGCCCATCCGGCACCGCCCTGGCGATACCACCGAACTAGATAGTGCCGTCGGACGCAGCCCGATAACGCAACGCCGACCGGGAGATACTCTCCGAAGCCAGCCTCCGCTCCACCCAGGCCAGCACATAACAGGCTGCTCAGCGCGACTTCATACAGGGCGGGTGCAGGCCCAACGACACGCGCGTATTCGGCGATCTCGCAGATCGTGTTCTCGTAAATAACGGGCGAGTAGACCGTCCGTGCTGCTTGCCAGGCTGCCGGGCATCAGTGCCGCATGTTCCGCGTAGGTTGGTGTCGTGGCACACTTCAGCCGGCTGTTCAAGGTTGTCATCGACATACCCGCCGGTGACTACGACCGTGAGGTGTCTTTCTGGGCAGCAGCCCTCGGCGAGCCGCTGCTGCAGCCGTTCGCCGGCCACCCCGAGTACCACGGTGCCGCGCTGCACGGCCAGGACTTCTGGCTGCTGACCCAGCGCCTGGGCGAGGGAACCGCCCACGTGCACCTGGATATCCACACCGACGACCTGGACGCCGAGGTGGCCCGCCTTGAGGACCTCGGTGCCCGGCGCGTGCAGCGGGTGGACTCCTGGCAGGTGATGCGTGACCCGGCCCGCCTGCTGTTCTGCGTCCTGCCAGATCCTCCCGGCACCCTGCATGAGGGCAACGCTCACCACTGGCCATGACACCCGGACCGCCAGGCGGGACCCCGGGCCCGTGTCCGTGGCATCTGGCGCCACCGACCCTGGATAGCGCAGCATGACCCGCCTGCCTGACAGCCGATACAAGAACCGCCGTTAGGCGCGGAAGCGGGAATCTCGGCGTCCGCACGCTTAGGGGTGCAGAACGAGGTGATCTGTAGCTGTCCCGCGCATGTTCACTTGAAATACGTGGCCATATCGCATTTGGGCGCGATAGTGGCCACGGTGTTTACGCAGGTACGCCTGGCTCTTGAACCCAGCAGCGCACTGGACTCACGATCCGCTGGTCTTGCTAGCTGGCTCTGGATCCTCCGGATCAACTTCAGAGTCGAATCCCGCGTTAGCAACTGGTCGTGCCTTCCAAAAAGCGATGTTGGCGCGGGTGGTCAGGACGTCGGGGTGGTCGGGCCCAGGACCCGGGTTAGGTCGGGCAGCAGCTCCTGGAACAGCCCCAGCGCGCCCGCGGCGTCTCCGCGCTCGCCGGTCCAGGTGGCGATGTTGCCGCGGGTGGTCAGGACGGCGGGGTGGTCGGGCCCCAGGACCCGGATCCGGTCGGGCAGCAGCTCCTGGAACAGCCCCAGCGCGCCCGCGGCGTCTCCGCGCTCGCCGGTCCAGGTGGCGATGTTGCCGCGGGTGGTCAGGACGGCGGGGTGGTCGGGCCCCAGGACCCGGATCCGGTCGGGCAGCAGCTCCTGGAACAGCCCCAGCGCGCCCGCGGCGTCTCCGTGCTCGCCCGTCCAGTAGGCGATGTCGTGGCGGGTGGTCAGGACGTCGGGGTGATCGGGCGTTGCAGGCGCCGTCTGTAGCTGAGTTCTTCGGTGGCGTGCTGAAGCGCGTGCGTGTAACCGCCAAGATGGCCGTAGTCCCAGGCCAGAGCGTGATGCAGGCGGAGCCGATCCTCGTCTGCGGTTGCGGGGGTGGCCTGCAGTTCTGTTTCCAGGAGGATGATCTGGAGCCGGATGTCGCTGCGGGGGTCCTCAAGGGCGCGGCGGACGGCCCGGGCGGCGTCCTGCTGCTCGCTGGTACCGCCGCCGATGATCGGGGCGAGCAGCTGATGAGCTGTGGTCAGGTAGCCGGCCTGGCCAACGTGGAAGGCCAGCAGCAGGCGCCACTGGTTCACGGCCGGGTCCCGGCCTGGATACGCGCTCAGCTCGGCGGTGACCTGGTCCACCAGCGACAGCGCCGCGTCGCGCGGACCAGGCCGGCGGAGCAAGTTCACCGCCGCCCAGACGCGTGCCTCGGGGCCGAACAGGGCGCCGCTGGTGGTGGCGAGATCGATTGCCTCCCGGATTAGCGGGTCATAGGCTGGCTCCGGGCGGGTGCGGGCCAGCCGCAGCCACGCCTTGAGAAGGTCTGCCCGCTGCGGGGCGGTCGGTGTGCCGCGGGGCAGTTCGGCCAGCGCTGCCGCGGCCACCTGGTAGGCCGCTTCGGGGTCGCCGAGCTGTTCCAGCCCGCGGATCAGCAGGCATTGCACCTTCGTCAGATCGGCGGACGGCCCAAGGTCGGCGCGGATCCGGTGGGCCGCGAGCCGGGCCACGGTCCGTTCCATCAGGGTGGCGTCGGTATCCCGGGCGATGCGGACCGCTTCGTTCAGCACGGCCTCGGCCAGCGCGCCCCTGGCCGAGGCAGGAAGGAGATCAGCGTGCTTGCGCACATGAGAAGACGCCGGGTCTCGCAACCGGACCAGGGCGCCAGACCAGATGACCTCCGGATCGTCGTCCGGATCGTCGGGTTCGCCTAGGAAGGTCAGCGCCTGATCGACTTGACGTTCGGTCAGGACGCCGCCGGCCCAGGCCAGCACCCGGGCTTGGGCCGAGGGCTTGCGCCGTGTCAAGACCGCGTCGATCACCGTGTCCACGATGTGCACTGCGGACGGCCCATCAGCGGTAAAGGCGTCAGTGAGCTTTTCTTCGCCTGCGACGGTGAATACCTCGGCGAAGCTGGCCGTGCGCTGCCCGATCTGCTCGAGCGCGGTGTCGGGTAGCCCGGGGCGCAGTTCGCGGGCCAGCCCGGTCAGGGACGCCGCGCTCATGTCCGGATCGGCTTCGGCCCTCACCACCCGGCCCGCCAGCCCATACCGGTCCGGTGCCCGCGGCGCTGCAGCCACTTCGCTGCTCGGGCGGACAGCCACCACCACGAGGACCTGGCCGTCCAGCCGGCTCGCCAGATTGTCAATCATCAAAGCCATCAGGTCAGGGTCGAACCGGTCGGCATCGTCCACAAGCACGGCGACCGGCACCTCGGCCGAGACCGCTGCCACCGCCCGGGCGGTACGGGCCAGCACGCCCTGCTGCCCAGCCGCGCTGGCATCCCAGGCATTCTGCGCTGCCGTCGCCCCTAGAGAAGCCAGCAACAGCGATACCAGGGCCGGCATCCCCGACACGAACAGGCTACCGACGCCCAGCGTCAGCCCCGCCTTTCCCGCCGCCGTATCCAGCCCGAACCTATGCGCCAGCCGCGAACGGTCCAACGGCGCCAGCAGCGCATCACTCAGCGCCTTCGCCTCAACCGCCCGGCCGGCCAACAGCACCTCATCGACACTGACGGAAATGGCCACCGGCGCATCAGGACCAGCCACCATGGCTTGGAATTCCATCAGCACCGTCGTCGCGCCCCAGCCCGACGGCACCTCAACCAGGACCACCCGCGAGCCGATCCGCGTCTCGCTGATGTCCTCCCACCACTCGGCCAGTTCCTCTAGTACCGCCTGATGCCGAGACGACCGCACTACCATAGATGCACCGTACGGGAGAGTGCGATGAAAATAGAGCGTTTCAGGCCGCAGCGGCACCCGAGTTGACCAGCTCAAGCATCATGTGCGCTATTGTGCAGTTTGCCTCAGTCTCATGATCCAGATACGTAGGGAAACCTGTCACCTTCCCCCGGCCACAATCCCCGGCTTGACGGGCCGAAGCTTGATCGTGGCAAATATGCGGTCAGATCACG
>OBLU010002210.1_pt1 | contig 18039 bp, 13 predicted proteins | sample 1518681 | NCBI WGS metagenome assembly OBLU01 (sample SAMEA3539304, study PRJEB22396) | soil metagenome | biome: tundra; feature: field; material: soil | place: USA | collected 2010-05 | depth 0.15 m | reverse complement strand
CCGCCGGCACCGCGGTCCCGATCCACTCCGCCTTCACGGGCGGAAAGGCGGGCGACCGGCTGCTGCTCAAGCACGACGGCCGGCCCGAGCTCTTCCGGGATGCCGCGACGGCTCTGGCTCCTCAGACGACGGTGCGGGTCCTGCCACCCGGAGAGCCTCTGCAGATCTGAGCGTAAGGGGCTGGACATCCGTTCAAAGCGGCCGGTTGATCTCGGCTGCTCAGATCTCGTTGGCTGTCGGCGGACTGTCGCTGAGCTGACCCCCACCCCGCAAGGAGGAGAAGAGGGCGGCCGCCAGCGCCACCGCCGCCAGGAAGAACGCTGCCGCCACCAGGCCCTTGCCCGCCAGGGCCGGCGAGTGGGCGTGGCCGGTGGAGATCCCGGCCGCGAGGCCGAAGACCAAGCTGGTGAGAGCCACCCCCATGGCGGTGCCCATTCCTCTGGTCATGTTGAGGATCCCGCTGGCCATGCCCGCCTGGTTGCGGCGCACGGCCCCCATGATTGCGGCGTTGTTGGGAGGGGTGAAGGCGCCCAGCCCGATTCCGATCCCGACCAACTCCACCAGCAGGAGTCCGCCGGTGGTGGGGTGGAGCGCGATCGCCAGCAGGACGGCGGCGGTCAGCACCATGCCGCCCACCGTGAGCCGCCGGGCTCCCCAGCGGTCGGCCACAATCCCGGAGATCGGGGCGCTTAATCCCAACGCCAAGGGGAGCGTGAGCAAGCGGAGTCCGGCCGCGCCGGGGTTCATGTGGCCCGCGAACTGCAGGTAGAACGGGAAGACGAACAGCGATCCGAACAGCGCCAGGTACGAGAGTAGTCCGCTGGCGATCCCGAAACTGAAGGCCGGCCGACGAAAGACCGGCAGCTGCATCATCGGGGCGGGCGCGCGTCGCTCCCAGGTGATGAAGCCCGCTCCAAACACGAGCATCAGCGCAAAGGTGGTCAGCACGACGGGTGAAGCCCAGCCCTCCTGGTCCCCGAAGGAGAGGGCCAGGAGCAGGCTCGCGACAGCGATGACAAAGAGCGCGATCCCCGGCCAGTCGATCGGCTCGCGCTTGGCGAGATAGCGGCTTCTGGGCAGCAGAAACCAGCCTAGGCCGCACCCGATCAGCCCAACTGGCACGTTGACGACGAAGATCAGGCGCCATCCACCCAGGACCAGCAGCAGTCCACCGACCGCTGGCCCCAAGCACAGGCCCAACGCCTGGGCTGCCCCCTGCACGCCAATTCCCCGGCCCAACTTGTCACGGGGCATCGCCTGGACGATGAGGGCGACGCTGTTGGCCTGCAACATCGCGGCTCCCAGCCCCTGGAGGACACGAAAGACGTCGAGGCTGAGCAGGTTCGGTGCCAGCGCGCAGAGGCCACTGCCCAGGATGAAGACCCCGAAGCCGTAGATGTAGAGGAGCTTCCTGCCCACCATGTCGGCCAAGCGGCCGATGGCCGTCACCAGCGCGATCAGGGTCAGCAGGTAGGCCAGCGACACCCACTCCACCGCGCCCAGGTTGCTGTGGAAGTACGACTGCATCGTGGGCAGGGCGATGACCACGATGCTGGAGTCCAGCTGGCTCATGAAAGCCCCGATGCAGACCGTGCCAACCACCCACCAGTGGGCGTTGGGGTTGGCCGCGATGGAGGCGGGGCGCCTCGGCTCAACTGTCAGCCTACGCCAGCCGGTTACAGGTTCCTCGGGGGGGTCACCGAACTTATCTGGGATGAGGGCTTCCTGGTGGTGAGGTCCGGATTTGCCATGCCGTATGAGCGCTCGTCCCCGATCTGGATCCAATAGCCCAACCGGTGGTCAGCGGGCGCTCTCTGCCTCAACATGAGCTGCGGAGGCGCCCGTGACGTGACTTTCCCGCTGAGCTAAGGATTCAGTAGCAGCCTAAACGATGGCGCGAGCCTGCCGCGGAACCGGTGGGGGCGAGTCCTTCGACTGATGCTGGACGGATGGTGATTGAGTGGTCCAGCGGCGGATCGCGACGGGCGGTCCAGGGAGGCGGCGGGGTCTCCCGGGAGACGATCTATGGGTGGCCGGGGAGGCGGGCATCGGAGCTGGGCCCGGGTAGGCGGGACGCACTCGATCCCCAGAGCCCGTCCGGCCAGTGCTACGACTGCCGGGACTGCCCTTGGATCACCACGGCACGACAAGGCCGAGTGCTCAGCCCGTGCCTTGGTCGACGAATAGGCCTAATCCCGCGCTTACCTACCTAACCGGGAGCGGCCTCGAGCGGCCTCGCTTGCTCTGCTAGGTGGTTGCCCCGCCACAGTTACCTCCGAGTGCACATCGAACTTGGACGCGCCGGCCCTGTCGCTCGGGTCGACAACCGGCCCGGAAATTGCCGCTAGGCTCCGCCGCGATCGGCCTCGGTGACTTCGGGCACCTGGACTGAGGGGTGGCACCGACCACTGTCGAGCGGCCGGGCGGCGCGAAACCGCCGCCCGGCCGACCTCAGCAATGCGTTCAGCTCACCGCCGGGTCTGAGCGAGGGGGCTGAAAATCGGGCCGCACCGGGCCGCCGCTTGCGGCAGTCGGTTCCTCCTCGGGCACCACGATCGCGCTGATCATCTCCTTGATCTTCTCGGTAGGCAGAGCCGACCTCATGGCCCAGTAGAAGATCAACAAGCTGAACACGGCCACGAGCACGATGTCCCACCAGACGGCGGCGCCGCCGAACAAGGGCTGGGTCAACGGTCCGAAGGCGCTCACATACGTGATGACGCCGATACCGACGAGATAGACGAGAATCCAACCGGAGGCCTTGAGGTTCAGCTCGGGGATGACCGGGTTGAGCTTGAAAGCACGGTTAGCGATGAGGAGCACGTAGCCGAGCAGGATCGCGATACCGAGCTTCCATACGGTCGTCCAACCGGACCACAAGATCAGGAGATTGGCCACGACGAACGTCAGTGGGGCAAGGGAAGATGCGGCCGGCAGCCGGTAGGGCCGAAATTCGTCCGGCATCTTTTGACGGAACACCGCGAGGGACAACGGGGCACCCGCGTACATGAGGACGCTTGCACCTGTGATCAGTCCGACGAGCGAGGTCCAGCTTGGGAACGGGATGAAGGCGATACAGCCTATGACGAAGGCGGTGATCAAGCCAAACCAGGGCACGTCTCTCTTGTCGAGGCGCTCGTAAATCGACGGCACGTAGCCGTTGCGGGAAAGGCCGTACGAGACTCTCGACGTTCCGGCGGCGTAGATCAGCCCGGTGCCCGCGGGCGAGATCACGGCGTCGATGTAGAGGATCGTAGCCAGCCACCCAAGGCTGAGGAGCCCCGCGATCTGGGCGAATGGTCCGGTGAGGTTCGCGCCTACGGTCGCCCAGGCGCCGTGCAACTCCGAGCCCCGGAGGGCGCCCAGGAACACGACCTGCAGCAGGACGTAGATGATCACCCCGAGCACAACCGACCCGATGATGGCCCGGGGTATGTTCCGCTGGGGGTCCTTGCTCTCGCCGGCGAGTTGGTCAGCCTGCTCGAAACCGAGGTAGGCGAACACGATCCCGCTCGTGGACACGGCGGACAGGACGCCCTTGGCGCCGTAAGGCATGAACCCGTTCAGCGCCGTGAAGTTGCTCGCGTGGAATTCGGTGAATCCGAGAATGAAGATGACCAATAGGGGTACGCCGACCTTCCACCAGGTGGCGACGCTGTTGGTGTTGGACAGCATCCGCACGCCGAGAAGGTTGATCGTGACCAGGATCGCCATCAGGATGACCGCGATGACAATGCCGACTCCCGTTAGCTCTCCGGCGTTGGTGCCGGAAGCGGTGACCCAGCTGTGCGCAAAGGAATAGTGCTGGGCGTAGGTCATCGCCGCCAGGACCTCGATCGGCGCCACGGTCGCCGCCTGCAGCCAGGAGAACCAGCCGAACGAGGCGCCCGCCGTGCCACCGAACGCGTAGTGCGGGAACCGAGCAGTTCCTCCGGCCACGGGCCACATCGCGCCCAGCTCGGCGTGTGCGAGCGCGAGGAGCATGACCGCCGCACCGCCGATTAGCCAGGAGATGATCGCGGCCGGTCCGGCGACGTCAAGTGCGTTCCGGGCGCCGAAGAGCCACCCCGACCCGATGATTGACCCTTCAGAGGCCCAGATCAGGCCGACGAACCCGATATCTCGGCGGAGGCCGAGGCCCTTGAAGCGTCGAGCAGTATCGTTCCCGCCTGGGCCCGAACTTGCCATGTCCCCCCCTGGTCAGCTTGGTGACCGCAGAATATGGTCGTCCAGCTTCCGCCAAGCGTCTGGCGTGAGCGGAATTATATGGCGCCGGGCGAGCCAAGTCTACCCCCGCTGACCCGTTGGAGAAGGGGGAGGGCGCGGGCGCGTTTCTCCGGTTCGCGGGCATGATCCGGCGGCGGAATCTGGCCCCTACCGCGTGAGCCAGAGATTGCTGCCTGCCGAGCGATCATCCACGCCGGTGCCTCCCCGAACCTTCCTGATCGCCACGGCCACTCATAATTCTTAACTGTGGCTGCCCCGGTTGCTCTTGAGGTTGAGGTCGACAGCGCTCGCAACCTCATCGAGGGCGGAGCACCAGTGCTAGACGTGAGGGACGCGGCCGAGCGCGAGAAGGTGCGGATCGCGGGCTCCCTGTGGATTCCCATCTCCGAGCTGAGTGAGCGCTGGCGGGACCTGCCCCAGGCGGGAACGCTTCTGGTGCAGTGCGCGGCCGGATCCCGCAGCTTCCGGGCCACCAAGTTTCTGCGGGAGAAGGGCCTGGTGGCGACCTCCATGATCGGGGGGATCAGCGAGTGGGAGGCTCGTAGGCTCCCCACTCTGAAGGGGCCCGACCCTGGCCCGGGACCCGATAGGGAAGGTAGCTCGGCAGGACCGCGCTGAAGGCCGGCGCTAGCGGCGGTTTGGTCCTTAGGCGACCTTCCCCATCGCGCCCTGAGGTCCCAGGTGAGAGCATGGGAGTAGATGGCTCCTGATCCACAGCAGCGGGCGGTGAGCAGCGGTTCGACGCTGCCCCAGGCCGGCACCGAACTCGACAACCTCTGTATCAACACCATCAGAACCCTGGCCATCGACGCGGTTGAGAAGGCGAAGTCGGGCCACCCGGGACTTCCGATGGGAATGGCGGCTGCCGCCTACGTGCTCTGGACCCGCTTCTTGCGCCATGACCCCAACGACCCCAAGTGGCCGGACCGAGATCGCTTTGTGCTCTCGGCGGGTCATGGTTCGATGCTCCTGTACGCCCTGTTGCATCTCACCGGGTACGACCTGCCGCTGGCGCAGCTGCAGCAGTTCCGGCAGTGGGGGTCGCGCACTCCCGGCCATCCCGAGCTGGGCCTGACCCCGGGGGTCGAGGTCACCACTGGACCGCTGGGCCAGGGATTCGGGAACGGAGTGGGGATGGCCGTGGCGGAACGCTATCTGGCCCAGCGCTACAACCAGACGCAACACTCGATCGTCGACCACCGGACCTTTGCGCTGTGCAGCGACGGGGACATGATGGAGGGGATCAGCTCGGAGGCGGCCTCCTTGGCCGGCCACCTGGGCCTGGGCAAGCTGATCTACCTCTACGACGACAACCACGTCTCGTTGGACGGGCCCACCTCTTTGTCGTTCTCCGAGGACGTCGAGGCCCGGTTCAGCGCCTACGGCTGGCAGGTGCAGCGGGTCGAGGACGGCACCTTGGATCTGGAGGGAATTGCCGGGGCGATCCAGAACGCAATCGACGATGAGAGCCGACCCTCCCTGATCGCCATCCGCACCCACATCGGGTACGGCGCGCCTCATAAGCAGGACACCAACGCCGCCCACGGATCGCCGCTGGGCGCCGAGGAGGCCGCCGCGGCCAAGCGCGCCTATGGCTGGGATCCCAACGTCACCTTCTACGAACCTGAGGAGGCGCTGGCGCACTTTCGCGAGGCCAAGGAGAACGGCGCCGCCCTCAGCCGGGGGTGGAACGACCGCTTCTGCGTCTGGAGCGAGGCCTTCCCGCAGCTGGCCTATGACTGGCGCACCGCCATCGCAGGCGCGCTGCCCGCGGGATGGGAGGACGTGCTGCCCTCGTGGGAGGAGGGCAGCGACCCGATCGCGACGCGCAGCTCGGGCGGCCAGGCACTCGTCGCGCTCGCCGAGCGGATCCCCTGGATCCTGGGGGGTGACGCCGACCTGTCCGGATCCACCAAGACCGACATTCCCGGTGGGGGAGACTTCGATGGCCACACCGGGGTGGGTCGCAATCTCCATTTCGGGGTCCGGGAGCACGCCATGGGGGCCGCCTGCAACGGTATCGCGGCCCACGGGGGTCTGCGCCCGTACAGCGCCACCTTCTTCACCTTCTCCGACTACCAGCGACCGTCGGTGCGGCTCTCCGCCCTGTCCAATCTAGGGGTGGTTTGGATCTACACCCACGACAGCATCGGTCTGGGCGAGGACGGGCCCACCCACCAGCCGGTGGAGCACCTGGCGGCGCTCCGGGCCATCCCCAATCTGGTGGTGCTTCGGCCGGGCGACGCCAACGAGTCCAGCTGGGCCTGGGCAGCGGCGCTCGAGCGAGGGTCCGGCCCGACCGCGCTGATCCTCAGCCGGCAGGACCTGCCCGTGCTGCCGGGCACCAAGAAGTTGGCGGTTTCTGGGGTCGCCCGCGGCGCCTATGTGCTCCAGGAGGCCGAGGGTGGCAAGTGTCGGTGCCTTCTGATCGGCACCGGGAGCGAGCTCTCGATCTGTGTGGCGGCGCGGGGGCTGCTGCAGGCACAGGGGGTGCCAACCCGGGTCGTCAGCATGCCCTCCATGGAGCTCTTCGCCGAGCAGCCTGATGAATATCGGGCGGAGGTCTTGCCCCCGGAGTTACTGACCCGGGTTGCGGTGGAAGCTGGGGTTGACCAACCGTGGTGGCGCTGGGTCGGAGACCACGGCGCGGTGGTCGGGGTCAACCGCTTCGGCGCTTCAGCGCCGTATCAAACTATCTACGAACATCTGGGGTTGACGCCCACGGCCGTCGCCGCGAGGGTGCAGCGTCTCATGGGGGATTCCGGGGTTGAGCAGAGTGGCTGAGAACGCGCTGCAGCGGCTGGTTGGTGAGGGGCAGAGCGTCTGGTACGACAACCTGAGCCGCGATCTGCTGCGCAAGGGAGAGCTGAATCGTCTGATCAGGCTCGGGGTCCTTGGGGTGACCGTGAACCCGACCATCTTCGAGAAGGCCGTCTCCGAGGGCGACGCTTACGACGGCGAGATCCGGGAACTGGCCCTCGGGGGTCGCTCGACCGAGGAGATCTACGACCAGCTGATCGCCCACGACGTGCGCAGCGCCTGTGATGAGCTGCTGGCCACGTACCGAGCGACCGACGCCCGGGACGGCTACGTCAGCCTTGAGGTGTCGCCGGCCCTAGCCCGGGACGCGCGCAACACGGTGGCGGCGGCTGGTCGCTACTGGACGGCGGTGGACCGGCCCAACCTGCTGATCAAGATCCCGGCCACGGCTGAGGGGGTCGGGGCGATCGAGGAGGCGCTCTTCCAGGGCTTCAACGTGAACGTCACCCTGATCTTCGCGGAGTCCCGCTATCGGGACGTGATGGAGGCCTACTGCCGCGGCTTGGAGCGTCGGCTCGAGGCGGATCTCCCCATCGAACGACTCCGCTCGGTGGCCAGCTTCTTCGTGAGCCGGGTCGACACCGAGGCGGACTCTCGGCTGGACGCCCTGGCCGAGCATGCGGAAGGCGAGCACCGGGCGGAGCTGGAGGGGGCCCGTGGCACCGCCGCGATCGCCAACGCCGCGGTCGCCTACGAGGCCTTCCTCGAGATCTTCCACGGCGACCGGTTCCGCTCGTTGGCGGCGGCCGGCGCCAAGGTGCAGCGTCCCCTCTGGGCCAGCACCAGCACCAAGAACCCCGCCTACCGGGACGTCCTCTACTGCGAGGAGCTGATCGCCGCCGAGACGGTCAACACCATGCCGCCGAGCTCGATCGATGCCTTCCTCGACCACGGCGAAGTGCGGCCGACCCTGGTGGGACACATCGCTGGCGCCGCTCAAGAGCTGACCCATCTGCGCGACCTGGGGGTCGATATCGACGAAGTCACCGCCGTACTGGAGGTGAAGGGAGTCCAGAGCTTCTCCGCCTCCATGGACAAGTTGCTAACTGAGATTGGGGCCAAACGGGCCAGCTTCGCTGGCCAGGGACTGGTCGCCTCACCTCGCACCCAGGTCAGCTCTACCGCGATCCTGGCTCGGGTGGAGGCGGGGTCTGCCGGTCATGCGATGGCCGAAGCCACCAGCCAGCTTCAGAGCTCCGGCGCCGCGAGGCGGCTCCGCGACCGGGATACCACCCTCTGGCCCGGGGACGATGCGGCTCGCCAGGCGATGGCGGATCGCCTCGGGTGGCTGGACGAACCCCAGCGCCAGCGCGCGTCGGTTGGCGGACTGCACAGCTACTCCAGCTGGGTGAGGGACCAAGGTTTCTCGCATGCGGTGCTGGTTGGGATGGGGGGCAGTAGCCTCTGCCCGGAGGTGCTGCGGCAGACCTTTGGCGTGCGGCCAGGCTTCCCCAGCCTGATCGTTCTGGACTCCACCGATCCCGATCAGATCCAGTCGGTACTGGCGCGGGTCGACCCGGCGCGCACCCTTCTTTTGGTGGCCTCCAAGAGTGGCGGGACCACCGAAACCCTCGCCCACTGAAGCTTCTTCCACAGCCGCTGGCAGGCGGCGATCGGCGCCCGCGCCGGTGAGCACTGCATTGCCATCACCGACCCGGGCACCAAGTTGGAGAAGCTTGCCCGCGATCTGAACTTTCACCAGGTCTGGTCGGCCAACCCCGCCATCGGGGGCCGCTACAGCGCTCTCTCCGATTTCGGCCTGGTGCCGGCTGCGACCATGGGGATCGACGTGGACCAGCTCTTGGCCGGGGCGATCTCGATGTCCGAGGCCTGCTTCCCCGAGCGGTCCGTGGCCAGCGATCGCAACCCTGGCGCCCAGCTGGGAGCGGTCCTGGCCGGCTGCGCTGCCGAGGGGCGCGACAAGGTGACGATCTTGGCCAATCCCGCCCTTTCGGAACTGCCCACCTGGATCGAGCAGCTGCTGGCGGAGTCCACCGGCAAGCTAGGCCAGGGGCTGGTTCCAGTCGTCGGCGAGCCGCTGGGCGAACCTCGCGAATATGGCGGTGACCGGCTGTTTGTCTACCTCGAACTGGAGGGTGATGAGGCTGACTCTGCCACCGAGAGCTGGCTCAGCTCGATGAGCGCTGCCGGCCACCCGGTGGTGCGAGTTCCGACCGCCCACCTCCTCGACCTGGGTGCTGAGTTCTATCGCTGGGAAGTGGCAACCGCTCTGGCCGGCGCTCTGATCGGCATCGATCCCTTCGACCAGCCCAACGTTCAGGAGAGCAAGGACAACACGGCGCGGCTGCTGGAGGGGTGGGAGCGTGATGGCCGGCTGCCCGAGCCCGCGATCGACCTGATCGATGGGTCAGTCCGGGTGGCGGGAGCCCCCGGCGCCACCAGCCTGGAGCAGGCACTGCTGGGGTGGCTGGAAGGGCTGGGCCCGCCCTGGTATCTCGGGGTGATGGCCTACCTACCGATGCGACCTGATCATCCGGAGGACGCGGCGCGGATCGGGCGGCTGCGCGCCGGTCTTTTGCGCGCCAGCGGGTGCGCCACGACGTTCGGCTATGGACCGCGATTCCTCCACTCCACCGGCCAGCTCCATAAAGGTGGCCCCGAGACCGCCGCCTTCCTCCAGATCACTGGCGTGCACCGCGCCGACCTGGCGATCCCCGGCCGGCCCTATACCTTCGGGACCCTGCAGCAGGCCCAGGCGCTGGGCGACTACCAGGCCCTGACGGGCCGCGGCCGTAGGGTGCTGCGCGTGCGTTGTGAGGACGTGGGGCGCGGACTTGAGCAGCTGACCCAGGTGGTGGAGCGGCTGCTCGCGCCCGTCGCCAACTGAAGGCGAGCTGGTGCAGGTAGCGCTGATCAGGCTCGGCAAGATGGCCACTCGCGAAAGAGCGATTCTTTCGCCGCCAAGTCGGTGGCGGCTCGGCGCCACCAATTCGGGGACTAGGCGGTCGAGCGTGACTGAGAGACCACCCCCAGCGTGAGCACGAGCGAGGGGTCGGCTGAGCCCCAAATCCGGGTCTTCCCGGACCCCGAATCGCTGGCCCGGCACGCCGCCCGGGTGCTGGCTGAGGAGATCCGCGACACGACCTCCACCCGGGGCGAGTGTGTCGCCGCCCTGCCTGGTGGCACCACCCCCCAGGAGGCCCTGGAACTGTTGGCTGGAGAAGCGGAGGTGGACTGGGCTCGGACGGTAGTGCTGCCCGGGGATGAGCGCATGGTCGAACGTTCCGACCCGCAGTCCAACGAGGGCATGCTCCGGCGGGCACTGGTCGACCGGATCCAGGGGGACCGGCCCATGGTCCTTAGCTGGGGCATCGAGCCGGGCCTCGGGACGGAGACGATCAGTCACCGCTTCGAGGCCAAGCTGTTGGGGGTCGTTCCCTACGTGGACGGCCGTCCCCAGCTGGACATCCTCGCTCTGGGGATGGGCGCGGACGGTCACACGGCGTCGCTCTTCCCGGGTCGCACCTACCCCGGGGAGGCGGTGATCTTGGCCACCCAGAACCCAGATGGCCAGCGTCGCCTGAGCCTCGGCCCGCTGGTGCTTCGCTGGGCCCGCCACACCCACTTTCTGGTGGACGGTGCAGCCAAGGCCGAGACCCTGGCCCAGGTGGTGCGCGGGGCCTACGACCCAATCCGCTGGCCCGCCCAGCTGGTGGCACGGAACTCTCCCTCCTGTGAGATCTGGTGCGATGCCGCTGCCGCCTCGAGGCTGGCGGAGCGAGCCTCGTGATCCTGCTGGCCCCGTCGATCCTGGCCGCGGACCTGGCCCACCTCAGTGAAGAGCTCTCCGCCTGCGAGGAGGCCGGTGCCGACCGGATCCACGTCGACATCATGGACAACCACTTCGTCCCCAACTTGACGATGGGGCCCGATCTGTTAGCGGCCTGCCGCCGCTCCACATCCCTTTTTCTGGAGGCCCACCTGATGGTGGAGCGCCCCGACGGGCTCATCCCGCGCTTCAGCGCGGCCGGGGCGGACCTGATCACCGTCCACTTCGAGGCCTGTCCGCAGCTTCACCGGACCGTCGAGCTGATCCGATCGGGGGGCGCCCGCCCCGGCGTGGGGATCAATCCGGCGACCCCCTGGGACTTCCTGGTAGATATCCTGCCGGAGATCAGTCTGGCGCTGGTAATGTCGGTCGACCCCGGATTCGGGGGCCAGCCGTTCTTGAGTTCGGCGCTGGACAAGGTCAAGGGACTGCGGCGGCTGGTGGAGGAACGTCAACTGAAGTGCGATATCGAGGTGGATGGTGGAGTGGGCGCGGATAACGCGCAGGCCTGTATTCAGGCCGGGGCCACGGTCCTGGTCGCCGGGACGGCTGTCTTCAAGGCACCGGGCGGCACCAGGGCGGGGGTCGGGTGTCTGCTTGACCTGATGGGCAGAGGGCAGCCGAGCGGGCAGGCGGAAGCTTGACCGCGCCCGAGCTACCGGCGCAGCGGACGAGCGGCGGAGTGCTGCCGGCCCCTGAACATGCCGAGCTTCCCCCCGAAGCTCTCCAGGCTTTCGTCGAAGTGGACCGGAAGTGCGGAGTGTTCATCTTCCCCCAGCTGAAGCAGCTCGGGGCCACCTCGGCAGTCGAGGAGTTGGTGGCCGCCGCCCTCCTGCTGGCGGAGACGGCCGCCGCGGGGACGCATTCGGAACTGGTCGACAGCTATCGGGATCTTCTCGAACGGGCCCAGTCGGCACTTCGTGAGGCCCGCACCGCCGAGGTCCGGCACGAGAGCGAGCATCGTGACCACCGTCAGAGCGAGGCCCGGCTAGCCTCGAGCCTGCTCAACGCCAAGTCCCGGCTACCGGCGGCCCGGATGGCCCGGCTCCAGCAGCGGCTGACGGAGGTGGCGGAGGGGGAGGGGGGCGACCGGGTGGCGGTGGTCGAGGCGGCGGTCGCGGAATGGGAGCGTCTCAGTCAGGTGCGGCAGTCGCGGGAGGCGGAGCGGCTCGCCGACCGCGCCCACCTCGCGGTCAGGCCGCGTCAGCAGGAAACCGCCCGCAGCCGGAAGGCTCTGCGTGACCAAGCGAAAGTGGTCGAACTGGCTAGGGCGTTTGCCCTGGGGAATTCGGATCGCTCGCCGGATACCGGCCCCGAAGGGGCTGATCAGTCCGATCAGTGACGGGCGGTCTCTAGCTCCAACGCTTCGCCTTCCTCGGCCTCGATGCTCACCCAGTCGGGCTGCCCCAAAAGGCGGCTCACCTCGACCATGATCCGACCCTGGGCGTCGAAGACGGCGTCCTGCACCCGATCGATGCTGGGCCGGCTGGTGGAGACCACCTGGGCCAGATCCGGATCCTCCTGAGCGACCTCCGTCTGGCGCAAACGCTCGGTGATCTGGGGGGGGACTACCCGACGCTCTCGGATCCGGGCGTCCTCTAGGTCGGCCAAGACTCGGTCCAGATGCTCCAAGTGCGAGCGGTAGCGGCGCAGGATGCGGGTACGCGAGAACCCGTCGTGCTGCCGGCGGAGGATCTCCCGGCGGGTGGTACGGAAGCGGTTGTCTTTGTCTGAGGTCATCATGTGGGGTTATTTCCTTGGAGCGCAAAGCTCCATGCTCGTTGTCGTCGAAGGCCCCTGCGCTGGGACATCCGGTCTTTCCAACGGTGACAGACGCAACCTGGTTACCCGGTGCTCCCCGCCATCTGGCAGCGCGGTAATCACCAGCTGCTCTGTTGCGAGTATACCCGAAAATCGGCGAATTTTTACTGAGAATTGGCTGAACATGGCCGGTACCCAGGGAGTCGATTTAGCCCGCGAAAGCGTGGTTTCTGACGCAAGCTGCCTGACCCCCGGGGGCGCGACCTTGGCCCACCTCCTAAACTGCGACCATGGCTACCACCTCCGGGACCCGGCGCGCCCGCCCCAAGCGGACCGCCAGCCGGTCGGGGGAGTCCGAGCTGCCGCTAGGGCTGACGCCTGCCCAGTGTCGGCACATGTACCGCCAGATGGTGCTGATCCGGCATTTCGAGGAACATGCCGCCGAGGCGTATGCCCAGGCCAAGGTGGGTGGGTTTCTCCACCTCTACGTCGGCGAGGAGGCGGTCGCGGTCGGGGCGCTCAATGCCGCTCGGGAGGATGACCACGTACTGGGTCACTACCGGGACCATGGCTATGCCTTGACGAGGGGCTGCGACCCCCAGCTCTGCATGGCGGAGCTCTTCGGCCGCGAGGACGGCCTCTGCCATGGTCGCGGCGGCTCGATGCACCTGGCCGACGCGTCCCGCCATTACTGGGGTGGCTACGCCATTGTGGGCTCGCACATCCCGATCGGGGCCGGCATGGCCTACGCGATGCAATACCAGCAGCGCGACGAGATCGTCCTGGACTTCTTCGGGGATGGTGCGACCGGCAATGGGATCTTCCATGAGGGCCTCAACATGGCCGCCCTCTGGAGCCTGCCCATCATCTTCATATGTGAGAACAACCTCTACGGGATGGGTGCCACCCTGGCGGAGGAATCCCCGGTCAGCGAGATGAAGATCAAGGCGGAGGGTTACACCATGCCCTCGGTGCAATGCGACGGCATGGACGTCCTCTCCGTCTATGCAGCGGTCCGGACGGCGGCCGAGCACTGCCGGAGCGGCAAGGGCCCCTTTTTCGTGGAGGCGCTGACCTACCGCTTCGGCGGCCATTCGATGGCCGATCCCGAGCTCTACCGCGACAAGTCCGAGGTCCAGCGCTGGCGGACCCAGGACCCGATTCCCCGGTTCGGAGAGTTCTGCGTCCAGCACCGGGTCTGCAGCCCCAAGGAGCTGATGCAGATCAACGAGGAGGTGGAGCAGCAGATGCTGGAAGCGGTTGCCTTCGCGGACCGGTCCCCTTGGCCGGACCCCGCTGAGGTGGGCCGCGGCGTCTACGCCAAGCCGATTGACCCGGAGGCGGGGATCCGCACCAGTGAAGACGGCGTCCCGCTTGCCGTGGTCGAACCGGTGCCCGAAGCAAAGAAAGCGGGAATCTGAGATGGCGGTGGTGAGCTACCGAGAGGCGGTGCGGAGCGCTCTCCGGGACGAGATGGTCCGGGATCAGCGGGTCATCCTGATGGGGGAGAGCATCACGGGCTACGGTGGTTCCTATGCCGTGACGAAGGGGCTGGTCGAGGAGTTCGGAGCCAAGCGGGTGATGGAGACCCCCATCGCTGAGGCCGGGATAGTGGGGTTCGCAGTCGGGGCCGCCATGGGCGGGCTGCGGCCGGTGGCGGAGCTGATGACCGTCAACTTCGCCCTCCTGGCGCTGGACCAGATCGTCAACAGCGCCGCCAAGTTCCACTACATGTTCGGGGAGCAGTGGTCGGTGCCGCTAGTGGTCCGCACGGTCTCCGGGTTTGGCCAACTGGGCCCGACCCACTCCCAGACCTTCGAGGGTTGGTTCGCCTCGGTGCCGGGACTAAAGGTGGTGATGCCCGCCACCCCCGCCGACGCCAGGGGTCTCTTGCTGGCCTCGATCCGCGACCCCGACCCGGTCATCTTCATCGAGCACAGCCTCCTGTACAGCACCAAGGGGGAGGTCCCGGAGGTAGCCGACGGTGATGAGGACGAGGTGCCGATCGGCAGCGCCAAGGTGGTCCGGCAGGGACACGACGTCACCTTGGTGGGCTATTCGCGAATGCTGCTCCAGGCGCTCCAGGCGGCCGAGGTCCTAGAGCGCGATGACGGGATCTCCTGCGAGGTGATCGATCTGCGTACCCTGCGCCCGGTCGACTACCCGACCGTGGTGGACTCGGTGCGCCGCACCCACCAATTGGTGCTCTGCGGCGAGGACTGGCGCACTGGGGGATTTGGCGCGACCCTCCTCAGCGAGTTCCACGACCGCTGCTTCGACGACCTTGACGGGCCCATCCAGCGGGTCGCCATGCGCGACATTCCGATGGGCTACTCACGGCAGATTGAGAAGGGCCTGATCCCGACCAGCGATCAGGTGGTGGAAGCGGTCCGGCGGCTCAACTGATGGCCTACCAGGTGACCATGCCCCAGATGGGCTATGACATGACCGAGGGATCGATCAACCGCTGGATGGTGGCAGAGGGGGCGACCGTGGCGCGGGGCGATGTGATCGCCTCGATCGCCACCGAAAAGAGCGACATTGACATCGAGGCCTATGCCAGTGGCGTGCTTCGTAAGATCCTGATCCAACCCGGCGTCAAGGTTCCGGTGGGACAGGCAATTGCGATCATTGCTGACCCCTCAGAGGAGCTCACCGAGGATGAGGTCGCCGGTGAGAATCCGCCGTCGGCGACCGCGCTTGAGGCAGCTGCAGAGCCGGTGGAGCAGCCTCCATCCGGTGACGGTGAGCAGGCCCAACCCCAGGAGGCCGTGCCCTCCGCCGAAGCCGAGGACGCGGGTCGGGCTCCGACTCCGGTGCCAGACTGGGCGCAGCAGCTGACCGGCCACGCGCAGGAGCCGGTACCGGCCGGGGGCCGGGTCAAGGCCAGCCCATTGGCTCGTCGCCGAGCTCGGGAACTGGGAATCCAGCTGGAGAGCGTCCACCCCACCGGTCCTGAAGGCCGGATCAAGGCGGAGGACGTGGAGGCGGCCTTGCGAGGTGAGGTCAGCGCGCCGGTCGCCCGCCCGGCGGGCGCAGCTCAGCCGGTCGATCCCGGCGATCCCTCAGAGCCCGTGCACCTCTCCCGGATGCGGGAAGCGATCGCTCGGCGCATGGCCGAATCCAACAGCACGATCCCGCATTTCCATCTCACCACTGAGGCCCGGATGGAGGCACTGCTCCAGCTGCGCCAGGAGCTCAACCAGCTGGGCGACTCGGGGCTGCCCAAGTTCTCGGTGACCGACTTCATTGTTCGGGCGATGGCCCTCACCCTGCAACGGCATCCCAGCCTCAATGCTGCCTGGATCGGCCAGGGACTGCGCCGCTTCTCCCAGAGCAACATCGCTCTGGCGGTGGCGCTTCCTGACGGCCTGGTGGCGCCGGTGCTTAGGGGCTGCGAGACGCTGACGTTCGCCGAGCTGGCGCGCCGGGCCCATGACCTGGCGGCCCGGGCTAAGACCGGTCGGATGCGCCCGGAGGAGCTCTCCGGAGGTCACACCGCGATTAGCAACCTGGGCATGTTCGGGGTCAGTCAGTTCGCGGCCATCATCACCCCGGGCCAGGGCAGCGTCCTGGCGGTGGGCGAGGTTCGCGAGGTGCCGGTGGTGGTCGATGGCGCGCTGGTTCCGGGCCACCAGCTGGCCATGACCCTCGCCATCGACCACCGGGTCACCGATGGCGCCGAGGCAGCCGAGGCGCTGGCGTATCTGCGCTGGTTGTTGGAGCACCCCACCGCGTGTCTGGTGTGAGTGGCGCCGCCGGCGCCCGACCCATCTCCGGGCCTCCTTCATGAAGGACCTGGCCATCGTCGGCTCGGGACCGGGGGGATACGTGGCCGCCATCCGGGCGGCCCAGCTGGGGATGGCAGTCACGATGGTCGAGGAGGCCGACACCCTGGGAGGCATCTGCCTCAACTGGGGTTGCATCCCCTCCAAGGCGCTGCTGCGCAACGCTGAGGTCCTGCACCTGGTTCGGGACTCCGAGACTTTCGGGATCAGCCGGGGTGAGGTGGTGGCCGACTTCGACTCGGCCATCACGCGTAGCCGAGAGGTGGTCAGCAAGCTGGTGCAAGGGGTGGCCTTCCTCATGCGCAAGAACGGGGTCGAGGTGATCCACGGGCGGGCCCGGCTGGTCTCCGAGCAGACCCTGGAGGTGACTCCCTCCGGCCAGACGGTGGCCGCATCCCAGATCGTCATCGCCACCGGCGCCCGTCCCAAGACCCTCCCTGGCCTGACTCCCGACGGCACGTCGGTGTTCACCTACCGGGAGGCACTGGAGCTGCGCCGGCTGCCCAAGAGCTGCGTGATCGTGGGCGGTGGTGCGATCGGGGCCGAGTTCGCCTACGTGTACTCCTCCTACGGGGTCGAGGTGACTGTGGTCGAGGCGCTGCCCCGGCTGCTGCCCCAGGAGGATCAGGACGTCTCCAAGGAGCTCACCCGTCAGTTCGAGCACCAGGGGATCGGGGTCCGGACCGGCTCTTTGATCCAGCGCTCCGAGCGGGGCGGGGAGGGGTGGCGCCTCCACCTCGAGAGCGGAGAGACGGTGGAGGGCGAGATGGTCCTGACCGCGACCGGGGTCAGGGCCAACATCGAGGATCTGGGGCTGGAGGACCTGGGGGTGGCGGTGGAGGGCGGGTTCATCAAGGTTGACGACCACCTGCGCACCAATGTCGCCGGGGTCTTCGCCATCGGGGACGTCAACGGGCCGCCCCTCCTGGCGCACGCCGCCAGCGCCGAGGGCGTGATCGCGGTGGAGACGGCGGCCGGTCGCGAGGTGAAGCCACTGGACCCGGTCCAGGTGCCTCGCTGTACCTACTGTCAGCCGCAAGTTGCCTCCGCTGGGCTCACTGAGGAGCAGGCCAAGGAAAAGGGCCACCAGGTGCGGATTGGCAAGTTCCCCTTCAGCGCCAGCGGCAAGGCGATCGCCATGGGGGACACCGTGGGATTCATCAAGACGGTCGTGGACGCAGAGACCGGTCGGCTGCTGGGGACTCACGCCATCGGGTCCGAGGTGACCGAGCTCCTTCCGGAGATGGTCATGGCCGCCTGGGCCGGAGTCAAAGCGGAGCAGTTCGAGGCGCTGGTCCATGCCCATCCCACCTTGAGCGAGAGCCTGAAGGAGGCTACGCTGGCGGCTGAAGGGCTGGCAATCCACATCTGAGCGGAGCTTCTGTCCGGCTGCGGTTGGCAGCCTACCCGCCCGCGGGGTGGCCCGCTTAGCCGGCGCTGAGTCCGGTGATCCGGATCCCGGTGTGAGCGTGGTGCAGTCGGTTGAGCCGGATCAGAAACGGGGTCAGTCCCTCACTGAAGCTGGCGTTGGCCAACCCGCCGCCGTCCACCGGCCGGAGGCCGGGAAGAGCCTCGACGAGGCGGATGACCAGCTCTTTGGCGTCGGCATGGTCGGAGGTGACGATCACGTCCTCATCGAGCTGCGAGTCAAGG